>Ga0307429_1000428_pt1 | contig 26176 bp, 24 predicted proteins | sample SalMarWE160230MG_FD_202151 | JGI IMG/M metagenome (GOLD analysis project Ga0307429, IMG submission 202151) | Salt marsh sediment microbial communities from the Plum Island Ecosystem LTER, Massachusetts, United States - WE1603-230 | ecosystem: Environmental > Aquatic > Marine > Intertidal zone >... | reverse complement strand
AAAATCCAAAATCCAAAATCCAAAATCCAAAATCCAAAATCCAAAATCCAAAATCCAAAATCCAAAATCCAAAATCCAAAATCCAAAATCCAAAATCCAAAATCCAAAATCCAAAAATAATAAGTTGTCTAATAATAGTTTAGGGTAGCACTTAAAGGCTAGATACAACGAATGCTTGAAAAATATAATAGGAAACGAAACTTTGCAAAGACTCCTGAACCTATTGGAACTGCTAACGATCATCCAATGAATAAAAGTAGACATTTCGTTATTCAAAAGCACAATGCTAGAAGCATGCATTATGATTTTAGGCTCGAAACAGAAAATGGTATTCTAAAATCGTGGGCCATTCCGAAAGGAGTTTCTCTCAATCCCAAAATCAAACGCCTTGCCATTCTAACCGAAGATCACCCTTTGGATTATCTCCTGTTTGAAGGTACTATCCCTCATGGAAACTATGGAGCAGGTACAGTTCTTGTATGGGATACAGGTATCTATGTAATGGAAAAATCAAATGAAGAGTTTTCCGATCAGTTTGATAAAGGAAAGTTAACCTTTACTTTGCATGGACATAAGGTAAATGGCAAATTTTCCTTAATTAGAACTGGACGGGAGAACCAGTGGCTCTTAATAAAGTATGATGACCAGTTCGCATCAGAAGAGGATCTAACATCTTCTAGGTCTGATTCTGTGTCGTCACAAACTAAAAAGAATACCCTTAGCAGAAAGCCCACCGGCAACGGTGGATATTCTAGCCTTCAAATGAATTCTAGAATCATGAACCACAGTGAAACAGCTGATGAAACAGAAGTTGAGCATTCTAGGCAAATCAGCATACAAGACCTTCCCTCTTCTGATTTCCCTAATAGAATAAAGCCCATGCTCTCCACACCAGTGGATAAACCGTTTAATGATAGCAAAAGGGACTTCGAAATCAAATGGGACGGGGTAAGGGCTGTCCTTTTTTATAGCAAAAGCAAAGACTTACTTGAGCTTAAATCTAGAACTAACAAATCTATTAGTCACAGATATCCAGAAATTATTGATTCCATCATGTCATCATCGGTCGTAAACTGTCAAGATTCGGTCGTACTTGATGGCGAGATTGTTGTTTTAGATGAACGAGGTCATCCGGACTTTCAAAGTCATCAACAAAGGATGAATGTTGATCACGATTTGGAGATACAACACCTTTCTAAAGAAATTCCTTCTACCTTCTATGTTTTTGACATTCTGTATTTAGATGGCAAGAATCTCGAAAATTTGCAATTCTGGAAGCGAAGAGAGTTACTGTCGGGGGTAATATGTTTGAATGGTAGCGATAAGAATGTGATAAGAATATCTGATTCATTTGAAGGAAAAGGCGTAGAACTATTCGAGAACATCAAAGCACTTGGTCTAGAAGGCATAATTGCAAAGAATAAGAATAGTAAGTATTTACAAGGGGCTAGAACCGCTGATTGGCTAAAGATCAAAAATTTACATACTCAGGACTGTGTGGTTATTGGCTATACCAGAGGAGAAGGTAACAGAAGTGGTTATTTCGGGTCCTTGCTGCTGGCTGCATTCGATAAGGAACTTGTCTTCATTGGACATTCTGGAAGTGGGTTTGATCATTCACAAATTATTGAAATTTTCAACCAATTAAATGAAATAGAGACTAATGAGATTCCAGTCAGTTACATACCATATGTCAATAGAGATCCAGTTTGGGTACGCCCATCGCTTGTAGTTGAAGTCAAGTTTGATGGATGGACAAAGGACACGATTATGAGAGCTCCTATATTTCTAAGAATCAGGGACGACAAGAAACCTCAAGAATGTACAGTTGAAAAAACTAAGAAGGTAGACGAGCTATCTAATGTAAAATCGCAAAATTACAATTACAATTATAATCCCAAAAACAATTACAAGGAACAATCTGTATCACTTTTATCGTCAGCTTTATCTTCGTCATCATCACCGGCGCCATCTTCTGAGAGATCATCACCACCACTATCTACAGTTGCAGTTACCTCGAACACATCTTCGGCTGGAACTGCCAAGAGAGTACGGAATAGCTTCTCTAACTTGGACAAGGTTTTTTGGCCTAAGAATCGATTTCATCACGATGATTTAACCAAGGGTGATTTGATTGATTATTATGACAAGATAAGCGATTACCTTTTCCCCCTCCTTAAGGATAGACCCTTGTCATTGAGCAGATATCCTGACGGAATTATGGGTAAACACTTTTATCAAAAGAATTGGAATATGGAAAAACCGGAATTCGTTAATTCAGTAAAGATTTATTCAGAAACTGCGGAAAGGTCAACGAACTATTTAATCTGCAACAACAAGGAAACACTGCTCTGGCTGGCTAACCTAGGCTGTATAGAAATCCACCCTTGGTATAGCAGGATCGTTGACTATGAGGCATGCCTAAAGGGTTCTAATGAGTTGTATGAGGATAATTGTGGCCTCAATCATCCAGATTTCATTGTATTTGATCTGGATCCATACATTTATTCTGGCTTAGAAACTAGCTCTGACCAGGAACCAGAGTACAACCGTAGAGCATTCATGGCAACAGCTAAGGTAGCTCAACTGCTAAAATCTGAAATTTTTGACGCATTGAAAATCAAATCCTATATCAAAACTTCAGGCAGAACTGGAATTCATGTTTTTGTACCTGTCACTGCGGAGTATACATATGATCAAACCAGAAGCTTTGCCGAGATCATTGGTAGGACACTAGTTAATAGACATCCTGACTTGATAACGACAGATTGGAACACTCCTGAGAGACGAGGAAAGATTTTCTTTGATTACAATCAAAATGCGAAGGGAAAAACACTGGCATCGGCCTTTTCGGCTAGACCCACTCCACTTGCCACTATATCCATGCCGCTTGAATGGGATACTATAGACCAGGTCTTACCTCCAGAATTTACAATACAAGGCGTAAGAGAAAAAATAGCTGATAGAAAAGGTTTCAAAAAATTGCTATCATGTTGGTCAGACATTTTTGAAAGTCGGCAAGATCTTTCTAAACTTTTAGAAAGTGTATAAAAAATGGTTCCGTAGGTGATTTTGAAGAACTAGACCACTTAAGCTAGGTGCGCTTAGTGCGCCTACAGTCCCCTGCAAGGAGAAATACGACTTGCATCTAGTTCAGCCCTGGCGATTATCGAATTTAACTAATTCGATATTCTTCAGCCTGATCTAGTAATTATAACATAAGATAGATTAAGAAATAGCATTTCTTTGCAGGATCGTTTGTATTAACCTGGAAGACTCCAAATGTCGCATTTGCGATTCGAAGAAATTCCGTTAATTCACTTTGGGTTACCTTGACGTTACTATCCTTGCCATGTTCTCTGATTGTGCGGTAGAACCAGTGGTCTGCATTTGCCGTATCTTTAGATGGATTAAATTTAATACAATCTCTTTCTTCGATGCGAGATCTATTTGGAGGAAGCTTAGCCCATTTGCTTTGTGTTTCCTCAGAGAGCTCACCGAAGGCGTTTTGTGATAGCTTCCTGGCCTTCAGATATGCGTCACCACGACCAATTCTGAAGCGGACAATCTGTGATAGCATATCTCCAAGAGAGGCTTTAACCTGACGCTTCTTTTCTAGAATTTCCACTTCATTCTGGTTTTGGCCAACAAAGAGCTTCTTAGAATCACATTCATGAAGTAGCTTTGTTAGTGCTTCGAAGTCTATTGGATATATTGCCGGTCTAAATTCATACCCCAACAAGCATGTATCGCATAATGAGATCCGGTAACCTGAGGGGAGGATTTCTTTCTTAGCAGGCATAGTGAGTCCATTAGTAGTAGGCATAGTACGTGTACCCTGAAACAAATCAGGAACCATTTGAATCATAAACAATTTAGTGGCTTCATTTAAGATTGATTGGGGCGTTGAGTTCCGGACAAATTCATTCGTTAGACGGTTCATTTCACTTATTTTGCGAAGGCCCTCCAGCATTGTATCTTAAAGTATTTCGGTTTTCTTAATTTCGTCTGTACTGAGGTTTGGATGATGGGTAGTCTTGTATGCATGAGACCCCATATAATCTAAGTAAAAAGATGGTTGTTGGCTACTTGGAATAGACCAGGGTGCAGTCTTGGTCGGCTCAAATTCAGCATGCCCACCACCATGCTTTCTCATCATGTGGATATCCATATTCCAGCCTCTTGTTGATGTTTGGCTACAACCCGTGTATGGACATTGATATAGTCTTCGATTTGGCATCAGTGATGGATCCCCTTTCTTTTGCAGTAACTGCAGTAACTGCAGTAACTTCAATAACAGGCATTTTTGTGGGGTCTCGAATTCTTGAACCCATGCGAATATAGATGCAGATAGACAATATTAACTTGTGGTATTATCTAACAATAGATAGTATACTGAGTATCTATAAATTATAGAGAAACTGTTTTAGGTATCTATAGAATGTATCTGTTTTAGGTATCTATAGAATGTATCTGTTTTAGGTATCTATAGAATGTATCTGTTTTAGGTATCTATAGAATGTATCTGTTTTAGGTATCTATAGAATGTATCTGTTTTAGGTATCTATAGAATGTATCGTCATTAAATCTTTCATCGGAACCTTTTATCGTAGTGACAGGTCTCCAAAACTAAAGCTTTTTGTGCAGAGATATGATAGTTGTACCAATAATAAGTAAACAATTGATCTTGGATATAGAAATCCGCTGGATACAGTATCTACCGCAAGATACAGTATCTATAATTCACGTAAATAAACGGGGTTATTGCATTCGTTTAAGCAGATAAAGACCACTTTGTAACACGCCATGATCATTGTTCAAGTAGATGGCCTTCTTCTCTGCGTCTAAATCCTTTACACATGTCAAAATCTCCTTTGGAAATCTATAGTAGCTCGCATTAATTTCCACGGAATTTAATCCTTGATTGATATACCACTTAAATGGTGAAGGTCGTCTTTCATTCCAAGAGTACGTATAACCTGATGTCCCTATCCGGATTGACGAGCCAGACATTCTTATTTCCTAGAAGAATTCCCAGTTAAAATCAATTGTTTAATAGTTACACTTACTGGCTTACTGGCCAGGACTATCGCTATCAAACCGTACCTTTAGAGTCCATCTTTCGATCCAGTATTTCAGCCGTCTTAATCTCGCCTTCTTTGATTGATGCTTTTATTGTTTGGGGAGAAAAATCTGCATTCTCATATATATGGGGATAAGGTTCATCTCGAGTTATGTATAAGATATCCTTTATTTCAGCCCCACGTTCTCGTTTTATTTTCTTATATTTATTACGGACCTTCTTGAGTTGATCTTGATCAACGTTCGATAAATCAACATGATCTTCAATTAGCTTATAGAGTTCATCAATATACTTCAGATACATAGTAATCACCTTCGACATGACTATATTATGCTTCGTTTTGTCTGAAAACATGATATCTCTTGCCCTATGATGGACCTCCGGTAGGCTATTTGGGAGTGAATCAACTTTTTTTGGATAGTTTTCGACAAGAAATATCCGCTTGTCATTTACAGGAGATGCATCAATAACCTCTCTTAATGGCGTATTACTCAGAAGGCCTCCGTCCCAGCAGTAAACTCCTTTCTCGACCTCCACCCATTTGAAATTGTAAAGAGGATAAGCAGAAGTTGCGAGTATATGCTTTGGTGTAATTTGTTCCCTTGAACTGTCAAAGGTTAATGGTTCGGCATTTAGAACATTTACTGCTGTTAGTATTAATCGAGAGTTAGGCTTCCCATTTGGTCTCAGTTTGTCATAATCAATATATTTTTCTAAGGTATTTACTAGTGGTGTATGATCGTATAGATAAGTCCAATTTTGTGGTATAAGATACCCTGGATCTGAGAATGGAGTCTCCTGTCTCCATCTCGGTCTAAACATCTTATCATTTCCAAAAATAGCCGAGCTATAGAAGGATCTAACCTGCCTCATTTTCATATCGTAGTTCCGAAGGATATTAGAAGAGGTATTAGAATGGCTATTCTTTTTGTGTGGTATAGAATCTGAGGGAGAAGAAAATATATGGTCCAAGTTTACAAAACTTTCAGACAATTCCAACCAAAAGTGTTCCAATGATTTTTCTGGATGTTCCTCATCCTTACTTCCAGCAATAATCGCTGCGTTTATGCCTCCAATAGATGTACCTGCAGTTATATCTAATTTGATATTGTAATTGGAAATGGCTTTGAATACGCCGCAGCCGAAGGCGCCCAGAGAGCCGCCACCCTGGAGCACTAGAACATTTTCAATAGCGTTGGAATTATCTCCGTCGGGATTACGCTTGGTTTGCTTATTTTCTTTGAGCGATGCAGAGGAATTGGTCAGGATCTCCTTCGTCTCCTTCTTTTCATTTCTCACTTCTCTATTTAGTTCTGGTCATTAGTTTTATCATCTTTTCTCAATTCGTCGTCATTATTCAGCTGGCCATATTATCATCGAATATTGGAATACAACACATATGGACTCGATTATGGACTCGATTATGTGGTCCAACTCAAGAAGATAGTTGGAAATAGTAATAGTATATCAGTAATTGAAATAAGGCATTAATTAAATGGGAACGAGAATAAGGCCAAAGATAGCATCCACGGCATTATCGAAGTGGTGTTAAACCTAGCATATTTATTGGTTCATTAATACTTTTATCCGGTCAGCTTTGAATTACTTTCTGTTCCTCCAAGGGGTAAATATATACATTCAATTTTTCATCACCGAGCTTATTTGAGTGTAGAAGTAATGTTCCTTCAATCTCCCCACCATCTAATCCCAAACCATGAGACCCAGCAACTGTGGTGGGATCAATATATTTATTTAAAGGAAAGACGTCCTCACCGGGGAATGGCTCTAAGGACATTCTTTCTTCGCCTAGAAGGCCTTCTCTCCTAATTCCTTCTGACATTATACGACCGCCGTCATTTAAGATCAGATCAACACCATACTTTTGGTTTAGTTCTTGCATTCCCTGATACATATTGAAAGTTTCTCCTGTATCAATATAGCTGACTAAACTGGACTCTTCAATTCTTTTCGAAGCAAAATCAAAGCCAGATTTATTAGTGACAAAAATAACATGTATCATGCTTTCAGGATTTAGGACTGCAATCTTGTTTTGCAGATAATTTTCAACAACTTCCAATTTTTTAAAGGTTGATTCTGATCTCGCGATTACTATATAGTAATATGGGTATGTTCTATCAACACCATTCTCCGAATTGTCTTCATGTTTCATTATGGCCTCAAGTTTCACCAGATCATCATACAGCGATTCTTTGTCTCGTTTTAGATGGTCTCCAAAGAAATGCCAATTCCAGATATTATTCTTATTTGCCATCAAGTTAACCGCACTGACGAGTATTGCTTTTCTTCCCAGGATTATTCTATGTGTGGATGCAAAAATATTATCACCAACCCTCCTTTTACCACCACTCAAAAGTTGGAGTCCACCTTTGGGTTGTTCAGGAATCTTGTATACATACCATCCATCTAAGTTAGGTTTGGTATTAGCAACTAGGAAACTAGTTGCTTGGTAAGGGATTTTCATTCGTCTAATGAATTCATCTGAGGCTCCGACCACTATCTGGGGCAATACACGCCCAAGAGATCCTAAACCGAAATCTTGCAAAGGACGAATAATTTTGATACCTCTAGATCGGAAATGGTTGAATTGATCAGTTGTAATCTTTTTGGATTCTAATAAGTGTTGCAACCGTTCACCATAGTTATTATACGAAATTGGCTCTTGGTTATCCAATACAAAGCTTAAATGCTGCCTATCTTATTATTTTACCCTACTAACATAAGTCTTGGTCCAAGATGGAGAGGTGAAGAACCAAGCAGAATTAACATTCGGCGAAGATGGAGCGGACTCAACAATTCAGTAACAGTATTTGGGGTAGAAGAAAACTTCGAAACATCCAGTCATCAGATAAAGTTGTGGAAATGGGAGTAGGAGAATAGCTAATAGGCCATCACCATCGGAATCTTGGCTCTGCGGGTCTGTCCCGTAAACCTCTAATTCCTGATTATCTGATAGGCCATCACCATCGGAGTCTAGCTTGGATACGTTTTTTTCATTAACATCATTATTATCATCAAGAATAACTGTTGTCTCATATTCTCCAGATGTCACGTCAACGCCAATGTATATCAAGTTCTTCCGCGGAAGCACCGCATCGGGGGATATGTACTTCGTAGGCGTTTGAGTCTGTGCATGCATGGCAGCAGTCTGTCTTCTCAAGCATTACTAACCGATCCTAGACAGATCGTTATTCATAATTATAAATTTGCAGAGTCTATACTAAATTGTAGAAGCAGTATTTAGGGCGGCAGCAGTTACTGTGTTACTTAACAGCATGGCTATAGTCATTGGGCCTACTCCTCCGGGAACTGGGGTAATCCAAGATGCCTTTTCTCTGACAGACTCAAAATCTACATCACCTACTAGTTTTCCTGACCGTCTGTTGGTTCCTACATCGATCACCACGGCATTTTCTTTGACCATTTGAGGACTGAGAATAAATTTATTTCGGTCTCCAACTGCTGTTATTATTATATCCGCTTCCGATAGTAAATGACTCAAATTTACTGATTTTGAATGGCATATCGTAACCGTAGCATCACGTTCCAGCATCAGGAGTGCGAGAGGCTTTCCTACCAGGATGGATCTATTCACTATAATTGCATTGCGAGACTTAATTTCAATATTGTAGTAGTCAAACAACTCCATAATCCCAGATGGAGTGCACGGTTTGAGTGACGCATGCCCATGCAGCAATAAACCTGAATTGCTAGAGGTTAATCCATCGACGTCTTTGTACGGCGCAATCTTGTTTATTATATTGAATTTGTTGATATGTTTTGGAAGAGGTAGTTGTACCAAAATTCCGTGAACGCTAGGGTCATTGTTCAAAGAATCGATTAAGAGTACCAATTCATTTTCCTGTAAATTATCCCCCAATTGATGATCTTGAGTGACTAGCCCGACCTGCTTGGCTGCCTTCTGCTTGTTTTGTACATAGATTGTCGAAGCAGGGTCATTTCCTACTAGGACAGTTGCAAGGCATGGGGAGATCCCTTTCTCTTTTAGGTTGCTGACCCTATTTGCAAGCCTAGATCTTATACTTGCAGACACGGCATTTCCATCGATCAGTCTACCAGACATAATAATTTATTATTGCTGAGGAGTTAACACCCATATTAGTCATCTTATCTAAGACTGAGCTTGTGTCTATGTCATATTCTAATCTTGTTACGTGTATGCGTGAGTCTAAAACATTATTCGAAAAGGGTCTGACCTAAAGATAATTGAACAGCTGTTTGAAATGTATGTGTTTGGGAACGCATTGTCGGAGAATGCGCAGCTAAATAGCGTACTGCTGCCAGCATAAAGTGATATTCTTTAATAATCTGAGGCTGATCTGCGGAAAAAGATAACGTACTATTTATGGTAGAGCATTGTTTAAGTGTGGCCTCTATCATTTGAATCAAATGAAAACTGCGATCCTCTCGAACCAATAACCGTCCAATCAAGTCCATAAGAAAATACCTTCTTTTTTGTTCGAGTTGAAACTCGTGGTTGCTACTGCTACTGTTACCCGTAGAGGGACGATCGTAAAAATCAGCAACTAATTGTGCTGCAGCATCTACTTGCTGTTGCTTATCAAGCAGCGTTGACAGCCTTTCTTCTATCACATTCAGTTCATCGATATTACTGATAGTAACATGCTTGAAGTTACTATCTAGATTAGGTATAGAAGCTGGAGGTATGTTAAGAAATCTATTTAGATACACTCTCATTGCACCATCAAATACCCCGCGCGTTAGTTCATGTCGTCGATAATTCGTAGGAAATTGTGATTCAGATTCCTTTCTCATGGATCCAGAAATACGTTGCAGACATTGATGAGCAGCATTAGCAAAGGTAAAGGTATGAAGAGCGACATCCCAATCTGTGAATTCATTGCGTGTATTAAACTGAGCTATTCTGAGAGCAGCTGCATAGGCAATCACCCCCGCGAGCTCCTCTTCAGATATTCCCCGTCTCAAAGCAGCAAGTAGATCATTAACTATCAATTTTGGATCGTCACCTAAAAGAGTATCTATTAGATCGATTTCCTTTTTATTTGTACTCCTCTTATTCGTATCTTCTGGCCGAGCCATTTTTTCTTCTTCTCTCCTTAATCCTCCTTCTTCTAAGGCGGAGGGCAGTTCTTTGAATGCATCCTCAAGTATGGTGACTAAATCTATGGGATGTCGCCATGAGCTAGACTCTTCCATCCGCTCTGCAGTGGCATATCCTGACACAAGACTACCTAAAACTGATGCGACTAGTTCTTTATCTTTCCAACCGACATAATCTAATGCCTCTAATGCTTTGTTGGTAAAATCCAAAGTATGTCCTCCACCTACAAACCTGTGATCTGTAGCTGCTGCAAAAAGCATATCGGCAAGTTGAGCCGCATCTGCTTCTGCATGGATTGCAGTTACCAGACATCGCTCTGCTGCTGTTGCATTCCTCGATTCTACAAACTGACGAAACCAACTCTTAAGAGTCGATAAATCGGGCCAAGGTTTGGGCAAAGGAGGGATTGTGAATCTGGGTGGCATGGAAGCACAGTCTTGGGCTACTGCGGAGAGACCATGATATAGAGCATGTAGTTTATCGCTTTTGACATGAAATAGTGTAGCGACATTCATCATACACGTATGGATAGTTAATCCAACTCCCCATCCAGATTGTTTGTACTTTGCACCGAATTCAAGGCCTTTTCTAAAGGAGTATTCTAAACTATCATGGACTGCATGATTATCATCGTTACTATTACTGTTACTATTGTTATCTGTCGCTGCAGACTTTGAGAGACTCTGATATGATGAGGTTAGAGACAACCCAATGATTGCTTTGGCTATTGTCAATGAAATATTTCGTTTCAGACCTATATCTAACGTCATTTCACTATGGGAGGCAGTGACACTGAAAGCAGCAGCTGCAGCTGTGCCCATAGCTGATTCATTTTCGACAGGTATACCTATCCAAATCTCGCTATTATTTCGAATTTGTACTGGGTATGCTTCTACATCACCAGCCCACTGGTCAAAAGTTCCGCCGTTATGAGGATCAAACCGTGCGTGATGCCAATGGCACGTAAGGATACCATTTTTAAGTGTGCCTTGACTAAGAGGAAAGCCCATGTGAGGGCATCTGTTATCTAGGGCATAAACCATAGAATTGTACGAAAAAAGTGCAATGGGATGCTTTTTGACTGATAGCGAGATACAGTCACCCTTAGCTTCTATATCTTTAACATCAGCTGCATACACGAAATGATACCTATGGTTAGACATTATCTAGATTAGACCCTAGGTTCCATAATTATTCTTCTGATTACTTTATGATTAGCCGAATGTGAAATCTTGATAGAAATAAATTATATAATATTCACATAAAATTTTGTTATTGAATTATATTCTGCAATTTATTCATCTGGAGGAATAGCCGTCAGTAATGTATAGCTGAATTTATTAAATTTAAAGTACAAATTATTTTGATTACATGGTCTCCACTATATGGACCGGGAGCATATCTTTCGGACTGGTTAATGTACCTGTCAGGCTTTACACTACCATTGATGCTTCAAAGAATTTTTCATTCAATCAACTTGACAAAGAGGGACACAGGATACGATACAAGAAGTGGTGCCCGATCGAAGAAAGAGAAGTCGAGTATTCAGAAATAAAAAAAGGATATGAGATTGCCAAGGATAAATATGTTGTAATTGAAAAGCAAGATCTAGAAAAAATTGCTATTGAAAGCACAAGTGCCATAAACATCAAAGAGTTTATCGATGAACATGAGCTTGACCCATTGTTCGTGGAGAAGAGCTATTACTTAGCTCCTGACCCCAATGATAAGAGAGCGAGAAAGAAAGGAAAAGAGAGCTCTGCGCCTTCTGTTCAAGACAAAGCTTATTCTCTGCTAGTGAAGGTCTTACATGATACAAGAAAAGCAGCAATTGGCAAGGTAGTTCTAAGGGGGGAAGGAGAGCAGTTGGTTGCTATAAGAGCCTATCAAAGGGGACTTGTACTACACACGCTTCACTACTTAAATGAAATAAAACCAGTAGAGGCTATTACAGAAATATCTGAGGCTAGGGTACCATTCATTGACGAAAAGGAGAGTTCGCTAGGCCAATTGTTAGTAGAAAACCTAACAAACGAAAACTTCGATATATCTCGTTACCATGATGAGTATGCAGAAGAATTGGAGAAACTAATAAATGCAAAGGCTAAGGGGAAAGTCCATCTGATTCGGCAAGTAACCAAAGAGCCACAACAAACACAGGATTTGATCGCAGCATTGAAAGCTAGTCTGGAACGGCCTTCATCGTCTTCTTCATCTTCATCTCCATCTTCTTCTTCAAGAACCGGTAGAAGCAAGGATTAAGCCAATGTCGTAAGTGTATATATTGTGTCTCTTGCAGTTAATTTATAAAAACAATTATCAATCTTGAATGATAATATAGGTAGGTCGATATTGGCAAGAAACAAGAGTAACAACGCCCGTGATGCAAGTCAAGGGCAAAAATATGTCCCTTCTACGGTCAGTCCAGCCTACTATACATCGGGTACAGGAGCCTTACGCGGTAATTGGCGTACGAGTACAGCAATAAACCCAACTATCTCAGAAACGGAAGGTCCAGTAAAACTTAATAATCCTCTTCTCATTGCTGGATTTCCCGGTCCAGGGCTTGTCGGTTCTATTAGTACAGGTTTTATGATAGAATCTTTGAATATGAGACAAATAGCGTGTGTCGAATCAGAATATATTATGCCTGGCGTAATCTATGTTGGCGGAAAACTAAGGCATCCCTTTAGACTGTACGCTAATAATAAAGGAACAATTTGCGTCCTAGTTTGCGAAACACCATTATTAGTTCAAGGCATTCATCGTGTCCTTGACTCTGTGATGAAGTGGGCATTAGACAGCAAGGTCACCGATGTGCTAGTTCTAGAAGGCATACCGATGCAAGGTATACCACAATCAAAAAGAATTCCATTTATACTCTCTAACAGTGAAGATAATCATACTCTAATCAACAAACTCGATGCATTTGATGGGAACCTGAAACATTCAAAGAAAAGAAGTCAAGGGAAAATTGGCTATGAAAGCTTACCTAGATATCATGATACTTCTGACAATATAGAACCTACATATATTGGCGGGATATCTGGTGGCTTACTATCTTCCTGCATTTCCAATAATATTCCATGTATCGCCGTGCTTGTTCCATCGTTGAGTGGTATTCCGGATCCTGAGGGCGCTGCTATAATACTTGAAACACTTGCAGGGATAACTAGGTACGACGAACTAAGGATTGACGTCAGAAAGTTAAGACAACAAGGTGATCAAGTCAAAAAGAATCTTGAAAAAATCGCGAATTCCATCCGCAATCAGCAGAGATCGATAAAGGAGAATGAGACGGGTCAGGGTGAAGAAGAGAATCTTATGTACGGCTAATCCGTTTTGGGAGGAACAAAGAATTTGATCTGCCTTTCTTTCCCAATGGTTATTTTAAACAATCAAGCATCTGACTAACAGGTAAAGCATTTAGAATATTTGACTTTTCTGCCCAACCTCTTCTTGCCTGGCCGATGCCAAATCTTAAGAAAGCAAAATGCAGAGGATGGTGGGCATCTGAATCAATTATGAGATTTACGTCGTTCTCAACGGCCATCTTTATGTACTCATCTTTGAGATCAAGCCTATTATAATGTGCGTCTATTTCAAGAACTGTTCTTGTATCCCTTGCGATCTCGATGAGTCTTCCGATGTCTACGGGGTACCCATCTCGCCTATTGATCACCCTGCCTGTAGGATGAAAAATAATGTCGACACTTGGATTCTTTGCTGCTTCTATGAGTCGATTTGTTTGGAGATCAATTGGCAAGGAAAAATTCGAGTGAATGGCAGTCCCTACGATGTCCAATCTATCTAGTACATTATTAGGTATATCAAGGGAACCATCTTTCTGGATATTTACCTCTGCACCAGAAAGTATATGAAAGCCTGTGTTTTTGTTTTCATCATTTATTTCAGCGATTTTATTTGACTGATCCATTAATTCCTGCGCGTCAAGACCATTGGCTAACCTGAGGCTTGTTGTATGATCCGTGATAGCTATGTAATTCAAACCAAACTTAACCCTTGCATTTTGAGCCATTTCCTCTATTGAGAACGTTCCATCAGTATAGTTACTGTGAACCTGAAGATCTCCCTGCAAATCATTATAATTAATTAACTGGGGTAGCTTTGCTCTCTTCTTTTCGATTCTTTTACCGTGACGATTGCCTTCCTTTTTAAAAGCTAACTGTATTTCTCCCCTATTTTCTCGAATTTCTGGGGGTATCCATTCCAGGCCCAACGCTTGATATACCTCCTCTTCCGTTCGGCCCGCTACTCTATGATCTTTATCATCAAATACGCCCCATTCATTTAATTTAAGACCTCGTCCTAGAGCTACTTTCCGTACCGCAACTCCGTGTTCTTTACTTCCTGTGAAATACTGAAGCGCTGCACCGAAGCTATCTTCAGGAACAACTAACAGATCAGCTTGTATACCATTTCTGAGCCTTACGAATGCTTTAGCTAACCCTTTACCGACAACGTCTCTTACCTCAGGCATTCTAGTAAAATAATCGATTATCCTGGCTTTCGTAGCTTTATCATGATTCTCTGCTACCGAAACCAAGAAATCTACGTCTCCAACAGTTTCCTTCATCCTTCTAAAGGAACCAGCTGCAGTGGCATTTCTAACTCCCACAATACTTGCAAGTCGATTCTCAATTTCTTTAACAAGGGGATAAATTTCACCAATTAGTCTCCTTTCGTTACCCTTCTTATAGAACTGAATTCTTTTGAGGATTATCTCTTCTCTCCTTTGAGAAAAACCCGCAATCTTTCTAATCTTGCCCTCAAGTGCAGCTTTTTCTAATTCAGAGATGCTTCGAATTTTCAGTATATCGTACAACGTCATGATTGTTTTGGGACCTATTCCCTCTAAATTCATGAATTCGTTAACATTTATCGGAATCTTCTTCTTCAGATCTTCGTAGTAGCTCAACCCACCCGTAGTAATGTACTCTTCAAGTTTCAAGGCGATGGCTTTCCCGATTGAAGGTAATTTCAATAATCCGTTTATTTTTTCCGCTTCGTATAATTCATCTATTTCAGGATAGAGATTTTCTAGCATGTCTGCGGCTCTTCTGTAAGACCTAATCTTAAAAATTAGGCTAAGTTTTGTTTTCTGATCTTCATTTTTCAGGCTTACCCCCATTTCCAAAATATATGCTATCTCCCTGAAGATTCTCGCAATTTCTAGATTCATATTTCTCCGATGATATAAAATGAGTGTAGTGATATAAGATGATTGTGACAATATTGAATCTGATTTTTCAAACTTCAACTGTACTCATGTTAGACTGAAATTTGATATTGCTGAAGTAATTGAACCTCACTAGCGGTGATAAAGAAATTACAGAAATTACTGGATGGACTGTAATGATTACGCTACTAATTAAGATATCAAACATAGAACTTAATATCAAAGACAGAGAGAAACAATCATTCAAACCAACATTCAGTGTTTTTAAAAAGACACGCAAAGCTGTTTAGCCCAGCGGAACGCGGTTCACAGTATGCTGTCATAGTATGCCGATACACCCCGCTCGCACTAGTCATAATATCCCGATTATGGTTCACAGTATACTGTCATAATATCCCCATTCATATCTCATTAAATCATCTGCTAGATAAGCGACTCTAACATCTCTCTTACATATAAGGGAGGCAGATCGAGAGCTGCAGAAGCGTAGCTCAGCATCTTTGTGTTGAGACGGTTCCCTCGGAATGACTTTATTGTTTTGTTCATCGTCTCGGTCGGGTTATCCGAATTAACAGCTTTGCAAACAGCGATGCCTAGTAGCTTCTTTCTTAGCTCGGGTGTTTGTGTTTGCAACTCAATTTCGAACTTTTCGAAGTCTTCTGCTATACTTTCTAGTACATCATCGAGTTTCTTGTTTGCATTCGAGTTCGATGCATTGAGTGTATTTTGTGAGAATCCATATCGAAAATTCTTGATTGGTATTATCGTGGCCCGTCTGGCGTGCATAAGTCTTTTGTGGCGTTGAGCATTCCATCTTCCAGTGAAGTCCTGTTGGCAATTAACGCATAAGTGACGGAGGATGTCCCACGAGACGAGTCGATTATTAGAAATCGACTTCGAGTATCTATTGTTGAAATTAACTCAAGTTGAAATTAACTTCTCTAATTAGATAGGAAAGGACGGTGCAGGTGGTATTGATGAGGAAGAGCATATCGGCCAACTTATTGAGGCTTAGTGAAACCAGGTGGAGAGCGTTTGTTCCTTCAACCAGCTCTCGATGCTATCATTGGGTATTTCAATGAAATTATTTCAATAAAATCGAACCTACATATTCTCTGAGGATAGCATCACCTTCCTTTCTGACAGCCACCGCAATAACCGTGTTCATAGGTAAATAAGGCTGCCTAAAATGTAAGTTTTGCAGGAGATTGTCTTTTGGACCGCAACCCAACATAACGTGTTAGATGAAAAGGATAGATGACAGGAAAATATATCACGCAATCTGTTTCAGTTTGGTGAATGACGTCATCTGGGCTTGTTAGATTAAATTATGCCTATTATTTAATCATGGATAAGGTGTGCCAGCAGCCAAGGAAATTAGAAATAGATTAGAGAATAATTGGATTGAATATCTTAATGCAAATTCAGCCAAGTTAGCCTCAGAGACACTTTCTGGCGCCACCCCACCTTCAGTTTTCATAGGACACTATGGCTATCCTAAGGTGAAAGTTGGTCCTATGATCCCTCCAATACATGGCGACACAACTATACTCGATAAACCAGAGATGTGGCTCGGTAAAAGTCTAGAGGATATCGTTAAATACCGCTTATCTCTTGTAAGAGGAGTATCAGTCACTGACGTCTACGCTACGTCAGGACGATATATCGAATCATTACAAGAACTGGCTATGGCGTCAAAATCGGCTGAAAGTGTGGCACTGTTTGAAAAAAGGCCAATTGTAGATATAGAATATGAGAAGGATTTAGGTGAATCTGCGCCATTTGGTCCAATTGCGTCCCTTAAGAGTTTCAAAACAGCTTCACTCTCCGTAGATAAAAGATTAGAAAACGTCTATTATGACAAGGATTTGCACACAGCAGAAGCCATAGTTGATCTTTACCATGAGGGAGTGGAGGTTAGCAGAATTCATCGCGTTCTTAGTGTAGGAATGCTAGGCTTACAAAGGAACAGAAGACTTGTCCCCACACGATGGAGCATCACTGCAACAGATGATATAATTTCTAGCAGTTTGATAAAAAGTTTAGAATTATACCCACAAATCGATTATTTTGAAGTTTACAAATATTCACATCTAGGCAATCATTATTCGCTTATATTAATTCCTGATGATGTCTGGAGCTTTGAAATGAAAGAGGTGTGGTTTGACAACAATGGAAACATAGGGATGGGTATAGATTTTGAAGATGCTAGAGGTTTAGATCATTATCCTTCCATAGCAGGTGCATACTTTGCGGCCAGATTAAGTATTTCAGAATATCTTTCAAATAGAAAAAGAAAGGCAGCGGTATTAGTTTTAAGAGAAATTCATCCCGACTATGTCATGCCAGTAGGAGTATGGCAGATTAGAGAGGGAATCAGAGAAGCTTTGAAAAGAGAGAAAAATCAATTCGAGAGTTTCGAGAAAGCACTGACCTTCGCATGTTTGAGCCTATCTACATCTAAAAAAGAGTGGATTAGGGGCAGTAAAATCTTCGAACTCAAAAAAGAACAGATGAGAATAACGGATTTCCTTAGCAACAATTACAAGAAAAAATAGTAGGAAGTTATTCATTATATTGTGCTATCTATAGAATACTCAATCTCTGTACTACATATTTACAAGCTTGATTTATTTTTCAATTCTAGTTCGCCGGATCATCATTACGATAAAATCGTAGCACGTGACAAGTTAGCACATGTACGCATGTCAATTCTTCAATATATAAGATAGAATGTTATCAAGCATAACAGTTAGACAACCACTATCAATAGCTGAAGTAATATTTGAAACTATGTGCCCGCTCTGTTGTCAGAAATAGAATTATTCTTTTTTAACCTTAATTCCTTTCTTTCTATATCTTTTTTTACTGCTGCCCACGAAACTTTAGGCAACTTCTTCAGCACTTTCGCCCTTACCACTACGTCTTTTATCAGGATCTTGGTATTGTTTGATTGCATTATCGTATGTTTTTTGTATATACGCTGCGCATGTTCTGGCAATGAATCAATTTGTTTTTTTGTCCTTGTAGTACACAAGTCCGTTTTGTTTGGGGTCGATGCGTTATTTGCACAGGCTATACACAACATAATATAACCTACACGGGTAACATACAGCAATCTACATGCATTTAATTTTGCGGGAATGACAAATATGAAAAAGGTTGACATATCACTAGAAGTGAAACCATCAAAGAATTGGGAGTTATTTTCAGCCTTTTTTTAACTAGTTCAATCATCTTCAATCAAAAAATAGTTTATATCCGAACAGTCGATTTCGCTCCCACAGTTGAAACATTTCAAATGACACGGTTGTATGTCCTTCATTTCATGTCCGCATCGGATACATTTTGGCACGACAGTTTCTTTTAGCTATGACAAATCGACGTATATTTAATGTTTGAAACAGAAACAATAATATTTCATTGATTAATCGGGTACCTCGGTAAGTACCTATTTTATTTCGGGTCTGATTTATTGTTTTCTTCTAAATCTTCTTCAATATCTTCAAACTCATCATCAATGTCCACTTCATCTTCCTCTTCGTCTTCCACAAAACCATCGTCCTGGTAGATTCAGTTTAGTACAGATTTCAGCAGACAAATAGGATTTGAACCGAGATATGAAATTTCAAGTGAGTCGACTAAATTGACTTAAATGAGACGCAATATCTAAATTCTGACCTTCTTTCGTGTTCTGAATAACGGGGCTGCCAAAGATCGCACAGATTGTGCTAATTTTGCGATCACAGAATCTGTTTTAGCAACTTTGAAAAGGTCATCGAGAAGTCTTATATTTGTGAAGAGAATATCAACATATGTTGTCTATACCTGCGTCTTCTCCTTTCTCAAAGCCGTTGCTCATATTCGATGACAGGTGCTCATCATGTGCGCAATTTGCTTTTTGGGCTAGAAGGTTATCAGGAGGATGGATACGTTTAGCAGGTCATTATTATTCTCCTGAAGCAATGAAAGTAAAGAAATCTATCTTCCCAGACGACTACGATCCCACTCAAATGTTTTGGTTAATCAACAAGAACGGGGCTTTCGGTGCTAGATCCGGCCTGATCGAAGTCTTTAAGGAAATAATTCGTGGTCTTATTAAGACTAGATTAGGAAATAACTTTCCTAATGATCCCGAAGGATGCGTTTTCACCACCGAACATGAAGATGTTACTTTGTTTAAGAATAATACATGTAGTCATTTGGCCGGGTCAAGCTGTGCTTCTTTTCGGGATACTTGGACACGTATAGTTGGTATGTTAATGAATGGCGATAAATATCGTCACCATATTAAATGAATTGTGTTTTTGATTTATTTTTGAATCCAATTACTAGGTATGAAATACCCATAATAGGCTATGAGCTAACGCTATCGTATATTGGCGAAAACATAACTTAGAGAGAGATAGCCAATGTATAGTGTCATGAACCGATTGTCGGGGCTCACAACGATGTGAGCACTTTTGAGTATAAACCTGGTTATTCTATTTATTCAATACAAGTACAGGAATTTCTACTGCATCAATCACCTTTCTAGTACTACTCATAATACCTTTAATTGATGAGCCTATCTTGTCGCTTACCATTATTATTAAATCAGCATTGACCTCTTTAGCTGAATTGACTATCCGATCAACTACACTTCCTGTCTGTATCATGTACGATATGTGAGCTTCTACTCCAGCCTCTTTACACAAAGCTATTCTCTCTTTGATCATCTCTGTTAAGTGTCCCTCTATCGTAACATTCAACTCCTTACTATTCATTGATATTGTTCTTGTTGTTGCGGTTCTGGTCGCTGCTGTAGCGACCATCGCATCATTATTATTAGTAAAATTGCCCATTCCTTTGTTCTCTGCGGACGTACTCTTATTGTCTGATCCTTCTCTTCCCGAATTTTGCCCAGCAGAAATTGTCGTAGGAGCAATTTCATGTATATCTTCAACAGCATTTAGAATAACAATCTCAGCTTTTGAAATCTTGGATAAGTAAATCGCATGAGCTAACGCTTTATCTGATATTTCAGTCCCATTATGTGGTACCACTATTCTTCTATACTGAGGAGCATAAGTCACAACAAATTCTTTACGCGATCTTTGTACATCTGTTGAAGATTTGACTATTTCTTTTTCCCTTATCTTCCCTTCATTTTCAGTTCCTTTTGCCCGTTGATGTTCTGTTCCCAAATCTTTGTGTGGATCAATCACCTTCTGGACGGCAGCCGTCCCACCAGGCTTCACTTTATCTATTACATCTTCAATTTCCTTTTCAGCTTCAGACTTGGCATCTTCATTACCCTTATCACTATAGCGTGAATCTTCTTCTACCTCGTGTTCCGATGACATTTTTGTACTCCGTATAATAGTATCTTGCAAACTATTTAACGACTTTAGTATGAATATCCTCCGATTAAACTATCCAAACGGAATCAGTATATGTGGCTGCAGCCAGCAGCTAAAGGCGGCTGGCTAGTTGACATTAAAGGAGAATTAGTAGTTTGTCTGGCCCCTTTGAGCTTTTCTTTACACTTGTTGGTTTTGTTTTGGATTGAGGCATTAATTAAATTGGTTATATGCAACATAATATAAGAATACGTTCTACGATGCATTTTGCGGCGAATTATGCAGACCAAATAAAAGTTTGCTGTGCTGGTTATGATTTAGGGATTACTACCGAAACGGTAAAAATCTCACCAAAATATTATGAACTAACTAATGAAACAAGGAATAAAGATCCTTTAATTTAGGAAAATAAATAATACTAACGAAAATGATCATACATATAGCATTTTCTTGCTACCATGCATTTAATTTTGCGATAAGATATACAGATAAGAAATACTGCAAATAGGTCGATTCGATCACGTATCGCTACAGGTGAAAGCTTAAGCTTAAGTGAACCGGTTATTTATTTTTGGGCAGACTTGAATTCAATTGATCTTCTCAGCACCTATTATACAATACTATTTGAGAAGTTGTCCCCCCGAAACCATAATGCTATTCCCATCTGGTTTGAGAAACTGACGACTGGCGAACGAAGGCGCAATGCTACAAGTGTATGACCAATCGTGGATATCAAGTTGAGACGACATTATTAAGGTGCAATACCGTGGTGATTTGATTACAAGCACAATGTGTTCTACAGGATTATTGAATAGGAAAAGACGTTAAGAATTTCAATTTTTTGCCATATTAATACGATTTGCTCATGTACAACCCCTATAACAATCATTTTATATTCAATCTCTTCTTAACCCATCTATGAAGTCTGCAAGTATTACCAAGCCAAAATCTCCTTTAGAAATTGTATCTAAAGAAACCCCGAAACCTATAGGTTCCCAGGTTCTTGTGAGGGTAAAAGCCTGTGGCGTTTGTCATAGTGATATTCATCTCTGGGAAGGAGGTTATGAAGGTCCAGATGGAGAGTTCCTCAAAGCAACTGATCGAGGTGTACGCTATCCTCTTATCCCCGGGCATGAAATTGCAGGGGTGGTAGAAGAAGTCGGCGAGGAAGTATCATCGCTCAACCTATTCAAAAAAAATAGTGAAGTTCTTGTTTATCCGTGGTTGGGAGAAGGAATGTGTCCAGCATGCAGGGAGGGCAACGAGAATTTATGTGACCGACCGCGATCCCTAGGTATTTACAATGACGGTGGGTATTCTGAATTTGTTTTGGTGCCAAGCTATAGATACCTTTTAGATATAACCAATGATATTGAGACCGGTTCGTTTGATGCAAATATAGCATGTACGCTTACATGTTCTTCATTGACTGCATACGGTGCAATAACCAATGCGAGTCTGAGACCATATGACACTGCAGTTATTATCGGCGCGGGAGGGTTAGGTTTAATGGCAATCCAACTCGCGAAGGCAATTACAGGTTCAACGGTAATTGCTATGGATTTGGATGACAACAAATTAAAGGCGGCTAAAGAGAATGGCGCAGATTTTATCATTAATTCAAAGAAGGAAAACGCTGTAACTGCGGTGATGGAAGTTACACAAAAACTGGGCGCTGACGCAGTCATTGATTTTGTAAACTCCTCGAAAAGCGTAGAGGTAGACATGCAACTTTTAAGAAAGCGTGCACGATTGGTGCTAGTTGGGCTGTATGGAGGCGCGATAAAATTAAACCTTATAAGTATGCCCACGAGGGCCTACAAGCTGATTGGATCTTATACAGGGAACATCGCGCAGCTTGCTGAACTGGTATCGTTGACTAGACGAGGTGTAATAAAGCCCCTTGTATCGGATAAATTTAACCTTGAACAGGCTACAGAAGCTCTATCTAAACTGAAAGACGGAAAAGTTGTTGGTCGAGGTATAATAAATCCGTAAAATCCCATAAACATCTTGTTATATGTTAACTAAAAAGGGTATTATCTTTGATATGGACGGCGTCCTTATTGACGCGATGCCTTTTCATGCAGAGGTTATGAGCAACAAAATGCGGAAAGTCGTGTATCAAAGCAGTTGTTAGCGGTGCTGCCAGAAAAGAGGTCGAAGCGATTTTAGAGAAGAATATAGGAGCCAAGGATTTTGACTTCATAATCACTGGTGACGACCTGGAAAAAGGGAAACCAAATCCTTTGTGATTGCATTAAATAAAATGAATCTAGCTACTTCACAAGTAACTGTAGTAGAGAATTCACCAATAGGGGTACAAGCTGCCAATAGTGCAGGTTTAGAATGTATTATTACTCTGAATAATACTCCTCTTGACATTAACAATGATTTCTAAGGAGTATTGACTTCAACCCCAGAAAAATTTACTTTCAACGATACAAGGTCAGCTAGCAAATTCCTGAAGAATTGGTGCTCGGCTCCAATCAGGGCAGACCATTTTGGGGAATTTGTTTACACCGAAGAAATTCCGAAGCGAAAGTACTCGTAAGTACTCGTAGGTAAACTTTACAATCTCTAATGATTCAATCCTTATGAATCATCAGCAGTTGATGTTACATTGATAGGCGTAAGGATGCCAAATATGAATGGTTTTGATCCGTACAAACAAATAAAAAGAGGGCAAGATTAAAGTTTTTTCATTACTGGGTTAGATGTAAGCTATATAGCATTACAAAAAATATTCCCTGAGCTCGCTCAAGAATGCTATATTTCAAAACCAACATCTATGAAACAATTAAAAGACCACGTACGACATCTTTTGGAAGTATAGAAGTTAGCATCAGTAAGGAGCGTACTGATGTCAGAGGCCTACTTCCTGTCTAGCTAGATAACTAAAGCTTCGTATTCGCATTCTTAATGTAAAGACAGAGCCAGAGTTGTCACCATTATTTTCCCAAATACTTCCGTTATTTTTAGTAGGAGTGATCCTCTAAAGGTAGGCTAAGATAGTGTACGAACCATTTTGCTATTCTTATTAGGCATGAGAAATAAATGTAGATAGCGAATATGAGTTTCTCAAATGTTGATGATGTTAATGATGAAGATAACGTGTTCTACTATACGTTCGGTCATACATCAAAGACAGAGATGAGATCCAAAAGATGTTATAATATTCAGACACCTAATTTTCTAGATGACGGATCAACAATTATGGGAGATCGCATTACCGTCACGCTCCCTGCGGCAAACATAAATCAGTTATGTAAAGAGTCGTCGGTCAACCAAGTTAGTCTTAATACAACTATTAATCAGATCATTAAAGCACATCTGGATTGGCATGCAAAAGCTTCTGAAGCAAAAATGTATTATATGCCAAAACCATTCATTGCCAAGACAATTAATCTGCTTACAGAACAGCAGTTGTCAGAAATTGCAGAATCTGTGGTGGATCAGCTTTTTGATATGACTTTATTGTTACATGGTGAATTTAACCATTCGACGTTTATGGATATATTTGATAATTGGTGTAGAATGACACGTACTCCTGTAAGATATAAACAAAGTGAATATGAATTCAAAATTATAGTCATGCATGATATGGGATACAATTACAGTTATTTATTAAAATTGATTTTCCACTCTGTAATGGAACAAAGATTCCTAATAAAAACGAATTATATTCTTACGGATAACATCCTTCTGATTAAAACCGATGGCGAAGTTCAAAGTCCTACTTCGTTCCGATCCTCTTAACAAACATCGTCTAATTTATTTTCTTGACCCCTGAAATAAAATCAAACCAATTAGCAGATATTTTCTAACTAATTTTGACTAGTGAGCAAGATATAGTGGATAGGAAATGCTATTTGCCTCTTAAATCAGAAAATCTAAAGATACTCTACCCAAAGTATTATTGTTACATAATACGCTGCTCTTTGTTCTCTTTTCTTGATATTGATGATGACGGCTGAGGCATTGAGTTATACGATTTCTTAAGCCAAATTGGTGTATTTATGGCAGCAGTATATATGGTAACGGCGACCATGATTATGACAGCAGTATATATGTGCCGAAAAGGCCTCAGATATTCTATATCGAATGTGCACAATGTACCTATCAATGTAACATCGGTTGATAGTAACATAGTTATATACAGTATTGCCAGGTGGATCGTCTGGTTAAGAATAAATATTTTGTATGAAGGAAAATCATTGTCAACATGGGAAGCCGTTTTGAATATTTTACTGAACGAGAGTCACACATCAGCTTTGGCAATAATAGGCTAGGAATGAAGCCGATAGCAACTGCAACGACAACAAGAATGAATATCCTTCTTATTGGGGAACTCTTCGCAAATATGGATAAAACAACTGTGGATGGTGAAATGGCAAAAAAGATTGTACTACGATCCTACTGGTGACGATCTGGAAAAAGGCAAACCAAATCCCGCGCCCTTTGTGATCGCCTTAAATAATATGTTGTGTAATTGATAGTAACATGGTCTCAGGTAAAGTGAAATATGGTACATTAGGCATCATGGTGTTGTTTTCGGGTCTTGTTTCCGTTATGACCCTATCAGACCCTTTGTTCGCCCAAGGATCCAATCAGTCTGCTGGAAACCAGACAGGCGAAGCTATGCAGTCTGCTGGAAACCAGACAGTTGAGGCATTACAGACCGCAGGTAATAGAACTGGCGAAGGATTACAAGCAGCAGCAAATGAAACCGGAGAATTCCTTGGCAATCTATCAGAAGGCGTACAGGGGTTCCTTAACGAAGGGGGTCGAAATCAGAGCGGTTAGGCTAGACAGGCTGACGAATTAATTTTTTTGTTTCCTAATGTTACAGGATTCCCAGTTTATTTTAATGGAGGATCAATGCAATCTTGATTTTTCTATTTTTACTCAAATGACTCATAATAATATAGCTAAATAGCCCTGCTAAAGCGGGGTTGGCGCAGGCCCTGCTAAAGCTAATATATTGTGGAATGGTGAATAAGCGATGAGGTCAGGCCACTTCGAAGGATGAAAGGATTATTTACTCATTACAAGATGCACCAGGTTGTTTGTACTCATCAGGAGAACACAAATGACGAATAGCAAGAATTTGTTGACGAGACTTGGAATACCGAAGCAAGTTGCGTCTGTTGCCATCGAGAGAAAGCGCTTTGGAGAAATCACGCACGGTAATCAGATAGACTTAACAGTCGACGGTGAGGAAACATTCAAGCTTATTTATGACGCCATCTTTCAAGCTGAGAGTTCTATTTTCATAGCCGGCTACGACCTTGATCCTTCGCTGAATTTTGTTCGAGATAACGACTATGATTTGCCTAAGACGAGCAAATCTAGTGCCAGTAGTGGGAGTGTTGTAACTGATGTGGAACAATTTGGAAAAGATCAAAGTCATACTTCATCAAGTTCTG
>Ga0307429_1000426_pt1 | contig 26267 bp, 17 predicted proteins | sample SalMarWE160230MG_FD_202151 | JGI IMG/M metagenome (GOLD analysis project Ga0307429, IMG submission 202151) | Salt marsh sediment microbial communities from the Plum Island Ecosystem LTER, Massachusetts, United States - WE1603-230 | ecosystem: Environmental > Aquatic > Marine > Intertidal zone >... | reverse complement strand
CGATTCTTTAGGCCTCGCTCTATTGGCCAAACAGCGAACAGCTTAACCAGCCGAACCGCCGTGGTACGGACCCGTATGCCCGGTGGTGTGACAGGGAAAGCCCGTGAGGGCATACCTATGTCGATTTATTCCCACCAAAATCGACGTCCAGGTATAAGTGCTGCAATAAGACGCACAACGAAGCTGCCCGATGGGAGGAAAAATTTCTAACGGGGGGTAAACCCGAGGGTCTATTTGACCGATACTCATATAGATTTATCTCTGACAGGGAGGCAATCGTCCTATAACTCAGGAGGTGAGGTAAAAACCCAATTTGCCCTTATGGCCGGAGTCGAGAGGCTTTTCGGCTGGGCGGGAGTGAGCTATCGCATTTGACATTACTATAAAAGAATATCTCAAAGAGATCGACGCCGCTTCACTGCTGACAATGGAAGAGGAACGTGACCTGGGCAGGCTGATCGTTAAGGAAAACGACCAGCGGGCCAGAGAGCAATTGGTGCGAAGCAATCTCAGGCTGGTGGTCAACATAGCGAAGAAATATGGCGACCGGGGAATGAGTCTCGGGGACTTGATTGAAGAGGGCAATCTCGGACTGATAAGAGCCGTCGATTACTTTGATCCCGAGCGGGGCGTTCGCTTCAGCACGTATGCGGCATGGTGGATAAAACAAAGCATCAAACGTGCACTGCTGGAAAATGTTCAGCCGGTGCATATTCCCACTTATATGGTAGCCTTGATAAATCAATGGCGGCATATGGCTACGGAGTTGGAAAGCACGCTCGGCAGGTCGCCAAAAGTCGAAGAAATGGCCGATATTATGCAAGTGCCGCTGCGGAAGGCAAAAGTTATACATCGTATCGTCGAGATTCTCAGCTCTACAGGGGAATCCTGTAGCGGCGATGAGACAGATGAGGATCAAATGCTCGAAGCGATTTTGGAGGATCCAAGCGGCGGCAGGCCGGAAGATGCATTAATTGCCGTTGAAGAAAAACTGAAAGCTTTGAGATTGCTCAATGAAATCGACCCGAGAGAAGCGGATGTTTTGAGATTGCATTACGGTCTCGATGGAAAAAAGCCGATGTCGCTCAAGGAGATCGGTAAAAAAATGGACCTCACGCGAGAGAGAATCAGGCAGATTAGGCGCGATGCGCTTACCAATCTTTATGAATACATGAACGAAGAATAGCATCAAATATCATCTCGATTAATACTTGCATTTCCCTGGTAATATATTAATAATAAACAATTGTAGAGTGTGCGATGCACACTCTACCGAGTGCTCGTTTGGACTATTGGAATATCGACATCAACCATGGAAGGCAGGTAAATGAAGGACGAAGGAATTGACCTGAAAAGATATATTCGCGACATACCCGACTGGCCTAAAAAGGGAATTTTATTTCGTGACATCACTCCATTATTAATCAATCCGAAGGCGTTTGCAGCAGCAGTGGAAGCACTATGCGCCGATTTTACAGATGCCGGCATCGAATATGTCGCCGCCGTGGAAGCCAGAGGTTTTATTTTTGGCTCCGTTGTGGCGGAAAAACTCGGCGCCGGCTTTGTGCCCATCCGCAAAAAAGGCAAGCTGCCCTGGCAGACCGAGAGCGTCAGCTACGATCTGGAATACGGGACGGATACTTTGGAAGTACATAGCGATGCCATAGAGAGCGGCGGGAAAGTTTTAATGGTGGACGATCTGCTGGCGACAGGGGGGACAATGGCCGCGGCATGTGAACTTATCGAAAAAATAGGTGGAAAAGTTGCCGGCATTGCGTTTCTTATAGAGCTTGCGGGTTTGCAGGGCAGAGATAAAATAGCCGGTTATAAGGTGACATCTATTATTTCATGCGAATGAAATCTACTTACTTCTGCTGAAAAGGGAGCCAATGGTGACAATGAGTAAAGACGGCCAAGATTGGATTATCCGCAGAGGACCTTATCCGGAGCTGACGTTGACCGCGGTGCTCGTGGGCTACGGATTGGGAATTCTCATCGCACTGAGCATTGGCTACGCCAGCCTGGTCCTGGGATTTTCCATCGAAGGCTCGGAGGTGGCTGCAATTCTGGGATTCGGGATTCTCAGAGGCATCATGCGGCGCACCAGCATCGTCGAGAACAACATCAACCAGACGATTGCAAGCTCAGTCAACGGCGCCTCGGCCGGCATGATGTTTACGGTGCCGGCTCTATTCATTCTGGGTGAAACCGAATTCAGCGCCGTCCTGATGGTTTTCTCGTGCATCGCCGGCGGCATTCTTGGCATCGCATTTATCATCCCGCTCCGCAAGCAGATGATCGACTACGAGCGGCTCGCCTATCCGGGCGGTGTCGCCGTTGCGACGATTCTAAAATCCCCCGGCGCCGGGGTCCACAAAGCCATTCTGCTGCTGTCCGGCCTGACATTGAGCGGTGTCGTTTACTTCTTGAGCCAGTACATGGCGCAGATAAAAGGAATCTCCGCTTTCGAGAACTGGAACCTCGGCGGGTTGATAGGGATGCCGGAATATATGAACGGTATCTGGTATATCTCCCTTATGACGGTGGGCGTCGGCTTCATTTCAGGCAGAGGCGGCTTCTCCTTTGTCATCGGAGGTTTCGTCTGCTATTGGATTCTGGCTCCTTGCCTGGCCGGAATGAATCTCTTGCCCTCGGCTGAGGCCCTTGGGGAATTGGAGATGAGTATGCCGGGGTATTTGCGATTGACTCTATTCAGGCCGGCCGGTATCGGCATGCTAATCGGGGGGGCCCTGACCGGCATTGTTCTGGCGCTGCCGCTGATTGTCAGCGCCGTTCGCAGCATGCAAAGCGCTGCGAAGATGAAGACAACGGTCTCGAAAGACGAAATGCCGATCCGTCTGCTCTATGTTGCAATCGCCGGGGCGACTATTCTGCTGTTCGTGATTGCCGTTACCTCCGTCGAGAATATGGGTCTGCTCCGCGGGGCGCTGATGGCTCTGCTTGGCACCCTTTGGATATGGGTTGCCGGTGTGATTCTCTCGGAATGTATAGGCCGGACCAATTGGTCGCCGCTCAGTGGAATGACACTAATCGCGGTCACTATCCTGATTGTTATTTGCAGCGGATTGCCCGCCTCTGCGGCCACAATCGCATCGGTGATGGTCGGGGCTGCCGCATGTGTCGCAATGGCCCAGGCGTGCGACCTGATGCTTGACCTCAAGACCGGGTATCTGGTGGGTGCCTCACCGAAGAAGCAGCAGATTGGGCAATTCCTTGCTACCTGGTTGGGACCTGTCGTAATCATCTGTCTTATCTTTGTACTTCACAAAGCCTATGGTCTGGGCAGCGACCGGCTTCCGGCGCCTCAGGGCCAGGCACTCGCCAGCACGATTAATGGAATCCTGGGTGGAGATGTCCCGCTTAAGAAATACATCGCCGGCGCCGGTCTCGGCGCTTTACTTAGTGCAAGCGGCATCGGCGGACTTGGCATCCTGGTCGGTCTCGGCTTTTATCTGCCGTTCAGTATTGTACTGACCTACAGCATCGGAATGGCGATCCGTATGCTCTTAGATCGAATAAAGGGGACTGCGTTCAGCGAAGAAGTGGGGATTCCCGTAGCGGCCGGCCTGATCGTCGGGGAAGCCCTCGTCGGTGTCGGCTTCGCTTTGTACTTTATTATCGCCGGCGCAATGAGCGGATAGGAAGAAATCATGATGAAAAAACTCGGATACTTAATGATAACTCTTGGCTTCCTTGCAGGTGCTCTCACGGCGGTTGTGGACAAAGAGCAAATCCGCTGGGACTATTTTGCTCTTGCTCTTATCCTCGGCGTCGCGGGCGTCGCATTTGTTCGGATCAGTGACAGGCGGGAAAGCCGGCAGGAAGGAAAACTCGCCTCCAACATGCAGTCAGTCGAAGCCAGCCTCGATCGAATTGTCAAAAACATGAACGGTCTCAACGCCGAGAAGGAATCTATCAATACCTATGATGTTCGCCACCGGATCGACGAGCTTTTTACCGACGATTTGAACACATTTGTCGAGGCCCGGGAGAGCATCGCACACATACATAGCCTGAATGCTTACGCCGACGTGATGACTTCGTTTGCGGCGGGCGAACGGTATCTGAACCGCGTCTGGTCGGCATCCGCCGATGGATATATCGATGAGGTCAATGCTTATCTGGAAAAAGCCCAGGCGCAATTTGCTGATAGTCTTGCTAAAATACGTAATCTGGCGGTCAAAGGGCCGTAGAATCGAAACTACTATTTCCGCCGGTAAGACGGAAGAGCCGGTAGATGAAAATGGACTGAGAAATCTCGGAATGAAATTTGGCGATTTCTCCATCAACAGAAATGAAAGGAGATAAGATGGCAGATTATATTCGGGTAATAGATATCGGCGGTGACGGTTTCCGGAGGGTTGATATTAAAAGCAGTGCCTTTGAGAAGATTAAAACAGAAGATGCTGATATGGTCAGGGCACAGATTACGGAAAAAATAAAAGACACTGATATCATTATAAAGAACAAGGAATCTATCCCCGACCTCGATTCTCTTATGCAGTTTGTCGCCGATGGCCTTGACGGTAGTAAAATCGGGGGGATTGCCTATTCTGTAGCCGGAGTGATTGAAGACCACGGATTGATAAAAAATTCACCGAATGCTCATTTTCTGGATGATATTAATTTGAAGAAAAAGACCGAAGGTTATGTGAAAAAAGCCGGGCTCAAGTCCTTCGTTTTCAACGATATGGAAACCGCAGTGACCGGTATGGCGACACTTCTCGGAAGGCCTCGGTATTTTATGGGCATAACCTGGAGCACCGGAATCGGGCTCAGGATTTGGAGTGACGGAAAAATCCTGTCGGTGGCCGAAGGCGGCCATATGGTTATTGAGCCCTCGCCTTTTGCTCCTCTGTGCGGTTGCGGCAAAAGGGGGCATGCCGAAGCGATTATGGGAGGCGCTTCTATCGAACGCCGAGTGGTTGCCGAGGCGAATGCTCTCGGCCTGCCGAAAGAATTTAATATTACCTTCGGCAAGGAAAAAGGCCAAATCCGCCCCGCGGTATTCCTGGATAAAGCCTATCTTGGGCAATATTCCGGCCAGGCTAAAATCTGGGCGACAGATTTTTACGGCAGGATCGTCCGGGGCATGGGAATATTTCTCGCTAATATTCAAAGCCTTCTCAATTTGCCTTTGATTGCCTGGAAGGGGACTGTCGCACGCGAGGTATTGTGGGGCAAACTTAAGCTTGAATCAGAAGTCCGCGCGGTGATGAAAGAATACCTGATCGATCCTTCCTGGGCCGACAAGAAAAATCTGAGCCTGGTTGAAACTCCGGGCCCGGGTGACAGAGACGCCTTTATAGGGGCGGCCGCCGCCTTCAAGGCGATTTCCAAAGGATAAAATGGCCTGAGAAATATGCCGGATAGACATGTCCCTATAGAAAATGTGCGCTTGTTCATTGGCTGAAATTAAGCCGTTGGGAAGCATGGAAGTGGCGAGGAAGAGAATTCTATATGTGAGCGGCTCAATCGGCTTGGGGCATGTCACCAGGGACCTGGCGATTGCCCGTCAACTGCGCAAGCAATATCCCGAGGTTGAGTTGTCCTGGCTGGCTGCTCATCCTGCAACGATCCCGCTCAAAGAGGCCGGTGAAAAGCTCCTGCCGGAAGCCGACATGTACGCCAATGACAGCGTTGCCGCTGAAAAAGCCGCCAGGGGCTTCGGGATGGACATAATGAAGTACGCTTCTAAAATACGGAGAGAGTGGATACACAATTTGAAAATATTCAAGCGGATAATCAGCAAGGGACTGTTTGATGTTGTTATCGGCGATGAGACCTATGAAATCAGCACTGGTTTGTCGATGAAACTTGTCCGGTTAAAGGTTCCCTTTGTCATGATTTACGATTTTTTCGGGCTGGATTCTGTTAGCAGGAATCCCATTGAAAAGCTGGGAGTTTATTCATGGAACAGGATATGGGCAAAGTCCGATCGTAAGCTTTTTTCTAACCAGAAGAATCTAGCCCTTTTCGCAGGCGAGCTGGAAGACATTCCCGATAAAGAGCTTGGCATTCTTCTTCCCAGCCGCCGGGACCATGCTAAAACATACTATAAGTTCACAGGCTACGTTTTACCTTTCGAGCCGGCAGATTATGCTGACAAGGCCGGTATTCGCAGGAGGCTGGGCTACGGCAAAGAGCCGCTGGTTGTGTGCTCCATTGGCGGCACTGCTATCGGCAGGGATCTGCTGGAACTCTGCGGACGGGCGTACCCGATTATCAAGCGGAAAGTCCCCGACCTGCGTATGGTTCTGATATGCGGCCCTCGCCTTTCTGTCGATTCCCTAAAAGTTCCGGATGGTGTTGAAGTCAAGGGATATGTCCCTGCTCTTTACGAGCATTTTGCCGCGAGCGACCTGGCCATAGTTCAGGCAGGCGGCACGACGACGCTTGAATTGACCGCGCTGAGACGGCCGTTCCTATACTTTCCGCTCGCGCTTCATTGCGAACAGCAGGTTCATGTCGCAGGGCGGTTAGCAAGACATCAGGCCGGCGTCAAAATGGTGTATTCGCAAACGACACCGGAAATTCTTGCCGAGAAGGTGATTGCCAATCTTGGCAAAAATGTAGACTATCCACCGATCCCTGTGCAAGGTGCTCAAAAGGCCGCCCAACTAATTTGCGAGCTTCTTTGATGCCGGAAGCTTTCGCTTACCTGCCGATTTCTTCGCTGTGACTGCTTAGCTACTGCTTATCCTGCCGCGGGCAACGCGATAGAGCCAATAGGCCACAGCAAGCAGCAGAATACTGCCGCCGATCTGCCCGATGGGCGGCGTGAAAGGCAGCTCAATATTGGCTAAGGCCAGGAGCTTGACGATAATGGCGTTAATGTTAAGAAATGGCAGATCAATCTGAAACTGTTTAAGGATAATGATGGGGATGGCTAATAGAATACCCATGAGTGCTTCGCCCGTGATCAGGCCGGACGCGAAAAGAAGTCCATTGCGACCCGATTTTTCTATCTGTTCTTTTGCAGTCTGCTGTCGTGTGTGAAATCGCTTGGTGGCGTAATGAATCAGCCCGCCGAGGAAGATGGGCACGGCCAGCTCCAGCGGCAGATAGATTCCGATTGTGACAGCCAGAACCGGCGTGCGGAACGTGCTGCCGATGTGCTTGAGATATTCATCCAGGGCAATTACCGCTGCTGCGATACCCATCCCGATAAAGATATAAGTCCAGGGCAGGTCGCCTTTAAAGACGCCCTGGGCGACCGATGCCATCAGGTTCGCCTGGACGGCCGAAAGTGCATCGGGCCCGGCGCCGGGCTGGCCGCGAAATCCGTAAGCCTTGTAAAGCAGCATCAGAACCGGCGCGATGACCAGTGCGCCTGCAGCAGTGCCGACGAGTTGCATGACCTGCTGCTTCCAGGGGGTGGCGCCGACGATCTGGCCGGCCTTAAGGTCCTGCATGTTGTCACCGGCGATTGCTGCGGCGCAGCAGACAACGCTGCCGATTATGATGGCGGCCGCCGGCCCGTTGATATTGTCGCGGCCCATCAGGACGACCAGCAGCAGCGCCGAGACGGTGACGGTTGCAATGGTGACACCTGAGATCGGATTATTTGAGGAGCCGACGAGACCGGCCATGTAAGCCGCTACCGCCGAGAAGACAAAGCCTGCGACCAGCATAACCGCGGCCATCGGCAGCGAGACCGTGACATCTTTGACGAAATACTGGTAGACCAGAAAGAGCGGAATAATCGAGGCGATGATGAGAATGAGCACCCACTTCATGGACATGTCTTTTTCGGTCCTTGCGACGCTTTTCTCGCTGTCGGTGACCTGCCGGTAGGCGCGCAGACCGCTGGCGATACCGCTGAACAGCGATCTTCGCATGGCGAAGATGGTCCACAAACCTCCGAGCAGCATTCCGCCGACTCCAAGGTACCGAGTCCGTTTCGACCAGATTCGCCCGGCGTAATCCACTGCTTCGACGGCAGTTCCAAGCTGAGCATCGACGTCGGCATTATGTATTATTGCCGCTTCGATCTGGGCCGTCGTTGTGTCCGGATCAATGTTTTCGTATGCCAGGGTGAACACGTTCCACCCATCCGGATTTTCCGTTTCACTTTCGAGCTGGTATACGGGCCATTGGTCCTGGGCGGCCACAATTGGAATAGCGGCGTACCAGTTCAGGGCGCCGCCGAGAAAAATCAGCACGGCGATGTTCAGCCCGACGATGTAACCTACCGAGAGCAGGGCGGGACTGAGATTGGAGCCGAAATAGGCAATAGAGCCTTTGACACGGCCGGCCACCTCGACCAACTCGGGCCAGAAGCCGACACCTTTTGCCCCAACCTTGAACAGGGCGCCGGCAATGGATGCTACGGCGATATAAACAACGCCGGAGCCACCCTGCTGGCCCGTTTCGAGTACTTCTGCGGTGGCGATTCCTTCGGGGAACTTCAAGTCACCTTCGACAATCAGAGAACGCCTGAGCGGGATTGTAAAGAGCACACCGAGCGTCCCGCCGAACCCGGCAATAATCGTTACCCAGAAGAAGTTGAAATCTTCCCAGAAGCCCATGATGACCAGCGCCGGCAGCGTGAAAATCACGCCGGCAGCCAACGATTCTCCCGCCGAGGCCGCCGTCTGTACGATATTGTTCTCCAGGATGTTGCTCTTTCGAAACATTCGTAATACGCCCATCGAGATAACCGCCGCCGGTATCGAAGCCGAGACTGTCATCCCGGCAAACAATCCCAGATAGGCGTTTGCCGCCGCTAAGATCATCGAAAGAAGTACACCCAGGATGAGTGCTTTGATTGTAATTTCAGGTAATGACGGTCCTTGTGAATTCATATCTCACCTATTCCATATAGTAAGAAAATAGCAATTTCCGAGTCAACTGCCGGCGCATACGAGAACTCCCGCCATCATTTTACAAACTGGGTGACAAAATATTTCGGCGTCAGCGGCTCGCCTGTTGCGCGTTCGATCATCTTGTTCCAGTGATAGACCGCGCCGACTTCGAAAACCTTTTTACGTAGAAAATTACCAACCTTTTTTTGCCCGACGTAACCGACGTTCTCGTCCGATTCGAGCTTTAGCACCTTATGCACTATATGATTATGCAGTTGAGACGCCAGCAGTTCGCCCAACAAATAATTGTGATAATAGCAGGGATAAAGGGGCACATGAATCTTGGCTGCCCAATCCGGCATGTCGCGACCCTGCGGCTTTTTCACAAGCTGATACTTCTCGACCAGCCGCCACCAGAGCGCGTTGAGATCCTGGTCGGGATTCGCGTAAAGCTGCTTCTCGAAGTTATACATTACCATTGCCCAGCGGGCAAAAATGAGCTGCTTGAGCTGTGCGTATTTGTCGCTGACTTTTCCGATCTCCAATCGCTGCTCGTCCGACAAATCCAGCATCTGCTGCATCCATGCGGGGTGACGGCTCAGGCGGCCGAAAAACATCGCGATCGCTTCGGTTGTAAAAATATGTGCCGGCTCTCTGAGCAGATACGGCGCTTCCGGATTGTAATATTTGAAATAAACGCCGTGGCCCAATTCGTGCAGTATCACCTCCATCCAGTATTCGTTATTCTTGATATTGCAGAGAACTCGCACATCCCCCTGACGATCCATATCCTCACAGAAAGCGTGCGGATTCTTGCCTTCTCGCTCATAAAGGTCGCTGTTGGCAAGGATGGATTCGACCGGCAGATCAATGCCGGCGTAGAACCTTGCCGCAAGCTCCTTGATGTCCTTATCTTCGTAATAGGTATCCAAATCCAGGTCGTACACCATTGGGGTTTCCTGGAAGAACGGATCGTGATAATGCCAGGGCATGAGATCCGCAACTGCAACATCGTATTTAGCCGCCAATATACGGTCCAGGTCGGCTTTTAATCTGGCAAAAGGCTCGTTGGTCAATTCGTAGAGTTCGTCGAAGATCCGGTCCAGCTCTTTGACATCCTGCTCAACGGCTGCAAGAGAAAGAGTATGGAAATTGTCAAATTTGAGTTTTCGGGCCGCCTGGTTGCGCAGTTTGACCAGACGGATGACATCTTCTGCGACTACTGTTCCGACCTGCTTGCTCGCCAGCCATGCACGCTTTCTCTTAAGCGAATCTGTCTGTGTTTTCAGAACCTCCCTGATTTCATTGCCGGTGACTTCCTGCCCTTCGATTTTGCCGCGATGTGTATTGAAGGTCCTTTCGATCTGAGAGCTCAGATCGACAATTTGCTTGAGCAGCTCGGGCTCTATCTGGTTCTCAAGGTAACGATTGTACAGCAAATCCGATTGCCGCGCCAGAATCACATTGCTAACCTTGCCGGACTTTCTCACTTCCTCAAGAAATGCGAACTCCCGAGGGTTGCTGTAAACCTGGCGAATCTTCAGCGTCAGGCTGCCGGCTCTTTCATAATCCTCGGATTTGCCGGTAGTTGCCGCGTTCCAGGAAGCAAGATTTCTTTCCTTCTGCAGCGGCTTGATTTTCTCGGTGTGTGCCGTAATGAATCCTTCCAGTTCATTTTGCCTGGCCCTGGGCGCGCAGCCGAAAAGGAAAATACCTATTGTTAACATCATAATCAGGATCAATAATGTTTTCATTGCTTCATACTCCTAATCCAATGTCGCGTTGCCATTTTGTCACCAACACCTCTCTTGAGGCAGGATATTATCATGTCTGACTTTCGAAATCAAGCAGGTTCTGAATTTGTCCGGATGTAATCTCGATCTATTTTCAATGTTCCGGAATTTCTTCTTTGAAATTGGACGGTAACCTCAGTAATATATGCGATTATGGCTAAAAATAAATATCTGACAGCACCGGTTCCATCGAAGAAGATGCCTGCCGGTATTCCCTCCATCCTCACTACCGAGGCAACTGAACGCTTTGCCTTTTACGGCATGAGTTCCATACTGGTGGTATTCATGACAAGGCATCTGGTGGGATCAAACGGCGCGCTTGATGTCATGGCAGATGAACCCGCAAAGGCATGGTTCCACTACTTTACTGCCGCAGTTTATTTCATGCCGCTGATCGGAGCGATCATTTCCGATGTCTGGCTGGGCAAGTACAAGACCATCATCGTCTTCTCGATGGTCTATTGTGCTGGATTTGCCATTCTGGTATTGGACCACACCCGGCTCGGATTGACTGCCGGACTGTTACTAATCGCTGTGGCTTCGGGAACGATCAAGCCATGCCTGTCAGCCAACGTGGGCGATCAATTTGGGACATCCAACAGGCACTTGATAGAGAGGGTCTATAGCTGGTTCTACTTCTCGGTCAATCTTGGTGCAGCCATTTCGATGTACAAATGTCCGGATCTGCTCGAAAAATACGGTCCCGCAGTCGGATTCGGCGTTCCGGGAGCTTTCATGTTTGTCGCGATGTTCGCTTACTGGTTGGGCCGATACAAGCTTGTGCACATTCCTCCGGCCGGCAAGACAGGTTGGCGGGAAATGCTCGACAAAGAGGGAGTCAGGGCGCTGGGCAGGCTCTGTGTCGTCTTTTTGTTTATATCTATGTTCTTCGCATTGTTCTATCAGTCGGAATCGGCCTGGGTACTCCAGGCCAAGAGTTTGAATCTTAGATGGCTCGGCAAGGATTGGCTGCCGGCTCAGATGCAATCGGCCAACCCGGTCCTTATAATGATCCTGATCCCATTATTCTCGTATGTCATCTACCCTGCCCTCAACCGGATATGGACAATGACTCCACTGCGCAAGATCGGTATTGGAATGTTCCTAACGGCTGGAAGCTTCCTGGTGCCCGTGTGGATCGAGACCCAGCTCGGAAATGGGCTCCAGCCATCTATTGGGTGGCAATTCGTCGCATATATCTTTTTGACGAGTGCGGAAGTCATGGTATCCATTACGGCTCTTGAGTTCGCATACACACAGGCCCCTAAGAAAATGAAGTCCATGATCCAGTCGATTCAACTTCTTGCTATCTCGCTCGGAAACATGTTTGCAGCCGTGGTTAATGACGTCATAAAGAACGAGGACGGCACAAGCAAACTACCGGGGGCCAGCTATTACTGGTTCTTTATGATTGCTATGCTGGTAACAACCGTGCTTTTCATACCCATGGCCCGTTGGTACAAACCGAGAGAGTATATCCAGGACGAAGCCGCGGCAGAATCCTCAGCTTGACCGAAGTTAAATCATGTCTTGTCCCGGGTGGCACCCTCAAACTTGTTTGGGGGTGGCCGGACTGCTCTCTTAAAGCGGCCTGAGCGATAATTCGCGTACGATAATCTTCATCGGCCCGAATTCCGCGCCCGGGTGTACCTGGAATCCCAGCTTTCCCGAATCGGTGGAATCATCGTGTACGTCGGCAGTCTTGCGGCCGTTAAGCCATACCTGGACGTGGTCGCCCTTGGCACGCACTATTATCGTATTCCAGTCGTCACGATTCACGATTGTCTTGTCCTCGTTAATCGCAAGGAACATCTTGCCGGGGCAATATAGCGTGCCGGACCAGGCCACGGGATTCTTGTATTCGAGGATATCCGCCTGGTACGCTTTATTCGGCGACTGGAAACGGAACCACAGGCCGCTGTTGCAGGGCCACTCCGTCCGGTAAGTGAGGGTTGCCACGAAGTCTTTATAACTTTCCTTGGTGAACAAATCACCCGGGGCGTTGTTCTCGCCCTGCGTTCCGACGAGCATTCCGTCCTGTACGGCCCACCTGGCGTCGCCGCTCGTTTCCCAGCCGGTCAGGTCCTTGCCGTTGAAGAGTTTGACAATGCCCTTCTGATCGGACCAGATATTGACCGTCCGTAGCGTGACGTCGGGCATTTCCGGCAGGGCGGCACTTGGCACCGGCTCATACCAGAACGTCGCGCTCGACCAGTCGTCCTGCGTCTCAGCCAGGCCGTTCTTCCAGGCGATTTGCTGGATTGTAATGCGGCATTCCTTCTGCCACGAAATCGGGTCGGGAAGATGCCAGCGATACATCGAGACGAAATTGTTCTGGTCCAGGCTGCATCCGTTGTAGAGATACGGCGTCTGCTGCATGCCGTAGGACAGGCCCACATAATCCTCGCTCCCAGTGCCGCAGATGGTGGGAAATTCAGTATCGCCATCCATATAAACTTTTATCTCGCCTTCACCCCACCATTGTCCGGGCGTAAGGTTGCGGATGCCGATAACGGCGCCTATAAAGCGGCCTTTATTTTTTCGCTGCGGCAGCATGACAAAGTCGCTTTTGGTTGTCGTGGGATTCTCCCTGCGGAACAGTACGTGCAGCCGGCCAACACCAGCCGGGTGCTTGTCATTAATTGTATAGTCGATCTGATAGAACAACGGCACGTTTTTTTCACCTTCGTTGGTCAGCGTAATTTTCGCACGTTTGTTGAACGGCATGGGTAGCCAGATATTCATGCCGGCATTCCTACCCAGCGAGTGCACCGCGGAGTGATACGGCATGACCTTGCCATGCGCAAAGCCCATAAGGTCGCCGATAGGGCATTCGATGCTCGGATGTCCCTGGCCTTCCCACGAGGCACGCAGCACGAGGCTCCGCAGGTTGAGCGGATTATTGCTGGTGGTCATCCAGATATGGCGGATCGTACCCGGGCCTTCGATGTCACAGAGCTGAACTTCCTGCCCGGCGTTGAGCGTCATTGCCGGCGAGCCTTTTCTTCCGGCACCGAGATTACTGGCCGTTTTGCCGCCCTGGCCCGGGGCGCCGGTGGGATTCTCGAACGAGATAGAACGTGAGAGAAGCCCCGTATCGAGCAGATAGGGCTCGGCAACGACGTCAACCGCTGCTATACAAACTCCCGAGCCTGACGCAGCAACAAAGAGCGCCAGAAAAAGCACTGTTGCGAACTTATTCCTGTTAACCATGATGCCTCCTTTGAATAAAAATTATTATATATTGTTAATGCATTACAATTTTGCCTCGAATGTGTATTGTCCCGGCTGAACTTCCAGCACGCAGCGGCCTTTTTCGTCTTCGCGCAAACGCCTGACTCCGCTTGTCTTCGACAAGGGGACATTGCCTTCTTTAACGGATTGCGAATCTCCGGTCGGCAGGTAAACCGTGGCGGTTGTATTGGGCGGGACGGCAACGTTGAGTACGAGCGTCCCATTCTCAATCTTCCACTCGCTCCGTATTGTTCCATACGGAGATTCGAATTTTGCTTTGACCCAATCGAGAGACTGGTTCTTTAGCACGCCCGGCTTGATGATGAAACGCTTGTATCCCGGGCCGGCCGGGTCGGGCATGATGCCGCCCAGGCCCTCGATGAACCATGCTCCGATGTGCAGATAAGAGCTGTGCAGCAGGGAATTGCGGCCGTCCCAGGCCTCCCACATGGTCGTCGCTCCTCGCCGGAGCATGTCACCCCAACCCGGATAGTCCTCTTTGCTGGCCATCTCGAACATCAGGTCCGGGCGGTCGAACTCCAGCAGGTTCTTGACGATGAAATAACCGCCGGTGATACCTCCCCAGAAGTGTCCCTTGCGATGAATGAGAATCTCGTCCTCGAAGCGTTTCCACACCGCCGGCTGAAGCTCCTTTGGAGGCAGCTCGATCAGAAGTGAGGCGGCAAGATAGGCCTGGAAGTTGTTCACATAGCCGTTCTCCGCAGGATCGAAGAACTCCTTATGAACGGCTGTGCGTACCGTTTCCGCCCGCCGCCGATACTTAGCGGCGAGATCCTTTTTGCCCAGGGCATCTGTAATTTTCGCGGCGGTTTGCAGATTGTATATCCAGTAGCAGTTGTTAAAGAAAAGAGTCTCCCGCGTGTCACCGTTGACACCTTTGGCACCCGGCCAGAGCCAGTCGCCCAAAAAGTCCCACTCACCGCCCCAGCGAACCAGCATATTATCCTTTGACTTTCTTTCGAGAAAAGCCAGCCACTGCTGAATCGTATCGAGATTTTCCTCCAGGATACGAACGTCGCCATAGTGGCGATACATATACCAGGGCAGGGTGACACAGTAGCCGCTCCATGCCGGTCCGCCGCCGCCCCAGTACGTCGGAGCGGTATAAGGCAGATTGCCGGCTGCCGACGGAGCGTCCTGATTCGTGGCCTTGTCGCCGAGTCCCCATGCCGTCTCTTTGCCCTGGGTGTCACGCCAGTCCTGAGACCATTTCGTGTAGAACGCCCCGAGATTGTAGTTGTTCATCGCCGTCTGCGTCGTGGCGTGGGCATCGCCGCCGTAGCCCATCCGCTCGCGCTGGGGACAGTCGACCACATAAGCGCCGATGCTGAGATTCTCGTAGGTCCAAAGCACGATGTCGTAAATATCATTCAGCAATTTGTTGGATGACTCAAATCCCCCGGCCCGCTTATAGTCGGTCCGCACGAGATAGCCGCGAATGTCCGCTAAGGCGGGTTTGTATCCCAATCCCTTAATGAGAATCCACCGCCCCGATCCGTAATTGAAGCGATTGCGGAAGGTGCCTTTGCCGCTCGGCCCGATTCTGTAGGCACTGTGGAGCTTGTGCGTCATCATCTTCTTTTCGTCTTCGGAGCATTGTAATTCGACAATGTCACCCGGCTGGCCTTTGACATCGAGCTCGACGAAGCCGGCATAATTTACGCCCATATCCACGCGATAGCCCTGGCCCTCGACCTGCGTTACAGCGACAGGTTTGATTTCGAGGATTCGGCGGTTCGGCTCGACCATTTCGGCCGAAAGCACCAGTTTGGGATGATATACCGTGACCTGCTTCCAGTCGCTATCGTCCAGATCGGGGCTGCACCAGTCAGGCAATTCTTTGCCGGCATCGTAATATTCGCCGCCGAAGTTCATGAACATCCACGTGCCTAACAGGACGTTGGGGCTGGGGTGCGTTTTCCAAGTTTCATCCGTGATTATACGCTGAATTTTCCCGTCCGGCATTTCGATGTTCGCCTGGGCAATGACGATTGGCGTTTGCGGCTTGTCGTCGCTCTTGTACAGCGGATAGACCGACCACGATGTCCCCAGCCACAAACCAATCACGTTCCGGCCGGCTCGCAGATGGTCTGCAATTTCATACGTCACGTAACGCGCCCGCTTCGTATGGTCGGCTACATTCGGACTCAGGACATCATCCGTCACCTTCTTTCCATTCACGTACAACTCATGGTAGCCGACGGATGCGATAGATATAGCCGCCCAGCGGGGTTTTTCTTTTAATGTCACTACCTTGCGAAGCCAGGGGTCGGACAAATAATTTCCCTCCGGCGGCAGTTTCCTGATCTCGACAAACTTCTGCTCTGCGCCGATCCATTTAGCCGACCATTCCGACGAATCCATGATACCCATCGACCATCGAGCCGGCTTGCTCCATCCTGAAAGGGCCCGGCTTTCGTCCCGAACTCGCACTTTCCAATAGCAGCGCATGCCGGATGACAGCGGTTTTCCGCCGTAATTGACGAGTTGTGACTGGCCGGACTTGACCTGGCCCGAATCCCACAGGTCGCCTTTATCCCCGGCAAGCAATTCCTCCGAGCTGGCCACTAATATTCTGTAAGCAGTTTGGACCTGCCCCCGCTCGATCGAGTTTGTTGCCGTAAGTTTCCAGCTCAGCCTCGGCTGCTCGACCTCAATACCCAAAGGCTCGGCAAGATACTCACATCGCAATTCGGCCGGTGCGATACTCGAAGCGTTATTCTGGTTCTGTGCAGTCGCACAGCCGAGAAGGAGCAGCAGCGCAATGGCCATGAATTTGCCGTGCAATAGGTTCTTAAGATGGAATATCCCGCGCCTTGTTAATCTCTGACTTTTCATTTGTGCATCTCCTTTTATAGAAATCTATGAATAGTTCCTAATGAGTTAAGAGAACATTATAGAAGCTTGGCTGAATTTTGCACCAAATATTCTATATTTAACCGCAGATGAACGCCGAGGACGCAGATAAAATAGTAAATAGAAAATAGTAAATCATAAATCGTAAATGACAAGGGCCGCGAGATATTTTTAGCCTGCTTAGAGAGTAATTGAAGGGGGAGTGAGAAGCAGGTAAAGAATTCAACAGATTTATCCCCCTTATTCGTTTTCGGTCATGCAATATTGACCTTAACAGAATAGTTAATATTTAAGATGTGACCCGAATGGCACTTCCATAAGCAATTCTTCACGTTGGCGACCGGCGTTCTTGGCTCAGAAACGCGGATTTGACCCTTACCGATAGCCTTAAGGAAGCACCATTCAGATGTGACCCCTATTTCCCCCCAATGCCTTAGTGGCGGCCGGTTTTCTTCTAAGCGGCTCTCAATCATGACCTTTTTTTTAAAGTTAAAAAAACATTTTTTCTGTTGACAATTGCTACAGATGTAGTAGAATTTTGGTACATTTGTAGTAAGGAGAAAATATTATGAAGCTGACCGAACCGGAATGGATAATTACGAACGCATTGTGGGACAAGCATCCGGCAAAGGCAAGAGATGTGGTCGAACGGCTGCCGTCTTCTGTCGGCTGGGCTTATACAACCGTCAAGACAATGCTGGACCGCCTGGTCGAGAAGAGGGCGGTCAAGAAGAGCAAGAGCGGCAAGCAAAAGAAGGTGGAAGTCGAAGGCAGACAAGCCATATGTATGTAATTTGAGAAAGATTGTAACGTTTGGCAACTATGTTCGTCAATAACGTATGCAGCGCTATTGCGACCAATCTAATATCTCTATCAACCTTAACTCGGAGGTGTAAAACATGGGAACTCCAACCAAAACGACAGTGAACGTGGTTAATTCATTCTTTGTGGGACTGTTTATATTTGGCGGGTATGTCCAGGCCCAACCGTTTGCCGGCGGGACGGGAGAAGCCGGCGATCCCTATCGGATTGAAGCAGCAGAGCAACTGATGGCCATCGGTAGTGATCCAAATCTCCTGGACAAACACTTTATGCTGGTAGCGGATATTGATCTGGATCCAGATCTGCCGAACGGGCGTGTGTTTGATACGGCCCTGATTGCACCGGACATTGAAGATGTCAATGGGCTGGATGCGCCAGGTGTTCCTTTTACCGGAAGCTTTGATGGATGGAATCATGTGATTCGCAATCTGGTGATCTCGGCCCCGAACCGAGACGCGGTCGGTCTGTTTGGCCGGATTGGCATCCGGGACGTCGGCAAGTGGGGGACGCCGGGTGTGGTGCAGAACGTGCGATTGGAAGGGGTGACCGTTGCCGGCCACGAATCGGTGGGCGCCCTGGCCGGGATCAACGAGGGCACGATCCTCAACTGCTCGGCAAACGGCAGTATCACCGGCGAGCATGATATCATCGGTGGACTGGTCGGATACAACACCGGTACGGTCACCGTCTGTCACACGGAAGGAGAAGTCCGCGGCAGTGATTATGTGGGCGGACTGGTGGGGTTCAATCCCACGGGGGTCGTTACTCAGTGTTCGTCGGCCTGCACGGTCCGTGGCAGCGAAGAGATTGCTGGACTGGTGGGGTCAAGTTCGGGACATATTGCGGCCTGTAGCGCCACCGGAGTCGTGAATGCCAGCCGTTGGGCGGGCGGCCTGGTGGCTTTGAACACCGGCAGCGTGGTTTTGAGTCATTCAACAAGTGAGATACACAGTGGTGACGTGACGGGCGGTCTTCTGGCCAGCAATTCCGGTCCCATTCGTGGTTGCAGCGCCGCCGGCAACGTGGATGGGGCAGAAACGACAGGAGGGCTGATTGGCATCAATTCAGGGGCTGTTAGCGAATGTTCTGCCAGTGGCAATGTGCGCGGTTCCGAGGATGCGGGCGGTCTCGTGGGGTCGAATAGCGGTACCATTGCCAATTCGCATGCCACAGGGATGGTCGATTCAGGCCAGCGTGGTGACGATATCGGCGGTTTGGTGGGAGACAACACCGGTGCCATTTACGATTCACATGCCACGGGCCCCGTCAACGGCGGTGAGAGCGTCGGCGGTTTGGTTGGGAGGAGTAGCAGTACGGTCGTGCGTTGCTACGCCACCGGAGATGCGACCTCCGATGAAGAAGTCGGGGGCCTCGTCGGTGTGAATCGCGGCCGCATTGAAGCATGCTATGCCACGGGCAACGTCACCAATGGCGATGACGAGGCCGGTGGGCTGGTAGGGTCCAATGGTGGATCCATTGCCCAATGTTATGCCCGCGGGGATGTGACGTCCCATGAGACGTCTGGCGGGCTGGTGGGCTACAACACCGCCTCGATCACGGCCTGCTATGCTGTCGGCCGTGTCCAGGTCACGGGTGATGAAGGCGTCGGCGGCCTGGTCGGTGGCGCCCATGGAACCCCCTCGACGGACAGTTCGTTTTGGGATGTGGACACGACCGGCTTTGCCACCAGGAGCAATGGCGGCACCGGACTGCCTACCGCCGACCTTCAGATGGCCCAAACCTACCTGGATGCCGGCTGGGATTTCGTGAATACCTGGATGATCTGCGAAGGCGTCGACTATCCGAGGCTGCAGTGGGAACAGCACAGTTGTGAGGACGAACAGTAGAGGGACAAGCCTATCGTAGGGTATGGGCACACTCACGGGATCATGCTAAATAATATACTCACAGCGACGTACGTCCAAAGGCCTTCAGAAAGATCGGGGTCGTATCTTAAATATTAACTGTTCTGTTCAGGTCGACATCGCAAGGTCTAAAACGAATAATGAATAATTAAGATGTGACCCTATTGATGTCCCAAAGACTAATATACCAAATAATCACCCCCAAAGCAAGAAAATATAGGATTTTTTACGCTGTTATTTGTCATGCTGAGCCCAGCGCAACGGAGTCGAAGCATCTGATCAACGAATAAAACACCCCCAAATGATGATACAGAATCCTAAACGATTGAAAAATCAAAAAAGGGCTGCAAGCATTTGCTCACAGCCCTTTTTAACATGTGAATCTGAGTTTCTATTATTCGTCTTATGCTGAGTTCTCACGCATGTTTGCGCAATTTCACTCCAGCCACACTCAAACCCAACATACCAAGCAAAACAGCGCCAGGAACCGGGACCTGTGTTACAACACGCATCCAATCGCCTGGCTCGGTGACGTACATGTTGACTTCCAGCGTATATGGCGTAAGTATGGTGTACCAGTCTTGGGGATAAGCCTCCAAACCCCGATTGCTAAATGGCGCAGCAGGTCCGCTGCCGGCAAAGGTCACCGTATAGTTGGTTAGTGGATTGCCGAGTTCGAAACTTGATGCCGCTTCCATTGTTCCACCTATATCGGACATGACACCAATAATAGGATTATCGAAGGTCCACACCACGCTGTAGTGTTTTAATGCATTGGAGCCTAGCGAGTTTAGGAAGATCATGTGGCTGTCGACGAGAGTGCCAGCCGCAATCGAGCCACCATCAACAGCGTGCGCGACCGTGGTCAATACCCCCTGGGCCTCATTGAATCCTCGCATCTGTGTAGTGGTGACAAAGTTATCAAGCGCGTCAGTTGGGGCTGCCCAAATCGCCGCCAGACCGCCGCCGCCGCTGCCCGCGCCCGTACTCGGCGGACCTGACACCCCTATCAAGGCCCCGTTTGCCTGCCCTGCCATGAAAGACATGGCTACCAGCACAGCAAAAGTTATATAAATTATTTTCAATTTGTTCATCTTTTTAACCTCCTCTTAAAACACAATGTTTCTGGTCGTCCAAAAAATTCATCGCACTGGCGTCCTGACTAACCTCCTTCCCGCGCAAGTCCCAACTCTATTCTTGGACTGAAAAAAACAAGTTATCTGGGGGTGAAAGCTATAGTGGCAAATAAGACAAGTTTATTCACCCTCATCCTTTCACAGCAATATATTGCAATAGATAGATGATGTCAAGCAAAATCCCGTCTTTTTTCTTCTCAAATGCAAAAATATGTATTTACCACAATAAACAATCTGTCCTGAAGGGCATCCAAAGCTGTTTTAATCAAAATTCCCGTTTGATATTCCTCATAGCCGGATGGTTATATTTTGGGCACATATTTCTTATGAATGCTACTTATTAAGATTCTGTAGGGCTGGATTAGGTGGATAAAAAAGGGCTGCAAGTGTCGATTCTCACAGCCCCATTGAACCGCAGAGCTTCGTTTCTTAAGTTTCGAGCCCTGTTTACTTATTAACGATCCAACACGACTACTCTTCCGGCGGGCTACGTATTTTACTTGAGACATTGTTGTTTAGGCTGAGCTTGATTGGCGTACAGGTGGGTTCAAAATAGGCAAAATAGCAGCTTGTTATCGACCAAAAGCGATGGCAAAATTAGGTTTTAGTTTTGAGTGTTGAGTTTTAAGTTGGGCGGAATATTTGACCAAAAGCGATGGTAGTTGGAAACAAAAATGGAAAGAGTTAATATTTTTTTTATTCTTTTCTATACAAGCACTTATGGTGAAATTGCCGCCTACAATTTTGTAGATTCTCGTATCAAACGCGCATATCGGGCCAATTATAGAGGCGCTTATAAATGATTATTGATTATTGACTATTGATTATTGGGAATCGGCGGGCAAAAGACGACCCAAATACTAATATCTAAATCCGAAACAATATCGAATGTCGAAGGGTGAATTCATGCTTTTATGGTTAATCTCAATCCGTGTTCACCCCGTGAGATAGGCAACGCCGATATCTCACGGGGTGAATCTGCGTTTATCTGCGTTTATCTGCGGTTAATTTGTATGTAGTATGTCGTGAATTGAGAATTGAGAAATAACGGGTCAGAATACAGTTTAGCCCGCACCTTTGTCATTGATTATTTACTATTGACGATTGATTATTTCTCGGTGTTTATTCGTGTTCATTTGTGGTTAATTTGAAAAAACAAGCCAAAATAATGAAAAAAACAGGTGAAAAAGAGAAGAAAACGACGAAAAATGGAGCCTATTTGAAAAAACAAAACCAATTTGCGGTAAGGTGAAATTTGCGCAAACTCTTATATGAAAGGTGATTATGAAGAATTTACGCTTTGGAGGCGGCCAAAAAACAAACCCAATTCAAAGCCAAACACAATCTTATTTAGCCCCCAGATTGCTCTGGGGGTTGAGAAATCAGGCTCAGCAGCGTAGCTGGACTGATATACCTGGGCGAACTTGGGTTAAATAGGAAACACTGGTAAATACGCTGAAGTACTTAGAAGATTATGATTTCTACAACAAATTCAATGAAAGGAAAGCCGATACACATTCAAATGACCTTTTTTAGAAACGAATAGGGAAGTTCTGTCTATACAAATCCCCTGCCTTTCCGAGGATTAGGGGGGGTAGTAAGGCAGGGGCTTAGAAAGGTTGCAAATTTAGAACTCGTTTTATACCGGCATTAGCTTGATACAAATGACAAAAATCTTTTCCACCGCTCCTCCAGGTATCAAGCGTTAAATGATTATGCCATGTTGTTCAAAGCTCGTCAATGAAAAAGTCCTATAAAAACGCATATATTTCAAAATATATCTATTATGCTTGTTATATTTAGCGAAACAATGCCCTCTTTATTCCTGGGTGAATTGGTTCATCATCAGATTCGGTCGGATTCCAGCCGGCTTTTCAAATTGTTGAGCAATAGCTTATTAGGTAAAAAGGGATATGTATTAGGATATTACTATTCGCAGGAATCGGGGAGACAAGATTTGAACTTGCGACCTTCCCTAAGGGACGCTCCGGCCAAACAGAGCTACTCTCCAGTTAACCATATTATCAATCTAATCGGGGAGACAAGATTTGAACTTGCGACCTTCCCTAAGGGACGCTCTGGCCAAACTGAGCTACTCTCCAGTTAACCATATTATCAATCTAATCGGGGAGACAAGATTTGAACTTGCGACCTCTGCGTCCCGAACGCAGCGCTCTGGCCAAACTGAGCTACTCCCCGGCCAAACAACAATCAAGAATATACTATAACAATTTCTGAATTACAGTCAACTTCCTTTTTAATATGCTTAGAATTATATTTCACTTTAAAATACCAGCCAATTTCTTCTTCTCCTGGGACCCCCTTGTGCTTTTGAGGTATCGTTCCCGGTTTATTGCAGAGGGTCGGTCCGGATGATTCTCGCTGTAAACCAAAATCCACGGACCATTATGTCGAGTATACGTCCCGCCCCGACTGGTATTATGCTCCTCAAGCCGACGAGACAGATTATCAGTATGCCCGATGTAAAGTTTACCTGTCTTAAGGCTTTGAAGAATATAAACGTAATACATGAATACAATCTATTCAAATAGCCATTTTTATTCCGCTTGCAGCGATAGATTTTCAGAGGTCCAAGGATTATCTGTAGAAGACGTTCGCCAATGTAACCAGCGATCTTCCCTAAGGGACGCTCTGGCCAAACTGAGCTACTCCCCGGTCAAACCGGATTGTAAATATAACAAATGTATAGTTACATTGCAAGCTATAATAAATTTATCGGATCGATATCTATCGCGACTTTCACGGCAGGGCGGATGGGCGGCTCGGCCCGCAGGCGGGAAAACAGCCGCTGTATGGTTGTCGCTTCGGGGGCCTGGATGATTATTTGCATTCTGTGGAAACGCTGGATTCGGCTGATCACGGCCGGCATCGGGCCGCGAACGGTTACTTCCAGAGCTTCCCGCTCGATGATCCGGTCTATTCTATTACGCATTTGTTTGCACGCTGCATCGAGCTTGTCAAACTTCATGTCACGCAATCCGACCACGGCCAACCGCCAGAAGGGCGGCAGGTTGCAGGCCCTGCGATGCTTCAATTCCTCCCTGACAAAACCATCGAAGTCCCCGGCGACGGCAAATCTTATCGCCGGCTGGTTTGCTAAAAATGTCTGGACGAAGACCGTCCCCTTTTTCGCGGAACGTCCCGCCCGCCCGGCAACCTGGGAAATTAACTGGAAGGTCCGTTCGTTCGCCCTGAAATCCGGCAGGTACAGGCAGGTATCCGCACTGATTATGCCGACCAGGGTGACATTAGGAAAATGCAGACCCTTGGCCAGGATTTGCGTGCCGGCTAATACATCGATTCTGCCCTCGCCGAAATCCTGGAGGAGCCGGTAGTAGTTCTTGCTCGCCATCGAATCGCTGTCAATTCGCGAGATGCGGGCATCGGGGAATTTCTTAGCCAGTTCCTCTTCGAGCCGTTGCGAGCCAAGGCCGATCATGGCGAATCTTTTGCCGCACAGGGGACATTTTTCGGGCACCAGCGTTTGCGCCAGGCAATAGTGGCAGATTGCGTAGCCGTAATTCATGTGCTCGCCTGTGACCGTTCGCATCCGCTTATAGCGGGGGGCTTTAGATTTGTGAAAGGTCAGGGTGACATCGCAGTTGCGGCAGTGCAGCGTGTGCTTGCAGGAAGGGCAGAACACAAAATTGCTGTAGCCGCGCCGGTTCAAGAGCAAAATTGCCTGCTCCTTTTTCGCGAGGGTCTCCTTCAGATGCCTGGCCAGCGGTTCACTGATCAGGTTCATGCCCTTTTGCGTAATTTCTCCCTGCCGTAAATCGACAAGCCTCATCTGCGGCATCGGCAGGTCCATCACTCTTCTGGGCAGATTCAGCAGGGTAAAATGTTTTTTGCTCTGGCAATTCGTCAGCATTTCCAGTGAGGGGGTGGCACTGCCTAAAATGCAATGTGCATTCGCCAGTTGTGCTCGCTTGATCGCCACGTCTCTGCCGTTGTATCGCGGAGCTGTGTCCTGCTTGTAGCTCGGCTCATGCTCTTCATCAACGACGATCAGGCCGAGTTTCGCCAGGGGAGCGAATACCGCCGAGCGAGCGCCGATAACAACTTTCGCTTCGCCCGATTTGATTTTTTGCCACTGCACGTTGCGTTGGGCAGCGGTGAGTCCCGAATGCATTACAGCGATTTTCTCGAACCGTTCATTAAATCGCTGAACCGTCTGTGCCGTAAGAGCAATCTCGGGAAGCAGCACGATGGCACCTTTGCCTTTTTGAAGAACCTTTTGGATGGCCCTTATGTATAGCTCGGTTTTGCCGCTGTCGGTGACACCATACAGAAGCGTGACACCAAATTTATCCGAGGCGATCTGAGCTTTAATCGAGTCGAGTGCTTTTTGCTGGTCCTCGTTTAGCAGGATGTGACCTTCCGCTTTGATGGATATCCCTTTCGGGATGGCGGGCAGGGATTTTAATATTGTCTTATGGGTGATTTTGAGCAGGTGCTTTTCAGCCAGTCTTTTGAGCGGTTCCCTGCCGCAGCCGACCACATCCAATAGACCTTGCAGCTCCACCGCCGAATCCGGGCCGAGAGCCTGCCGTTCCAGAAGATATTTAATGATATGCTTTTGTTTTTTGCCCCTCAATTCGTCGATTGTTTTTTCGACCTGAGCGGCACGGATTTTCAGAAAAACGTATTGCAGTGTTTTAACGCCGGCCCCTTTCTTGACCGCCGCCGGCACCATCGCTGCCAGGACCTGGCCGAGAGGGCAGACATAATAGCCGCTGATCCATCGGGCCAAATCCATCAGCTCGGCATTCAACAACGGCTCTTTATCTATCACACTGATTACTGTTTTTAGCCTATGCTTTTTGTCGTGTGCGGCGAAAGAATTTTCAAAGGGGATATCGGCTTCGACACAGAATCCCTTTTCCAGCTTGTTTTTTCTACCGAACGGAACCTCGACTCTCTGTCCGATCCGGATCGGCCATATCTTATCCGGCACCCCATAGTCAAATTCCGTATCGGCCGCCGACTCGAACGCCACTCGAATGACGTGACTGAAAATCGTTACATCCTCCTTTTCTGTTGCGAACAAGCTGTCCATTTGGTGTTTGCTCATTTGCTAATTACTGGCACTGTACAATCCTTCCTTACGACGTTTCTCAGACTTCTCGTCTATATAGGTGTCATCGTATACGTCCAGCCCGAGTTTTGCTATCAGGCTCTTGAGATAATCAAGGTGCGGGCACGGTGTCGAATGGAAATTATCTTTGGTTATGCAGGAGGACAGTTGCACGACGATTCGATCTTTTGTTATTCCTTCGGCCTTATCGATCCGGCGGATTAAATTGCTCAGCTTACGGTGGGTCGCCCGGCCACAGCAGCCGCCGCAGGTCAGACTGAGCATGCGATACGCCTTGTCTTTGGGGTATTCGGCAAAACCGCCGGTGCGTTCGTTAAATGCTCTCTCGCAGTTGTAGCCGGAGCAGCGTTCTTTGACAATATGGCATTGAACTACAACGATATAATCTTTGTCTTTCAAATCTATCATATTTCAACTTTCTTCTGACTTTTATCGCTGTCAATCAGCTCTAATCTTTGAGCTTAAAATAATCCGTGGCGATTTCGTTAATATAATCACTGATGTGGAGGCAGTAAATTATCGATCCATAACATCGTTGCTAAGCGTTTGTTTAATTTTTTGCCGGACATCTCCCGCAATCCTCACAGAATCTT
>Ga0307429_1000425_pt1 | contig 26289 bp, 22 predicted proteins | sample SalMarWE160230MG_FD_202151 | JGI IMG/M metagenome (GOLD analysis project Ga0307429, IMG submission 202151) | Salt marsh sediment microbial communities from the Plum Island Ecosystem LTER, Massachusetts, United States - WE1603-230 | ecosystem: Environmental > Aquatic > Marine > Intertidal zone >... | reverse complement strand
ATGACAGTTTTGGATATTGGTTGTGGCTGGGGAAGTCTTGCAAAATTTGCTGCAGAAAAATATCAGGTTAAGGTAGTAGGCATTACAGTTTCCAAAGAACAAGTAAAGCTTGCCAGAGAACTGTGCAAAGGTCTTGATATTGAAATAAGATTACAGGATTACAGGACTCTTAAAGAAAAGTTCGATTGTATTGTTTCTGTAGGTATGTTCGAACATGTAGGCTATAAAAACTACAAACAATTTTTTAAAGTAGTTGACCAATGCCTGAAAGAAGACGGTCTGTTTTTATTGCACACTATTGGAAGTAACAAAGCAGTTAAATTTATTAGTTCCTGGATGAATAAATATATATTTCCCAATGGAATGCTCCCTTCGGCAACTCAAATTACCAAAGCATACGAAGGTATATTTAAACTGGAAGACTGGCACAATTTTGGAACCTATTATGATAAAACCTTGATGGTATGGCATAAAAACTTTAATCAAAACTGGGATAAAATTAAAATATATTATGATGAAAGATTCCGCAGAATGTGGAATTATTATCTTTTAACCTGTGCAGGATCCTTTAGGGCACACAGGAACCAATTATGGCAGATAGTATTTTCTAAAATAGCATCACAAATAAATTATAAAAGTATACGTTAAGTTTCTCTTGATTTTTTACAAGTCATTATAAAAAATATAGAAAAATTAATCCTTATTATATTTTAAAAAGAGTTTTCAAAGTATAAAGAAGCTCTTTTTGTTCCTGGTAGATAACTTCTGGTCATCTCATCACCACGACCGCCCGCCGAGAACTTTTTTTGCTAAGGAGCTTATTTGAAAGTCTGCCAATACATAACAAGACTCTATCGGACATTCTACAAGAAACAACTTCCAGCTTATCTTATCCGATAAAGCTTTGTTATGTATAGCAAAAAAAAGCATTATATTTTTAACCAACTAAAAGCTTTTTTAGCCTGGTTAAAAATATAAAGACGGGCTAAATGAGATTCTTTTTATCGTAGGGCTAAATCTCTGTTCCCGGTAATCGAATGGCTCCCCTCCCTTCCCCCCCCTGTTTCTGATCATTGTCCTTCTACGTTTTAATATTTTTTACCTGCTACGTGCGTACTCACCAAGTAGAGCAGGATAAAAAAAACTAAAACTATCCTAAGAGTTTACTTGCGCGGCATCGATGGCGTTTATAGAAGACTCAGCACCGCAAAAAATGCAGGCAAGCAATTAAGCACGAGATTTTTTTGCGGCGCTGGCTTCTACAAACGCCAGGAGAAGAAAATCCAAAGAAAAGAAAAAAAATATCTTTCCCTGGCGATAGGTGAAAACTACATAAATAAAATGTTTCTTTTCTTTAATATTTTATTTATGGATGTTTTTACTTATCGCTAACCGCAAGGAATCCGAAAAAATTAGCCACCAAAAAGGGAGATAAAAAATTCCCGCTATTACCCTTTCATTTATTTTTTTATCTCTCTTTTGCGGGGAGAAGACTAAACCACCGTTCGCTAACCGCTACACATTCTGTATCAGAATAAAGATATATAAGAGGGGGGGGTGATTTTCCCTTCTTATATATCTTTTAAGCATTCGTCTTCTCTTTAGCATTACACCATAAAAATAACTTCAAATTTTTTCCTAAATTTTAATTATTTTTTGAGTGTTATGCGTCTCTTTTCGCTTTTCTATTTCTGGTATTGCTTTTTGTAAAAGAGGGGTGATTTTCCCCTGTTTATAAAAAGCAATACTCCTTCTCCCTCCCTGGCAATGCTCCCACCAGGCAAATTACTATTTGCCAGGTGAGTGTATTGCTCTTTCTTTTTACTTCTTACTGCCCGATGATATTTTTTTTGAGTCAACGGGAAGATGTTTTTAATCTTCCTGTAAAGACTCATAATAAAATTTGTTCGGGCAGATCGTTCGGCAATATAAAAATATTTCAACCAGGTAACTGAAAAGGTTTTTTTTATTATGCAAGTTACTGCTTGCAGGGGTAAAAAAACCTTTTGTGTTACCTGGATAGTTACATTAAAAGGGGAGAGCAACATTTGTCAGTAGTGGATACTTTCACTGCTGCCAAATGTTGCGGTATTGTCTTTGCAATTATGAAGCAATATGAGTCTAAAAGCGGGCTTCTTTTAGTCTCATATTGCATTCATAGGTGCGTCCTATATTTGGTTTTCTTCTCTCCGGATAAAATTATATTTCGTAAATAGGGGCTGTTTTTGCCTTATTTACTGAAATATAATTTTATCCTTTCTTCCGGTGATCACAATCTAAAAGGGCTTTTCTTTTAGGTTGTGTTAACCGGTCTTTCTTTCTTTTTTAAAGTTCTCTTGCTCTTACCACCTGTTGATATTTTTCTTTGGTCCAACGGGGATATGTTTTTAATATCCCATGTAAGGGCCAGATAAAAATTTGAACAGGTGGTTATCCCTGACGGCAATATTAAGACAATCAATCAGGCAATAGAAAAGTATTTTTTCCTATTCCTAAAATGCTTTTGAATTGCCTGGAGGGTTACGATAAAAGGGCCTGCCTGCCTGCAGCAGACAGTCGGAAGCAAGTAGACTCACAGAGACAGAATAGGGGCGGGGCAAGGGAGAGAGGAAAGAACGATAAGCTTACATTTATGCTGGTAGAGTGAAGGTGAATCGACCGCAGTTTTTCCTTCCCCCTTATACTTCCCCCCTAATGAATCATAGCCTAACCTTATTTTTTTGCGGTGGTGAATAAAGAGAAGCAACAGCGGGGCATAAAGAGCGTTACCACCCGCGTTTATGCTTAGAAGCGTCCCCGCGAGCGTAGCTTTTGAGCCAAGGAGCAATAATAAAAAGAAGGGGGATAAGAGGAGGGTTTTAGAGGGGGATTTAAGGGGGAAGGAAAGTTACCCGCCCCGCACGTGGTTGAGTTGTAAAATTAGAGATAGCCGGAGTAGATTAAATTATTGCTTTGATTTTTTCTCTCTCCTTCTCTTCTCTTTGCGATAGGTGAAAAATATACAAATGAAAATGTTTCTTTTCTTTTAACTTTTTATTTATATATGTTTTTACTTATCGCTAACCATAAGGAATCTAAAAAATATAGTCACCGAAAAGGGAAATAAAAAATTCCCGCTATTATCCTTTCATTTATTTTTTTATCTCTCTTTTACGGGGTGAGGACTATATCACGATAAATTAAATTAAATCTAAACTAAATGTGAAATATTAGAAAACATTATCGTGGTAATAATTAACGAATGAGAGAGATAGAGAGAGAAAAAAAGTGGGTCCTCAATTTTTATACAGCTCCTATTACTTTCTACGAATCCTCTTTGGATATTCCGTTAATACTATAAAGATAAGAGATTAAAAAATAGGATAATAAATAAAAGAATAGAAGAAAGAGATAAACTCCTAAATACCTTAATAGATTAGTCCGCATTTTGCCTCTGAGAGCCTTGAGAAATATAGAAATTACCTCTGTAAAATTACAGTGCTTTTTGTAATTTAACTAAAAAAACCTTTTTTTCTAAATTTTTCATTATATTATTTACGATTCGCCAATCCATATTTGTTTCTTTTGCTATTCTGTAAACTGAAGGACTTTCACCCTCAAAAATAGTTCCTAAAAGACAAGCTATTCCGCGTTGAGCATTGCTTAATTTCGGTAATATTCTTAAATTTTTAATCAATATGTTACTATCTTTTAATTTACCGTCCTTAAACCTATAATCGCAAGCCTCACATTTTATATAAGCAATCTTATTTCTGATACCCCTACATCCATAATTGTAAGCTTTCCGGTAAGTATTTTTTAAATCCGATTCAGATAAAGGGTTTGATAGTGATCTATTTTTTTTAATAACTAACTTTTTTGAATATTCGTCCGTATTCTTATTTTGGAGTAATAGATTATAGAGAATAAATAAGCTGTTGTTTCTCTCTCCTTCCTCTAAATTCCTGCTTAATATCTGGCGTATGCAGTCAACTTTTTGGCCATGATATTTTGGTATTTTAAAGGTTTTGTGCTTTCTTTTCTCTACGCAAGGAGCCAGTTCCCTTCCTGCCCGTGCGTGTCCGCACGTAGTCAGGTCTTTTTTAACTAATAATTTTGGTATGGGCAGCATCTCGCTAAGAGGAATTTCATAAACGTATCGATGGGCTTTTATTGTTGATGGGGGAGCTACCACATAGGTTCCATTACTTTTTAATTCAATTCTTTTACCGAATAAGCTATTGGTGCTTTTAACATACTCGCCATTAAGAGAAAAATAATAATGATAGCCTCTTCTCGTTCTAACCCTGGTTGTTTCTTTTATCTCTGGTAATATTTCTTTTAACTCTGGCAAAAGACCAAGATCATCAACATCAATAACTGCTAACTTACTTATATCTCCGGTAACTATTCCAATATTTATATCTGAAAATTTATTACACCAATCAAGAATATCTTCTATGTTTGCTTTTTTATATTGGTAAGGTTTCCAATATATATAAGGTTTCTTTTCCTTATCAATCGGTATTAGACTATAATCATATTTTATGTACTCATTTATACTTTTAAATATAATTTAAACCCTTTTTGGCGTGGTATGAATTAAGGGTTTAGCTTATAATCACCCCCCAGGCCTGAATAGTTTTAAACTGAGTACGATCTGTTAATTTTTGCAGTTTTTTTATAACTTATCTGCCTGTGCGTTGCACGCAGACAGGTGAAAAACATTTAAATCTAATAAAATAAAAAAACCGAAAGGAAAACGTGGGGTAAATCTTTCGGTATAGCCATACAAAAGGGAGTGTAATTTTGGCAAACCGCACTCCCTTTTATATTTATTATTATAACATTAAAAAAGGAAAAAATCATGAGAAAATAAAATGGGACTTGTTGTCCCTATTTATTTCCAAAAACACCAGTTATAACTATTTAAATATTTATTTTTTAAATAAAAAAGCACCCATTAGAATATCATTTCTTCTCTTATTTGGTGCTCTGTGTGTTTAAAAGGCACTCTAAAAATATTTTATTTTTTTACTATTCGTTTTAATTGGAGTAACATATTTTTTAAGTTTTATCAACAACAAAAAGTTAAAAAAAGTTAAATATTTTGACCTTAATTTAGTACAGTTTTGGTTCTTAAATAGTGCACTTTTGAAATTTAGCTAACAGGTTAATGGTTTTAGGTCTGATTTTGGACTGAGGGGATAATTTATCTAGATAGTTTAATCTAGTGATAACCTTACCCCAGTAAGGTCGAGTATAAGCCAAGTAAGCGGTGTTGCAATACTCCTCTTCATTGTCCAGATGCACTCCTTTTTGAGTCTATTTTAGTTTACTTATTTCATCCTAGCAATGGTGCAGGTGTATCTGAACTTATTCACATAATTTCGTATAATTTCTTATTGCATATTTCATAAAGAGAAGGAAAAATGGCAAGAAAAAAGATAAAGGATAAAAACCTGTAATTAATACAGGTTAGCTAATAAATATAATTTAAAATAATTTCATATTTACTTCTTTAAGTTTTTTAACTACCTCATTTCCTACTTCTTCAGTAGAAGAACTCCCTCCTAAATCATGAGACCTTACTTTTCCTTCACTTGATACTTTTATACTGCATCTTCGATGGCTTGGACCGCTTCAATCTCTCCTAAGTAATCTAACATCATTGCCCGGCCATTATCGTAGCAGTAGTATCAGTAATAGATTTATCTTTGTATTTAGGTGCAGAGCTGTGAAAGAGCTCAAACACAAAATTAAAATCATCCTCCTACCATACGGGGAAATACTTTTATTACATCACCACTTTGCACTTGATAATCAAAATTAACTGTCTCATTTCCTATTAATAAAAAATTCACTTCCTTAGTTGGAATATTATTTTCTTATAAGATTTGCTTTATTGATTTAAAGCAATTTAATTTTAAATTTAGCTTATTCTTTTGGTCGTAATTATAAATATACCGCTTAAGGAGTCCATATAATTTTAGCGTCACCACCATAGTAAATTTCTCCAAAGATATTTTTTAAAATTAAAGTTAGTTCTCCGGTTTAAAAAATCTTTAAGCTTAACTATCACGTTTTTACACTTTCTATTAGTTTCTTTCTTAGCTATCTAAGTTACCAATGGTAAGAATAATATTATTCTTACCATTGGTAACTTAAGGCGAGGAAATCTCCACTAAAAATCCGCGGTATTTTAACTTTTGAGATAAAAAATAGATTAGTTTATTTCAATTTGCAGTTCTTTTATTTTTTCTATTGTTGGCTTACCAGTTTTAACATCCCATTTACGAGCGTAATAATATTCCTTTAGCATATCCTCATAATTTGAAATGACACACTTTTCTTGATCTTTGTATTCTCCGAAAAGAGGTTTTTCCATCATTCTTTTAGGTATAAGATCGTCTTCTATCCCAAAACCTTCTCTTATATTGAATAATCTTTGCAGATTGATTACTCGTTCTCCGATGAGTAGTAACTCAGTTCCATCAATATCCCAACCAGTTAAAGCGGATAATATATTAGCATAATGATCAAGGGTTAATCCCGAGTAGGTCACAATTTTACAAGTATCTAAAATATCTGGTAAGATCAAAGCATCTTGTAATATTTTCAAAATCTTCCCTTTCCCTTTTTCGCCCCACCTATCAATTTGATTTGGATCGGGTACACCATATTTAATAAGCCCAAAGTCCATTTTATAGCAATCATATGCCATGCCTTCCATTGGATGAATATGGCACATTCCTCTATTCGCAGTCCCATAAGATAGTGCAAGCATTTTACCAGATCTTGGGTCATGAGCAGGTGCTTCTAACCCCTTCCCATGTATTGCAAATTCACTACTTCCTTTACCCAGAATGCTTGCAATTTCCTTAACTCCTTTAGCTAATAAATCACCAATTCCTTCTCTGAAAGCAATTTTCTTAATTAATTTCGGCAAAATACTTGAGTTTCCCCAGTTTAATTCTAATCCTCCGGTATCTTCTTTACTAATAATATTTTTTTCATAGCATTCCATCAAAAAAGCTATAACTGCTCCTGTTGAAATTGTATCTAGCCCATATTCGTTACATAGATAAGTAGCATGAACCGCGGCATCCATATTATCATTTAGAATAAAGGCAGTAAAGGCGGTAATAGATTCATACTCAGCTCCTTCATGTTGGGGAGTTTTAAATTTGCCTTCTTTTACACTAATTATCCTCCCGCATGCTACGGGACACCCTCGATAGCAACCATTGTTTCTATCTAAATTGTTTTTATGGAACTGACTATACAGTTTTTGACCTTTACCCCAAGAGTTAGATTGCCAATTTTTTGTGGGCCAATCACCTAGGGCATCTGCACTTTCAATATCGCCAGTTGTTCCATGTTCCCTGAAATGCAAAGCAGTTGGACTTTCCTTAATAACCTTAAACGCTTCGCTTATAACCCTTTTGGCAGTATCAGCATCCCCCAATTCTGATTTTTTTGTTCCCTTAACCGCAATACCAAGAAGATTTTTTGAGCCCATTACAGCTCCTGCTCCCGTCCGTCCGGCTGCTCTATGGCCGTACATAATTGAGGAATATTTTACAAGATTTTCTCCGGCGGGACCAATTACCATTACCGAAAGCTTTGGATTTGAAGTTTCATCTTGAATAATTTTTATTTTATCAGATACCATTTTCCCTTTTAAGTGTTTTGCCGGTTTAAATTCAACATTATCTTCTTTAATCAATATATATATTGGTTCTTTAGATTTTCCTTCAATAATTAAAAAATCATACCCTGCTTTTCTTAAATCAGGGCCCAAATCTCCTCCGCATCTAGATTCCCCCCAACCCTTAGTTGCAGGGGATTTAAAGCAAATCATGATACTTCCACCACCAGGAATATTATTTGCGGTTAAAGGACTGGTTGCAAAAACCAATTTATTATCTGCACTTAAGGGATCTATTTTAGCATTTAATTCATCATATAATAACTTAGCCCCATATCCAACTCCACCGATGTATTTTCTTAAAATATTTGAATTAAGACTTTCAACTTTTATTTCTTTTTTAGTTAAATTTATTCTAAGTTGTTTGCCCATGTATCCATTAATAATTTTTTCCATCTTTCCCTCCTTTTTGAATAATTTCTTCTTTTTTCAAAGAACGAGTAATACTTTTTTTCATAAACTGGGGAATTTAGTTTTCATATTCTTTCATATTACTTTTGACAGTACCAAATAATTACAGGACTTATTGTCCATAATCACCTTAGAAAGGATAAACTAATTTGGTATCTCCTGTCTCAAATACTTCGTCTAGAGTTTTATCCTCCAGTCATGAGTAATATCAAAACCACTGTGTCTCCATTATGAAGAGGCGTGTTTAAATCAGCATTTTTATTATTAACCATAAAACTACATCTTTCAATAATTTTCCGCCCATTTACACTACATCTACCAATTAACAGCTCATGGAGAGATGAAACAGTAGCTCCTGCAGGTAAGGATAGTTCTTCAACTTTTAGTCCTCTATTAAATTCAGTTAACAAGCCCAAATACTCAACACTTATTTTCATTAAAACTCATGGTCCCCGAATCTAGTTAAATTATTTTTTGTGCAATAAATAAATAATTTAAAGTAATATTTTATCCTTCATTGTTTGAAAGCCCAAGGAGTTGTATTACCCAGTCCAAATCCAGTTCTTCGAGTTTACCTTTAGTGGGATGCCCTTTATAGTTAAAACCCATCATTCGATAATAAGCTCGTTTAGCCTGATTAAAATCATTTTTGTCTATTTTAAATCCCTTTTTAGGTCCAGACTTTATTCCTTCAAACATCCTCTTAGGTAGACAATCACTGGTTTCATCAAAGCCTTCCCGGGCATTAAAAGCTCTAAACATATTTAATCGCCTTTCACCGACTAAAATCATTTCATAAATACTAAAATCCCATCCAACTGCTGCTTTAATAATATCTTCTATACCTCTATACCCAATGTAGCTAAATGTATAGACACATAAATCTATTGAATCCAGAAAAGAAAAAATCTTTTGACTTTTTGAAAAAAAACGTACTTTATCTTTATTAAGAACATATTGTGGTATGATTCGATAAATACCAAGTGACTGCAAATGAGAAAATTGCGCAACTGGAGCTTCTTCTTTTACTACAGCGTCAAATTCACATTCCACATGTTCGGCACCTGTTGGACTTAGAGCATAGGCAAGTCCCATAGTAGGTTTAACTCTTGGGTCATGAGCAGGCAATTCCTGACCCTTTACTTGCATTGCAAGATTAACTGCTTCACCTCCAATTGTCTGAGCAACTCGATACGAGCCCTCAGCCAACAGATCACCAACACCTTCTCTATTACCTATTTTTTCCAGTAACTTTAATACCATTTTACCATTTCCAAAGTTTATATCCATACCATCAACATCATCCTTGTCCAGTAAACCCTTTTCATAACATTCCATTGCAAAAGCAATCGTTGCTCCCGCGGATATAGTATCCATACCATATTTATTACATATTTCGTTAGCCTTAGCTACAGCCGCAGTATCGTTCAGCTCAACATATGACCCAAGAGCCGCAACAGATTCATACTCTGGTCCTCCGTATTCGGGATTCACTTTATAAGGCGAATCAACCTTAATTGAACGTTTGCATTTTACAGGACACCCATAACACCCTTCAGATTTTGTATTATAAATTGCAAACGCATCCCCTGTTATAGCTAAATTATCAAGTACACCTGTACGGTAGTTACTCGTAGGAAGTTGCCCATCTTTATTCTGAAATACTGTAAAACCGGCAGAACCACTTCTAGAAATTAGATCTAGATTAGTATCATGCTTCCATTCTTTCCCAAATGTTTTTATTATTTCTTTAAGTTTTTCAGAATTTAATGGACGTGGTAAACTATCGCCTTTGACTGCAATTGCTTTTAGGTTCTTGGCTCCCATAACAGCTCCCAGACCGGAACGTCCGTAAAAATAGCGAACATCATTAATTATACTTGCAAATCTTACTCTTTTTTCCCCCGCAGGTCCAATTTGGATAATTCTGGCTAAAGGTTCGCAAAGTTCTTCCCGAATAATTTTCTGAACCTCCACTGGGAACTTGCCCCAAATATTACCCGCATCCCTAAATTCGACTTTCCCGTTCTTTATCCACAAATATGTTGGCTTAGAAGCTCTTCCTTTTATTATTATTGCATCAAATCCTGCAGCTTTAATTTGAGGAGTAACCCATCCTCCTGCTTCTGAAGAAGCAATAGCCCCCGTCAGCGGAGACTTGGAAACTGCACTGTTTCTGGATAAACCAGGAACGGGTAGTCCACCTACAATACTTGTAGCAAAAATCAATAAATTATCAGGGCTAAAAGGATCAATTCCCACCGGTAATTCTTTCAAAAGATAATAAGCGCCCAAACAGCTTCCACCAACATATTTCCGAAAAAAAGAATCATCAGGGGTTTCTATTTCTATCTGACGGGTTCCCAAATCCACTCTTAATATCTTGCCGTTATAACTTCTCTGCATTATTCACCCCTCTATTATATAATATTTACCGGTATTTCTTCTTCATTTAATTTTCATGTTAGATAGATTTACTCTCAAAAGCATTCTCTTTTTAAGCATCTAATTCTCCTTAATCAAATAAATATTTTTAAGATGCCTTTACTCTACTATTACACAGTTACTTACAAATTCAATATTTGACCGTAACACAATTTCAATAATATTCGCTTTTTTAAGATAACTTTTACAGGCTTTTCCCTCTTCCTGCAATAGGCCAAATTGCTTCAAAAAGGCTATTGCGAACACAATAAAATTGATCATGAAGATTAACAGTTGTGCAACAATGACTTGGAATAAATTCAATTTTTTGACCATATTTTAATTCATCTTTTGGGTCATCAATCAGGCCATGTTCCTCTGAAAGTCCTTCATGCATTTTAAGATGTGAGTAACCTTTAATTTCTGGTGGCCCTTGTTCTGTGGTACAAGTTTTTAAACCAACATCAGCAATAGCTATTCCGGGACGTTTATGCATAATAGTTGAAAGAATTGTCATTGAACTTTTAAATTTAAGACCAACTCTATTATATATATTATCCATTAATACATAAGATCCAGCTTGAATTTCTGTCCAAATGGTATTGTCTCCGGTAATATTATAAGTTCCCGTTCCTCCTCCACTTATTTCTTTGACCTGAATTCCATTTTTTTCAAGTGCAGATTTAATTATACTTACTTTTTCTATCATTTTATTCACACCTGCTCGCCTATACTCATCTGTATAGCCAGGAATTTCAGTGGTGTAAACTAAGTGACCTTCATATGCTTGAATACCTTCAAAAATTAATCCTGGTGAATTAATAATTTGTTTAGCTAAAATAAGCGCTTCTTCTGGTGTATTTATTCCACAACGTTCCATCCCAACATCCACTTCAATAAAAACATGAATTTTAGATCCAAATTTTGATGCTGCTTCTGATAGATCAGATATATTTTTAGAATTATCAACTGCAACTCCTATTTTTGCATCACCATGAGCCAATCCAGCTAACCGTAATATCTTGACTGGATCTACAATTTCATTAGCAATATAAACATCTTTTATTCCTGCATTTACTAGCGTTTCAGCTTCTCCAACCTTGGAACAAGTAATTCCTTTTGCACCAGCCGCTATTTGTTTGTGCGAAATGGTAGGACATTTATATGATTTGTAATGCGGTCTCAGTTTAGCTTTTTTTTCTTTTAGAAAATCTGCCATAGTTTTAATATTGCTTTCAAGAATATCGAGATCAATTAAAAGTGCAGGTGTTTCAATTTGTTCTTTTTTGATAGGTTCCATTTTTTCCCCCATAATTTAACGTTTTTTAATAAATTTCTTTTTTTACATAGACTACCGTCTGTCCCGCCTTGCCGGGAACTGGCTATCATCCCCACCTTTGCAGATGGGGAGCCCCCGCTAAACTAAAGAATATGTGTCAATTTTCGCCCCTTTATATAAAGGGGCGAAAAGTTCGAAAACACTTGTTTGGGCAGAATCCTTCTAAAAAATAAATAACCTTGATAATAGGGATATTTAGTCTATGCCTAATAATTTTGAGGGGCTAGTGTTCATCATCATTGTTAGCTCTTCTTCAGTAATCCCATTTTCGTATAGGTTTTGAGCAAAACATCTAAGTGCTTCAGGACAAATTGGATACAAAGGAGAACCGGTATCGCTCGAAATTACACACCGATCTGGTCTTAAAGTTTGCATCCATTCTACAATAGGAATATCATTCCAAGACATAGGAGGGAATACACAGGCGGCCATAAATTCAGCATAGGATGTACCAGAATCCAATAATTGGTTAATTTCTTTAAGTGTTAACTTCACTTCATGCCGAAAGTTGACGTGAGTGAGAATAATTTTATTGAAATTTATTGAACTAGCATATTCTACCAAAGCAAATATTTCTTTATTGCTCAAATGTCCGGTACCAAGAATTGCATCAAATTGTTGAGTTAATTGAACAATATCTTTTACTTCCGGAACAAGCTTGGAACCAGATAATATAGATAATCCTTTGTCTGTCACCATACGCTTTGAAGTATAGCTACTTCTTGCTCCGGTAGTTTTACCAGCTAACTGATAATGCCCTGTAGATCCATAAATATCTGCATGATTCTGAGCGTCAATAGTTGGCATCATTACCAATTTCGTTCCCCTTACCAAAGATGCTTCTACAGCATATGGATTAAGTCCTCCCATGTATCTATTAAGGACAATACAACCGAAACTCTTAATTTCAGGAACATATTTATTAGCGTAATAGGCACGACTTGCCGTATCCTCAAAATGGTCTTTATATACAAGCGCTTTCATGCCAACGTTAGCAGCAGCTCGAGCAAGTGTAACGTCATCATGTAGTCTTTGAAAAACAGATGGTCCTGAATGTAAATGTAAGTCTACTGCTCCTTCAATTGATATTATTTTTGCTTCTGACATCATTTTCCTCCTTTATGAAATAAATTTTATAAAAATTTAGTCTTCTTAATAGAAATTTATTTTAATATTTTGTAACTTCCAAGCTGCTTTTTAACATTCAGGTTTCTTAATTCCTTCTTTTGATTTTTATGATTTATGCATATTTGACCTTAACACACTTAAATATCTTAAGGATAAGACTCGTAAAGCACAACTTCCATATAATCATCTGTAGCATAGTTTTCTATGCTATGATGCGTATGTGAAGGAACATAGACAATAGATCCAGGGCCTACTTCATACTCATTATCTCCAGCTGTAATTTTTCCTTTTCCCCTAGTAACGTACATAGTCTCTTCACAATCGAGGTTTTCTACGTGTCGCGGTAAAAGTCCTTTTGGATAAATAGTATGATAAGCACCAAAGTAGAGTTTTTTTGCCTCTGGTCTGGGAGAAAATAATGTGTGTTGATGAAAATACACAAAATTGCTTCTCGGGCATTCCCATCGATTTACAACTGATGATAGATACTGTTCGAGAATCTCTGTTATATCCTCTTTAGGAGAAATTTCTGTAGAAAAGCAAATACACCTCATTGGGTTATCTCCAGTATTCCTGATAATCAGAGGGCTCATGGGTGGCACCCAAATAGCAGTATCATTGTTTAAAATGTATTCCCAGTAACCCTTTAACTGTTTAATTTTGCAAAGTCCCTTTCCCTCTAGAACATAACACATAGTATCTGCAAGATAAGCATCTAATGTTATACAAAAACCAGGTTCAATCACAAATAACTTTGTATTTAATTTTTTAGAAGCGGTATCCGAATTAGAAATTAGTTCAAATTTTTTAACTCCCTTTTCCACTGTTTCTGAAGTAATATCTTCGACTCGACGGTTAATCATTTAATACTCCTCCTTTAAAATATTAATTAAAAAATTTTAAATATAATATGGATTTTCTATAAACTCTTTTGCTCTGTTACTCTCGATTAGGCATCCAACGGGTAAGGTAATTTACAAATTTACTAAATAGTAAAAAGGTCAAATATGCATAAATCATAAAAATCAAAAGTATGATTATCATTCTTCCAGTTGCCAGATAATTCATGGAAAATATTAAAATTCTTCCGATTCCCGATTGTACCGCCAGAAACTCAGCACCAAGCGTAATAGCCCATGCCATACCCAATACTACACGAACACCCCCTGCTAATTCAGGAATTATTCCAGGGATGATTACTGTCCGCAAGATTTGTCCACGTGAAGCACCAAAAACCTTTGCAAATCTTATCTGAACAGGAGGAAGATTCCTTATAGCAGTAACAGAATTAATGACAATCATTACTCCCACAGAAAAAGCTATAAAAAGAATGTTGCCCATTTCCCAACCCCCAAACCAGATCATAAAAAGTGGCAATAAAGCAAGGGGTGGAAGATTTCTAAGTGTAAGTACCAAAGGTTCTATAAAACGTCGAATAACTTCATCCCACCAAATAAGAAGTGCTGCACTAATACCAGCAAATATCCCAAATAAAGTACCACCCAGTAGCCGGGCGAATGTTATCAGGGAATTTCTAGATAAAACAATAAAAGCACCATAATATGAAGGTTCTTCAAATCCTCCAAGTTCCTTCCCTCCAAACGTAGCTAAGTCAGGTATAGTTTTCATTACAGCTACTATGGAGGGTAATATTGTACTGTCATCAATAATTTTAGATGCTATCTGCCAAATAATTAACAGTGATAGTATTCCCATAATACGGATGGGGTTAAGTTTAAAGCCCTTTTTAATGTTCATTGGAAATGCCTCCAAAGCAGTTTCTTTTGTTCCAGAAGTTCTTGGCCATTTCTTACTTCTTCTCCACGTGGTCTGGAAAATGGCACCTCTATAATTTCAGCTATGGTATTATTCTTATCAAAAACAAATATTCTATCGGAAAGAAAAAGTGCTTCTTCCAAGTCGTGTGTAACAAAAAGAGTGGTTTTTCTTTCTTTCTGCCATATTTTTGAGAGTTCTTCTTGCAAATCTACTTTTGTCACATAATCCAATGATCCAAATGGCTCATCCATAAGTAAAGTATCAGGATTATTGGCAAAAACCATGGCAATAGCCACCCTTTTGCGCATACCTCCAGACAACTCTTTTGGATAATAATTAGCAAACTCCTCCAGTCCTACTAACTCTAAATATTTTTTTGCTATAAGGCTTCTTTCTTGTTTATCTATTTTTCGCATTTCAAGACCATATTCTACATTGTCAATTACTTTACGCCAAGGGAAAATAGCATCTTCTTGAAAAACCATCCCTCTATCTGCTCCCGGTTTAGTTATTGGGTGTCCATTTATTAATACTTTACCCTCAGTATAAGGTTCTAGTCCTGCTATAATATTAAGCAATGTAGTCTTTCCACATCCAGAAGGTCCTATGAAGGAAACAAACTCTTCTTCGTAAACTTTGAAATTTAAGTTTACGAATACAGTGTTTTTTTCATTTTGTTCTGAAAAAAAAACTTTGCATAATCCTTCTACTTTGATTTTTATTTTACTTTCCATTATTTGAATTCCTATTATATAAAATTGTTTTTATTTAAATTTAGCGGGGCATCCAAATTGTAAGGGGGCGTGCAATAAGTTGCATAAATAGAAGGTCGGTAACAGATGCAAATAAAACTACCCAAAAAATACATACAAAAATACCGACAGTATGAAGAAATGGTATAAATGATATTATAAGTCTTCCCACACCATACCCAGCACCCATAAATTCCGCAAGTACAACGAATCCCCATGAAACTGCTAACACTACTCTTATTCCCCCTACAAGTTCTGGAATAATTGCAGGAATAACCACAGTTCGATAAACCTGTCCCCGAATTGCTCCCAAGGTGAGAGCGAACCTGAAAAATTTTGGTCCTACACTTTTAATAGCGTTTAAAGTATTAATAACTATCATTATAAAACAATAAAAACTCACTAGACCTAATTGGGAAAGTTCGCGTGGCCCAAACCACATAATGAAAAAAGGGAGGGCAGCTAATGAAGGAATGGTCCTTATAATTTCCAAAGGCGATTCAAAAAAATCTCGTAGCAACTTGCTCCAACCTAGAAAAAGACCAAAAGCGATACCTGACAGTATACCTATTGTTACCCCGATAAAATACTTTCGAGTAGTACTCAAAAGATGTAGATTGAAATTGGTACCTCTAGCATATAAAGACACTTGTGGATAATAAAAAATGGATGTAATCCATTTTTGAATAACAGTTATAGGTGAGGGTAATCTAACAGGTGAGAGAAACAATGAAATCACCCACCATATCAAAAAAACCGCTGCAATACTTACTACTGGAGCAAGTATATCGAGAAATGTCTTCTTATTATTTCGCATATCAACATTCTCCACTCTAGTAAACAACCACCCGCTTAGCGGGTGGTTGTTTACTTTTTTTATCAATCCATTTTATGAAACTCCACGCCCTCACGGACGGGGATTTCCCGCTGAATTAAACCCAATGTATCAAATCCTTTATTTAGTCCGACAACATTAAGCCCTATTTCCTCTACAAATTCATAATAATTTTTTCCAGGGTATAAGCTATTTATTACTTTCTGATTAATCGATAATTCTAACATTGGAACCCTATCAGGTTTTTGCCTTTTAGGGGCTCTAATTACTCTATCTTTAGAATTCATTAACCATTCACCTTCCCTTTTCATAAAAAATAAAGTATTTTTTATTGAATTTTTTCTTAATTAGGTACATATTTACCATACAATTTAGCTGTTTCAACCATCGTTATAAAATTTTCTGCTTTTACACCTGGATGAAATGAATTTGATGAACTTAATATATACCCACCTCCATAAGATACTTTTTTTATCGTTTCTATAACTTTTTCTTTTACTTCTTCCTTGGTTCCAAAAGGAAGTAAATCACGGCAATCAATATTACCTATTAAGCAAATATCCTTTCCAAACTTCTTTTTTACCACTTCTATATCCATGCATTGGGGTTGAATAGGATGTAGACCATCGAACCCAATTTCTACTAAATCATCAATTATGGAAAATATGTCTCCATCAGAATGCTTTATAATCTTTATTTCTTTTTTTTTAACATGAGTAACTATTTGTTTGTAATAAGGCTTTATAAACTTTTTGAAATGTTTAGGTGACATAAAAGTATTAGTCTCACCAGCAAGATCTCCTACTAAGAATACAATTCTAGCTCCTAATTTTATAGCTATATTAATAGCTTCAATACAATAATCTGTTACAACTTGCATTAACTCTAACACAAGATTAGGATTAAGTATATAATCCATAAGAAAATTTTCCATACCTCCTCTACATTGCCAACTTAATTTAAAGGGATCACTTATAGCTACACCATGAATTATATCATCTCCTAATTGTTCAATTATATATTTTAGGCGTTGAAAATCTGAAGTTTTAAGTTTAGAAACCATATCAAAATTTTTAATATCACAAATATTATTAACCGGACCTGAAATAACAACGGGGCTACCATGAATACTTAATTGATAAATTATCCCAAACTTATCTTTTACTTTATTAGTTCCTGCAATTCTTTTCATCCCAGTTGAAATATCAGAAAATGTCGCATCAAGTTCTAGTTTTTTAATGATTTTACAATATAAATTTGAAATTTCTATTTTTTCCTGTCCAACCATCTCCATTTCAGGTTTAATATCTTTATAATCATAATCTGGAAATATATTTTTTGCACAACTAATAATACTTGATCTATTTATACTGACTTCAACTATTGGTATCCGGTCTGGTTGTTCACAATTTAAAGCTTTTAAAACCCTCTTATACGATGTCATATTCCTCCCTCAGTAAATTAATATTTACCATACTTTATACTTTATAAGCAGCATTAAACATCGAAGTAATATTCTCTATAGGAACCTTATTTTGAGTACTATGAACTTGGGTAAAAATATATCCTCCACTAGGTGGAAATATCTCAATATTTTTTTAACTTCTTTCTCCACATCTAATAAGGGAAACAGGAAAACAAAAGTCTGCTTTTCTTTAAAATAGCTCTTATTTAGTCTAAATCTTGAGATAGAAACTCCTGTTTCCCCTTATTAATATTTTAATCATCTTAATTTATTGTTACCTTAATAGATATTCAGCCCACTCATTAGCACTAATTGCAAATCTCTTTGCATCTAAATAATTACGTATATTGTAATGATGTTTAGCTTGTTCGAGTAATTGCTTCACCCTGCTTAAATCAACAGTCGAATCGGTATTTTTTACCAGAGTCTGCTCTATTTCTTTAATTGCATCCTCGCTTTGAAGTCTAAAAAGAAGAAGATCCTGGTAGACTTGTGAAGATACGCAGGCATCATAAGGGGTGTATTTACCTTTTTCATAAGCTCCCTCTCTTTCCCAATATTTAATATCTTCTTCAAATATATACTCCCAGTAATACGGACTGTTTTTATCTAAATACCATTCAGCCTGTTGTTCGAAAGTTCGAAATGGTTGTAGTACTTTATAAATTTGCATCAAGGCTTCTTCGGTTAGATTAGTCCCCGCTATACTATTAATAAAGGGGAGATGTTTTCTAACAGCTTCTTCACTTTCATAGACCATGAAGTCAAGTAGGCGGTAGTAGACACTAGCAAAGCGGAGAATGGTTTCGTAATTTTCCTCAATGTATCGATTACTACTGCCTATCCCTGCAAAAAGTATAGTTAATAGAACGTCTCTACTATCAGTTTCTGGGTTAAAATGCTTCATAATCATACCATTAGAAATTATAGTTTTCCAGCCTTGTAATGTGAGATCGACTACAACTGGAACACCGGTTGGTACGATCAAATCAGCGCGACCTGATTTAATCATGGCTAATTTTGCTGGATCTTCCATTATCTGAAAATCTACATCTTTTTCCATATCCATACCAGCTTTTTCAAAAGCATAGGCAATTGTGCCACGGGCTGCTGTGCATCCATCATAAGGTATTTGTTTACCTCTCACTTGTTCCATAGTTATTTTATATGCTTCATCCTTACTATATCCTTCATCGAGAAATTCCTCAAAACTCTTATATTTTTCAGGATCTCCTAACAAAGCAGTTCCTATAGACAAGTCACAAAGAACAACCATCTTCTGGTTGGTAGTTTCAGCAAAAACCGCAGTTAAGGCTTTAGTAAAGTTTTGAACTATGTCATATGTTCCTGCCTCTATTACAAAAGGCATATCTTCACCCTTTATCATACCACCATGAGGTTTAGGGATTATATCGATGCCCACTTCTTCAAACCAATTCTCACTAGTAGCAAGATAGCTATGTGAATGATCTGCATATGCGCCAATCGCAAATCTAACCTGTACCTGGGGAATCGTTATTATTTCTGGCTCTACAGCAAAAGTTAAAAAAGTTCCCAGTATAAAAAGTACAGTCACCAATGTTAAAACATATATCCCTTTTTTGATACACACTAATTTTTACCTCCTTTTTAAACCAAGAATCTACGTCTGAAATATTTACGCAGATTTTTTGCTAAATTCAACAAAAAACCATCTGGTTTCTATGATGAATCTACGAATCTACATTCAAATTCTACAATTTTCTTCACCCCCTTTCCAAGTTTTAGTAATTTAGTCCAAGTAATTCAGCATATTTATTTATCATTATTATATTCTTTCAAAACAGTTAAAGCATAATCAATGTCATAAGGAGTATGGTCTGCATTAATTTGAAATCTAATTTCTTCATCACCTTTGGGGATTACAGGATAATTAAGACCTGTAGCGAGAATTCCCTTATTAATTAAATGATTTACCAAATCGGTAGTTTTTTTAGTATCTCTTATCATTAAAGGAACAATAGGGTGATCACTTTCTATTATTTCATATCCCAAATCAAGAAGGCCTTTTTTAAATTTTTTAGTCATTTGATACAGGTGGATTAAAATTTCTCCCTCTTGTTTGCTATCCAATATTTCCAGAGATTTTAAAGCTGCACTGGCCTCAGCAGGAGAGATGGGATTGGAGTAAATATACATTGGGGCTGATTCCCTTAGAAAAGTAATGACGGTTTGACTAGAGGTGACATAGCCACCATTAACACCAAAGGCTTTTCCTAGTGTACTAACCAATAAATCAACTCCTTCAGCTTGAGTAACTTCTACTGTTCCCCGTCCGGTTTTTCCATAGGCGCCTACACCGTGTGAATCATCGACTATGAGAATGATATCTTCCGGAAATTCCCAGTCATATTTTTTAGAAAGTTCAGAGATGATGTCGAGGGGAGCATGGTCTCCTCGCATACTAAATATTCCGTCTGTAACTATAATCAGCCTTTTTGCCTGTCCGATTGATTCTTTTATTCTTTCTTCCAATGCCTTCATATTCAGGTGCTGATAAATTTTTTTATCTTTGGGTCTGGAAAGCTTGAGCCCACTAATAATACAGTTATGGTTTAGTTCATCACTTATTGCTATAGTGTCAGAAGTGATAAGGGGAGTTAGGATACCTACCACAGTTGAATAAGCTGAACTGAATAACATAGCATCATCTCTTTGGTGAAAGGAGGCTAATTTCTTTTCGAGTTCTCGATGAGGTTGAAATGTTCCACTGATAAAACGGGCCGCTCCCGGTCCAACTCCGTATTTTTTGGTTGCCCTTTCCTCTGCCTCAATAATTTCCTCTCTTAAGGACATCCCTAAATAAGAGTTAGAATTCATTCTAATAAATTCCTGCTCTCCTTTTCCTTTTAAAAAATATCTCGGGCCTTTTTCTCCCTGGCTTCTTTTCACATTCGTCACAATATATTCTTTACCTTTTAATCTACCTTCATTCCTTAATTCTTTTAAAGTATTAGAAAGAACTGTTTCAACCTTTTTTAATCCCATTTTTATATCCTCCATTTGCACAATCTACTCTCAAATCAATTTATTGCTAAACTCTTTTTTTTATTACTATTCGCTAAACGCTGTATGCTAACATGCAATTTGGCTTTCAGTTTTTCAATCATATCTTTAGTCATTGCTTTAAGATCATAATCCGGAAACCATCCCCAATCTTCTCTGGCAGCGGTATCATCTAACCGATTGGGCCAGGAATCGGCAATTGCCTGCCGCATTGGGTCAACATCATAGTTCATCTCAAAGTCCGGAATGTATTTTTTGATTTCCCGAGCGAGTTGTTCCGGATTAAAGCTCTCTGCGGTCACATTATAGGCATTCCTGTGTTTTAATTGGGAAGGGTCAGCTTCCATCAGGTTAACTGCGGCTTTTAGACCATCAGGCATATACATCATATCCAGATAAGTATCTTTGTCTAAGAAGCAGGTATATTTTTTATTTTTTATTGCCTGGTAAAAGATTTCTACAGCATAGTCGGTAGTTCCTCCGCCGGGAAGGGTAGCATAAGAAATGATTCCCGGAAAACGAACTCCTCTGGTATCGACTCCATATTTTGAATAATAATAATCGCAAAGCAGCTCTCCCGTTACCTTGGTTAACCCGTAGATGGTATTAGGTCTTTGAATTGTCTCTTGAGGGGGGTTATCTTTGGGAGTAGAAGGGCCAAAAGCGGCAATCGAACTAGGGGAGAAGACGGCGCATCTATATTCCCTGGCTATTTCCAGCACATTATAAAGGCCATTAATGTTTACTTTCCAGGCTAATTGAGGATTCTTTTCTCCGGCAGCAGAGAGGACAGCTGCAAGATGAAATATGGTATCTATTCTATATTTATTAATTACAGAATAAATCTCCTGGGCATCTAAACAATCGATATGTTCAAATATTCCATCTTGGTTAGTTATCTCTTTAGACATAGGTTTAATGTCTGAGGCAATAACATTTTTTTTACCATATCTTTTTCTCAAAAAAGAAATAAGCTCAGAACCAACTTGGCCGAGAGCACCAGTTACTAAGATTTTTTTCATTTTCTCTCCTTATTAATTAATTTCAATTCAAAGAAAAAATTTAGAAAAATAAATTATTATTTTTGAAAGTTATTTTCACCCTCTTTAGTTTTTTTAACTTTTTTCCTTCACTATATTATCCTGAAGTTTATCCTTTTGATTTATATTATTTTATTCAGTATATAAACTCATCTTTATCTGATTTATAAAACGAATAGCATGATCTCTCATAATTAATTCACTTTTATCTTGATCTTTATTCTCTAAGGCTTTTATAAGTTCTTCAAAATCTTTAGGAATTTGCTGAGAATAAGTATCATGTTCTTTGGCAAAGAACCAGAGACGACCGATTCGGTTTAGTAAGTTTTTCAAAGTATCAGCTAAAGTTTCATTCTTAGAAGAATAGTTTATTAAATCATGAAATTCAACATCTAATCGAATTAATCTTTTGCGATCTTTTTCTTGCTTTATCTTCTCAAGAAGTTCCTTCATCTTACTTAATTCTTCCGGGGTTACTCTTTGGGCTGCTAACCTTCCTGCGAGTCCAATTAAAAATAGCCTAACTTCGAAGACGTCTTTCAGTTCTTGAAAGCTTACATCAGTAACATAGATGCCGTTGTTAGGAATTATACGTACTAAATTATCATTTTCCAGGAGAATAAGAACCTCTCGAATAGGTATAAGGCTAACTCCAAATTCTTTCGCTAACTCTTTAACGCTTAATGCTTGTTTTGGTTTATAATCCAGATAAACTATCTGCTTTTTGAGTTCATTGTAAATTTCCATATTTACCATAAATATCACCAATATATTTTTATTATAATATAATATATCATTAATATAATGTAATGTCAAAATAAATATATCATTAATATAATGTAATGTCAAAATAAATATATCATGCGTCTGTGTCAACTCTTTGGGGGTAGTTTTCTTTGGTGAAAAAAATTCTTCTGGTTTTGGGTAGACCTACCCCTCTGCCTGTGCGTGTTCGCACGCAGACAGGTGGTTTTATTAAGGCTTATTGTTTTTGCCAATAAGCATAATTATCCTTATGTTCTTTAGGTTACAGTAATACCTTTTAATCTTCTTTCTTATAGTTTCTTTAACTGATTAATAATATCCTACTTCAGTAAGTCTTCGCAAAACACCTACCCAGGGTTTACCCTGATCTGGTCCGGAAAGAGCAGGTATGGTTACCTCGATAAGAGGAGAAATCTCTGCCTCTTTCTTAAAGTAAGAAGCAGGTAAAGGTGGTTTATACTTACACACTTTAATATTTCGTTCTCTTTCGGTCTCCCACCATTTATCCCATTCTCCATTCAGAATAGTCTCTTTTATCTTTAAGAGAGCCAGGGCTCCCGGCTTACTCCAGCTCATCCCTCTTTTCTTAAAGCGGGAGGCTATCACTTTATTTATGTTGGATTCTATCGCTCCGGCCCTTTCTATTCCTTTATCTTTTAGTATAAACTGATTGGTAATCCCCAAGCGGTTACGGGATATGTAGGTATATAGTTTTACTAGATTATCTTTTTCTTTAAGGTCATAGGGATTTCTAATTAGCTGGTCTATTACCGATAAACCCTTATCTTGAACCTCCCCCGCTTTACCGGACACCAAGATAAGACTATAATCAATTTAATGGAGGTTCAAATAATATGGAAGGAAAGAAAAGACAATTTACTAAGGAATTTAAGAAAGAGGCAGTTGAGTACAGCCTAACATCAGGGAAGACCATAGAAAAAGTTGCCCGGGATCTGGGAATTTCACACCATAATTTAAATCGTTGGCGCACCGAATACCGTAAAGATGGCCAACTGGCCTTCCCCGGTCATGGCAAAGAAAACCTGACTCCCCAGGAGGAGGAAAGCAGAAGACTCAAAAAAGAACTTATCGATATTACCCAAGAGCGTGATATACTAAAAAAAGCTTTGGCCATCTTCACCAAAAAACCGTAGACCGCTATCAGTTTATCCGGGGATACACTAAATTATTTAGTGTCAAGAAGATGTGCCAAGTCCTTAAGGTTTCCCGGTCCGGATATTATGATTGGGTCAAATATCCCCTAAGTAAGAGAAGGATAAAAGATATGAAATTAAAACAGAAGATAAGGGAAATATATACTAACAGCCGTTAGACCTATGGTAGTCCCCGTATCCACCAAAAACTGTTACGGGAAGGCTATGCTGTTGGTAAAAAGCGGGTGGAAAGGTTAGTGCAGGAGCTTGGTATCCAGGCTGTGGCTAAAAGAAAATACAAAGTAACCACCGATTCCAGACATTCCCGGCCGGTAGCCGAAAATCACCTGAATCGCCAGTTTACACCGGAGAGACCCAATCAATACTGGGTTGCCGATATCACCTACATTTACACCAAGGAAGGCTGGCTATACCTGGCTACCATCATGGATCTCTATTCCCGTAAAATTATCGGCTGGTCATTAAGAGAAAGGTTAACCAAAGAATTAGTTATTGCCACACTTCATATGGCTTTAAAACAGAGAAAACTTTCTGTTGACTTACTTCTGCATTCAGACCGTGGTAGCCAATATGCCAGCGAATTATACCAGCTACTTCTTTTAAAAAATAGCATACTATGTTCCATGAGCCGTAAAGGTAACTGCTGGGATAATGCCGTGATGGAGAGTTTTTATCGTACCTTAAAAGTGGAATTGATTTATCAGAAAACCTATGAAACAAGGAGACAGGCTCGAAGAGAAATATTCGAATACATCGAAATCTTTTACAACCGAGAAAGATTACATTCATCTCTTGGCTATTACAGTCCGGAGGAATATGAAAAAATGACCAAAGTGTCTTAACTAAGTGTCCGAATTATCGGGGGAAGACCAGTGTCCGGAATATCGGGGGAAGATCAAAACTGTTCCGTGTCCAGAAGATGTGCCAGGTACTTAAAGTTTCCCGGTCCGGTTATTATTATTGGCTAAAATGCCCTATTAGTCAGAGAAAGATAAAAGATATGGAAATAAAACAGAAAATAATGAAAATATACCATAAGAGCCGTAAAACCTATGGCAGCCCCCGTATCCACCAGAAGCTATTGCGGGATGACTATCATATAAGTAAAAAGCGGGTTGAAAGATTAATGGGAGAATTAGATATCCATGCTGTAGCCAAACGAAAGTATAAAGCAACAACGGATTCTAAGCATTCTAACCCGGTAGCTGAAAATCATCTCAACCGTGACTTTGCACCTAAGAAGCCCAACCAGGCTTGGGTTGCTGATATCACCTATATCAAAACAGCTGAAGGCTGGCTCTATCTGGCTACCATTATGGAGCTCTATTCCCGCAGGATCATCGGCTGGGCACTAAGGAAAAGATTAACCAAGGAATTAGTGATAGCCGCACTGGATATGGCCTTAAAACAGCGGAATATTTCAGCTGACTTACTCCTACATTCAGACAGGGGGAGCCAATACGCCAGTAAACTTTACCGGCTGATTCTTAAAAAACATGGTATACTGTGTTCGATGAGCGGCAAAGGTAATTGTTGGGATAATGCCGTAATGGAAAGTTTCTATCACACCTTAAAGGTAGAATTGATTTATCAGAATCATTACCAGAGCAGAAGAGAAGCACAAAGGGATATTTTCGAATACATTGAAATCTTCTATAATCGGGAAAGGTTACATTCCTCTCTCGGTTACTGTAGTCCGGAGGAATATGAAATGTTAATGTTAACAAAAGTGTCTTAACTAAGTGTCCGGAATATCGGGGGAAGATCAGGTAGCTATCTATATCGGTAAGGGCTTTTTCAAATACCTTGCGGGCTATATTCTGTAATATTTCAAAGAGCATATTTTCTAAGATATCAAAGGTTAGACCCTTAATGGGTATTTTAACCTGAATAAGTTCAGATACATATGCACCATTGCTAGGATGAAAGAAGTCATCTAAAATAGAAGCAAAAAGAGGTGCATAGGGATCATGAAGGGGAGCATTGGAACAGCGACTTACCTGTCCTATACTCGACCTTATTGGGGAAAGGTCATATCCAAGTTAAATTATATCGATAAATTATCCCCTCAGGCGAAGGTAAGATATAAAGCCATTAACCTGTACAGTTCCGGAGATTATTCTCTCAAACAGATCTGCGAGATCTTTGAAATAAATAGGAGCACCTTTTACCGGTGGAGAAAAAAATATAAACCAAGTAGAGTTCAGAGCCTAGAAGATAGATCCAGAAGGCCTCATAAAGTAAGGACTAAAGTAGTCAGGAATCATCAAGTAGAGATGCAGGTCTGTCAAACAAGAAGGAAATATCCCTACTTTGGTAAAGAGAAGATAAAAAGAATACTAGAAAGGGATTATCTCCGAGTGGCTCCAGATCGATACCATAGAATTAAACTTAAGATTTACTAAAATCTTTCTCTTTTCTGCGGTAGATCCCTTATCCAA
>Ga0307429_1000424_pt1 | contig 26303 bp, 28 predicted proteins | sample SalMarWE160230MG_FD_202151 | JGI IMG/M metagenome (GOLD analysis project Ga0307429, IMG submission 202151) | Salt marsh sediment microbial communities from the Plum Island Ecosystem LTER, Massachusetts, United States - WE1603-230 | ecosystem: Environmental > Aquatic > Marine > Intertidal zone >... | reverse complement strand
TGAATTGCGGGTTGATTTTGCAAAAAATCAATAAGACCGTTGAAACATAAGGGTTTTAGCGTTTTTGAAAAAAGCTTCGTATTTGGCGTATATGAGGCGTATTTAAAAAATACGATGATTCATACCAGCCACTTTAAAATAACCGCTAAAAACACGCTTAAATTGAAGATTATTTTTCATGGTTCCTTAAATTCCCCGCTTTTATCCTTCTTTTCTCTTATATGCTCCTTATCCCGCTTGTTTACTTCGTATTTATCCACATTTATGGGGTACTATGGGTATAACCTGTGAAGAACTAAAATATTTTAATAGATAAAGAGTTTCGAAAAACCAGAATAATTTGACATTAGCATATCATAGTTATATTATGTGCAGTAGTAAGTAATAATTATTAATGGAGGTATAACTATGAGTGACCAGTTGATTGCCTCTGAAGAAACTCTTTCTACTGAAATAATAAACCATTGGGACCTTGAAAAAGCCTGGAGCATTTTCAATTTTTTAGATATTAGTGAAGGAACCAGAAAAGATTATCAATACCGGATAGGCCATTTCCTTAATTTTATCGATGGTGAAGGTTTGAATCAGGATAGCTTCCTGGAATATAAGAAGTATTTAAAACTCCGGACCGATTACACGGTTGCAACAAAAAACAAGTATTTGATTACCGCTAAAATCTTTCTAAAAGAATTGAACCGAAGAAGATTGTTACCGGTTGATATTACCCAAAACATAAAATCATTTAGCCAGTCTAAAAAACACAAAAAAGAAGGCCTAAACGAACAGGAAATCGAAAAATTAACTTTTGCCTTAAAGGAACTTCCCAACAGCCTTCACAATACCCGGATAAAAGCAATTATCAGCCTGCTGGTATTGCAAGGATTAAGGCAGGTAGAAATAACCCGATTAGATGTAAAAGATGTTGACCTTATAAGAAAGACGGCTTTAGTCGAAGGCAAGGGCAGGGATGATAAAGAAATCATTTATCTGCATCCGGAAACAGTAAGGCAGATCAAACGGTATCTGAAAGCAAATAACCTTAAAGACGGCGCTCTATTTGTCAGCAATAGCAACAACAGTAGGAATACCAGGATAACTACCAGGGGATTAAGATTGATCATAAAGAACGTTTTGAAAGATCTCGATATTGAAAAGGGCGTTCATGGATTCAGGCATTATTTTACTACTACCATGCTTAAAAATTACCAGGGTGATCTTTTAAGGGTTGCCCAGTATACCAGGCATAGAAGCTTGGAGATGTTACAAGTTTACAATGACAATATTGAGATGGAAAATGATTTGCCAAGATATTACAAAACCTTTAAGGGAGTTAGGTTTTGAAACATACTATGAGTTAAAAAAACCGGGAGTTATACTCTAATATGGGAATAATAGACGAAGAAAGAAAAATATTATTATTAAATGCCATGAATGATAGGTATGAAATTAAAATATTCGCTAAAATTAATTTCTTTAAAGAACTGGTCAAAAAATATAGCCCAAAAATTAGAAATATAATTCATAGTGAATTGAAAAGCAATGGTTTAAAGTTTACTGTAAATAATTTAGTAACACCAAATATTTCAGAGAACAGTTATTATTATATATCTTTATTAGCTATATTCTTTGCTATTACAGAAAATTATAGATTGCTTTTTCAAATTAGAACTTTGGTTTTATTTCCTCCGGATTTTGATTTATACCATAAGGCTGTTAATATAAGCGAGAATAATTTTATACAATTACAATATTCAAATCACACCCTTGTGTTAAATAGTATTTTTGACCAGTTATTGGCATTGGTAAACAAAACCTTAAGACTTGGTATTCCAGATCGTAATGTTAGAGAACATTCTTTAAAAAATAATTATTGGGTAAAAAAATATGGAATAAGTAAAATTATAGAAAACATTAGTAAAAATATTAAGGAGATACATAAAGAAAGTAATTTATATAGACACTTAGGAAAATTAGGAGATGTAGATAATTTTTTAGAAGATAATAAGAAAATTAATAAAAATGCAATTTATAAAAAGTTACAAAAAAATGAAAAGTTAATGTTTGATTCTATTATCGAAATTACTGACGGGCTACTAATAGCATTTAGAAAATGGGATTCTGTAATTGAAAAAATGACAAAATAACACATTCTACTTCCTATAACTCTAATTACAGGAAGTAGGATTTGCAATTTTTTTAACACTCCGTAAATTTAAATAATATTGAAAAATAATTAAGAAAAATCGCTAATCTTAAAAGCAGGTGAAAGAAAATGAACAAAAAAACTATTGAAAAAAATAATATTTTGACCATAGGAGAATTAGCAGAGGTTTCCGGAACAAGACTAACTACGCTTAAATATTATACTGAACTTGGAATTTTGCCTTTTAATCAGGCCGAAAAAAGATTAACCCGGAAATACAAAGAAGGAGAAGCATTAGAACGCCTTGAAAAGATTAAGGAATTGAAGGAAAAAAGATTAACTATAAAAGAAATTATTGAGCATTTTAATAAGTCTACTAAAGAAAGATAAAACATAAATATTTTAAACGTATAGATAATATCTATTTTTTATACAATAGGTCGTTCATAAATAGAATACTCTGCAAAATATACCGATTGGTAGCATAAACAAAGTAATTCGGTCATTTTACAACAACCAGTTTTTTAAAGGAGATAGTATGAGGTGGTTTGACGAAATTTTACAGGACTTAATTGAAAAATTTGGGGAAGAAAAAGTTACTAAAAATCTTGACAAACTGATCAATAATTCTTTACCGGAAGTAGCACAACTTATCCGCAATTCACTAAAAAACTCTTCACAAGACATGTTAGACGAGCATAGATTAAGACGTACAAGTTTTGAGTCAAGATTATTATTAAGATGGAGGAAACCTATTAATTTACTTAGAGCTTTCCAAGTCATTGCATTAGAATCAGGAGAAGAATTTTATAAAGAAATAAATGCTGATGTTGTGAATGATGAACCAGATAAAATAAAAGCATTGATATTTACACATGCAAGGGCTTGTAGAATAACGGATGAAATTTTATGCTTATTAAGGAGTGGCTTTGCAGATGCTGCTTTTGCTAGGTGGAGAACATTACATGAATTATCAGTATTATCATTTTTTATTTCAAAAAATGATAATGAACTATCTCAAAGTTATTTGGATTATAATGTAATTGACTCTTATAAAGAAATGGAAGAATATACTTCCTATCAAAATATATTAGGACTAAAACCACTTGACGAGATAACGATAGAATCATTGGAGCGTAAAAAGAATAATTTAGTTATGAGGTACGGAAGAAATTATTCAAAAAAATATGGTTGGGCGGCTAATATTTTACCAGCGGAAAAGTGTAATTTCAAGGGAATTGAAGAATGGGTTGGATTAAACCACTTGAGACCTTATTATAAGTTGGCATGCAACAATATACATTCTGGGGCAAAGGGTAGTTTGTATAATTTAGGTTTAATTAAAAATGATGGAAGTGTCCTATTGTGTGGTTCGTCTAACTATGGTTTAGCAGAGGCAGGACAGAATACTGCAATCTCATTACAACAAATATGTACAGTTTTGTTAATACAGAGGACAGAATACGAACATTTAGTTTTTGCAAAAGTTATGGAAATATTATCACATGAAATATGTGAGGCATTTGTTGCAGTACAAAAACAGATTGAGCTAGAAGAAAAAAATGCGCTTTAGCTTCAATCGTCGTATAATAAAATACACAAATAAAATACTTCAATTATTTTAAGTTGTCGAAAACTTTTCTTAAAGAGGTAACATTATGAATAAAACTGAACTTGGTTCAAAAACTGCAAAAGGAGGATTTGCAAATGAAAAGGCAATTTGTGAAAAGTTTAATTCTTGGAGAAATGATATAGAAGCACAAGAATGGCTTAAAATAATGGGGTATGACATTAAAAAACTTAATTCCGTAAAAGCAATTCAGATTCCTACCAGTATAAAGAAAACCGATTTAAGTAAGTTTGAGGTTAAAGAAGAAGAAGAAGAATATGAACAGTTTGTAAGATTTAAAAAGGCGGATGCTCAGATAAGAATCATTATAATGATTGGAAATATATTAAAAATTGAAAATTTATCGCTAAAGAAAGCAAACTCTAATGCTGATTATAATCAAATTGACAAAAGAACCGTTGAAGTCTATCAAGAAATATGGAGCTTTAGCGATGAAATTGCTTTTTGGCTTAAACTTTTCACCGGAGAATTAGATCCTGAAAAACATTCAAGAAAAACAGGTATTAAAAAATTCAAAGATAGAAGACGCTTGTTCTTGAATGAGATGCCAGAAATAATTCAAAAAAAGATTATTGGTTTTTTCAAGAGAAATAGAATTATGGTAATAAGTGATATAATCAAGGGTAGAGGTGGATTATCTGCAGATTGGATATTAATTACAAGATTTAACCCAGATAACAAGACAACTACATGGACGCTCAAAGATATAAATGTTGCAATGAATTTTTTTGGAAGTGGTGAAATTTGTGTTTCGCCAAGAGGAAGTTTACATATTGGAAAGGTAACTATGCAAAGAAAAGGCGGAACCCCGGACCCTACAAAAATACAATTCAAAATGAAACCATGTCAACTGTTTGAAATGGGAGAATGATAATGGAGATAAATAAAGTATATTTAGGTGACTGTATAGAAATTATGAAAAGTTTACCAGATAAATCCGTAGATTTAGTGTTTGCAGACCCACCTTTCAATATAGGTATAAAATACGATACCCACAATGATAACATGCCTTATGAAGAATATTATAAATGGTCCGAAAAATGGATAGGAGAAATAGGAAGATTACTTAAAAACAATGGGGCGGTATATGTTGCTATCGGCGATGAATTCGCAGCAGAAATAAATATAATTTTAAAAAGGGCAGGTTTACATTTCAGAAATTGGATTATATGGTATTACGCTTTTGGACAAAACCAGAGGAAAAAATTTAATCGCGCTCATACACATATTTTATATTTTGTTAAAGACAAAAACCAGTTTACGTTTAACGATAAAAATATAAGAATACCTTCGGCAAGGCAACTTATCTATAAAGATAAGCGTGCAAATCCCATTGGGAAAATACCTGATGATGTTTGGCAATTTTCAAGAGTTTGTGGCACTTTTAAGGAACGCATTGAAAAACATCCCTGTCAGATGCCGGAAGACTTATTAAAATTAATAATAAAAGCAAGTTCCAATGAAGAAGATTTAATTTTAGATCCTTTTGGTGGAACAGGAACAACAGCTATGGTAGCCAAAAGATTAAAACGAAATTTCATAACAATGGAAATATCAGAGGAATATTATAATGTTATATTAAAAAGATTGGATGGTAAAATTGCAGAAATAAGAAAAAATAAAAAGGTTGAATTTAAAGAGCAGATAACATTATTCGATGCTATGCGATTGTCGCAAAAATTACGATAGATTAAACAAAAGGGAATTTTCCATGCAAATAATAGCGTTAATCAATCAAAAAAGCGGAGTAGGCAAAATTTACTTGCGCAATTAACATAGGAGCGGGCTTAAATAAGCTTAGGAAGCGCGTCTTATTGATAGATTTAGATCCGCAGGCAACAAATTTGACTTACAGCTTAGGCATACCCGCTCACGAGCTTAATAATACAGTTTATGAGCTTTTAAAGGGAACCGTAAGTTTAAAGGAAACAATTATCGAAAGAAATGGTCTTGGCCTGGTCCCCTCTTCTCTCAATTTATCCGGAGCTGAGATAGAATTTTCAGGATTGGCCGGCAGGGAATTTTTACTAAAAGAAACTTTAGATGGATTAAATAAATTTGATTATGTTTTTATAGATTGCCCTCCCAGCTTAGGTCTTTACTTAATTAATAAACAACTCTAAATAATATTTCTATTCAGCTTTCAATTTTATATTTGACACATCATTTTTTTTAAGTTAAACTGTAGAAAAATAAATCTATATTCCTGTAGGTGGAAAAAATGCAAACTTTAGAAGTTTTAAAAAAAATAGATATTCCTAGACACAAGCTTTATTACCTGGAGCAAAAAGGTTATATTAACCCAAAAAAAATAACCAGGGGCGACTTAGAGATGAGAGAATATACAGAAGAAGATTTTCGCAAAATCCAGATAATATGGAAATTTTTGAAGCAGGGCTTTAAACATAAGGTTGCCTATCAAAAAGCAATGGAAAGTCTAAATAATTCTTAAGCCGGTGCTTTATCTAAAATCTAAAAAGGGTTAACCCTGCTTAGTGGATACTCACTTACTTAACAGGGTTAAGATAAGATATAACCATGAATAAGAAAAATACCCAGAAAGTTAAAAGACCTAAGGTTATTGCCATTACCAATCAAAAGGGAGGAGTGGGAAAGACCAACATCACTTTTAATCTCTCCGGAGCCTTAGCTGAAAAGAACAAAAGGATTCTCCTTATAGACTTGGACCAGCAGGGAAATCTTTCCTCTTCATTTTTAAAAGATATTTACAATCTTAAATTTACCATTGCCGACCTCTTTTTAGATAATGACCTTGATATTGCCAAGGTTATTCAAAAAACCTCTTTTCAAAATATAGACATTGTCCCTTCCAATATAGAGTTAAGCAAAATAGATCTGCAGCTAGCCGGAGAGCCAGACGCCCAATACTTTTTAGCGGATAAAATAAAAGACCTAAAAGAATCCTATAATTATATAATCATTGACTGTCCTCCAAGTTTAGGCCTGGCCACTAGAATTGGCCTGGTAGCCGCAGATGAGGTTATTATACCTTTAGAGTGTCAGGAATGGGCCGTTAAAGGAACTGCCTATCTAAGAGATGCCATAACCAAGATAAGAAAAAGGGCAAATCCTAAACTCAAAATAATGGGTTATATTATAAATAAGTTTGTCGGAAGAAGGAAGCTGGAAGAGGTTTACCACGAAACTGTTTTAGAGGGTTTTAAAGATAAGGTATTTAAGATAGAGATAACGAACAGCGTTAAATATGCTGAAGCAACTACTATAAAAAAACCGATTACTTATTATTTACCTTCTTCAGAACAAGCAGAAACCTATCGAAAATTAGCTCAGGAGTTTATAAATCATGACTAAAAAAAAGGAAGTTATTTTAAGAAAATTCGCCAAAGATACTTTTGATTCTCTTCCCATCCAGGAAGAAGAAATTATCACAAAAGAGAAAAAGGGTATTAGAGAAGGAACAAAAGGTCTTTCCGGCGCCAGAATTATTGAAATATCCAGAATAAAATTAGATCCCGAACAACCAAGGAAAAGTTTAAATCAGAAAAGATTAAATGAATTAGCAGAATCCATTAAAAAACATGGACTCCTGCAGCCAATTACCGTTGAATATATAGAATCTGAAGATTGTTTTAAAATAATTAGTGGTGAGCGCAGGTACAAAGCGGCTAAATTATCCGACCTTCAAGAAATACCCTGTATTATTAAAAATATTGATAGTAACACCCGGCTTATTCATCAGTTAATCGAAAACATACAAAGGCAGGACCTTCCACCACTTGAAGAAGCAGAATCAATCCAAGCCTTGATCAATAAAAAAAGAATGGACAACCCAGGCTATTCTCAAAGAGAGGCCTCCAGAGAATTAGGACTTCCCAAAAGTTATGTGAACGAAATGCTTTCTTTACTCAAACTTCCTCAGGATATAAAAGAGAGTGTCCGAACATCGGACACAGTACCAAAATCCTTATTATTGTTGCTTCTCCGGAAAAGTGATGAAAAAAATATAAGGGAATTTTACAGACAAACAAAGGAAGGAAAATTAACAGTTCGGGAAGTAAAAATAAAAATCGATAAATTTAAAGATAAAAAAGGAAGACCTAAATTTTATGAATATAAATTTGAATCTCCTGGAAGAGAATTTGTTTTAAAAATTAAATTTAAAAAGCCTGAGGTAGAACAGTCTGAAATAACCAATGCCATTCATCAAGTACTAAATATTCTAAATAAATAATAAAAATACTGGATGTAAAAGAGAGTGTCCGAACATCGGACACTGGGCAAAAAGTCTTATTATTACTGTTTCTCCGGTACATTATTAAAATAAATAAAAGGGATTTTTAGTAAATAAAAAAGTGAATAATAGTTTAAAGAGATTTCTATAAAAAAAATAGTAAAATTGATTTAACTTTGAAATAAGGAATACTGAACTTTGAAATAAGGAATACTGAACTTTGAAATAAGGAATACTGAACTTTGAAATAAGGAATACTGAACTTTGAAATAAGGAATACTGAACTTTGAAATAAGGAATACACTTATTACCCCTTATCTTATAAAGGTTTGCTGTGTCTACAATACTTACAATATATATAATAACAACAACAAGAGAAGATGTTGTTATTATTTTAAAAATTAAAGAAGGAAAGAAATGAAAAAAATTAAATTTAATTCCACCAATGAAATTTCTATAAAAAATAATGATGAAATTAACTTGTCAAAAATAATAAACTCTGAAGTAAATTTATTAAGATCCCCATTTTTTGTATTGGCAAGAAAAAATAAAATATTAGAAATAGAATATAAAGAGATAACCGAAAGAGGAGGTCTAAAAAAAGAAAGAGTCTGGAATGTTTCAGCTAATCCCAAATATGGATATCCCGGTCCTTTTGACAGGGAAGTTCATAAAGCTATAGAGCAGATTATTAGTGAAATTTTGAGGGAAAAAAAAGAGATAAAAAATCCAATACCTTTTTCTATTTATGATTTATGTAACAGGATGGGGGTTAGTTTTAAAGATGGAGGAAATTTTAAAAGAGTAAGAAGTTCTTTTGAAAAAATAAGGGCAACTACTATAAAATCAGAAAATGCTTTTTATTATAAAGGCAAAAAGAAATGGATATCAAAAGTTTTCGGATTATATGATGGGGTTATTTTTAGAGGCGAGCAATTAGAGGACGGTTCCATTACAGAAACAAATTTATTATATTTAAGTGATATTTATCTTGAGAGTTTAAACTCTCACTATACAAAATCGATTGATTATGCTTATTGGCAGAGTCTTGAAAGTAAAATAGCCTCCAGGCTCTATGAGATTTTAGGAGTAAAGTTTTATGGTGTCCGGAATAAAAAAGAAGATTTTATTCGTTTTAAATATTCTACCTTATGCCAGCTTCTTCCGGTAATTCCCTATAGGTATATTTCTTCAGCTAAACAGCAATTAGATCCGGGCAATAATGAACTTAGAGATACTGGTTTTATTTCAAAATTTGACTGGAATAAAAACGGAAATAAGGACTGGCTCATATATTACTGGCCGGGGGAAAGAGCTAAAAAAGAAATGAAAAGAGCGAAGACATTAAGAAATCATCAAGCAGAAGTATTATTGCCGGAACCGGAAGAGGAAGTAAAAAAGTATTCTGAAGAGCAGATTAATTTAATTAATGAATTAGTTAAAATAAATGTCTCTAAAATAACCGCTGAAAATTTAATAAAAAACAATGAGCAGGAGTTAATAGAAAAGTGGATTGAGGCAATTAATTATACTAATGCTGGCGATAAAGCGGCTTATTTAGTGAAGGCAATAAGAGAAAATTGGCAATTCCCGGAGGAATATTTAAAGGGAAAAAGAGAGGAAGAACGGAAAGAAGAAGAGGGAAAAAGAGAGGTTATTAAAATAAAGCGGCAAGAAGAGGAAAATAAAAAGAGGCAGGAAGAAATTAAAAGAATAGGGCAAATTTATAATTCACTTGAACCTTCACAACAAGAAGAAATAAAGATAGAAACAGAAAATAGGATACCGGAGTTTTGGAAAGAAAAGCTTAATAAGATAAGAGTTAAAGGAACAACTTCAAAATTGCTCGAGGTGGTCCTGGAAGAAAAGAGGAGAGAGATTATAAAAGAATGGATTGATTCCGGGAGGATTGAAGATATAAACAGCAAGTAAAGAATATTATTAGGAAATAGGAAAAGGTTATTAAAGGTAAACAAGGAGATTTAAAGCAGTAAAGCAAAAATGCAATAAATGCAGAAAAATGTGGAACGGCTGGGCTCAATCGGATATTTGTCCGGATTGTGGAGGAAAGATAGAAGAGGCTAAAGAGGAAAAAACAACAAAAGAGAATGTTGAAAAAGTTATAGGATTTAAATAATAGCACAACACTTACACACTTATTTATCTTATGAGATTAATAGGAGGTAAAGATGAAAGACGAGGATAAGACAAAGGTAGAATTAATAAAAGAACTAGAAATTTTAAGGGAAGAACGAGAGAAAAGTGTAGTAAATAATATTACCGAAAGTAAACAAACAAAGGGAGAATTGCAGGATTCAGAAGAGTATTTAAAGATATTATTCGATTATGCCCCGGATGCCTATTATATACATGATTTAAAAGGTAAATTTATTGATGGAAATAAGCAAGCAGAAAAAATTATTGGTTATAAAAAAGAAAAATTAATCGGAAAGAGCTTTATTAAATTAAATATGCTGTCCGCTAAAGATAGACTTAAATCTACAAAATCGTTTGCAAAAACTATTATGGGGGTGCCAACAGGACCGGAGGAATATGTCTTAAACCGGAAAGATAAAAGTACAGTAGAAGTTGAGATCTCCAATTATCCGATAAGGATTAAGGGAAAAACTCATGTATTGGGTATAGCAAGAGATATTACCGAACGCAAAAAAGCGGAGAAGGCCCTGGCAGAATCAGAAGAAAAATACCGCACTGTGTTCGAAAATACCAGTACAGCAACAATGATAATTGAAGAAGATATGACTGTCTCTATGATAAATACTTGGGCTGAAAAACTAATCGGATATTCTAAAAAGGAAATTGAAAATAAGGTGAAGTGGACCGTTCTTGTTGTCCCGGAGGACTTAGAAAGGATGAAAAAATATCATATTGATAGGAGAGAAGCCGGAAAAAACCCCCCGACAGAGTATGAATTTCGCATAGTAGATAAAAAAGGCGCTGTGAAAGATATATTCTTGAAAGCCGGGATGATGCCTAATAGTAAAAAGAGCATAGCTTCATTAACAGACATCACCGAACTTAGGCAGGCAGAAGAAAGAATCAAACACCTCAACCTCGTCCTTCGTGCCATCCGTAATGTGAATCAGCTGATTGTGCAGGAAAAGGATCGTAAAAAATTAATACAGGGTGCTTGTAATCTTCTGATCGAAACACGTGGTTATTATAGCGCCTGGGTAGCACTATTGGATGAGGAGGGAAAACTTAAAACATGCGCTGAAGCTGGTCTGGGAAAGGCGTTTTTACCTGTGGTCGAACTATTAAAGAGAGGTAAGCTAACCATTTGCATCCGGAAGGCTCTGAAGCAACAGGATATGGTAATAACCGAAAATCCGGAATCTACCTACACTGATTGTCCATTGGCAAAAAAGTATGCTGGCCGAGGGGTGATAACCATCCGATTAGAGCATAATAAAAAAGTCTACGGTATCATGTCTGTCTCTATCCCTTCCCGTTTTATCCATGATAAAGAAGAACAAGAATTATTAATAGAGGTTGCCGAAGACATAGCTTTGGCACTATACAATATCGAATTGGAAGAAAACCTGGATAAGCAAACCCATTCACTTAAGGAACGGATTAAAGAGCTAAATTGCTTTTTTAATCTTTCTAAAATTATGGAAAAAACGGACCATGCCTTAGAAAAAACCATTCAAGAAATCGTTAATTTATTGCCCTCCTCCTGGCAGTATCCGGAAATCGCTTGCACCCGAATCATTTTGGGAGAAAAAATATACCAGACCGAAAATTTCAAAGAGACTCTCTGGAAACTAAGTGCAGAGATTAAAGTCAATCAAAAAACTATCGGTACCCTGGAAGTTGGCTATTTAGAAAAAAGAAGAGAAATGGATGATGGGCCTTTTCAAAAGGAAGAAAGAAACTTGATTAAAGCCATTGCCGGGAGATTAGGAAAATTCATTGATAGGGAAAAATCAGTGATACAACTTCAACAAAGTTCCCAGAAACTCAAAAAATCCTTGGACGCATCCATCGAAACCATGTCCAAGATAGTAGAGGCCAAAGACCCCTATACTGCCGGTCACCAACAGAGGGTGTCTCAACTATCCATAGCTATAGCCAAAGAGCTAAATCTTTCTCCAGATAAGGTTGAAGGAGTAAGAATCGCCTCTTTAATCCATGATATTGGAAAGGTTGGTCTTCCTTCTGAAATCTTGAGTAAGCCTGATAAAATAAGTATTGAAGAATATAATTTAATAAAACGTCATTCCCAAATAGGGTATGATATTTTAAAAGGCATTGATTTTTCCTATCCTGTAGCTCAAATAGTGCTTCAACATCACGAAAGACTAAATGGTTCAGGTTATCCTAATCATTTAAAAAGTGAAAAAATTCTTCTTGAAGCCAAAATCATAGGAGTAGCTGATGTAGTAGAGGCGATGTCTTCTCATCGACCTTACCGTCCGGCATTGGGCATAGAGATCGCTCTAGAAGAAATCTCTCAAAACAGAGGCATTCTCTATGACCCGGAAGTAGTGGATGTTTGCTTGAAGCTCCTCAAAGAGAAAGGATTTAAATTTGAATAGATGGGATTGATTAAAATAAATACTTGAATGTTTTAAAAAATAAGCCAAAAATTATTGTTATTTTCTCATGATTTTTTCTTTTTTTAATGTTATAATTATAAGGACAAAAGGGAGTGCGATTTGCCAAAATTACACCCCCTTTTTATGGCTATACCGAAAGACTTAACACACGTTTCCCTTCAGGTTTTTTTATTTTATTAGATTTAAATGTTTTTTCAGAAATTATAAAAATACTGCAAAAATTAACAGATCATACTCAGTTTAAAACTATTCAGGCCTGGGGGTGATTATAAGCTAAACCCTTAATTCATACCACGCCAAAAAGGGTTTAAATTATATTTAAAAGTATAAATGAGTACATAAAATATGATTATAGTCTAATACCGATTGATAAGGAAAAGAAGCCTTATATCTATTGGAAATCTTACCAATATAAAAAAGCAAATATAGAAGATATTCTTGATTGGTATAATAAATTTTCTGATATAAATATTGGAATAGTTACCGGAAATATAAGTAAATTAGCAGTTGTTGATGTTGATGATCCCAATCTTTTGCCGGAGTTAAAAGAAAGATTGCCGGAACTAAAAAAAACAACCAGAGTTAGAACAAGAAGGGGCTATCATTACTATTTTTCTCTCAATGGCGAATATGTTAAAAGCACCAGTAGCTTATTCGGTAAAAGACTCGAATTAAAAAGCAATGGAAATTATGTTGTGGCTCCTCCGTCAATAATTAAAGCCCATCGATATGTTTATGAAGTGCCTCTTAGTGAAATATTGCCAATCCCAAAGATATTAATCAAGGGAAATAATCCGGCTTTTTCGGTAAAAGATAAAAACCATAATACTTTTAAAATACCAAAATATCATGGCCAAAAGGTAGACTGCATACGCCAGATATTAAGCAGGGATTTAGAGGAAGGAGAGAGAAATAACAGCTTATTTATTCTCTATAATTTATTACTCCGGAATAAGAATACGGAAGAATATGCAAAAAAGTTAGTTATTAAAAAAAATAGATCACTATCAAAACCTTTAAATAAAATAGAATTGAAAAAAGTTTACCGAAAATCTTCTTATAATTATGGATGTGTTGGTATTAGAGATAGACTTGCTTATATAAAATGTGAGGCTTGCGAATATAGGTTCAAAGATGGTGAATTAAAAGATAGTAATATTTTGATTAAGAATATTAGAATTTTGCCGAAGTTAAGCAGCACTCAACGGGGGATAGCTTGCCTTTTAGGAACTGTTTATAATAGTGAAAGTCCTTCAGTTTACAAAATAGCAAAAGAAGCAAATATGGATTGGCGAATCGTAAATAATACAATGAAGAGTTTAAAAAAGAGAGGTTTTTTCGATTAAATTACAAAAAGCACTGTAAAATTACAGAGGTATTTTCTATATTTTACAAGGGTTTTAGCGTGAAAAAAGCGACTAATACACTATGTTAGGAGCTGTTTAATTTAATTATAATTTATTTTATCTCTTTCTCTCTCTATTTCTCTCTCCAGGGTTAAGATCCCTGAGGTGCCAAAAAGAGGATTCGTAGAAAATAATAGGATGTATATAAATTATAGGACCCACTCTTTCTCTCTCTATTTCTCTCATTCGTTAATTATTACCACGATAATGTTTTCTAATATTTCACATTTAATTTAGATTTATTTTAATCTATCGTGATTTAGTCTTCACCCCGCAAAAGAGAGATAAAAAAAATAAATGAAAGGATAATAGCGGGAATTTTTTATCTCCCTTTTCGGTGGCTATATCTTTTGGATTCCTTATGGTTAGCGATAAGTAAAAACATCTATAAATAAAAAGTTAAGAGAAAAGAAACATTTTTATTTATATATTTTTCACCTATCGCGAGGAGAAGAGAAGAGGAGATGATCATCTCTACAAGTTAATAAGAAAAAATGGTTTCTCTTCGCTCAAGCCTGGCTTAAAAACTCAGGAGGAAACATTATCTACTCCCAGGCAATAAAAGTTTAAAAGCTTCCGGGAATTGATGTTTATAAGTGAGGGCTTTTAAACTTCTATTACCTGGACATTATTATTATGGTTTACTCCGGTTAAAGAAAGAGCAATAGCTTAAAAACCTATAAACGTAAAAAGAAAATCACTTTTAACAATTATAAGCTTTTAAACTATTGCCAGGAGAAGAAAAGAGGCAATTCCCTCTCCTGGTAAACAGTAATTTACCAGGAGAAGAATTTGCCGGGAGAAAGACAAAAGCAATGAGAAAATCACACTCAAAAAAAATAATTACATTTTGAGAAAAAGAAAAATATAATTATTTTTTATATCTTGTCATTAAAAATCACGACCGATAAATATTATGTGATAAGGGAAAATCACCCCCTATCACATAATATTATTTATTTAATAAAAGGGTTTTCGGCTACCACCGGACCGGAGAACAGTTAACGCCAGGCAATAAGAGAAAAAAAATTATTTAAGGTTATATATTCTGGTTTTTTTCTCCTATTGCCTGGAACATTATTTATCGGATTCCGTACGGCTAAGAGCGATAAGTAAAAACATCCATAAATAAAATATTAAAAGAAAAGAAACATTTTATTTATATAGTTTTCACCTATCGCTTAGGAGAAGAGAAGAGGAGAAGAGAAAAAATCAAAGTAACAATTTAATCTGCTCCGGCTATCTCTAATTTTACAACTCAACCACGTTCGGGGCGGGTAACTTTCCTTCCCCCTTAAAACCCCCCTAAAACCCCCCTCTTATCCCCCTTCTTTTTCGTATCGTGTTTTTTTCCCGTACTGCCTCACCTCGGGGTCGTGAACTCCCCCTGTTGGCTCATCAGATACGGAAAAACACGCTAATTTAAGGTTAGGCTATGATTCATTAGGGGGGAAGTATAAGGGGGAAGGAAAAACTGCGGTCAATTCACCCCCTACTCTACAAGCATAAGCGCAGCTATTATCGAGACCCTCTCTCCCTTGCCCCGCCCCTATTCTGTCTCTGTGAGTCTACTTGCTTCCGCAGACCCTTTTATCGTAACACTCCAGGCAATTCAAAAGCATTTTAGGAATAGGAAAAAATACTTTTCTATTGCCTGATTGATTATCTTTATATTGCCGTCAGGTTTAACCACCTGTTCAAATTTTTCTCTGGCCCTTACATGGGATATTAAAAACATATCCTAAGTTGGACCAAAGAAAAATATCAACAGGTGGTAAGAATAAGGGAACTTTAAAAAAGAAAGAAAGGCCGGTTAACACAACCTAAAAGAAAAAGCCCTTTTAGATTGTGATCACCGGAAGAAAGGATAAAATTATATTTAGTAAATAAGGCAAAAACTACCCCTATTTACTAAATATAATTTTATCCGGAGAGAAGAAAATTAAACATAGGACGCACTTATGAAAGCAATATGAGACTAAAAGAAGTCCGCTTTTAGACTCATATTGCTTTCATAAGTGCAAAGACAATACAGCAACATTTGGCAGCAGTGAAAGTATCCACTACTGACAAATGTTGCTCTCCCCTTTAAATGTAACTACCCAGGTAACTGAAAAGGTTTTTTGTACCCCTGCAAGCAGTAACTTGCATAGTAAAAAAACCTTTTCAGTTACCTGGTTGAAATATCTTTATATTGCCGAACGATCTGCCCGAACAAATTTTATTCTGAATCTTTACAGGAAGATTAAAAACATCTTCCTGTTGACTCAAAAAAATATATCTTCGGGCAGTAAGAAGTAAAAAGAAAGAGCAATACACCCACCAATAAATAGTAATTTGCCTGGTGGGAGTATTGCCAGGGAGGGAGAAGGAGTATTGCTTTTTATAAACAAAGGAAAATCACCCCTCTTTTACAAAAAGCAATACCAAAAATCAAAAAGCGAAAAGGGAAGCATAACACTCAAAAAATAATTAAAATTTAGGAAATAATTTGAAGTTATTTTTATCGTGTAATGCTAAAGAGAAGACGAAGGCTATAAAGATATATAAGAAGGGAAAATCACCCCCCCCCTCTTATATATCTTTATTCTGTTATAGAACGTGTAGCTGTTAGCGAACGGTGGCTTAGTCTTTTCCCCGTAAAAGAGAGTTAAAAAATAAATGAAAGAAATAATAGCAGGGATTTTTTATCTCCCTTTTCGGTACTTATTTTTTTCGTATTCCTTGCGGTTAGCGATAAGTAAAAACATATATAAATAAAAAGTTAAAAGAAAGGAAACATTTTATTTATGTAGTTTTCACCTATCGCCAGGGAAAGATATTTTTTTCTTTTCTTTAAATTTTCTTCTCCTGGCGTTTGCAGAAGCCAGTGCCGCAAAAAAATCTCGTGCCTAATTGTCTGCTTGCATTTTTTTGCGGTGCTGAGCCTTCTATAAACGCCATCGATGCCGCACAAGTAAACTCTTGAAATAGTTTTAGTTTTTTTTATCCTGCTCTACCCGGAGCGTATGCATGCAGCAGGTAAAAAATGTTAAAACGTAGAAGAACAATGATCAGGAACAGGAGGGGGAAGGGAGGGGAGCCATGCGATTACCGGGAATAGAGATTTAGCCCTACGATAAAAAGTATCTCATTTAGCCCGCCTTTATATTTTTAACCAGGCTAAAAAAGCTTTTAGATGGGTAAAAATATAATGCTTTTTTTGCTATACATAACAAAGCTTTATCGGATAAGATATGCGAGAAGTTGTTTCTTGTAGAATGTCCGATAGAGTCTTGTTATGTATGTGGAGGCTTTCAGTTAAACTTCTTAGCAAAAAAAGCTCCTGGCGGACGGTCGTGTGAATGAGATGGCCAGAAGTTATTTACCAGGAAGTCAATAAAAGCAGGCTAATAGATCATTTTAATAAAATACCGGGGGAGAGAGAAAAAGAGGCCATCTACAATCGATTTTAAAGCATATGTTTATACAGTCATTTAACTGTACCTAATTATTATTAATAAAAAGACGAGGAAGTCCGTAGCGTATACGCTGTGTTATATGTCTGTAATATTTTATTCTATCCCTCTGCTTTTCCAACTTGTATAAAGAAACTCTGAAATTACTTTAGCAATATTTACAGCTAAGATAGCATGTCGGTCAGTAGGTTTATAATGCTTTGTTTCCGGCTTTCCATGAGCATCGCTCATCACATTTCTTATATTGGATAGCCCACTTACGATGGAAATAATTCCCGATAGTGTCTGTTTAAAACAATCCTCCTGATACATAGCGGGATCCATTTTTAATACCTTATATACTTCTTTGTATAGTTTTATTAAATTTCCATCAAACTTATATGTAGTTTCATTCTCCTCCAAAATATAAAGACAAATACTTTCAACTAAAGTTCGGGCGTTTGTAATTGCACCATCATAGTCATGCTTCATTATCTTTTCTTCACATTTTTCTATCTGTTCTTTGATATATTCAGCCCCAAGTTCCTTAAGTCTTTTACACGAGATGATTTCGTGTTCTGGTTCCAGGTCCGTATCAACATAAAACTGTATATCGATAATTTCTAGTGAATACGCTTTTGGAGGATATATCTCAAGTACCGCATCAAGAATTACTTTTTGGTCATCCTTACTCAGATTACTTAGTTGATAGTGATTTTTAATTGGTGAGTATATTTCAAATGTGCTAAGTGTAGAAAATAAATAGCTGCCATAAGTAGAAGACTCGTCAATCCCTGAAGTTGAATATTTTAAGAATTCCGCCAAATCGGATTTTCCTTGATATTGAAGTATCTTTCTAACCTTTTCAACACTGTTATCTGCCATTTCCTTCAACCTCATCTAGTGGTACATCTTTATAGATTCTTAGCTTATCATAAACTTATTTTATTAATTCTACAAATAATAGGTTATATATGGGTAGGTCAAGGGGTCCTTTCCCTGATCAGAGCCTGTCCTCGACCTGATCGGGGATCGAGGAAAGGCTTGTATCGGGAAGGACCCTTTTTAGTTTTTATGAAATAAGGAGCATTTCTAAGGAAATCAAAGAAAAATACACCTTTATATAGATACATCAAAGCGGATGCTTTAATATTGACTAATACATCTATATATGTTAATATATTCATATAACAACTTGGTTTTACTTGGCTCAAATCCCATAAAAAAGGAGGTGAAAAAATAATGGCAACAGTAATAACCGTCCCCCGTGATTCAAGCCTGCAATTTAGACTGGTAATAGGTACCAATCCGGATACCGGAGCACCTATCATCAACAGCAAGACCTTTGCTAAGATCAAGTCTGCTGCTATCGAGCAGGATACCTATGATGTAGCCACTGCTTTATTGGCTCTACAAAAGTATCCCTTAGATGAAATTAGATTTGAAAAAGAATCTCAACTTACTGAATAGCAAGTTTTTAGCGTAAGCTAAAAACAGTAATCAGTGACGAGTAATGAGTGAAATGTGAAAAATCTAAAGCACAGAAACATATAAATATTATGTTGCTCATTACTTATTACTAATCACTCATCACGCTAATTGGCTAATAGCCAATTAGCTAAAAAGGAGGTGAAAAATAAATGGCAACCGAATTAGGAGAAGTAACTAGTTATAAGAGGCTGTATATGCAGTTTAGAGATAGTGCAGCAAAAACCATAAATCTGACCTTGAATAATCCCAAAAACTTGGATGACGGGGATTATGTTGACATGGCGGCACAGGATGCAGCTATTGAAGGAGTTATGGATACTATAATCGCTAAGAACATCTTCCATAATGATGGTAATGACTTAGTGGCTAAAGTCAATGCCCGGATACTTGATTATAAGTCTACTGATGTTATGGATGTATAACTTTAATATATTGTAATATTTCTCCTTGGAAGGGCCGCGGACCTTCCCTGGGAGGCAGAAAGGAGTAATAAATGTTAGAAGGTTTTATCACTAAATATCTATTAGATTTCGCTCTTGTTTTTCTGGTTGGTCTGGCCTCTAAATTTATGATCAATAAGTTTGGCCAGGATAGGACAGACAAAATAAAAGAGGCTATTCTTGCCGCTATGCTTTGGGCAGAAGAAGAACTGGGGATAGGGAATGGTGAGGAAAAATGGAAAATAGCCTGGGTAAAGTTAATTGAAATATTAAGGAAACAAAAAGTTGAATTAAAAGAGGGCGAAATATCCTATGTAAAGGATCTGATGAAAGCTACTGTCCCGGAGGTGAATGAAATTATTTATAAGGCTATGCCGGATGTAGTAAGAAATGGCAGGACTTTAAAATATAAATAAATTATGGGTAAAATTAATGATATAGAATTAACTGAATATTTTTCACTATATGAGTTTGAGTGTCCCTGCTGTAAGCGGGTTATGTTATCTCCGGACCTTTTGACCAGGTTAAATCATTTAAGGATGGTTATAAATAGGCCGGTATATATCAATTCCGGTTACCGCTGTCCGGAAGAAAATAAAAGAGTAGGGGGAGTTTCCGGTTCTTACCATCTCCAGGGTATGGCGGTGGATATTCATGTAAAAGATTTCTTGCTTTTTGATCTTCTCCTTTTTGCCCAAGAAATAGGCTTTAATGGTATTGGATTTTACGAAAAGAAGGATTTCTTACACCTGGATATTAGGCCTGGGCAAAAACGGGTTTGGAAAGGAAGTAAATTAATTGGATATTGAATACATGCTAAAACTAATAGCAAATAACGGCTTTCCCCTGGTGCTTTCTGTATATTTAGTATGGAAATTAGAGTTTTTTATTAATGAAATAATTAAGAATCAAAAGGAATTTTCCCATAGTATTACTGCTGAAATCAAGGAAATCAAACAGACAATCAACGAATTACGGGTTGATTTTGCAAAAAATCAATGAAACTGTTGCTACATAAGGGTTTTAGCGTTTTTGAAAAAAGCTTCGTATTTGGCGTATATGAGGCGTATTTAAAAAATAGGATGATTCATACCAGCCACTTTAAAACAGGGGCTAAAAACAGGCTTATATTGATGATTATTTTTCAGGGTTCCTGAAATACCTCGCTTTTACTCCTCTTTTCTCTTATATACTCTTTCTCTCGCCTGTTTACTTCATTTTTATCCACATTTATGGGGTATAACCTGTGAAGAACTAAAAAATACTCAAGATAGTAGTGGAGTATATGAGGGTATCACTATTAATAAAACGGGTAATGATCTTTCTTGCTGTTTTTTGCCTCGTTTAGATTTTTGATGAGACAAATGTTAGTATAAACTTTAGTGGGGCAGTTAGAGGAGACAATCCGATTATTTGACAAATGTAAATTAATAATTTACAATGATATTGAGACTTAATTGCAATAAGAAATGAGGAGATTTAATTGATTGCTGCTGAGCAGAAATTCGAAGAATTTCTAAGATCAAAAGAATTAAAATATACTTCTGAAAGAAAGCTTATTATAAAGGCAATATTTTCATTTAATAAACATTTTGATATAGAGGAGCTTTTTGAAAGATTACGCAAACAGGGGAATAACGTCTCCCGTGCTACTATCTACAGGACGATTCCATTACTGATTCAAAGTGGCTTAATAACTGAAACCTTACACTGTCAAGATAAAACAAGTTATGAAAATATTTTTAATAAGAAACATCATGATCATCTCGTTTGTATCAATTGTGGAAAAATTATCGAGTTTTATAATGAAAAAATAGAAAAACTACAGGAAGAAGTTTGCAGGCAACATAATTTTGTACCTATAGAACATCGATTGGGGATAAAAGGATATTGTGAAGATTGTTATAAAAAGATAAAAGGTGAAGCAAAGTAGTTTTTTTTAAGTTTTTATTGAGAATGAGTCGCATTATATATTAATGAATGAAATGGAGGTAAAAATTTGAATCCTAAATTTCTTTACGAATTACAACCGGGAGAATGGGCAAGGATTATTAATATTGAAGGAGGACGAGGCCTCAGACAGAGATTATACTTGAGAGGGGTAAAAGAGGGAGATACTATTCGTGTGATATCCTCGATACAGGGTCCAGTGGTGATAGAAGCTAATAGAAGTGTAATTGCTTTGGGTAGAGGTATGGCTCGAAAAATTAGAATAATAAAAGGAAGGTGAAAAAATGGAAAAGAAATTATCTGAAATGAATTATGAAGAAGAGGGTAGGGTAGGAAGTATTGAGCAGGATTTAAAAAATAAGGTAGCTGGTATGGGTATAAGGGTTGGTAAAAATCTTAAAATGATTACTAAACATCCTCTAAGAGGTCCAATTGTGGTAGAGGTTGATGGGGCTCATACCTCCTTAGCATTGAGCATAGCTGATAGAATTATCGTAGAGGTAAAAAAATGAAAAAAATATTATTAATGGGAAATCCAAACGTGGGTAAAAGTGTATTTTTTAATCGACTAACTGGAGCAAATGTTATTGAATCTAATTACCCTGGCACTACCGTTGATTATACTAAAGGATATATGAAAGGAGATAGTGAGGATTTTGAAATTATTGATGTACCCGGAACGTTCTCTCTGGAAGCAAAAGACAAAGCTGAAGAAGTAGCTGTAAAAATGTTAGAAGAAGAAAAAGGGGCTTTAATAATTTGTGTAATTGATGCCTCTAAAATAGAGCGAGGACTTTATCTTTGCTTAGAGATAATAGAGAAGGGTTATTCAGTTGTAATGGCACTTAATATGTGGGATGTGGCTGAAGATAAAAATGTGCAGATCGATATAGAGAAATTGAAAAGCATTCTTAATATTCCGGTGGTTCCAACGATTGCTATAAGTGGCAAAGGATTTAAAGAAGTAGTATTAAGTTTAAAAAAAGCAGTTTCAGTTGAAGTAAAGGAAATTATGGAAAGGGTTGGTGAGACAAAATGAGGTTAACTGCTGATGAGAGATGGGATTTAATTGAAGAAATATCTAATAAGGTGCTAACTTTTGGCAAATTTAAACATACTTTAAAAGATGCACTAGGAGAACTTACCGTTAAGCCTTTAACCGGTATTCCCATTGCTATAACTGTATTATATGGTTTTTGGAGTGTCTTTTCTTCTTTTGCCGGGACGTTATGTACTGATGGATTTTTTGTTAAATTGTTTGATGGACATTTTTTACCCTGGATACAATCAGTTTTTCCCGGTGTAGGTGGATGGTTTTACTATATCTTTGTAGGAGACCCGGCGGCAGATAATTGCTTTGAAGCTTTTGGGGTTTTAACTTCCGGATTGTTTGTAGCTATAGGTGTTGTTTTACCGGCAATATTTATATTTTATTTGATGATGGCATTATTAGAAGATGTGGGCTATATGCCTCGACTGGCTGTACTTGTCGATACTGTATTTCATAGAATTGGCTTGCATGGATATGCCATTGTTCCTTCCATTCTTGCCTTAGGTTGCAATGTACCGGCAGTAACTGCAACTAGAATTTTAGAAACAAAAAAACAACGTTTTATCATGATGACCTTGTTGGCAATATTTATTCCTTGTGGGGCTCAACTGGGGATTATGCAAGAGGTAATTCCTGAGAGTATAGGTATAGTTTTGCTATACTTAATTTTCGGATATTTTATTTTTGGTTTTATCTTAAATAAGCTTGTTCCGGGGAAATCTCCTGAAATTCTAATTGATGTCCCTCCTTATCAAAAACCAATGTGGAACAATATAGCAAGAAAGCTAAGAATGAGGTTAGGAGGGTTTTTAAAGACTGCGGTCCCCTTTGTGTTATTGGGTTGTGTAATTGTAAATATTCTATATCTTGCCGGGACTATAGATTGGTTGGCTAAAACACTAACACCGCTTCTTACTGGTTGGTTTGGGGTTCCCGGTGAAACAGTAGGTCCTTTAATTGCTGCATTTTTAAGAAAAGACCTTGCGGTTGCTCAACTTAGTACAATTGAAATGAGTAAATATCAAATGATTACATCTGTTGTGCTCGTTTCTATATATTTTCCTTGTATAGCAACCTTTGTAATGTTACTTAAAGAAGGATGGAAAAACCTTATAGGTAGTTTTGCGGTTTTAGTAACGGTAATATTTTTATATGGTGGCTTGATAAATTTAATTTGGACATTATTGGGGGTGCAATAAAATGAATGATAGAATTGGAAGAATATATTTTGGAGTTTTAGGAATGGTTACTTTGATTTTTGGGATTACTGATTTAATAGTAACCATGGGTGGTAATGATTTTTCTTGGGGTATTCTTGAGGTATCCAGTGACATGTTTAGAGGAGGATGGGGAGGACTTATTGTGGTATCCGCCGGCTTTTTTTATTTGTCCAGTCTGAAGAATTTTTTAGAGATTCACCAACTTTCTAAGGCATTAATGGCAAGTATGTTAATATGGATACTGGCAGGAACCGATATGTTTGTAAGGATTACAGAGTCAATTCCTGGTGGAGAAGAGGGTCCTTGGTTCAATTCCTTGGAGGGATTTTTGGGTACCTATGCGCCTCCTTATCCACCGGTAATATTCCTGTTACCCTTTTCTTTAGTAATATTATCTTTCTTGAGTAAAAAAGGGAAAGCTTAATTTTTTTTGATGAAATGGATAACTAGATAGAAAGAGTGCAATTGGAATTCCTAAAGCAAGTTGATACGTATTTGTAATAATATTTATTAAGCCGCATAAAACTCCAGACTCCTGTCTGGAGATGGAGCGGCAGCCCGAAGGGCTCAAGCTCGTTTTTTTGCTTATAGCCAAAAGAGACCCCCAGCTCCTGCTGGGGGGTTTCACTCTAATAAACATGTTACTAACTTTCTTATACAAAAAGAATAGATGCGGAGCAACTACAATCCACCAGAAAGATTTTTGAAAATTCAGAAGGATCCGTTTTAATCAGAATGGTAAATATAAATCCGATTCAAGCTCAACCACTACAAAAATAGCAGTGATTCTTGTTATATTCGATTTTGTTAAAATGTATTTCAAGATGCTTCTTATGTCGCCTTCTGGATTGAAAAACAACAAAAAGGTATTTTTGAGTTATTCTGGCACTTAACTATAAAATAACCCTTCAAATTTTCATAGGTAATCATAAGTGAGTAATAAAATTAATCAAAATTTTAACGCTTTTTGAAAGCCTAAATTTCCATAAATAAAGGATTTTCTTTTATCATTCAAAATGGGTGGGTGTTTTGCGAGAATTATCCAGAGTAGGATATTTTAATTGATCAATCAAAAAACTAAAGAAAGTTTATCGCTATGTATTACGGTAACCTAAATAAAATAATGACAATTGTGCTTATTTATCTAAATAATGAGTTCTAATAACCATCAGGGTAGGTCTACCCAAAAGTAGAGGAAATTTTTCACCCAAAAAATACTACCCTCCAAAAAGGGTTGACACAGACAGATATAAAATAATTTTTGACAGGGCAGAGATATTGTATTATTATTCTAAAAATAGTAATACTGATAGGAGACACTGATGTCTAAGATAGTTCGTTTCGGAGTATCCTTAGAAAAAGAACTTTTAGAAAAATATGATAAACTTATCAAAGAAAAAAAATATTCCAATCGCTCGGAAGCGATTAGAGATTTAATTAGAGAAAATTTAGTTAAGAGTAGATAGAGGGAAAGGAAGTTGCAGGAGCAATTACTTTAGTCTTCGACCACCACAAGAGGGAACTAGTAAATACTTTAACCGATATCCAGCATGACTTTTACCAGTTGATTATCTCTAGCCAACATATTCACCTGGATCATGATAATTGTTTGGAGATAATAGTGGTAAGAGGAAATCCGATGGAGACAAGAGGGCTGGCGGATAAATTAAAGTCAACTAAAGGGGTAAAATACGGATCTTTGTCTATAGCTACTACCAGGAAGGGGTTGGTTTAAAAAGATAATAGTTTTCGGTTGTCAGTTGACAGTTTTCAGATTTAAATTACAATAAAAAGGCTAAGAGCCTTATATTTTTTTACCTTATAAGTAACACGAAATTGAAAATAGTATGTAGTGAAGAAGAAAGAGAGAGAAATCAGAAGACAGAATCCCAGAATTAAAGAGAGTAGAACACATTTAGAAATTTATAAAAAATAATAAAGGAGACTGCAATGCTTAGAAAAAAAGGGTTAAAAAAGATTTTGTTGATTGCAATAGGTGCAATTTTAATTTCTTCTCTATTTATCGTGTGTGATAAAAGAAGTAGTGCACTGGCAAGCACAACTAAGAAAGTTGTTGATTTAGCAGAAAGAACAGTGGAGGTTCCAAAAACAGTGAACAGGATTGTATGTTCAGGGCCTGGGGCTCTAAGGCTTATCTGCTATATGAATGAAGAGGATAAAGTTGTTGGGGTTGAGCAAGCTGAAAAAAAGTGGGGTCCTACCGGAAGACCTTACATACTGGCAAATCCAGAACTTGTGAACCTTCCCCCAATTGGTCCAGGTGGGCCTGGTGCAATTAGCAGTGGCCCAGATGCAGAGCTTGTTGTAAAACTGCACCCGGATGTGATATTTGTTACCTATATGGAGAAAGGGAAAGCAGACGATTATCAAAAAAAAGTGCACATTCCTGTTGTCGTGCTTTCATACGGTAAGCTTGCAACATTTAAGTCTGAACCGATTTTCAATTCGCTCAGGGTAATTGGGGAAATTTTAGACAATGAAAAACGTGCTGAAGAAGTAGTTGCATTTATGCAAAAGTTGAATGCAGATTTAGAAAATAGGACAAAAGATATTCCTAAAGATAAAAAACCAACTGTATATGTAGGTGGTCTTGGGCAGAAAGGGATGCATGGTGTTCAAAGCACGTGCTGCAAATATCCTCCATTTATTGCAGTTTCTGCAAACAATGTTGCGGATAAACTTGGAAAAGATGGACAGTTATTCATTGATAAAGAGCAA
>Ga0307429_1000420_pt1 | contig 26407 bp, 29 predicted proteins | sample SalMarWE160230MG_FD_202151 | JGI IMG/M metagenome (GOLD analysis project Ga0307429, IMG submission 202151) | Salt marsh sediment microbial communities from the Plum Island Ecosystem LTER, Massachusetts, United States - WE1603-230 | ecosystem: Environmental > Aquatic > Marine > Intertidal zone >... | reverse complement strand
ATATAATTAAGCGAGCGCACCCTGCGCTTGACGAAAGGAAAACCATTTTGCTAACTCGCTTAAGTCTAATTGGGTTAGGTCTGGTGGCGTTGGGGCTGGCTTTGGCCTTAAAGGGGGTGATTTCATCCCTTCTTTTCGCTTACACTATATTCACTTGCGGCTTGGTTGTTCCGGTGGTCGCTGGGTTTTACAAAGAGAAACTAAAGGTGACTCCGCAAGGTGCCCTGGCTGCTCTTATAGGTGGCGGGATAGTAGGCTTGCTGGGAAAGATCCCGGGTCTTGACATTCCTCTCAAAGGAGACCTTGGCCTCATAGGTTTTGCTGTAAGTGCGGTGCTCCTTTTCGGCGCAAGCTTCCTTACTAGAAAGGGATAATCCACAAGGCGTAAAACCGGTCTTGCCATTCTGAGCCCCAACTTGTCGGGGCTCAGAATGGCAAAGCGCACACGACAGGCTCCACGTATAGTCTCCCAGATTCTTTGGTCGCGGAAAAAGCTCAATGCGGTGTCTTTTTGTCTAGGCAGCCCTCTTTCTACGCACAAAGAAAATCACCAGCCCCACTATCACCACCGCCGCTATAATCCCGACAATGAGAGCCCAATTGACTAGTGGCAGAATCTCCTCAAAATTGGCCGTGATGGAGTAGCTGTCGTTCATGGTGATGTTAGTCACAGCAGCGTAGACATCGGCAACGGTGCTCACATCGCCGGTCCAGTTGACAAACCGAGAGCTTTCCTCAACCGCGACCCTCAGGTCAACCACCGCTCCTTCGTCATAGGTAAAAGTCCCTTCACCAGGTTCAGTGACCGAACCCCCAGCGGTGCTGGCGATGGTGAGGTCATACTCCGGTATCTCTTCAAAGATAGCCGTGATAGTAAAGGTGGCCGGGTCATGAATGTCGAAGTTGATGGTCAGTTCTATATTGTCACCCACCGCTAGCAGCGTGGCAGCAAGATAATCATCCCCGATGGCCAATATCGCCGTACCATTGAAATAACCCACCGTGTAGTGGGTGCCTTCCACCAGAGTGTCGTCGTCGTCCACGATAGAAATTATCGAATTGGCGTCGTTCCAGGTGATGGTCGTCTCTACATCATCGGGGCGAGACAGGTCATAGTCAGCCACCTCAGGGTCGATGGTGGCGCTTGTCGTCACAATTGCCGTGATGGTAAAGGTAGCCGGGGCATAGACGTTGAAGTTGATAGTCAGCTCTACACTGTCACCCACCGCTAGCAGCTTAGCAGCAAGATAATCATCCCCGATGGTCAATATCGCCGTACCATTGAAATAACCCACCGTGTAGTGGGTGCCTTCCACCAGAGTGTCGTCGTCGTCCACGATAGAAATTATCGAATTGGCGTCGTTCCAGGTGATGGTCGTCTCTACATCATCGGGGCGAGACAGGTCATAGTCAGCCACCTCAGGGTCGATGGTGGCGCTTGTCGTCACAATTGCCGTGATGGTAAAGGTAGCCGGGGCATAGACGTTGAAGTTGATAGTCAGCTCTACACTGTCACCCACCGCTAGCAGCTTAGCAGCAAGATAATCATCCCCGATGGTCAATATCGCCGTACCATTGAAATAACCCACCGTGTAGTGGGTGCCTTCCACCAGAGTGTCGTCGTCGTCCACGATAGAAATTATCGAATTGGCGTCGTTCCAGGTGATGGTCGTCTCTACATCAGCGGGATGAGACAGGTCGTAGTTAGCCTCTGCCGGCGAGATGCTGGCGCTACCGTTAAGCGCGGCTATCGCTGGTATTGCCATCAAAAGGTTGAAGCTCAGCACCAGCATCACGGTAAACAAAATACTCAATATCTTTCTCAACTTTCCCCCTTCATTCTTGCAAAATTGCCTTATCGCCTGTCAACCTCAGGCATAGCAGCCAATCTGTGTATCAACTCTTGTTTCCCAAAAATCATCACCTCATTTCACGACGCAAAACCGCCCATTTCCGTAAGAATTTACTTCTCCCTAACCTGTTGGGGTCTCCCAGTAAATAGCGTAGCAGCCCCACCCCCTACTGTCAAGGAAGTGTACTCGTTCATACGATTGGTGACACGTACCTTGTGCCTTTTAACTCTTTAAGGAAGAGGCTCAGAATGACAGGAAGAGGAAGGCTACAATGACATATGAGCATTACACTGCTATAATGATACCGTGCTGGTTACCATCATCGGTTTAGGGTTAATCGGCGGCTCAATCGGGTTAGCTTTAAGGCAAGGGAAGAAGCCTGGGTGGGAAATAGTCGGCTATAGCCGTCGCCAGGAAACTGTAGCCAATGCCTTAAGTTCAGGCGCCATTGAGCGAGGCGAAACCAAGTTAAAGGATGCGATAAAGCAAGCTGAATTTGTCATTATCGCCACACCGGTTCTGACGGTAAAGGAAATCTTCTCCGAGATAGCTCCCTATCTTCCCTCTGGTTGTATTGTTACCGATACCGCCAGCACGAAAGTCCAGGTTATGAAATGGGCCGAGGAAATACTGCCGCCAACGGTGGACTTCATTGGCGGACACCCCATGGCCGGGAAGGAAACTTATGGCATCCAGGCTGCTGAAGCCGAATTATTTCGGGGGTGCACTTATTGTCTCACCTCATCAGAGAAAGCTTCACCAAAATCAATAGATACAGTGACAAGCATGATCAAGAAGCTGGGAGCCATACCTTTTTTCATTGATGCTCAAGAGCATGACAATCTGGTGGCTGGCATTAGTCATCTACCCATGTTGCTCTCGGCGGCTCTGGTATCGCTAACTATCAAGAATCCTTCCTGGTCTAAAATGTCCAAACTGGCGGCCTCTGGCTATCATGACCTTAGCCGTCTGGCTTCGGGAAGTCCTGAAGTAAATGCCCATATCTGCCTTAGCAGCAAGGAAGCTATAGTTAACTGGATAGATAAATTCAGCCAGGAATTGAAGATGTATCGCCAACTGGTGGCTGAGGGGGATAAACGCTTGGAACAAGCCTTCGCTGAGGCTAACAAAGCAAGACAAGAATGGCTGAACAATTTGTCGGCTTAAACCCGCCAAAAAAGAGAAATTTATAGTTAACCGTAAAATCTAGTATAATTCCCTTTCCCCCTGCGGGAGAGGGTTAGGGTGAGGGGGTTCTGAATGAAGGAAATCCGAGCGCGAATAGCTCTCGCTTGTAAGCTTCGTCAGAGTCATATGGATGCCGAGAAGGCTCTCTGGGCTAAATTGAGGAACAAGCAACTAGAGGGCGTGAAGTTCCGAAGGCAACAGCCTTTAGATGCGTATATCGTTGATTTTGTAAATAGGGAGAGGGATTTTATACAGGAATTATGGGGAAGACTATAATCAAAAGTTACAATAAGTTTTCGGCTAAAGCGGAAACGAGAATCATCAAACCTTGTCGCAAGTTGGAAGGGGAGATAGTTCTACCTGGTGATAAGTCTATTTCCCACCGGGCTGTCATCCTGAATAGCTTAGCCAAAGGTAAAGCCAAGATTGATAATTTCGCTCCGGGGGGAGATTGCCTGTCCACAGTTAAGTGCCTGAGAGCCCTGGGGGTGAAAATCGGCAGAAAAGGGTCGCGGGACTCACCTACTCTATTAGTCTCAGGACCCGGCGAAGATGGTCTTAAAGAAGCCAGCAATGTGCTTAATGTCGAAAATAGCGCCACTACAATGCGCCTCCTCGGCGGTCTTCTTGCCAGCCAGCCTTTCCTATCTGTTATTACCGGGGATGCCTCTCTTCGTAATCGCCCCATGGGCAGGTTGATTGAGCCATTGAGGTTAATGGGCGCTGAGATGTGGGGAAGGGGGCGAGATTCCTTTGCTCCTCTGGTCATCAAGGGGAAAAAGTTACGGGGTATAGATTTTACCTTGCCTGTTCCCAGTGCTCAAATTAAATCGGCCATTCTACTGGCCGGTCTTTTTGCCCGCGGCAATACCGTCTTGCGCCAGAAAATCCTTTCCCGTGACCACACGGAGAGAATGCTTAAACGGATGGGAGCCAGTTTGGAAAGCCAGGGAAATTCGATTTCTTTGCTGCCTTTGAGCAGCCCCTTAGTTCCCCTCAACCTTCGCGTCCCGGGTGACATCAGCTCAGCAGCCTACTTTTTGGTTGCCGGAGCTATTCACCCCAACGCCAGGATAGTGATAAGAGGTTGTGGAATCAACCCCACACGAACGGGGATCATCGATATTCTCCTGGCTATGGGAGCCAGGTTGAAAATAGATAACAAGCGTCTGGAGGCTGGTGAACCTTTAGCCGATATTGTGATAGAATCTAGCGAGTTAAAGGGTATAGAGGTCGGTGGCGATATTATCCCTCGCCTCATTGACGAGATTCCCGTGTTAGCCGTAGCTGGTTGTGTTGCTAAAGGGAAAACTGTGATCAGGGACGCTGGGGAGCTGAGGGTGAAGGAATCAGACAGGATTGCCACTGTGGCAGGTGAGCTTTCCCGCCTCGGTGCTAAAGTTGAGCCTCTGCCGGATGGCATGATCATCTATGGTGGTAGACCTTTGTCGGGCACAGAGGTTGACAGCCATTTTGACCACCGATTGGCGATGAGTCTAGCAATAGCCGGTTTGATAGCCAAAGGAGAAACGACCATCGAGCACGCCCAGGTGGCACAGGTATCATATCCTGCTTTCTGGCAGACTTTGCAACAAGCACTAAATACTGATAAATCCTGAGCAATGTTGAAGCACTATAGTTAGGAGGGCAGTATGTGTACAGAATTAATTCATATCGGTTTTGGTAGTGTCATAGCTGTAAATAGGGTGATTGCTTTCCTCTCCATAGACCAGCAACCAATCAAGCGTTTCCTTCGAGAATCGAAAGAGAAGGGACTTCTGATTGACGCCACTCACGGCAGGAAAGCCAAGACCGCTATTCTTTTTGACACCGGTCACATGATGTTGGCTGCCGTGACAGCGGAGACCATCGCTCATAGGTTAGCCACTGCATCCATGCCGTCTGAGGAAAAAGTTGAGCTGGGAAGTATCTGATCGAAGCCTTGAGTCGAGGCTTCGAACGAAGCGGAGAGACGCCAGAAGTTCTCAACCTCTCCTCGTCATCCTTTCCGGACCTTCGGGAGTAGGCAAGGATGCTGTGCTTGCCAGGATGAGAAAGTCAGGGCGCCCCCTTCATTATGTCATTACCGCTACCACACGTCCTAAGCGTGCCAGGGAGAAGAATGGAGTGAATTATCACTTCCTTTCCCGGAAAGAATTTCAACAAATGATAGATAAACGCCAGTTCCTGGAGTGGGCCAATGTCTATGGCAACTACTATGGTGTGCCCAAAGACGAAATAACTTCGGCTTTGTCCAAAGGGGTAGATACAATAGTCAAAGTAGATGTCCAGGGTGCCGCTACTATCAAGAAAATCCTGCCTCAAGCAGTATTTATTTTCCTCACGCCTCCTTCAATGGAAGAACTAGAAAAAAGGTTGAAGAGGCGACGCAGCGAGTCTTCAGAAGATTTGGCTCTAAGGTTGGAAAGGGCTAAAGGGGAAATAAAAAGCCTGCCGCTTTTCGATTATGTCATAACAAGCCACCCAAATAAGCTTGATGAAGTTGTATCCCAGATAGACGCCATTGTCGCCGCCGAAAAACGCCGTGTGAAGCCCCGTACTGTGAAATTTTAGTCTCCCGGTTTTCCGAGGAATTGCCTGCACTTTTGACAATATCCCCACTTCACTTCTACAATAAGCCTCGCTATGAGTTTAGCAGGGCAACTTTATAAGTTGCAGCAGCTTGACCTAGAGCTTCAAAAGAAGCAACAAGAGCTAAATGAGGTTGAAAATCAGCTAAGCGACAATAAGGCCTTGGTTGTCGCCGAATCCAAAGTTGCTTCACAGAAAGAACAACTAGAAGACGCTAAGAAAAAGCAAAAGAGTTCTGACTGGGAACTGGAAGACCTTCAAGAGAAAATCAGGCAGATTGATAGCAAACTCTATAGCGGCAAAACCAAGGATCCCAAGGAACTGGTTAATCTTGAGAAAGAAGTTAAAGGCCTGAAGAGCCAAATTAGGACGAAAGAAGATACCCTCTTAGGATTAATGAGCCAGGTAGAAGAGACAGAAGCCAAAGTAAAAACTACCGCCGAAGAGATTGAGCGATTGAAGCGAGAGTGGGAACAGAGACAAGAAACTTTTAGGCCAAGGAAAGGCGAAATTGAAACCGTGTTTGCTAAACTCAGCGGGGATCGTAATAGGCTAGCGCAACAAATTGACTCTGAAGCTTTCAACATTTATGAGCGCATCAGGCTAACCAGGGGACAAGCTGTAGTCAAAGTAGAGAGAGGAAGGTGCCTGGGATGTCACATCACCGTGCCTACAAGTCAATGGCAGAAAGCCAAAGCTGGTGATTTAATCCAATGCAATAACTGCAGCAGGATACTGTACTTGGAGTAGCCCATACAGAATCGTGTTCGCGTCAAAACACTTCCAGCCACTCCCACCAGCCGCTGGTCAAATCTACCGTAGATGAAGAGAGCCTTCACCATTGACAACTTCAGGACAAGGGGCATAATCTATATGCAGGCCGAGATATACCAAAAAGTGGCTGTTTAAAGTCGGAGCTGGGGATTTTAGCAGGAAGACGGGGCAGGGATTCGACGAATACAAATAAAAGGAGGAGTCAGTTCATGGCTGGCATTATTTCATACGGTGCCTATATACCATTATGGCGACTCTCTAGGGATATTATCGCCAAGGCTTGGGAAAGCGCCTCAACTGGGGGTGAAAGAAGTATCGCCAATAACGACGAAGACACTATCACCATGGCAAGTGAGGCTGCGATTGATTGTTTAGCTGGCTTGAAACGGGAGAAGGTAGATGGCTTATATTTTGCCTCCACCACCTCACCCTATAAAGAGAAGGAATGCTCTACCTTGGTGGCCATGGCTGCCGACTTACGACCGGAAATTATCACTGCTGATTTTGGCAACAGCTTGAGGGCAGCGACGGCGGCATTCAGAGCAGCGTTGGATGCCGTGGTCAGCGGCTCTGCCAGCCAAGTTTTAGTGACCACCTCTGATTGCCGCATAGGTTATCCCCGGTCAAACTATGAACAGACTTTTGGTGATGCTGCAGCAGCCTTGCTGATTGGCAACACTGCCAAACCCGCCATCATAGTGGAAGGCAGTAATACCCTATCCAACGAATTATACGATGTGTGGAGACTAGACAAAGATATCTATGTCCAATCTTGGGAAGACCGCTTCATCATCGAGCACGGTTATATGGAGAATATGGAGAGGGCAATTTCAGGCTTACTGCGAAAGAAGGCTCTCTCCGTCCAGGATATCACCAAAGCTGTGCTTTATGCTCCCAATTCAAGGGCACTGCAAGGGCTAGCGCGCCGCTTGGGGTTTGACGTTAAGACGCAGCTTCAAGACCTGCTTATCAGCAATGTAGGCATTACTGGTTGTGCGCACGCTTTGCTTATGCTTGTGGCTGCTCTGGAGGAAGCTAAGGCTGGTGACAAGATCCTGGTGGCTAGCTATGGTAGTGGTTGCGACGCCTTCCTGCTCAGCGTGACGGAAGAAATTGAAAGGGTCAAGGTTAACAGAAGAGGAGTAAAGGGATACTTGAACTCCAAGAGATCCCTCTCTAGCTATGCAAGATATCTCAGCTATAGAGGACTGCTAGAGCCTCAACCTGGTGAACCGTTCAGGCTCTTTCCGGCGGCGACTACCAGCTGGAGGGAGCGCAACTGGGCCATTCGCATGCATGGCAGCAAGTGCAAGAATTGCGGTACCGTCACTTTCCCCATAGAAAGGGTTTGCTATAACTGCCGAAGCAAGGATAATTTTGAGGAAGTCAGGCTCTCAGATAGAAAAGCTAGGGTGTTTACTTTCACCCTGGATAACCTGGCTGGCAGAAGTGACGACCCCACAATACCACAGATAGGGATAGAGTTTGACTACCAAAATACCAGAACTTATCTTCCCATGACGGATTGTGACCCCGGCGAGGTGAAGGTGGATATGCCAGTAGAGATGACTTTTAGGAAGCTCTATGAAGGTGCGGGCATGTACAACTATTTTTGGAAATGCCGACCTATAAGGTGAACTATCAAGATGAAAGGATGAGCAATGGCAGAGCGAAAATGGAAAAAGGTACCAGGGTTTGATTTCAAAGATATCATCTATGAAAAGAGGCCCGGAGTAGCCAGGGTAACCATAAATAGACCCGAGGCATATAACGCCTTTACTACCTACACCCAGGATGAATTGATAAAAGCTTTTGAGGATGCGGCAAGCGATGCCACTGTAGGCGTGGTGGTGTTTACTGGCGCTGGCGATAAGGCATTTTGTACCGGCGGTGATGCCAAGGAGGCAAAAGCCGGCTATCGGAAGGGAATGTTGGAAAAGGATTTAATGGTCAAAACCCTGATACGGGAGATGCCCAAGCCGATTATCGCGGCAGTGAACGGTTATGCCATGGGAGGGGGGCAAGTCTATCAGCAGATTTGTGACCTCTCCATAGCTTCAGAAAATGCCGTCTTTGGCCAGGTTGGCCCCTTGGTGGGAAGTTTCGACCCGGGTTTAGGTGTTATTGATTTGACGATGGTAGTGGGAGAAAAGAAAGCCAGGGAAATCTGGTATCTTTGCCGCCGGTATACTGCCCAAGAAGCCCTGGAGATGGGACTGGTGAACAAGGTAGTGCCAGCAGATAAGCTAGAAGAGGAGGTGGACAAATGGTGCGACGAAATATTAGAGAAAAGTCCTGGAGCTATATCGGGCATCAAAGCATGCTTCAACGCTGCCACTACCTATATGCGGGGCATAGAGGCAGTTTCAGCTCAGTATCTCTGGAAATATTACGCTTCGGAGGAAGCTGAACATTGGAAAAACGCGTTCTGGCAGAAAAAGAAGCCGGACTGGCAAAGATTTAGGAGGAAGGAAATATTTCCCGAAGTTTATGAAGGTGAGGAAAAAGGAGAGTCGTGAGCTAATAAACAAGGGAGGATAGCTAAATGGAGAGTATAAAGGATAAAGTTGCCATTATTGGTATGGGCTGCACTAAGTTTGGCGAAAGATGGGACGCTGGGCTCGATGACCTGGCCATAGAGGCTGCCTATGAGGCTTACGAAGATGCCGGGATCGATCCCAAGGATATTCAGGCTTGTTGGTATGGGACTGTCACCCAACCGGTGGTCGGCATTGGCTGTACTCATCTGGCGGGACCATTGAAGCTACACGGCATACCCATGAGTCGAGTGGAGAATTGGTGCACCACCGGGCATGAGGCTCTGAGGAATGCGTGCTTTGGTGTCGCTTGTGGTATGTATGATTTAGTTTTTGTACTGGGTGTGGAGAAGCTCAAAGATACTGGCTTCCCTGGCCTGGGAACCGGACGGGGCATGAGCACAGTACTGGAGGCACGCCGTACTGCACCGGGCTCGTTTGGTATGATCGCCACTCGATATTTCTACAATTACGGACTGAGCCCTGAAGAAGGTAAACGCATCATTGGCAAGATTGCGGTTAAGAACCATTACAACGGTAGCCTTTGCCCCAAGGCTCATTTCCACAACCAAGTAACCCTGGAACAGGTGATGAATGCTCCTATTATCGCCTGGCCTCTGGGTCTTTTTGATTGCTGTGGCAACAGTGACGGCGGTGCCGCAGCCCTCCTGGTTCCCGCCAGCCAGGCTAGAAAATACAGAGATGACCCTATCTATATAAAGGGCTTAGGCGCGGCTCATTCCGCTCTGCTTCCCCAGAACCGCCCGGCTTTCGATTGGCTTCATTTTGAAGAGGTCATAAATTCGTCTCGCCAAGCTTACGAGCAAGCTGGGGTAAAGAATCCCCGAGAGCAAATCGACATTGCTGAAGTTCACGATTGCTTTACCAGCACAGAGTTGCTTCTTTACGAACTCCTTGGCTTTAGCCCGGAGGGCAAATCCAAGGAGGATATTGATTCTGGCTTCTTTGAGCTTGGCGGTAGCTTACCTGTAAATAGCGACGGTGGGCTGAAATGCTTTGGACACCCGGTAGGCGCTAGCGGCCTCAGGATGACTTACGAGGTTTACAAACAACTCCAGGGCAAGGCTCAATCGCCTGAGCGTCAACTAAAGGATGCCCAGCTTGGCATATCACAGACATTCGGTGGCCCCCCTCAGGTAGCCGCAATGGCAGTTCTGGGCAAAGAGCCAGGCTATCCTTAACCAAATTTAGCTGCCGCATAACTTTTTCATAAGAAAAAAGCGAGGGTGTACGAGTCCCTTCACTATTGTCATTTCGAGCACCTGAAAGGTGCGTGGCAAGCTCAAATAATTCCTTTGAGATTGCTTCGTCGCTACACTTCTCGCAAAGATGAAGGAAAGGGAAGAGGAGTTATATTTTTCCAGCACAGTTTGGTCGGAGGAAGGAGTTGTGCTAAAATTTCTTTGCCAGGGGAAAATGCCTATTTATGAGTATTGGTGCAATTCCTGTCGCCGAGTTGTCAGCTCGTATCGGCAGAGCTTCTCTGTGCCCCCGCCACCTTGCCCCCGTTGTGGCAGCAGGGAGCTAAAGCGGATATTCTCCACTTTTTCCGTACAGAAAACATACAGGGATATTTATGAAGACATACTTTCCGACCGTGAGCTGACCCAGGGCATGATGCGCGACGACCCCAGAGCAATAGCCGAATGGAATAAGAGAATGAGTAGTGGTGAGAAATCTCCTCCGGAATATGAGGAAATAACTGAGAGAATGGAGAGAGGCGAATGGCCCGCTACCCAGATAGAAGAAAAAAGGAAAGAGTTTTCTGGCCAAGGGGAAGACAAGTCTGAGAGTGGTTGAACGAGAAGGTGTTCCATGCCCATTTATGAATTCATTTGTCAGAACTGCCACAAAAGACTGTCTTTTTTGGTAAGGGATATTTCTGCTCCTTTTACTCCAAAATGTTCATCCTGTGGCAATACCAACTTATATCGTGCCATTTCTGGCTTTGCCTACCATAAGCCGTTGAAGACGGTATGGGAAGAGAGCGGCGAGCCTACAATGCACCCCGGTGAGGATTATTACAAAGACCCCCGGAATATCGGTCGCTGGGTGGAAAAGAAATTCCAGGACATGGGACAGGAGCTACCGTCCCAGATTCAGGAAAAGATACAAGCAGCCAGGGAAGGCGTGTTACCTGAGCCGCTGAAGGACCTAGAAAGTGCCTCACCAAGCGCTGCGTACGATTGATGCCAATCTAAACCGCTCCAGTGAAGGCTTGCGGGTTCTGGAAGATGTCGCGCGCTTTCTTCTCAACGATGCTGAGCTGAGCCAGCGGTTAAGAACTCTACGTCATGATTTAGCCCGGGAAACTAAATCACTGAGTGTAGGGCTCTTGTCTCACAGAGATTCCGAGCACGATGTCGGTCACCCTTACCTTATCCCTCCAGGGGAGAAGAAACTCAATATAAAAACGACCTCGCTGCAGGGCTTGCTGGATCTAGTTACCGCCAACGCTAAAAGGGTAGAAGAGTCTCTTCGCGTGGTAGAGGAGCTAGCTAAATTGCCAGAGCTAAGTTCAATGCTGAATTCAGCCAGCTTTGAGCAGACGAGGTTTGCCCTTTATACCTTAGAGCGAGATTTAATTTCCCGAATATCACGCAGGGACAAAATAGAAGGGATGCACGGGCTTTACGTTATTCTGGACCGGCAATTTCTGGCTGGCAGGGATGAGCTGGACATTGCTGGCCAAATCATTGAGGGAGGTGCCAGAGTAATCCAGCTTCGCGACAAGCAAAGCAAAAAGGGGGAACTGCTACTTGTAGCGCAAAAGCTCAGGGAGCTCTGTAGTCAAGCGGGTGTTCTATTTATAATAAATGATTATCTCGACTTAGCTATGGCTGTTGATGCCGATGGACTTCACATTGGGCAGGAGGATTTACCCCTGCCTGTAGTTCGCAGGCAATTGCCCATAGACAAGATAGTTGGCTGTTCCGTCACCACGCCGTCTCAGGCCACAAAAGCTCAAAATGAAGGAGCGGATTATATTGCCGTGGGCTCTATATTCCCCACGACAACGAAAAAAGAAGCCATTGTGGTGGGAGTAGATATGCTCAAAAAAGTCAAGCGAATAGTGTCTATCCCTCTAGTAGCCATTGGCGGCATAAACCAGAATAACATCGGTGAAGTAGTGGCTGCTGGCACTGATGCCGTAGCCGTGATTAGTGCTGTCTTAGGCGAAAAGGATGTTAGGGGAGCTGTGCAGAAATTGGTCGCAAAAATGGACTTGGCAAAAGAGAAATGTCAAAACCAGTAGAAGATTTGGAGATTATCGCTACGAAGCTTCGCCCCTACTTTGCAGCTGAGGATGAGGCGCGAGAGAAAGCCTTGCGCAGTTGCCGTCAGGTCATCCGCCACAGCGCTGATGCCATACGTGCCGTGCATCGTCAAGAGCACGATAAGGCAAAACAACTCCTTGATTCAGCTCACGAATTAGTTCTAGAGCTAAACCACGACCTGGCCAGATATGGAAAGCTACTGCATTCAGGTTTCATTCACGACGCTCAAAAAGAGTTCGCTGAAGGATGTATAACCTTAACTTTGATTACCGGGGAAGACTTGCCGAAGCCGAGAGCACTGGGCGTAAGCAATGCTGCCTACCTTGATGGCTTGGGCGAAGCCGTGGGGGAGTTGCGGAGATATATATTAGATAGTCTAAGGCGAGATGACTTCTCACGTTGCGAGGAATTACTGACCATAATGGATGAAATCTACGGAATATTAATAACCATGGACTTCCCTGAATTGCTCGCTCATGGCTTGAGGCGAACTACCGACACTATACGAGCTATTATAGAAAGAACTCGAGGCGATTTAACAGTATCCTTAAGGCAAAAAAATTTGGAAACGAAACTCGATGACCTTGGCTAATCTTCTTTAGTGCACTACTTTTCTTTTTTATACTTGTAGAACCCTTCACCCGTCTTACGTCCCAAACGACCGGAATCGACCAGCTCTTTCAGGATAGCAGAGGGGGCCAGGCAGGGGTCCTTGCTCCTCTCATACATCGCACAGCTTACCATATAGCCAACATCCAAACCGTTAAAGTCGGCTAGGGCCAGTGGACCTATAGGATGACTCAGCCCAAGGGTCATGCTTTTGTCAATATCCTCTGCGCTGGCTACTCCACCCTCCAGCAAGCGCTCAGCGGCTCTCGTCAACGCTATCAGCAGGTAGTTGAAAATGAACCCAGGAGTATCTTTTGTGACAAGAATTTCCTTTCCAAGTGAGCGGCCAAACTCCTTTACTGTCGCGAGGGTCTCTTCACTGGTGGTGTCCGCCCTGACGATCTCGAGTAGCTTGCTTGGTGGCACCGGGGAGAGAAAGTGTGTCCCCATTACCCTGTCCGGGCGGCTGGTTGCTCGAGCAAGCTCTGTAACGGATAGACAGGATGTGTTGGAGCAAAGGATGGTATGTCCAGGACAGATCCTGTCCATCTCGACAAAAACCTTTCTCTTGCGTTCCATATCCTCCGGGATAGCTTCTATGACCAAGTCGCGGTCATTCAGATCCTCCTGAGTGAGGCTCCCCTTGATGCGAGCCCGAGTCAAGTCTTTATCCTGTTGAGAGATTTTGCCCTTCTCAACATCCCGACTCAGGTAATATTCTATTGTTGCTATGCCCTTGTTGAGACTCTGTTCTCTCCTTGCTACAAGCACTACCTCGTAGCCAGACTGAGCACAGACCTGGACAATGCCAGAGCCCATAAATCCACCACCAATTACACCTACCTTCTTAATTCCCATAGTAGTTACCCCTTTCGTGCTGCATTGTTCAACTTCTCAAGATTGCCCCCCATGCCACCAGACTGGCAGAAGTATACTCAACCTTGACAACCACGTCAATCGTTCAGGCCCTGTGCCAATTTAGTGTTGACTTAACAGTCACAATCCCATCTCTTTGGCTACTATTTCTCGATAGAAATCGGCATCGCCAAAGGCAAGCTCTGCAGCCTTGGCACGCCTGGTGTAAAAATGCAGGTCATGTTCTATGGTAACGCCAATAGCGCCGTGAATTTGATGCGCCAGAGCAAAGACGCGCTGGGAGGCCTCGCCTATCCAGGCCTTGGCTATGGCCACTTCTTTGGTGCAGGGAAGCCCCTCACTTAACATCCAGGCTGCTTGGTAGGTGCTAAACCTGGCGCTATCAACATCGGTTGCCATATCGGCGCAATAGTGCTGTATGGCTTGAAAGCTGCCAATGGGACGGTCAAATTGTTTCCTTTCCTTAGCGTAGTCTACGGTCATCTCCAATACTCGCTGAATGTTGCCGACCATTTCACAACATTTTCCCACCGCTGCCCGCTGAATTATCTTTTGCACTGCGCTCCATCCCTGGTTCAGCCGTCCCAAAATGTTAGCTTCAGGTATTGGCATTTGGTCAAAAACCACCTCACATAGCTTATCACCAGCGATGGTCTTTAAGACGGTGTAATTTATTTTGGGATTCTTGGCGTCGACCAAGAATATAGTGATTCCGTCTTTGGGTTTGGTTCTGGCGACGCATAGCAAGTAATCAGCAATATGAGCATCAGGGACAAACAGTTTTGTGCCGTTGATGGTATAGTTGCCATCATCAGGAGCAGCCTCGACTGTGACTGAAGAGGTATCGTAATTGTGATAGCCGGGTTCGGTGAGGGCTAAGGTAAAGATTTTCTCCCCACGGATTAGCTTGGGCAGGTATTCTTGTTTTTGCTTCTCGCTGCCAATATCCAATATGGACAAGCCTCCGAGAACCACTGTGGAGAAAAAAGGGCCTGGTAAACAAGCCCGTCCCATCTCCTCTAATAGCACTGCCAGGTCGAGGAAACTCATATCACCGCCGCCATGTTTCTCGGGCAAGGCCAAGCCCATCCAGCCCAGCTCAGCCATCTCCTGCCAGAGTTCTCTGGAATAACCTGTCTCGCTTTCTTCTATCTGTTTAACGAATGTTTTCGAGCACTTATCAGCCAGGAAGTCGCGGGCTGTCTTTTTTAGCATTTCCTGTTCTTCAGTAAGAGTTAACTTCATAGCTATCCTCCTGTATAAAACTTTCTAAGCGCCATTCTCAGCTGCCGGCGAAGAATCTTTGAGTCCTGAGACCCTTCGCTCAGAGTCATGGCTTATGAGCTTGGTAGTCTCAGTCCCCGTACAGCCAGGATATTTTTTAAGATTTCCGTTGTGCCTGCTTGAAGACTGTAACCTTTAGAGCCTAAGTATGAGTGTGAGGCCATGCCCCGCAGAGGGACTAACTTGGAACCTGACATCAACTGTCCATAGGGCCCCAAGACCTCCATAGCTACGCCAGCCAGGTGGTTCTCAAATTCCGTGGAATAGGCCTTGGACATAGCAGATTCCCAGTTAGGGGCCCGTCCTTCTTCCATGACCAAAGCCACTCTATAAATAAGCAAGCGTCCCACCTCGAATTCAATCTGGAGTTGCGCCAGCTTATTGCGAATTACAGGCTCCTGAGACAATTTATTTTCTTTGGCAAACTGTATGATGGCCTCAAAGAGGGGATAATTGCCCATCAGGCGTTCCATGCCACTCCTCTCGTAATCAAGCTGGTGAAGGACTTGATAAAAGCCACGGTTTTTCTCCCCCACCAAATACCTCTTGTGTACACGGACATTATCAAAGAAGATATCGTTCCAGGCCTCTGTGCCTGTAATATCAGTCATGGGAATGCGACTGAGGCCCGGCGACTTTGCATCCACGATAAATTCACTAATGCCCCTATGCCTTGGCACCTCAGGGTCTGTCCGGGCATACACATCAAAGTAGTTAGCGAAGGAGGCGCAGCTAGCCCAGGTTTTTTGACCGTTAATTACATAATAATCACCATCTTCTACCGCCTTGGTTTGTAGTGAAGCCAAGTCGGAACCAGCTCCCGGTTCGCTCATTCCTAGGCCAAAATAAGCCTCTCCCTTGACAATCCTGGGCAGAAATTCCTTCTTTAACTCTTCTGAGCCGAAGGAGAGGATAGCACCTCCTACCTGTCGGTCGCCAAACCAATGACAAGCTGCCGGCGCTCCATAGCGGAGCATTTCTTCGGTAAGGATAAGTCTATCTACATGGTTACGCCCCTGTCCCCCATACTCTTTGGGCCAGGTCAGGCCTATCCAGCCCCTCTGTGCCACTCGTTTGGTAAATCCAGTGTCAAAGCTTTGTACCCAGGCATCACAGGCAGGTTCCCAATACCCCTTCTTTATCTCCTCCTCTAAAAAGTTCCGCACCTCTTGTCTAAGTTTATTTTGTTCCTCTGTGAAGCTGAAATCCACCTTCCTACTCCTTTCTTAAAGATTGATGTTGGAATACTTTCTCCATGGCCTAGCCACACATTTACCTTCCAGAACATCCAGTGCACTGTTTATGACTTTTCTGGTATCTGAAGGGTCTATTACATTATCGACATAGCCTCTCTCTGCAGCACGATAAGGGTTTTCGTACATTTCTGAGAATTCCTTTATCCTTTGTGCTCGCACTTCATCAGGATTATCTGCCCCTTTATTTCTCTGGCAAAGATAACGCTGGCAGCATTTTCGGCGCCGATAATGGTAACCTGGGCCGTAGGCCAGGTAAAAGCAAAATCAACCCCGATAGCTTTGTCCAGCATGCCGTAGTGGGCGCCGGCATAAGACTTTCTAATTATAATTGCACTCAGGGGCACGGTGGCGATTGTCACCCGTCTCTCCTGAGCCCCAAATATAAAGCTTCCTTTAATTTATATGCCCGTCAAGACATTCATGTCATTTAGACATGCCCAAGCTCCCGCTTCCTCATCATAAAAGTCCCTTCAGCCTCTAACACCGACTTTCCGTCTTGATTTTCACCGACCCATCTAAACACGATAATCCCCCTCTCCTGCCTCTCTGTCTCTCGCTTCTCAATCACCTCCACGTTGTATTTGATCGTGTCTCCTGGATATACGGGACTCAAAAATCTAAGCTTATCGATGTCCAAAAAGGCTATGATGTGGTCAAACAGCCCCATCGAGTACTGTGCCCCCACGGCTAGTGCCAGGATTAATATACCAGGCGCGATTCGCCCCTTGAAGCCCTGCTTTTTGCCAAACTCCTCATTCAAGAACAGAGGATTTGTAGCCCCAGTGAGAGCCGCAAAGATATCCATATCTGTCCCAGTGACGACTCTGGAACGGGTGGTGAATTTGTCTCCCTGGCTAAACTCTTCAAAATACATTGTTAGTGAATACCTAGCCTCTCAGATCTCTTCATCTCTACTTTCGCTTCATGACTTTTACAGTTAGGGTACCATATTAACTCATATCAAATTTAACCGAGTTCCAAGAAAATCGCAAGGCCTTTTTCGCAGTGGTTCATATGACATCTCACGAAGCTATCCGAGATCTTCTGTAAGGAAACCGTTTGTGGCTCACATACATTGGGAGGAGACTCCCAAACAACGCCCATGTTTTACCCCAGAAATCTAAAATTTCTCAGCGCCTCTTATTTTGTTGCTATAACCACTTCTGGTGCCAATTGCAAAGCTTGAATCAGAGCCTTGGCTTTGTCCAAGGTTTCCATATATTCAGCTTTCGGATCAGAGTCGTAGATGATGCCACCCCCTACTTGAAAATAAGCTCTGCCTTTTTTGATTACAAAAGTGCGGATAACGATGTTGATATCCAGGTCCCCGTTGAAACTCAGATAACCTATGGAGCCGGTATAGACGCTCCTCTTGGTCGGCTCCATCTCATCAATAATCTCCATAGCTCGCACCTTAGGAGCGCCAGTAATAGAGCCACCGGGGAAAGTAGCCTTAAGCAGGTCAATATCGCTCTTGCCTCGATGTAACCTGCCCACAATGGTGGAGGTGAGATGAAATACAGTGGGGAAGATCTCCATGATAGCTAACTCGGTGACTTTTATCGTGCCATAGCGACAAACTCGACCTAAATCATTCCTCTCCAAATCAACAATCATCACGTTTTCTGCGCGGTCTTTGATGCTGTGGGTCAACTCTTGAGCCAGACTCTGGTCTTCAACAGGGTCTCTGCCTCGTGGCCTCGTGCCCTTTATCGGCCGCGTCTCTACCAGGTCACCTTGGACTTTAAGGAACCTTTCCGGAGAGGCACTGACGATGGCTACTCCGGGAAAATTGATATAGCTGGCAAAAGGGGCAGGATTAACCTTCCTCAGTCGCTTATAAAGCTCATAGGGCGGAATTTTTAAATCCGCCTCAAACCTTTGAGAAAGATTAACTTGAAAGACATCGCCAGCGGCGATATATTCCCGCACCCTGTTTACAGCCTTGATGTATTCCTCAGGAGTAAAATTTGACTTAAGCGTGATTTCTTCGTTTTTCGTAGGGCTTCGACTCACCGTAATAACTGAATAGCCAGGATAAAGCCAGTTCTTGATCTCTTCAAGTCTCATCCTGGCACGCTTTAACCTTTGCCCTTCCTCCATCTCAGGAAAACCTGTGGCAACAAGGTAAGCCTTCCCCTCCAGGTGGTCAAATGCGAAGATAGCATCATAGAAGGCAAAATAACACTCAGGGAGCTTAAGGTCATCTATAGCTGTGGATGGCAGGTGTTCGACGAAGTGGCACAGGTCATAGCTCAAATAGCCAACCGCTCCACCTAGGAAAGGCACAGGTGCCGGGCAATAGTCTAATTTATATAACTCCAGCAGCTTGCCTATAGTATCAAAAGGGTTACCATGCTGTACTTCGTGCTCCTGTCCACGAACAAGGGTGATTTCAGAGCCTCGACTGTTCATCACCAGAAAAGGCTCGCTGCCTAAAAAGGAATATCGCCCCAGCCTTTGAGAATCCATGCCGCTGTCCAGAAAAAAGCTATAAGGTCTGTCCTTGATTAACTCAAAAAGCTCAGAGGCAGTCAAAGGGGTAAAGACCTCTTCGATTAATGGATAGCGATTCTTAATCACCCTATGATCAATACCTACAAAGTTTCTAACACTTTCTTGGTGGTGAGGCCAACTTCAGCCGGGTTGGGGGCTATAGTGGCCCCAGCCTGTGAAAGCGCCTTTATCTTCTCTGAAGCCTTGCCAGCACTGCCTGTAATGATAGCTCCAGCATGTCCCATTCTCTTCCCCGGCGGAGCAGTACTACCAGCGATAAAAACGACCACAGGTTTAGTCATCTTGTGACTAATAAATTCAGCAGCCTCTTGTTCCATAGTGCCACCTATTTCACCAATAAGGACCACAGCTTTGGTATCCTGGTCTGCTTGAAATAATTTCAAGATGTCCACAAAGGTGCTGCCGGGCAGGGCATCACCGCCGATGCCAACACAGGTGGATTGCCCGATTCCCAGGCTGGTGAGCTGAGACACGACGTCATAAGTCAGGGTGCCGCTGCGAGAGATTACCCCCACATTGCCGGGAAGATGAATTTCCCCCACCATAATCCCAGCCTTACATTTACCCGGGGACATGACTCCCGGGCAATTAGGACCGATGAGCCGAGTTGATTTACCTTTGAGATAGCGGTGCACTTTCACCGTGTCTAATACCGGTATGCCCTCGGTTATGCACACAACCAAGGGCATGCCAGCGCCAATCGCCTCCAGGATGCCATCTGCGGCAAAGGCAGGAGGCACAAACATGAGACTGGCATTAGCTCCAGTTTCAGCCATGGCTTTCTCTACAATATTGAAAACGGGTACACCCAAATGTTTACTGCCACCTTTGCCAGGGGTAACTCCGGCCACTACCCTGGTGCCATATTCTATACAGCGCTGGGCATGAAAGCTACCTTCGCTGCCAGTAATACCCTGAACTAAAAGCTTGGTATTTTCATCAACGAGGATGCTCATTTCGTTACTCCTTTTGCTGCCTTGACTACCTTATTAGCGACATCATAGAAATCTTTAGCCTGGATGAAACTTATCCCTGACTCAGCCAGGATACGTTGACCTTCTTCCAAGTTTGTTCCTGCCAGTCTAATGACTACAGGGAAAGGAATATTCATTTGCTGATAAGCTTCAACTATCCCTTTGGCGATGACATCTACCCTGGCCATACCTCCGAATATATTCACCAGGACGGCCTTAATCCTGGGGTCAGCAATAAACATCTTGAACGAGTTAACCACCCTCTCAGTGTTATTAAATGTGCCGATGTCCAGGAAATTTGCTGCTCTACCGCCACAATATTGAATAAGGTCGTTGACTGCCATGGCTAACCCGGCGCCATTGACCATGCAGCCGATATCACCATTCATCTTGACATAATTGTTAATTCCCCAGTCACGAGCCTGGATTTCCAGAGGCTCCTCCTGCTCCTTATCTTGAAGTTCCTGGATATCTTTGTGTCGGTACAGGGCATTGTCGTCAAAATTAAGTTTAGCGTCTAGAGCCAGCAGTTTTTCGTCAGCGGTAACCACCAAAGGATTTATCTCGGCCAAGGAGCAATCCTTGTCTATAAAGAGCTGATGAAGGTTTGTCATCAACCGTGTGGCTTCGCCTATCTGGCCTCCATCCAAATTCATCCCATAAGCCAGCTTGCGACCCTGGAACGGTTGAAAACCAATGGCAGGATCAATATAGCTCCTGAATATTTTCTCAGGAGCTGACTGGGCCACTTCTTCGATTTCCATGCCTCCGGCTTCACTGGCCATCATCACCGGCAAGCGGCCAGTCCCATCAACGAGGATGCTGAGGTAGAGCTCCCGTGCCACATCGCTAGCTTCTTCCACCAGAACCTTACTCACCGGCACTCCTTCCGGTCCGGTTTGATGAGTCACCAGTCTGGTCCCAATCAATTGACTGGCTGCCTTCTCTGCTTCTTCTGGGCTATTAACCTTCTTTATGCCACCGGCCTTGCCCCTCCCCCCGGCATAGACCTGGACTTTGATTACCACCTTGCCGCCAATCTCAGCAGCTATCTCTCGGGCTTCGGCCGGGGTGGAAGCTACCTTGCCTCTGGGCACAGGAATACCATATTGAGCCAGAAGTGCCTTGGCCTGATACTCATGAACCTTCAATTTACCTCCTTGCTTCTCTGAAGCTGTTTAATTTTGATTTCCCGTTCAACTTGGGTCATTTTGAAAGCCTTTCACCTCCAGATTTTTGTAGCTGCTTGATTCATCAAGCATGAACAACCTCTCGCATCATAGGCAAGCTATCTCTCAAATGGCGGAGGGGGTGGGATTCGAACCCACGTTCGCCAAAAAAGGCGAAAGCGGTTTTCAAGACCGCCACCATAAGCCACTCGGTCACCCCTCCTGGCTCCAAATTCTACTTCAAAGCAACCCCTCCAGGCAATCTCGCTGACCCTGTGCCGACATCTATCTACCGGTTTTGACCCACGGGGGCGGGATATAATAGTGCTACTGGAACAGTGGAAGGTTGTATGGTAAACTCCATCAAAGAGAAGGCGAAAATGATAAAGGTTATCGAAGGTTATGAACTGAAGAAGGGTGCAGATATACAACCTCTATTTCTAAAGCTCCGCTCATATGCTATGACATTTCCAGGTTTCATTAGTGCTGAGCATATCAGAAGCGTGAAAGGCACTCCTATTGCTGCTCTGTTATACAATTGGAAGAGACGTGAGGATTGGGAGGCATGGGAGAGTTCAAAGCTTAGACAACAGATACTACAAGAGGCAGAGGCACTCTTGGTATCAGAGTCGAGGATAACAATATATGAAGTAGTACCCACATCAGCATGGACATATACTGGATACTAGACTCAAATCATAGTTTAGGCAACTGGAAATCTATGATAGCCAGGATTCTATCCTTCGCAGTGGTGGGTGCCAATCTTGAGTAGATACAAAGCCTGACTGGACTTTTTAGGTCTGTGCCCTTTTAGAGGCTAGGTTGGCACGAGGGCGTTAGCAGGCGCGGGTCAGGGCAAGGTTAAGGAGTGTCAGGCGTCCTCTACTTTAACACTTGGGAAAGCAACTACGAAGGGAACTTCCTTTTTGTATAGTGAGTGGTAGAGAGATACGGCTTCGTCTATCTCTAAGGCGACGATTTTCCCTGTTTCAACCGGCAACAGCGTTTGATATTGGGCGAAGAAATTACCATTTAGAGTTCTGAATAAGAATGTATTACGGCCACCTTGCTCACAGTTATAACCGTTCCAGTATTCGTCATGAGCTATTAGCGTGGCTGTGTCTGTGCGGTATCGCTTGCCCGCGACAACCCAGATCATGTTTTGTGGTTGCATCAGTTCACCTCCAGTTATACTTTTGGCCCAGCCTATGCCGGTACTGCTGAAGCCTTGTCATCATCCTCTTATATTATACATCAAGGATGCGTTTTGTTGTTGTGCCACAACTCACCTTTGCGCGTTAGCTTCAAATCAAAGCCTCCAAATTGGCCTTATTTTGGCGTTAAAATGTTTGGGACTGGTTGTTACCAGCAGGCAATCTTGCCATGGACAATTCGAGAATTTGACCTTTATTCTAGTTGACTATAAAATAGACTCGGGTGAGTAAACCGGGTGACCGCCCTGGATTTAATCTGCCAGGGAGGAAAGTCCGAGCTCCACCGGGCAGGGTGCTGGGTAACGCCCAGGAGGGGAGACCCTACGGAAAGTGCCACAGAAACACACCGCCAGCGGCTGGCTTAGCCAGTGCGGGTAAGGGTGAAATGGTGAGGTAAGAGCTCACCAGCAACTGGGAGACTGGTTGGCTGGGCAAACCCCACCTGGAGCAAGACCGAATAAGAGGGCTCAACTGCTCCAAAGTCTCAAGGCTCTGGGGTAAGTTTAAGGTGCTCGGCCGAAGCCCTCGGGTTGGTCGCTTGACCCTGATGGTAACATCAGGGCTAGATGGATGGTCACCGCTCCATGTGGAGTACAGAACTCGGCTTACAGGTTTACTCGCCCAAAAATTTTTTCCGGGCTTATATGCGGCAAAGGACAGGGATGAGGCTTAAGCCTTGACCAGAGGGTTATCCAAGGAAAAAACAAGGGAGAAGATAGCATCCCAGCCGCCATAAACAAGTTTGTTAAATTAGGGCCCTGGGCATAAACTAATAATATATGGATGACATATCCCCGAAGCTTCGGGATTTTATTCTCTTTTGTGCCCAGAGGCGGAGCCCCGAGTGGCCGGCTATTTATGATGAAATGACCAGAGTAGCCGGAAGAAAATTGTTCCAGGGATTAGGCTGCAAAGAGCTTAAGCAACTGGGGTTATCCTTCTCCCTATCTAGTGTGGACAAAACCATCCAACTGGTGAAACAAGTTACCTCCCAAAACCATCAGTAAGAAGCATTTTGCAGTCTTTCATCCAGGATGATAGCATTTTAAGAACTGAGGGCGTTCCCTCTGTGCCATTGCGAAGCGCACAAAGTGCCGAAGTAATTCCCAAAAACTGACTGCTGTACTCTAATGTAGTCAATTCAAGGAGGCTTGTTATGCGAATAGCTGTGCTTGCCGATACTCATGTAAACCTGCTTGAACACTTTCCTAAAAAGATAATTGATGCCATCTCCACGGTAGATTTGATAATCCACGCTGGAGATTTCACCGATGTACAGGTGCTCAAGGAATTGAAACGATTAAGGGAGGTAAAAGCAGTCCATGGTAATATGGATTCAAGGGAGTTAAAGACTGTACTCCCGGTTAAGGAAATAGTTGAAATAGGAAATAAACGAATCGGTATAACTCATGGCTCAGGCGGTCCTTGGGGAATAGAAGAGAGAGTAAGGAAAATGTTTGAGTCAGACCGGATTGATATTATCATCTATGGCCATTCTCACCAATCCCAAAACAAGGTCATCAATGATATTCTCTTTTTCAATCCCGGAAAGGCCACAGACTCTTTTGGCATTCTCACGATTGATGGAGAGGCCAAAGGAGAAATAATCAGCTCTCGATGATGATTGTTTACCGTTTTATCACGATGGAAGTGTAGCCGACCACTCGGGAGAAATCGCCACTCGTGTCTCCGCTGGTGGCATATTTCAATAAACTTGCCCTTTTAGCTTTCATTTCTTTGGCTGCCACAATAGCTGAAGCAACCGGACCATAGCCGCACATGGTACAATTAAGGTTCTCACAGCGCTCATATAGCTCTTCCTCATCAAGAGCAACTATGGCTTCAATTACAGAGCTATCCTTTTCCATAGCTATGGAGTGAGGTTCATAATGCGTGAAATCGCTGCTGGCGATAATTATTAAGTTATCGCCTGCCTGGGAAATAGCCTTGCCCACCGTCCGAGCTGTTTCTATATCTTGAGCCAGCATGGTTATGGGCACAATTTTCACCTTCTTATAGAGGTGTTGAAGCCAGGGTAATTGCACTTCAATACTGTGCTCATGTATATGAGCGGTCTCGTCTGCTTTGATTACCTTCCCCAACAGCCTTTGGCCAAGCTCTTTGTTTATTTCCACCTCACCCAGCGGTGTGCTCCAGCTAGCTCCTAACCATAGAGAGACAGGATACCCATAACCGGTGTGGTTAGGACCAAGTATCACTGCGGTATCGAATATCCCATCATCAGCAAGCTCCTTATAGGCATGGGCTGCTACTGGCCCCGAGTAATAATAGCCAGCGTGGGGGACAACAATAGCCACAATCTCCCTCAGCCCTTTGCTATTCACTTGGGGTATAGCTCCCGGTCCAAGCTCGTGTTTGTAGCACCATTCAATTTGTTCTTCTAATTCGCTGGCAGTGCCAGCATAAAACATACCAGAAACAGCAGGTTTTCTTATCTTCATGAGACACCCCCCAAAGCAGGACTACCCTTTAGGCTCTCTTTTCATCCTTTTCCTGGTCTTTTTCTTGACCTCCTCAGCTTCTTCCTCGGTTTTTTCTTTGCTCTCTTCTGCGAGCTTCTCTATCCCCAGCCTGGCTTGGTCACGGTACCAGCGGTGTATCTCATCCAGAGCCGGTGGGAAGATACTGAACACCTCTACACCACTAGGAAATTGCACCGAGTGTTCCTCTCTAATGAACAGAAGCCCAGCCTCATCGTCTCTAAGCGTCTCGCTTATCTTTTTAGCCATAAATTCATTTCTCTTCCTTGCCGCCTCAACATAGAATTCAGAAACTTTGCTTGCCACCTTATCGCTTATAAAGCCAAGCATCAGGCATCTCTGCCAGTCCATGACCTCTTCAAACAATTCCTCTGCTTCAACTGTCTCAAGGATAGCGCCATTATCACACTGAGTTTTAGCAATTTGATAACCGCTTGGATTCAGCTTCTCCATGACCTTCATACCATCCTCACCAGATTGAAAGATTGCTTCATAGTAAACCCGGTTCACCCTCCCAATCTTGGACGCTAAATTGGTTAGTTGTTCTGCTACCTGTTGCCAATAACGACTACATTTTTCTTTGTATTCATCAGGGGCTTCCTCGCCGGAATATACAAGTGGGACAAGGTAAAGCTTCTTTCCCTGTTTGAAGCGCTCAGCTTCAAGCCGCTCTATTTTGCCTAATTGCTCTGGCATGGATATTTAGCTCCCAAAAAAGAAGTCCTCTAAAGCCTCAGTGCACTTTATATCGAGATGGGCTTAAGTGGAAAAGAGAGAAGCAAACTTTTCATGGGTACTACTCATCAGGCTCTCCTTCTTTTCCCCAGTTCTGCATCATCTTCTTGATTTGCTGGGCAAGTTTGGGATCCTCCTTGAGACGCTGAGTAAATACAGGGCAGCTCTGAAGAATCATCTCTTGACTCATAGAGGCCATGTTTTCCATAATCTGGTCTAGTTCGCTTTTGGCTTGTTCCGGTAAATTTGTCCCCTGCATCGCTATTCTGAACTGCGCTATATCCTCAATGCTAACCTGAACTGGAGTCAGGCAATTTTTATACCAGGAACATTCCTTACATCTAACAAGCGCCGTGACTTCGTCTAAAATATCACCCATTTTTAGTCCTCCTGGGTAATGTAATTTTAGCACTTTTCCTTGATACAAAGGAAATCAAATTCCTTGAGACTGGTTATTAATGACAGCCTCTTCTGTCCTTGCGAGTCCCGATTTATCGGGACGAAGCAATCTCAGCATAAACCCTCTTTTGTCATTGCGAGGCACAACAGTGCCGAAGCAATCTAGGTGGACTTTGGGGCATGAAGGACGTGCCCTGAGCGAAAGTGAGATTCTCCGTCACGACAGGTCGAGGCTCAGAATGACAAAAGGTATGTAGGGTCGGGGCTTGTCCCCGACCTCATCCCTGTGGGCTAGTTCAGATAGATGGGTGACACTTTATATGTTTGTAACGTTGGGTAGTAATCTCCTGTGTCATTGCGAGCCCCGACTTGTTGGGGCGTGGCAATCTGTATCCCCAGCAGCCCCACAAGATCGCGGAGCCTTTTCCGAAGCGTAAGCGAAGAATCTCGTTCCTCGCAATGACAAAAAAAGTGTCACTAATCATATGAACGAGTACACTCTGTGCGGAGGCTGAGATACATGGGTAACACTCATGGTATGTTTAGTGGTAATAACTTACCGTGAGGAGTTACCAGGATGAGAAAGCCAGCCAGCTTCTACTTCTTTAAAAGAAAGCCCATTGTCCAAAA
>Ga0307429_1000418_pt1 | contig 26556 bp, 26 predicted proteins | sample SalMarWE160230MG_FD_202151 | JGI IMG/M metagenome (GOLD analysis project Ga0307429, IMG submission 202151) | Salt marsh sediment microbial communities from the Plum Island Ecosystem LTER, Massachusetts, United States - WE1603-230 | ecosystem: Environmental > Aquatic > Marine > Intertidal zone >... | reverse complement strand
GTTTTTGTTGGCTATCCCTTGATGAAAGCTCTGGAGCTTGTTTTTATTTCTGAATCAGGTGGGCTTAGCTTTGAAAATTTTGTTACTTTGGCTCAAAATTCTACCTTTTGGAAGGCTTTAAGATATACTTTACTTTTCTTGGTTACTATTGTGCCCCTGCAGGTTTTGCTTGCCTTCTTGCTTGCACTTTTCGTGAACAGCAGGTTTAAAGGCTATATGACTGTACTCTATATTATTTCCATACCTTTAGCCTTAAGTGACGTGTCAGCGGGGCTGATGAGTTACAATATTTTCACTTCGCACGGGTTTCTAAACAAGTTTTTAATGAAATTCGGAATCATTGAGACGCCTATTTACTTTTTTGGCCTGGGGCTAAGTTCACGGGCTTTCTGGGTGATCGTGCTAACCGAGGTTTGGAGAGCAGCACCTTTGGTGTTCATCATTCTTCTGGCTGGCCTTCAGGTCATAAGCAAGGATTACTTGGAGGCAGCTGAAGTATTTGGATTTAACAAATGGCAAAAGTTCTTTCACATAACGCTGCCGCTGGTCATGCCGAGCCTGCAATCAGCTATGCTTATCCGAACGTTGTTCGCATTTCAGATATTCGCGGTTGTTTGGCTGCTTTCCGGTAGAGATATTCCTATATTGGCAGGTGAGACATATTATCAACAAGCTGAGCTTTACAACTCTCAGCTTGCGGCAACCTATGGGTTTATCATTGCCTTAATCTGTATACTCATTAGTTGGGCCTACATCACTATCCTTAGATCCAAACGTCCTGGGGTGTAACTATGGATTGGAGAAGTTGACTCTTATGGAAAGGCAAAGAATCCCTGTAGCTTTAAAAATTAGACAGGTGTTTACAATTTTTGTCGCTGTGCTCATTGGAGCGTGGTTCCTGACACCATTGGTGCTCATCACGATTTCGGCCTTCGCCCTGCCCGCGGATTACTATCAGATCGAGAAAGTCATACCTACACATTTCACTATCAGACAGTTTGACGATCTTTTCTTTAAACTGGAAGCTTGGCAATCGACGCTGACCAGCCTTAAGGTTGCTGGATTGACTATACTATTTAGTTTTGCCTTGGGGTTACCTGCCGCTTATGCGCTGTCGAGATATATTTTTCGTGGCAAGAACTTTTTAAAATTGTTCATATTAGCGACAAGAATGTTTCCTTTGATGGTTTTGGCCATACCTTTGCTGATAATTTTCATGAAAATTGGCGTCAGCGATACCGTCTATGGCATAGCTTTAGCGCATACTGCTATGGCATTGCCCATAATTATTCTTGTATCTTCAAGCATTTTATCGAGCATATCAGTGGAATACGAAGAGGCAGCTATGATTTTCGGCCTCTCGCGTCTACGTGCTTTTTTTAGGATAACTTTACCGCTTGCGCTGCCTGGTCTGGCAGCCTCAGCCATCTTTGCATTTATCATATCGTGGAACGAGGTGTTTGTGGCAGCCATATTGACTTTGACCAACCGAACGCTGCCAGCACATATTCTCCAGACTGCCATGGCTTCGCCAGATTATTTCAAATTCACGGCTGGATTTATCATGGCCGTGCCTGCACTGATTTTTATCTTCTTTGTAAGGAAACATCTGGTAACCATGTGGGGCATTTCGCTTAAGTAAATATTCTTTTTAGTAAGCTTTGAAGGTTTCAGACAAAATCGTAAAGTTATAGGTTCACGAATCTCGTAAATGCTCAGTAAACGCCGTGTCATATTGAATTTTCAGGGTAGCCGCACCCTTTAGGGTGCGCAGGCTAAAGCCTGCGACTACCAAAAATGACGGGGTTCACTGAATACTTACCGGATCTTGCAGGATGAAAAGAGAGGTGAGGCAAGATTGGTTAAGGTAATGCTTAAAGGTTTGAAGAAATACTTTGGCAGAGTGAAAGCTGTTGATGATGTAGGTCTGGAGATCAAGCCGGGTGAGTTCCTGGCATTGCTTGGTCCTTCTGGTTGCGGCAAGACGACGTTGTTGCGCTGCGTGTCGGGCTTGGAGAGAGTTACTGCTGGCAAGGTACTTTTCGATGATGATGATATGACCTACCTTTCACCAAAGGAGAGGAACATATCAATGGTCTTTCAAAACTATGCAGTGTGGCCACACATGACGGTGGATAATAATATCGCCTTCCCTTTGAGGATTAAAAAATACTCTCGACATGAGATAGAAAAACGAGTTCTCTGGGCAGCTAAACTCTTAGGGATAGATAACCTCCTGGACCGTTATCCGGTACAGCTTTCCGGTGGGCAAAGACAGCGAGTGGCAGTGGCAAGGGCGATTGTGATGGAGCCAAGGGTATTATTGATGGACGAGCCGTTATCCAATCTCGATGCGCTGTTGAGGGTCAGGATGCGCAGCGAGGTTAAAAAATTACAGCGAAATCTTGAAGTTACCACCATTTATGTCACCCATGATCAGGTAGAAGCGATGACCATGGGTGACCGGATCGCTGTGCTGGAACAAGGTAAGCTTCAACAGTTGGGCAGCTCTAGTAATATCTATCACAATCCGGTTAATATGTTCGTGGCAGGATTCATCGGTTCGCCACAGATGAATTTCATTGAGGTTGAGATCGCAAGGCAGAACGAAAGATTATACTTAAGAACAAAAGGTTTGACAATACCTTTATTGGATGAATTCAAGGCTAGAGTTTCTGGGCTTTCAGACAAGAGAAATTATGTCCTGGGCATAAGGCCGGAGCATATTTACGTGGCTGGTCGAGCGCCAACCCATAAAGTAGCACCAACAAAGGGCAAAGTCTACTTTCTGGAGCTGTTGAGGTCAGACACTGTCGTCCATCTGGAAAAAGAGTTCGGGTTTCTTGTCGTTAAGGCATCGGGGGATTTGAAAGTAGAGGAGGATAGGGAGCTCGAGATCCTATTCGATCTGACCAGAATTCATCTGTTTGATAAAGATACAGGTAAGGCAATATTATAAAGTCAGGTGAAAGGATAGTTTTACTTTAGCCCATGAAAAAAAGAAGTCTGCAAAGCATGGTCTGTTTTCCTTTTAAGGCCGAGAATACCCAGGTCTTCCTCAAGAATATAAGGGAGGCTTTGGCTCATCCCAGCGTGGGAGAAGTTCTGGGTGTGGGCTACGAGAAAAATAACTGTTTTGAAGAGATAGAGGCTAAGCTCTCTGGGGTTGAAAAGAAAGGAAAGAAAATTCACCTCATGGTGCAGAAAAGATGGGGGAAAAAGCGTCCTGGTAAGGGAGATGGTATGAATACAGCTCTGAACTACTTTGTTAATCACACATCTTTCGATAGAATTCATTTTTACGATGCTGACATCGTTACCTTTAGCCGTCAATGGATTGAGAAAGGAGAGAAAAGACTTGAGGAGGATTATCAGGTAGTAAGATTTTTCTTTCCCAAGGTCTCCACTGATGGTATGATCACCTGGAATATCACTAGATGTGGCTTAGCTTATAGCTGGCCCCATACTATTCTTCCCCTTATTGAACAGCCTCTGGGAGGAGAACTTATCCTTAAAAGGGAGATAGCCGAAAAGCTAATTAAAGATTCTTGGATAATGAACTATAGCGACTGGGGCATAGACACTGCCTATGCGCTGGCCTTCGCAAAATATCAAGCTCCGCTCTATGAAGCCTACATTAAGGAAGGGAAACTTCATAAGCTCTACGGCAGGCTTAGCGATCTTTATACCATGCTCGTAGAGTGCTTTGCTGTTATTAAGGAAAGTTCGGCAATACCAATAAATACCGAAAATACTCTTTATAAGAAGGATACGGTGGAAAAAATTCCTGCTTCTCTCCAAAAGATGAGAGCCTTTGATGTCGAGAGGACCGTTCCTTTACTAACGGAGGATTGGACCGAGGAGGAGATGGAGCTACTCAATTTTTTTCCTTCAAAGATAAAAAAGGGGATGAGGTCATGTCGAAATAACCTTGACGTTCGCTTTATGGATCCTCAGGCCTGGTATGAAGTGTATGAAATTTTACTGGAAAAATTCAACCAAAATAAAAAAGTCTGGCGGGACCTCTTATTTCGTTTGTGGATAGCCAGAGTTCTCAACCACACGTTCTACTATGCATCCAAAGGTTACGAGTACGCAATGAAAAGTCTAGAGACCATGATCAGTAATTTCGTCCAGAGAAGACCTAAGGAGGAATGAGAGATGGAAAATGAAAGCAGCTTAACAGAAGAGGCAAGGGATCAAATTGAAGAGATGGCAAAAGCCGACATTCTGGTGGGGATACCGAGTTTTAATAATGAAATAACTATTGGTCATGTGGTGGGAGCAGTTCAGTATGGTTTGGCTAAATACTTTCCTAAATTTCGATCGGTGGTTATGAACTCCGATGGTGGTTCAACTGATAAAACCAGGGGAATCGTTAAGGAGACCAGTATTTACCCTGATCTTGACACCATTCTTATTAAACATCCAGTTCGACCAGCAAGGAGTTTTTCCACTCCCTATTATGGTGTTCCCGGGAAGGGAAGTGCTTTTAAGGCTATCTTCGAAGCGGCAAAGTTGCTGAAGGTAAGAGCCTGCATAGTGGTCGATTCTGATCTAAGAAGCATTAATCCTGAATGGGTTGAGCTTTTGGCCGGTCCTATCGTGATAAAAGGTTATGATTATGTTTCTCCTCTTTACTTTCGTCATAAATACGATGGTACCATTACCAATTCCGTAGTCTATCCTTTAACGAGAGCCCTTTATGGTTTGAGGGTGCGTCAACCCATAGGGGGGGATTTTGGCTTCTCGGGCAAACTAGTTAAATCCTTGGCGGCTAAGGATGTTTGGGGAACGGATGTGGCTCGTTATGGCATAGATATCTGGATAACTACTACCGCTGTAAACGAAGGGTACAAGGTATGTCAATCTTTCTTGGGAGCTAAAATACACGATGCCAAGGACCCCGGGAAAGACCTCGCTCCTATGTTTAAACAAGTGGTGGGTACTCTTTTTCACCTCATGTGTGATTATGAAAATCACTGGAAGCGTATCAACTATACAAAGCCCACCGCTGTGTATGGTTTTCGTTCGGAAGCTTCCCCTGAGCCTGTGGCGGTAAATCTTGAGCTTTTGGTAGATAAATTTAGAAAAGGATTAGAGGAGAATCGTGATTATTGGCTTACCTTCCTTCCATCCGAAAGGGTAAGACAGCTAGAAGAAGTAGCCAGGCTTTCCTTACCTGGATTTAATCTTTCTCAGACGCTTTGGGTGAAAACGGTCTATGATTTTGCCATTGCCTATCGTCAAGGGAGAGCTGCTCCACCTGAGGTGAGGAATCAACTCCTTGAGTCTCTGATACCCATTTATTTTGGAAGGACAGCTTCCTTTATTGTTGAGACCAAAGATATGCCGACATACGAGGCGGAAGAGGTAATTGAGCGATTATGTGATGAGTTTGAGAAATTAAAGCCTTACCTCCTCCAGCGATGGAATTCTATTGTAAATAATGAGGGATAGTCTGGTCATCCCTCATTATTGAAAAATACCTCTAAAAAGATAAAAAACAAAGCCACCCCGGCGGTTTCTCCCATTTTACCTCGGAGCTTTATAACTAATGCCAGTCCACCCCAGTTTGGTTTGGAGCATTCTGAAGAAAAACTTCTCTTTTAGTCTTATTAAATTAGCCTGAGAGGGAGCCTTTTTTACTCTAATTATATCCTCTTCCTTTAGATCGTAGACAACCTGGCCATCTATGGTAAGCAGGGTTTTACCGGAAGAAGGCTCCAACAGGACATCTATCTCGTCTGTTTCCGGGATGACTAAAGGTCTCACCGCCAGGGTATGGGCACAGATAGGGGAAAGGATTACGACCCCCAGATTGGGATGTACTACCGGGCCACCAGTGGAAAGAGAGTAAGCCGTGGAACCGGTGGGAGTGGAAATAACCAATCCATCAGCCGAGTAAGTGGTAATGAATTCTCCACCCACAAAGGTCTTAAGATTTATAATGCGAGGAATTCCCCTTTTACTGATCACTACATCATTCAAAGCAAGACAGATTTCTATTTTTTCTTTATTTCGGATGAGATTTGCCTCTAGCATGAGGCGTTTTTCGGTTCGATAATCGTCGGCTAAGATCTTCTTCAAACCCTGCTGATATCGGGAAATGGGGATTTCAGTAAGGAAGCCTAATCCCCCAAAATTGATGCCTAGAAGGGGAACCTCATAAGGGGCAAAATCTCGGGCTGCTCGGCAAAGAGTTCCATCTCCCCCCAGACTGATAACAAGATCTGATTTTTCGCCCATCTCACTTTTGTCTGCTACTAGATCATGCCGATGGATTCTCTTCCCTAACCATTTAGTTACCAGAATCTGGTTTTCTTTCTCCTCTAGCCATTGGATCATACCCCGGACATACTGGACTGCCCCTTCCTTCTCTCTATTTACAATTATTCCCATGGTTTTAGACATTCTTCTTTCCTTTTACATCCAGAGCAAAGCCATGAAAAATCCTACTATTCCCCCAACTAGAACCTCAATGGGGCTGTGGCCCATGCTTTCCTTTAGTTTGAGTTTTGTGTTGGCTTGGTAGGCCAGACGCTGAATCAATTCATTCAAGAGTTCTGCTTGTTTTCCCACTTCTCTGCGCACGCCAATTGCCTCATACATAGTAACCAGAGCTAGAACTAAAACGATGATGAAAATGGTGGATCCCATCCCCAGCTTTATTCCTACACCTGTGAGCAAGGCTACCACAGCCGCAGCATGAGAGGAGGGCATCCCCCCTGGTTCTATAAAACGGTGAAGTCTTACTCTTCTCTCCCCTACGAGTGAGACTACCACTTTTAGTGCCTGGGCCAGAATCCAGGCCCAAAAAACAGCCATGAGCAAAGGGTGATTAAGAATAAAGTAAAGAATTTTCAGCATCGATCCACCTGACAATTTTTGGGTTTTTCTTTGAGGTTCATTTTGTGGTATTTTGTGAAATCTTTTGGCTTATTACCTTAATTTTCCTCATTCCGGAAAAGAGAATCTGATGATGGTGGTTTTTTCAGATTCTCAGCTTTTCCACTTTTTTCGCGTTCTTGCGTGATTCTTTCTTTTGTCCAATCTTTTAGTCTAAATTTCTCTCCTTCCTTTATTAAAACCTGAATCTTTTTCTCTACCTCGTCCAACCTTTTTTCACAAAAGCCGATTAATTTCATTCCCTCTTCAAATCTCTCTAAAGCTGCATCCAGGGAAAGATTACCCTGTTCCAGATCCTCAGTAATTTTTTCCAGTCGCTCCATTGCTTCCTCAAACTTCACTTTTATCCTCCCTCTGATAAACCCGAGAGTATAGTGTTCCCCTATGTAGTTTTGTCCTCACCTTTCCCCCTTCCTTAATCTGCTCAGAGGCCGTAATTATCTCTCCCTTAGGATAACTAAAGCAAATACTATAGCCTCTCTTCAGAATAGATAAAGGAGAAAGATCTCTGAGTCGATCTTTCCCGAAAGATAGCTTCTCTTTTTCTTTTTCTATTCTCATCTTTCCCAGGCCCTCTAATTTGTCTCGCAGTCTATCTAGTTTCTCCCTCGAAAGCTTTATCATTTTCAAGGGAGACGATTGCCTTAGACCATGGGCAAGACTTGAAAGTCGATTTCTTACTAGCTCCTGTTTCTGAACAACACAGGAACCCATCCTTCTTTCAAAGTCATCTATTTCCTGCCTAAGATCCTCTATTCTCCGGTAAGGTTGTCGGAAGGCAAGAGAACTCTTTATTTTGTCGAGATCGGCATGAGCAATATCTAGATAGTTATTTATGAGATAAGAGATTCTTTGCTGCTGCCCTCTTAACGACTCAAGGAGGTCTTTCTTTTTTGGAATTATGAGTTCGGCGGCTGCTGAGGGGGTGGGAGCTCTCTTATCGGCTACAAAGTCGGAGATAGTTACATCTATTTCGTGTCCTACGGCAGATACGATGGGGATGCGAGAATCGTAAATGGCCTCGGCGACTATCCGCTCATTAAAACTAAAAAGATCCTCGAAAGACCCCCCACCTCTTCCTACAATTATTACATCGACTTCACCATAATCATTTAGATCCCTAATAGCCTGGGCAATGGCTTGCGGAGCTTCTTCTCCCTGAACCCGGCAGGGAGAAAGAACAATCTCCATATTAGGAAAACGGCCATCTAGAACAGTAAGGATATCTCTGATGGCTGCTCCCTCAGGGGAAGTAACCACTCCTATCCTCTGGGGAAGATAGGGCAGGGGAATTTTATGTTCGGGTTCAAAGTAGCCCTGACGCTTTAGTTCTTCTTTTAACTGCTCAAATCTAAGATAAAGAACGCCCTCCCCTAAAGGATGAATCTCCTGGACGTAGAGCTGATACTTTCCTTGAGGTTTATAGACTCCCATGCTTCCCTGGGCTAAGACTTCCAGTCCATTCTTAAGGGCAAATTTTAGAGTATCAGCCCTATCCTGAAACATAATGCAGGAAAGAAGGCCCTCTTCATCTTTGAGGGCAAAGTATAGATGTCGGGAAGGTGCCTTAAAATTTGAAATCTCACCCCTTACCCAGATGTCTTGCAGGATCTCATCGCCTTCCACCAGCCTCTTTATATACCTGGTAATCTCACCTACCGTGTAGATATGCACTGACATTTTTTGTTCCTAAACCTGAATTCTGTCCTCGTTGGATAACTGTAAAATAGCAAATTCCCCTTCATTGTCAAATTTAATGGCCGGTAGCCCAAAAAATCTCGATTCCGAGTGCGGGTTGACAAAGATTTCAAAATGATTATACTACATTGTAGAATTAAATTCTATATCATAGAAGAGAAACGACTTGTCTAAAAAAGAACCTACCTATCCTCTCAAGGCCCTGGACAAATCTTTAGCAATTCTTGAGATTTTGTCGCAAGAGAACTCTCCTTTGAGTATAGCTCAACTTAGTGAAAGATTAGGCATCTATCCCAGTACCATCCACCGTATTCTGGACACTTTAAGATATTGGGGATATGTAGAGCAGGACCCTGTCACCCAGAGGTACCAACTGGGTTTAAAGGTATTAGAACTGGGTACGGCTAAACTTCAGGGAATGGAGCTAGTAAAAGAGGCGGCTCCTTATCTTAAAGAGCTACGGGATCAGTCCAACGAGACTGTTCATCTGGCTGTCCTGGACGAAGGAGAGCTTCTTTATCTTGCTAAGGAGGAATCGCCTCAGAGTATAAGGATGGTTTCTCGGGTGGGTAGACGTCTTCCTGCTCATTGCACCGGTTTAGGTAAAGTTATGTTGGCTAATCTTGAAGAAGAAGAACAAGAAAAGATCATAGAAGAAAAAGGACTTCCCCGTTTCACTAAGAATACTATAACTGAAAAAAAAAAGTTAAGAGAAGAACTCAGCAAAGTTAGACACCAGGGTTTTGCTGAGGATAAGGGAGAACACGAGCAAGATGTCCATTGTTTGGCTGCTCCTATAAAAGATCATCGCGGCAAAGTGATAGCGGCTATCAGTGTCTCTCTTCCTTCTTTCCGTATGAATGCTAGCAAAAGGAGGAAGTTAAAGGGGACTCTAATCCAAATGGGTGAGAATATTTCCAAAAGATTGGGGTATAATAGGACTCGAGGAACTACTTCTATGTATTAGGGGGAAAACATTGAAAGAGAACAAGTTAAAAAGGCTTATCAAAGAGGGAGGAGTGGTGGTGGGGCCATTTATGAAGATAACAGATCCAGCAGTCATGGAAATCGCAGGTTATGCAGGGTTTAACTTCGTAATTATTGATACAGAGCATGGGCCTGTCTCTATAGAGACAGCTCAAAATCTAGTGAGAGCAGCCACTTATGCAGAAATCAGCCCTATCATTAGGGTCAAAAATAATGACCCAGCTATCATTCTGAGAGCATTAGATATTGGGGCAGAGGGTGTGGAAGTCCCCCACATTAGTAGCAAAGAAGATGCTGTAAAGGCAGTACGTGCGACGAAGTTTGCTCCTGTTGGTGAGCGAGGAGTCTGTCGTTTTGTAAGAGCTGCTCAATATTCTGCTTTAGATCGTTTTAAATATTTTGAAACAGCCAATAAGGAAACCATGGTCATACTCCATATTGAAGGGGTGGAGGGGATAAATAACTTAGAAAGGATATTGTCAGTAAAGGGGGTAGATATTATCTTCATCGGGCCATACGATCTTTCTCAGTCGCTGGAATTACCAGGTCAAGTCAATCATCCGCTAGTAACTGAAAAAATGAACCATGTGATTTCATCTACTAGAAAAAAAGGAGTAGCTGTGGGGACTTTTGCAGATGACGTAGAGACTGCTAGAAAGTGGATGAATTTAGGAGTCCAGTATATAGGATTTTCTGTAGATGTAGGGATTTTCTATCAAGCCTGCAGAGAGATTGTGATGAAAATATTTCCAGAAAAAAAATTAGGTAAATGATAGAATGAAGAGTAAAGGGGTAATGATTGAAAAACCCGGCCAGCTTAAGATTATGGAAAGTGAAGTAGTAGAACCTCAAGATACCCAGGTTCTTTTAAAAGTAAATAATGTTGGTATTTGTGGTTCTGATATTCATCTTTTCTATGGAAGTTATACAGGACCTCATGGTTATCCTTTGTATTTCGGCCATGAATGGTCTGGAACAGTTAAAAAAAAAGGTAAGAAAGTAAAAAGCCTGAACATAGGTGATATGGTAACAGGAGATTGTTCTCTCTACTGCGGCCAATGCAAATATTGTAAGCAAGACAAGAACCTCTGTGAGAATATCCAGAAGTTCGGCATAACTATAGGGGGTGCTTCGAGAGAGTATTTCCTGCAAGATGAAAAGTATCTTTATAAGCTGCCTGAAAATTTGGACCCAGGTTTAGCTTCCCTTGCAGAACCAGTGGCTGTTGCTGCTCATGCTCTAGAGAAGTTAGGCCATATTTCAGGTAAAAAAATCTTAGTGCTGGGTGCTGGGACAATTGGTCTTTCTGTTTTGATGGTCTTAAAAAAAATTCATAAGACTAAAAAAGTGGAGCTTTTCGATCCCATAGATTTTAGGCTAAAATTGGCAGAGGGCTCAGGAGCAAAAATCCCTGACAATTTGGATCTTTTTAAAGAGGAACTTAAGATTGGTGAAAAATATAAAGATTTCTATTCTGAATTTGCCTACGACATCGTCATTGAAAGTAGTGGTTCCCCAAAGGCTTTTAATAATGCCTTGGATTTGGTTAAACCTTTAGGGACTATTCTAAATATAGGTTTTATTCCGTCCTCAGAGATAAACTTTAGACTGGTTACTTTAAAAGCGATTAGATTGATAGGGAGTATCGGAGGGACAGGAAATTTCCCACAGGTTCTTCAATTTTTAAAAGATAATCAAGAATATGCTAGCTCACTTATTACTCATAAATTTCCCTTCCAAGATGCCCAGGAGGCGTTTAAGTTGAGCAAGGAGGCTGCTCAGGCTGTTAAAATTCAACTCTCTTTCGAAGAAGAGTCAGAAGCAAATTAAGTCTAGATTTACTTGAGAGGCACCCGAAAGATGGAATGCACGAAAACTAAATAAGTAGCTAAATTCTCAAAGCCAGGAAGGAGATAAAAATGGATATTCCTAAAAAAATGACGGCGGCTGTGTTATTTGGCTACAATGACCTTAGAGTAGTGGAAAAGGAAGTACCAACCTCTGGGCCTGGTGAGGTTTTAATTAAAGTGAAAGCCTGTGCTATTTGTGGTACAGACCCTCACATAATTTCTCAAGGTTGGCCGTCCAACCCACCCTTTGGGGAGTACATTCCGGGGCATGAATTTACCGGTGAGATTGTGAAGGTTGGAGAAACAGTGGACGAGTTTAAAGTTGGAGATAGAGTAGCGGTTGAACCACACAAAGGGTGTGGCCGGTGTGTGAACTGTATTAGAGGATTATATACTATCTGTCTAAATTATGGCAATATAGCAAAGGGACATCGGCATTATGGTTTCACTACTAATGGAGGCTATGCTGAATATGCAGTTAACCACATCAACACTCTCCATAGGATACCAGAGAAGCTCTCTTATGAAGATGCAACTCTAATTACTACTGCCGGAACTGTTATGTACGGGATAGAAAGGATTGGGGGGATTAGGCCGGGAGAGACAGTGGTTGTCACCGGTCCAGGACCGATTGGACTGATGGGAGTGCAGGTTGCTAAAGCACTGGGGGCAGGTAGGGTCATTCTCACCGGAACTCGAGAGTCAAGACTGAAAGTAGGCAGAGAGGTTGGCGCTGATGAGACTATCAACATTCGTCAGGATGACCCAGTGAAAAAGATAGCCCAGCTTACCCGCGGGCTTGGAGCAGATGTAGTCGTTGAGTGTTCAGGGAATCCTCGAGCCTCAGCTCAAGCCATAGATCTCATCAAAAAAGGAGGGAGGATTGCTCTGGTGGGTATCTACCAGGAGCCGGTGACTCTTAATTTAAATAAAGTTGTTCAATGGAATTTATCCTTAGCTGGTGGAAAAGCTGAAGGGATGTGGAATCTGGAAAGAGCAGTTCCTTTAATGGCAGATGGCAGAATCAAGGCAGGGCCTCTTATAACTCACATTTTTCCTCTGGACAAGATAAATGAAGCATTGGAGACTTTTGTTAAGAGGATAGGAGGGGCGATAAAGGTGGTCATTAAACCGTAAGGAGGAGTAAAATGTCTGGTCAAAGCGAAAAGAGCAAGTTATGGTTGACAACAGAAAATCCTGCTATCGTCTTTGAAAATACTGACGTAGGCAGGCTGAAGAAGGAGATATGGGATGCATCGGAGGCAGAGATTGACACGATTCTGGCTGAATATGAGGTACCCTCGCCTCCAGAGTTAGGTAAGCCTGGCAGTTATATCCAGACTACAGTTCGTCAGAAACTCATCGAAAAAAGGAGCAAGAACGATATCGTTATTATCCCTGTGGGATGTACGGAAAACCATGGTCGGCATACTATCTCTGGTCTGGATACCTTCATGGTGACCCAGATCGCCGAGGCGCTGCGAAGATATACAGCTAAAAAGGATCGAGCCGTTAATCTTGCCTTGCCCCCTCTCAATTATGGGGCTCATCCCTATCATCATTTAGGGATGCCGGGGACAGTGATCATACCGGATGATGCGGTGCGGGAAACTCTCATCTATGTCATGCTTGGACTGTGGAACGATGGCTTTCGCAAGCAGATTATAATCAATAACCACGGGCAGCTCTGGGTATTGGAGACAGCTTTACATGAGTTTACTAAAAGATACCAGCTTCCGGGAATCTTCCAGGTGTTGGACTGGCATAGAGGAGTGAGAGAATTCTTTTATCCGGCTGGACGCCCAGACAGCCTGGAGACACAGTTTGTCCATGCAGATGAGTCAGAGACCTCAGTAGCCCTCTTGATGTTTCCTGAAGGGACGGTTGAAATGAGCCTTGCTCAGGACACAGAAGGAGAAGGATTTCTTCCCGATGGTCACTTTGACAAGTCAGTGGATCCGCTACGCCGACCTCATCGCTGGTCCGAAGGTGAAGGCCATATGGCTATTGAAATATCCGCGACGCCAGAAGGGCCGGTGGGGAAACCAAGCCTAGGTAGTGCCAGAAAGGCTAAGCGTCCCATTACGGCTATCCTCAGGTACTTGACCTTGGTTATTGATCAGATCCTGGAGGCTTTTCCACCTGGCAAGGTTCCGTCGGTAGAGAAAATGACCTTACGAGATGCTTCGGAGATGGAGCCTTATCTGAAAGAGCCTCAGAGTAAGGGTTGGAAATCGGTCTATGGATTGCCAAAGATTGGGTTCTAGCTCACAAGACTGGTGCATACCCTCATTTTAAAATCAAGAGAAGAGGGAAAGATCACAGTAAAAATGTGAGATAGAAGCGGACAATAGAGAGTTCAAAGAAACCGAGCTGAAGAGAGAGCTCTTTTCCTCTGAGATTGAAAAGGTAGTAGGTGGACATAAGAAGCTAACGCAACTGGACTATTAAGGCTATAATGCAATAACTTTTTGAAGAGGAATAGATGACTAAAGTGGTGAATATTGGAATTGCCGGGGCGGGGCGTATTGGGCAACGTCACGCAAAAAATTTGCTCACCCAAATCCCGAACGCTCATTTAGTTGCAGTGGCCGATGTTGAGAAAAAGAGAGCTCAAGAATTAGCAGAAAGGTGTGGTAAAATCAGATGGTACGAGGACTATGAGAAGATGCTGGAACAAAAAGATATAGAGGCTGTGCTTATCAGTGCGAGCACCAACGTTCACAGGGAAATAATCATCGGTGCAGCAAAGAAGGGCAAGCATATCTTCTGCGAAAAACCAATTACCCTTACCCTGGAAGAGACCAATGAAGCTCTGGCTGTAGTGGAAAAAGCCAGAGTCTTGATGCAAGTTGGTTTTATGCGCCGATTTGACCCTGCTCTGGCTTCTGCTAAAAAAGAAATCGATAAAGGATCTATCGGGAAGCCTCTTGTCTTCAAAGCAGTGAGCAGGGATCCCGAAGGTCCTCCCTTTGAATACGCACGAGCAAGTGGGGGTCTTTTTGTGGACAGTTCAATTCACGATATCGATCTTGCCCGGTGGTTTATGGGCAGTGAAGTTGAAAAGGTCTATGCTGAGGGAAGAGTTCTTATCTATCCAGAATATAAAGAGTTTGGGGATGTTGATGTTGCCCTCATCACTTTTACCTTCAAAAATGGTAGTCTCGGTAACATTGAAAATTCTCGTAGGTCAGGGTATGGGTACGATACGCGGGTAGAAATAGTGGGCTCTGAAGGAACTTTACAGGTTGGCTATCTTCGCAACAGGCGATTTCTCCTGGTGAATAAATCAGGAGTGAGCCATGACGTCGTTCCTTCGTGGGTGGAACGATTTGCCGGAGCTTTTGTTCACGAGTTACAACACTTTGTGGACTGCGTCATGGACAATAAAACTCCCCTGGTTACCGGTATTGATGGGAAGAAAGCTTTAGAAATCGCACTTGCGGCGACAACATCTTGTCAGAAAGGTATCTCAATAACTTTGTAGTCTTAGCTAGAAAGATCGAAGCTATTGAAAAGGTAAGTACCGGAAGAACAGGATGGATGATAGAGTAAAAATAGGTTTGATTGGTTTGGGAAGAATGGGGCGTATATATGTGGAGGCTCTCATTTTCAAAATCCCTCGGGCAGAACTGGTGGCTGTAGCTGATATCAACCGCCAAGCTGCCAAAAAAATCGCTGCCTCCTACAGTATAAAGCACTGGTTTGATAACTACCAGGATCTCCTCAAAGTTGAAGATATCAGAGGGGTAGTTGTCGCTGCTTCTACCATCGTCCATACAGAGATTATTGTTGGTGCTGCCGAGGTGGGCAAAGATATATTTTGTGAAAAGCCTGTTGCTCTTACCTTAAAGGAAACCGACACTGCTCTTAAGGCGTTAAGAAAGAGAAGGGTAAAATTTCAAGCAGGCTTTATGAGAAGATTTGATAGAGGATATATGGTGGCCAAGGAAAAAATTGAAGAAGGCAAAATAGGAAAGCCTGTGAGCTTTAAATCTATAAGTAGAGATCCCATGTGTCCTAGACTTGATTACGCCAAGGTAAGTGGGGGATTGATTGTAGATATGGCCATTCATGATTTTGATCTAGCTCGATGGCTAATGGAAAGTGAGGTAAAAAGAGTTTATGCTGAAGGGGGAAGACTTGTATTTGATCAGCTAGAAGAGGCAGATGATATTGATAATGCTACTATAAATATGCTTTTTGCGGATGGTTCGGTTGGAAATGTTGAGGTAAGTCGTAATGCCTTGTATGGCTATGACATCCGTACCGAAGTTTTGGGCTCGGAAGGTGGTATAATGATTGGTTATGCTCGACATACTCCAGTAGTCCTTTTAACAAAAAAAGGTGCGGCTCATGATTTTGTTCCCTATATTATGGAAAGATTTGGGGAGGCTTATACCAATGAGTTGAACTATTTTGTTGACTGCATTTATAATGACCAAAATCCTTCAGTTACCGGTCAAGATGGAAGAGCTGCTCTTGAGATTGCTCTAGCAGCAACTCAATCTTATAAAGAGGCAAAACCAGTAGAAATACCCTTAGCCAATGAGTAATTGGGTAATTTATGAAGAATAAGGAATAATATTAGCGGTTTGCAGGAGAAAAAGGGAACTATGGCGAAAAATAGGATGAAGGTAGTGGTGACCGATTATGATTACCCTTCCCTTGATCTGGAAAGAAAAGTACTGGAAGAAATTGATCCTGAGTTTGTAGGAGCTCACTGTACCACAGAGGAGGAAGTCATAACTGTTGCTAAAGACGCCGATGGCATCCTCAATCAATATGCTCCCCTAACCCGGAGAATAATCAAATCGCTTGATAGATGCAAAGTTATCTCTCGTTATGGTGTGGGAGTGGATAATATTGATGTGGAGGCAGCTACTGAACGGGGAATCATTGTGGCTAATGTTCCGGATTACTGTGTTGATGAGGTATCCACTCATGCAATGGCCTTGATCCTTGGCTGTGCGCGAAAGATACCTTACCTTTCTACCACAGTAAAAAAGGGAAAATGGGATTTTATGGGGGGAAAGCCTTTATTCCGATCTCAGGGTAGAGTCCTGGGTCTCTTTGGTCTGGGAAGAATCGCTAAAGCTGTTGTCCGAAAAGCAAAAGGTTTTGACTTCCAAATTATAGCCTATGACCCTTATATTTCTAAGGCAGAGGAAAAAGTTGAATTGGTCAGCTTCTCTGAGCTTCTGTCCAACTCAGATTTTATATCCATTCACGTCCCCCTCACTCAAGAAACGAAGCATTCTTTTGGAGAAGAGGAATTTAAGGCTATGAAAAGGGATGCCTACCTCATAAATACGGCCCGGGGAGCCATTGTCGATGAATTTGCCCTTTACCGGGCCCTTAAAGAAGGATGGATTGCCGGAGCTGCTCTGGACGTGATGGAAAAAGAGCCGCCTGACCTGAACAATCCCCTTTTGAAATTGGACAACGTCATCATTACCCCCCATATTTCTTATTATTCCGAGGAGTCATATGTTGAACTAAAAACAAAAGCAGCTCAAGCGGTTTTAGATGTTCTAAAAGGAGAACTGCCCAAAGCGATTGTTAATCCTCAGGTGGTGAAGGAAAGATAAGATTTGGGAATGGGGTGGTATCCCTTGATCGATAAGCTCCGGCAACGAAAAACTCATCACGTAAGATAAAGGAGGAAAGGAGATATGAGTCAAAAAAGTGAAAAACTTGGGATTATGCTTGATGGTGGAGTCATTCCTGTCATCAGGGCAAGGTCAGCCGATGAGGCTCTTAAAGTAGTTGAGGCTATCAGAAAAGGAGGAATTAATACCATTGAGATCACTATGACGGTTCCTGGTGCCATAGGGGTTATGGAAAGCTTGGCTAAGGAGGCCGGCGATGAGATATTGTTGGGGGCGGGGTCAGTACTCGACCCGGAAACCGCCCGAGCATCTATTTTGGCCGGCGCTGAGTTCATTGTTGGACCCTGCCTTAATCCCGAACTGGTGAGGCTATGTAAGAGGTACAGTAAAATTGTAATCCCCGGGGCCATGACCCCTACCGAGATAGTGAGAGCCTGGGAGATGGGGGCGGATGTAGTGAAAGTTTTCCCAGCCGGTCAACTGGGTGGACCCTCTTACATTAAAGCCATAAAGGCGCCCTTGCCTCAGATCCTGCTCAACCCCACCGGGGGGGTGAGTTTAGATAATGCCGGAGAGTTTATTAAGGCTGGAGCTTCGGTCATCTCAGTCGGTAGTGCCCTGGTGGATAAAAAAGCTGTGGTGCAAGCGCAGTTTGAAGTGATAACCAGAAAAGCAGAACAGTTCATAGAGGAGGTAAGAAAGGCCAGAGGAAAATGAGGTTAGCCAATAAGGTGGCCATTGTTACCGGTGCTGGTCGAGGTATAGGTAAAGCCACGGCTTTAACTCTGGCCCGAGAAGGGGCAAATGTTGTTGTAAACGATATTGATGGTAAGGCAGCTCAACAAGTAGCTACTGAAATCGAATCTATGGGGCGCCAAGCTTTGGCCATAAAAGCGGATGTTTCACAGAGCAAGGAGGTGAACCGGATGATCCAATCCACCCTGGAGAAATTTGGAAGGGTGGATATCTTAGTAAATAATGCCGGAATTATACGCCGCGGCTCGACCGAGAATCTGACCGAGGAAGAATGGGACCGGGTTTTAAGTGTGAATCTTAAAGGTGCTTTTAACTGTTGCAAAGCGGTTATAGGAGTTATGAAGAAACAGAGGTCCGGGAAAATCGTAAATATATCCTCTATTGCGGGAAAGATGGGAGACATTGCCTCTGCTCCTTGTTATGGGGCCTCTAAAGCAGGAGTTACCTGTCTTGCTAAATCTTTGGCCAGGGAACTAGCGCCTTATGGAATAAATGTCAATGCGGTTGCGCCCCATGCCATCGAGACGGAGATGAGCAGAGAGTGGTCAGATGAGAAAAGAAAAAGCGTCATTAGTAGCATTCCCCTGGGAAGGTTAGGTGAACCTCGCGATGTAGCCGAAGCAGTGGTTTTTTTAGCTTCGGACAGTGCAAAATTTATTACGGGTGAGGTTTTGGATGTAAATGGTGGCTGTTTGATGGATTAAAATTGGTTAATAGGTGCCCCAAAATGAGAGGAAGGAGGTGAAAAAGGTGGTAAAAAAAGGATTGATCACTGGGTGAGGGGCGTCCAAAGTGATCAAGTTCTCTGTATTACAAGGAGGAAAGAGGATGAAAAAAAGTATAAAATGGCTCTTGATGAGCCTGATAATGGCTGCCGTGGTAACTCTGAGCTTTGGGCTGATAACCAACGCGTCTGCCAAGGTGACTCTACGATTCTCTGATTGGCACATGGCAGAAGCCCACTGGCTTAAGGCCCTGGAAGAGGCAAAGGTTATTTTTGAGGAGCAATACCCGGATATCAAGATCACCTTTGAACCGGTTTCCTATGGAGAGAAAGAGACCAAGTATATTACAGCATCTGAGGCTGGGCAGGCACCGGATGTGATGCACCTTCATGCTTATTCCCTGGCGGCGTTCATCGAAAAAGGTTATGCTCTTGATTTGACTCCTTTCATTAACAAAGAAAAGGCTGATTTTCTTGATGCCTGGTATGCTATGCCTTTGACACTCTGTACATACAAGGGGAAAGTATATGCTATGCCGGGTGATTACATGGCTCAGGTTCTGGTTCGCAATACGGAAATGTTCAAAGAAGCCGGGCTTGATCCCGCTAAGCCTCCCAAAACCTGGGATGAGTTTTTGGAATATGCTCAGGCCCTTACGGTAGATAAAGATGGCGACTTCAAAGTGGATCAATGGGGCTTTGGTATGATTGGGGCTAAAAGTCCTGGCTTTGAACTTCGATTCAGTCCCTTTGTCTGGAGTTTCGGGGGTGACTATTTAACAGAAGATATGAAGCATTCGGCATTGGATACCCCTGGGGCAGTTGAAGCGATTAAATTCTTTGTCAGCCTGTATCGAGAGTACGGTGTGGCACCTCCCGGAGCTACTGCCTTTGGTCCTTTCGATGTGAGGACGCAACTAGCCCAAGAGAAGGTAGCCATGAATATAGGATCTGGCTGGACAGTCCCTATAGTAGATAGCATAAACCCTGATCTAGGGGCCTCCGAGGTGCTGGAGTACTCTGCTGTACCGGTAAAGAGAAAGGCAATTACCTCTGCCTGGCTCAGTGCCTGGATAATAAGTCCCAATACCAAGCATCCCCAGGAAGCCTGGGAATGGACTAAGTTCATTACCAGCAAAGAAATGGAACTAAAATGGTTCAGGGACGCCTCTGTGCTTTCCGCCCGACAAGATGTAAGCGGAGTATCTCCAGAAATCCTGGAAGACAAGCACGCCAAGGTCGTTGCCTCTGAGTTAGCTTTTGCAAAGTTTGTTCCTCAGATAAAAGAATGGCCTGAGATAATCGATGCCGTCACCACTGCAGTTCAAGAAGCTCTAATTGGGGTTAAGACTCCTGAAAAAGCTTTGGCAGATGCCCACAAAAGGATTAACGCTATTCTTGCTCGATGAAGAGTAAGAATGCGATTTCCATTGGGATGGTTACTGTACTAGGGTAGATAAATAAGGGGGGAAGGGTGGCAAGAGCCTCTCTTCCCCCCTTGTGAGTCGTTAAACCTCAATAGGTTCCGAGATTTAAGAATCTCAATTAGTGCCCCAATCCAGACCAAAAGGAAATAAGTGATGCTTGCCCTACATATCAAAGATAAGCAGATGGGTTATTTTTTTATCCTGCCGGCGGCCTTAATGCTTCTGGCGGTGATAATCTACCCAGCAATGTACAGCTTAAAGTTGAGTTTTACTTCAGAGTCAGAGGCTCTATACTCCCTGACTAATTATGCAGAACTTTTTCAGGATTCTCTATTTTGGCAAGCCTTCAGAAATACCTTGATTTTTGTTGGGGTGGTGGCCACTTTTCATCTGGTAATAGGATTGTCGATTGCTATGGCATTAAACACCCGGATTAAGGCAAGGCTGCTTTTCAGGTTAGTTGTTCTGCTTCCCTGGACAGTTCCTGATGTTGTTGCCGGTATTACCTGGAAGTGGATATACGATCCGGTATACGGGGCCCTCAATGATCTTCTCTCCAGACTAAATCTCATTGATGCTCCCATCTTATGGTTATCGGATCCCGGACTAGCTTTGTCCAGCATTATTTTTGCCGATATCTGGCGGGGATTTCCTTTTGTTATGCTAATCCTGCTGGCTGGTCTCCATGCTATCCCCAGGGAGTTGTATGAGGCATCCAGGATTGATGGGGCCTCAAGTTTTCAGTCCTTCCGATACATAACCTTACCGGGTCTGAAGAAAATGGTGGTCGTCGCTTTAGCCCTGGATATTATCTGGGAGTTCAGGCGCTTTGGTTTGGTGCAGGCGATGACTCAGGGTGGGCCTGGACATCAAACCGAGGTCTTCTCTACCCTCATATACAAGGAATATTTTCAATTCTTTCGCTTTGAATATGCCAGTGCAATAGCCGTAATAATGAGCATTATTCTCCTTTCTCTTAGCCTTCCCTATATATGGATGATAAGCAAGGAGCAGTGATGAGGAGGGTTTTTCGCTTTTCTCAGACAGAAGGGTTGGTGCTCTACTGGCCAGGGGGCAGAGGATGGTAGCCTCAGGAATACGAAGGCAATATACGATAAAAATTAGCCTGGTCTATTTTTTTCTTGCCTTGAGTTCTATTTTTGTTTTTTTCCCCTTTGTCTGGATGATTTTAACCTCCTTAAAGACAAACCCTGAAGCATTGCGTATTCCTCCCACCTGGGTACCCCGAAAACTTACCTTCGAAGCGTATATTGCTATGTGGATAAGGAAGCCCTTTGGAATATATTTTATAAATAGTGTAATAATAGCTTCCTGCACGGCAGCCATATCTACATTCCTGGGAGGTTTAGCCGGCTACGGTTTTTCCAGATTCCTGTTCAGGGGCAAGGCCTTCCTTCTGGGAGCTTTTTTAGCTACCCAAATGCTCCCTGGTGGTCTACTCATCGGTCCCTACTTTAAGATATTAGGTAGAATTGGCTTATTTAATACCCGTACCGGTTTAATAATAGCTTTTATCACCATCTGCCTTCCTTTTTGTACCTGGATGTTAAAGGGATTCTTTGACACCATTCCTCCAGAGTTGGATCAAGCGGCTATGATTGACGGATGTTCTAGAATAGGTGCTTTTCGCCGAGTGTTGTTGCCGGTGGCTAAGCCGGGAATGGTGGCCACGGTGTTGTTTGCCTTTTTGTTGGCCTGGTGTGATGTATTATGGGCTCTTTGTTTAACCAGTACCCATGAGATGAGCACAGTAACTTTAGGCATCATGAGGTGTGTGGGAGAATTTCAGGTTTACTGGCCTATGTTGATGGCCGGTTCTATCATTGGAAGTATGCCAGCAATAATTCTGTATATTATGTTGCAGAAATTTCTCATTACCGGTCTCACAGCAGGAGCAATGAAAGGATGATTAAGCTAAAAAGACACTCTCTCAAAGATGCACTAATCAAAAGATTTTCAATGTACTTCCGAGATACTATTGATTTTGGTGAACCTTTGGCTAAAGGGCTCTGAAGATATGCTTTCCTCGAATGAAACCTCTGTTAGTTCTGGGTTGAGATATGGTTAAGAATAGCTGGCTAAAGTCTAGCAATATCGACTAGCATTCCCGCTTCCCGTAAAGAGACCCTTGGGGATGATATCCAGATCCATTCAACTCTCCTCGCTGTTAGCTAAAAATTAACACATTTACCCTCCTCGCTTGACAAAAATTTTGTTTTGACTATACTACATTACAGAATTAAATTCTATAATATAGAAGAGAAACGACTTGTCCTTCAAAAAATTACCCACCTATCCCCGGAAGGCCAAGGTATTAGAGGTGGGTATGGTTAAATCTCATAATAGATACCATCAACACCTCTTACTCTGCTCTCGGATTAACCAGCGGAAAACAAAATCAGTTAAAGGAAACCTTATTAAGAGGAGACAATTGGGGCATAAGGGGATTTACCTTTACCTCTAATTTATCTTAAAAGGGCAAGAAGCTAGAAAATTATGGCCGGGAAAGGAGGTGATAGGTAGGCCGGACTGAAATAAGTTGGAAGAGTAAAAAAGAAGAGAGGAGTTTACGATCAAAAAGGGGGGTAATCATGAAAAGTAAATATGTAATAGCTGTAAGTTTACTACTAATTCTTGGATTATGTACAGGTGCTGTTGTGGCGCAACCCGCATACGAGCTGATCAAATGGAACCAGCCAAAATCAATCCATGAAAGAATAGAGGGCCCAGAATATATTCTTCCAGAGGGATGGAAAGAAGCCATAGCCGGGGTAACTAAGATCAAAGTATCCAATTTCGGTGCCTTAAAACATGATCCAGCCACTGTTGCTAATGCCCAAAGGTTTGAGGAATTGACCGGAGTTAAAGTTGAGCTCCTGCCCTGGGCGGAAGCTCCACTCGTTGCCAAAACCACATCCATATTTGCTGCCAAAAGTAAATCCGTAGACGTTCTTTGCTACGACCACCCTACAACCTATATCCAGATGGCTATAGGTGGATGGCTGCACCCAGTGGATGCTATATGGGATGATCCCGGAGTGTGGAAACTCTATGCCCCACCGGTAAAAGAGGGACTCCTGGCTCCTGATGGCCATATTTACGGCTCGATTGGACAGACCAAGACCATGATGCTTTTCTACAGGCCCTCGCTGGTACCCAAACCTCCGGAAACCTGGATGGAGCTGCGCGAAATTGCTAAGAAAATCACTACACCAAATATCTGGGGTTTTGTATTCGCGGCCGGAGGCGAGATGGACATCGTCTACCCCTTAAGGGATATGGTCTATTCACAGGGGGGCAGAGTGGTAGATACTAAAAGACAAATAATCGTCATTGATACTCCCGAAGGTAGACGCGCATGGAAAATGCTCTGTGATATGGTTCTTACGGATAAATCTGCTCCTACATCGGTTCTGGAGTACGACTGGATGAGTGCATCAAATATGTTCGCCATGGGTAAAGCCGCTATGGTAATGACTCACACGGTTGATGCTAACAGGTTCCAGGATCCAGAGAAAGCTCCGGGAATAGCGGGAGACTGGGCGGTAGCTGCTCCACCGAAATGGGACAAAACCATGCCCGATGATTACCACGCTTCCTATTTCGACATTGATGGTTTGATGATTAACAACTTCATCGATGACAACCAGAAAGCTGCGGCCATGCTGTTTGTTGACTTTATGAGGAGCTACGAGGCTAGCTACAGGGAACTCATTATGGAGGGAAATGAGGCGGCGGTGATATCTGTATATGACAGTCCTGCTGCCCAGAAGGTTCCTGTTCCCGAAGCGCGAAAAGCAGCCATGAGCAGGGCTGTTCTGGAGCCTTTTCCACCGGCAGGAAGAATACTGACAGATGTGATGATGGAATATTTCGCCTACGCTATAACTGGGCAAATGAGCCCTATGGAAGCTCTGGAGAAGTGCCAGGAGATATTTGACGAGTACGGAGTGCCTGAGTAATTCTTCTCCTGTTACCCCCCTGTTTTGTAGGGGTACAGGGCAAAAAGAGGCGAGGTTTTCCAGGCTATCTCCTTAAAGCAGCAAGCTAGATCTTCTGAGGGTTTAGCTTGCCGCTTAAGGAGCAAGCTTTATTTTTCCGGCAGGAGCCTAAGGTAAAACTAAATGAAGCTATCTGACCGCAGGTATGGTTTCTTATTAAACCTCCCGGGTTTGATAATAGTAGTTTTCTGGGTGTTCTTTCCTGCTTTTCTTCTCTTCCAGACAAGCTTTCTTCGATATGACAACATGAGTTCCATCGTATTTAATGGACTCCAGAATTACGCTCATGTATTTAAAGATCGCCTTTTTCTGATGAGCCTCAGGCGCATATCCATATTTTGTGCCGGCACCACAACCCTCACCTTTCTGGGAGGACTCCTGCTTGCTCTTGGTCTCAGCCGAATCACCAAGGGACCAGGGATTTTCAGAGCACTTATGATGATGCCCTGGGCGGTCCCTGCTGTGGTCTCGGGTATAATCTGGAAGTGGATGTTCAGTCCAGACTTCGGTGTGGTAAGCGACCTACTCATGAAAGTAGGATTGATAGAGACTCCCCTGAGCATATATGGCAGCCCCAATTTGGCTATGCTGGGAGTGATCATAGCGGACAGCTGGACTCGTATCCCTTTCATGGGCATCATTCTACTGGCTGCCCTGATGAGCATTCCTCAAGAATTGCACGAGGCAGCCAAGATGGATGGAGCGGATGCCCTGGCTAGGTTCAGACATATCTCTTTACCGCTTATCAAACAACCGGCTCTGGTGGGGCTTTTAATCACCGTTATGTTCTCCTTCAGAACCATTGATATCATTATTCCCTTAACCGCTGGAGGGCCTGGAAGAGCCACCTATGTTCTTGGCTATTATATCTGGGATCAAATTATCAAGACCCTCAACTTTGGACGTGCTGCGGCAGCTGGTGTGGTGTTATTTGGCATCACCTCGACGATCGCCGCTATTTTCATATATCTGATGCGGAGGAAGTAATAACAGCCAATGCTAAAAGATAAGATTCTTGAAAGTAGGGCCTTGCCCTATACGGTTGTCTTGATTTTGTTAGCGGCAATGATGCTACCTATCTACTGGACTGTGGTAACTGCCTTCAAGCCAGATATGGAAACCTATGTTTTTCCCCCTGTCTATTTTCCCCGCCACCCCTCTATTACTCCATTTAAGCTCCTGTTCCTAGACTATCCTTTTGGGAGTTACCTCAAGAATTCACTTATTGTCACCGCGGTGACCACAACCATCGTCACTATTACTGGCATGTTTGCTGCCTATGGCATAAGCCAATACCGGTTCAAAGGAGGCAATTTGGTGTTATACGCCCTTTTGGCAACTCGTATCATACCTCCCCTGTCATTGCTTCTTCCCTTTTTTATCCTGGTCAGCCGGTTAGGACTGGTTGATACCTTGCCCAGCATGATCATTGCTAATATCTATCTGACTTACCCATTTGCCGTATTGATTATGAAATCATTTTTTGATACCTTTCCCCGGGAATTGATAGACGCCGCCATCGTTGATGGATGCTCAAGGACAGGTGCCTTTTTAAAGGTCGTTTTACCGGTAGGCGCCACCGCCATAGCTGCCTCAGCCATAATAACCTATCTTTGGACATGGAATGAATTCATCTACGCATTTGTATTCACGGCGACCCCTGCAGCACAGCCAATGACAGTTGGCGTTTTTGATTGCGTAGGAGACATATTTGTAAATTGGAATCAGATGTGTGCAGGGGCTCTCATGGCGGCTCTTCCGGGCATAATATTTGTACTCGTTGCCCAAAAGTATGTTGTTAGGGGACTAACCGCAGGAGCGCTGAAGTTCTGATCGATAGATCAGAAGCGAAGTCTATCCAAGAAATAGCAGAAAATTGCGATATAATTATCACCATGCTCCCTGTCCCCATGTAGAAGAAGTACTTCTAGGAGAGGTAATTAATAATGATATTATCCGGAAAGGAGGAGGAGCAATGGAGGTATTCAGGGGAGGAAAAGTCGAAGAGGTTATAGCAGTTCGTCTTGACCCTGGCGATGATGTATATGAGTGTGTGGAAAAGATAGCAAAGGAAGAGGATATGCAAACGGGGGTAATTGTTTCCGGAATGGGAACTGTTGATAAAGCCAGATGGCACAGTATAAGCACCACAGATTTTCCCCCAAAGAATAAACTTTTTGAAATGAAAGGCCCTATTGAGGTCTCCGGAATTTCGGGTATCATTGCTGATTATAAACCACACCTACATTTTACCTGTGCTAATTATGACAACAAACAAGTTGTCGCTGCTCACTTAGAGCCTGGATGTAAGACTCTGTATTTGACTGAGTTGCTAATTGTTAAGCTTGGCAATTTAAATCTTACTCGCAGGCTTAACCAAAAACTAAAAGTTGTACAGTTAAAAAGTAAAATCTAGTTATTTGGGCCAAAAATATGTTGTTTAAGGAATGAAAAATGGGAAAGTTAGAAGGAAAAAGGGTTGTGTTTCTAGTTGGACAAGAGTTTGAGGATATTGAACTCTGGTATCCTCTTTTAAGGTTGAGCGAGGAAGGAGCAGAGGCTATTATAGTA
>Ga0307429_1000417_pt1 | contig 26590 bp, 29 predicted proteins | sample SalMarWE160230MG_FD_202151 | JGI IMG/M metagenome (GOLD analysis project Ga0307429, IMG submission 202151) | Salt marsh sediment microbial communities from the Plum Island Ecosystem LTER, Massachusetts, United States - WE1603-230 | ecosystem: Environmental > Aquatic > Marine > Intertidal zone >... | reverse complement strand
TTTTCTATCCTACGCCCCCAGCCAGCCGTTTTCTTGACAAACACGATAACCCACTGATATTTTTACTATATAGACCCGGAAAGGCCAAGAAGATTGGATTTTAAATTTACCGCCGAGCAGGATAGATTCCGCCAGGAAGTCCGCGACTTCTTGGATAGAGAGCTACCGCCAGACTGGGCGGGCTATGTGGGAGGTACCGCCGGCGACCATGTCTCAGATAACAGCGACGGCTGGCAGGTATTCAAGGACATAGCCCGTAAGCTGGGGGAGAAGGGCTGGCTCTCTCTACCCTGGCCCAGGGAATACGGCGGGCAGGCTCGCTCCTATGTGGACTACCTTATTTTCGCCGAGGAAATAGCCCGCCGCGGCTCACCGGGGTATAACCCGATTGCGGTAAAGATGCTGGCCCCAGCCCTTATTGAATACGGCACCGAGAAACAGAAAAAGCGGTATCTCAAGCCAATTGCCCGGGGGGAGGAATTCTGGTGTGAAGGTTTCAGCGAGACAGAGGCCGGCTCCGACCTCGGCTCCCTCCAGACCAAGGCAGTAAAAGACGGCAATTATTTCATCATAAACGGACAGAAGACCTGGAGCACTTTTGCCAACTATTCCCAGTGGTGCTGCCTGCTGGCCAGGTCAGACCCCCACTCCCAGGGTTACAAAGGGCTCAGCTTCTTCCTGGTTGACCTTACCATCCCCGGCATTACCGTCAGCCCAATAAAGAACCTGGCCATGGAACAATCTTTCTGCGAGATATTCTTTGAGGACGCCCGAGTACCCAAGGAAAATCTGGTCGGCAAAGAGAACGAAGGCTGGCGGGTAGCCCAAGCACTTTTGGGCTACGAACGGACTTCAATCGAATTCGTGGCTATGGTGCAGAGCATAATTGAAAAAATTGCGAAACATTTAAAAGCCAATCCCCAACTTGCGCCGGTATCCGCCAGAGACTCATTAGCCAAACTAGCCACCGAAGCCGAGATCGGGCGCTTACTGAACTATCAAGTTGCCTGGCGGCACGACCAGGGGCTGGCTACCGATTGGCATGCCTCCATGGCTAAACTATACAGTACTGAGCTATTCAAGCGCACCGCCGGTATCGCTATGCATTTAATAGGATTATACGGTCAGCTCGATAAGAAGGAGGCTATAGCTCCATTACGCGGCTGGATTGAGCACATGTATCTGGTTTCCTTTGGTGCAACTATCGCTGCCGGCACATCAGAGATTCAAAAAAATACCATTGCTATGCGCGGCCTGAGGTTACCCAGAGGTTAAACTGATAACAAAGCAGAAAGGCTGGGCATCCTTAAAGTCAAAGAAACCCAGCCTCCCCAATTATACTGCTCGTAATACTGGCCTTAAGCCTTCCCAATCCTGAACATCTTAGTCCCGCATACCGGGCACACGCCCTGAGTCGCTGGCTTACCATTCTTCATGGTTATGCTCTTGGCGTCCTTCATTTCCCTCTTTGTTCGGCACTTCATACAATAGGCTTGCATTTACTTACCTCCCTTTTTGCTTTGAAGGATATACTGTTCCTGCGGTAATGTCAATAGTCTACCGCCAGCTTTTGAACTTAATTCAACAGAACTGCCTATTGCCATACCCGCCATTTTCATTTATATTATACCTATCCACCCACCAAATGGAAACGAAAGAAGGAGGCTATAAAGAATGGCAGAAACAAAATACGGGAAGTACATCATCAGAGAACCCTTAGAAAAGGGTGCGTCACCGATGCTGCACATATGCGGTGAAAAGGGCTGTTATGGAGCCCCATTTCCCAACTTTCCGGTAGAAGTCCAAATACTTTGCATTACCGAACCTCTCACATTTCCCCAGGGGGCCCACGCCCACGATGCCGACGAACTCTTTTTCATCTTCGGCAGTGACCCCAAGAATTACTACGACTTCGACGCCGAAATCGAGCTATATCTGGGCGAGGAAGGAGAAAAAAATATAATCGACACCACGTCAATCGTCTACATCCCTAAGGGTTTAATACACGGGCCGGTTGTCATCAAGAAAGTGAATAAGCCTTTTCAGTGGATGCATGTTCTCTTTACTCCTAAATACGTTATGTCAGTAGGCGACGTTTCGCATCATCCTACACACCCTCGTGAGCAATATTCGCCTGAGGAAATAAAAAAGCTAAAGGGAAAATAGCCAAAAAACAAAGCAGGAGTGGCAGGATTCGAACCCGCGACCTGCGGTTTTGGAGACCGCTGCTCTTCCAGCTGAGCTACACTCCTAAAGCACAGACTATATTAGCATAAACTTAAGCAAAAATTAACTGGTACCCCTGGCGCGACTCGAACGCGCGACACACGGTTTAGGAAACCGTTGCTCTATCCATCTGAGCTACAGGGGCATGCTAATCATAAAGAACGCCCGCACTTTAAAAACATATTACACTCTTCCCCAAATGCTTTCAAGCCAGATAGCCGGCGATTCCAGCTAGCTTGACAAAAACAAGCCAGCCGCCCAAAATGCCAGTAACGCGTTGAGGTGAACCTTTAGTGGCTCCACTCTTTGAAAATTGGGACTGGAAAGCGTTATTTGTCCATCCTTTGAACCGGATGCTGGGCGTTCGCCTGCGGCTACACCCCACCTGGGCGGTTGCCTTTATCCTGATAATAGCCATGATGGTCACCCAGTTCCCAGAAGCTTATCCCCTCTGGCAAAGAATGATCCTGGGGGTAGCCGCCAGCCTATTCTTCTTTATCGCCGTGGGTTTCCGCGAAGTTATCCTCAACTTCCTGGCGCTCAATAGAGGCATACCGGTGCAGAGGGTTACTCTTTTCGCTATTGGCGGACTACCTCAAATACCTAAGGGGGACACCCAGCCTCTTCTCGAACTGCTAATGGGTACCGCCGGACTTCTGCTCAACCTGATAATAGCCGGCATATTCTATACCGTTCATTCGACACTGGTAAACACGACCCACGTTATAATTGACGGCATCATCCTGTGGACAGCCTACCTGTATTTCCTGCTGGCTTTATTCCACTTTATTCCCGTTTTTCCTCTGGATGGGGGCAGGCTCCTGCGCACCCTGCTGTGGAAGTTAACCGGTGATTATGACCGGTCGACCAACATTACCAGCTGGGCGGGACAGGGTTTGGGCTTACTGCTCATCGCCTGCGGCATTCTGCTGCTGGTGCTGTCGCTTCAATGGTTTAACGGCCTGATTTTGATATTTGTAGGCTGGGTTTTATACCTGGCCGCTGTACAAAGCCGGCGTCAGACAGCGCTGCGGGAAGCCCTTCAGCATATTGCCGCCCGGGATATGATGAGCGGGGAAAGCCCTATTATCGCCACCCCCCAATTTACTGTCGGCCAGCTGGTCCGCGATTGCATCCTGGTTACCGGCCAGCGCTACTTCGTGGTCGCCGAGGAGGGCAAGCTGCGGGGAGCAGTGACCACTCGCGATATAAAGAAAGTGCCCAAAAAGCGTTGGAACTCCACCAAAATAAGCCGGGTTATGACCCCGGCCCGCCGACTCAAGACAGCCGACGCCCAGCAATCAGCCGCCAGCCTGCTGGAGTTGATGGACGAGCTGGGAATTAAGCGTATGCCGGTGCTGGAAAACGACAAGGTAATCGGTGTTATCTCTCAGGATAACCTAAATCGCTTGAAAAAGACCCGGGTAGAGCTGGGCATGTAGCCTGTATCTAATTAGTAACCGCGGTGATATCTTCCGGGATCAGCGGGGTATCCGCCTGTTCCGCCATTTCGTCAATAACCTGCCGACACCGGCTCTCTTTAGAATAAACCCGCCACTCCGCTTTAAACCAGCGGAAGGGTCTTTCCGCCTCCGAGCTCACTATTAATCTCAGGTCACGGGGTTCGCCACTCAACCATGAAACATGTCTTATGGTAGTGAGGGGGGTACCGGTGACTATCTCAACCTCATAATGGTCACGCTCGACACCCTCCGGTAACAATCCACGCCGATATATACTCCACTCCACCTGCACATGATTGCGGGGGGCGGCTCTGGTCTTCAGGTAAAGCTGACAGTCCCCAGAATCATCGGGGCTTAGCCAGCGCACTTCCTCAATGCTGTTAACGAAAGGAAAATACCTGTCTATACTAACCCGGTAACTACTGCGTGTACTTCCCAGCGGGGATTCCCCGACCACGTCCTCCCAATCCTGCCAGCTGAAAAAGGACTCATTGATGTGCTGCAGGCTGCCACTGCTGACCAGGACTTCGCCAGCTACATCCTCCCAGTAATCCGTTCCCGGCAGCCAGCCAGCGGCATGCTCCAGATTGCCGCCTCTGATTGGCAAGGAGCACTCTATATCCCCACCGAAGATATAGCGCAGGATTTGCTCCGCCATAGACCCTGCCACCTCATCCAGGTTGGCAAAATCGTTATGGCTGTGCTCTCCGTAGTAGACCACGTCAGCCCTATCGGTATACTGGGCCGAGATTGGAATAATATTGTCATCCATGTTTCTGGGCATGGCGTCGACGCCGCCAACATTAAACTGCTGGCTGAGCGGCGCCGATTCAGCCGATATAAAAGCCAGCCAGTGTTTAACCGCCGCCACCCACCTCCCATCCTCAGCGCTATCGTAGTAGATAATAGAGTTAGAAACGCCGCTGTCGGAAATAAGCCCCAGGGTCTGATAATAATCCAATAGCGAAGCGCCGCCGGTAAAGTAGTACTGCCGCATACTCCTTATGGGGCTATTAATTGTCACTACCATGGCCGTCCTGTCGGCCAGGCCGCCCACATCGTTGGCCACGGCGTAGAGGGCGGTCTTGCCGCCCATGCTGTGCCCGATAAAAATCAGGTTCTGCTTATCGGGCAGATATTTATTAACGCTTTCAGCGATATTATCGGCCCAGGTCTCGATATCGACATCATTAGGGTAACACCTCAGCAGAATATTAGCCCGAATCTCGGTGTCAGGGTTAGCCAGTTCGTATTCGGCGATATAGACCGGTATCTGCTCCGTAATAGAATCAGCCAGGAGTTGCATACTGCAGACGTTACCGCCGGCACCGTGTAGAAAAACGAAGTTCAACTCCTTGACCTTAACCGGCTCTTCCGGGGCTGACTGTACCGGACTATACCAGCCAAGCTGGAGGCACAACCCGATAATTATCAGCAGTATTACCCTTTTCATCATGCCCGTTTACTTAGCCTTTTCCGCTTTCTTCCCCAGGATGAACTTACCCAAAGCCGGCGCCACTGTGGAGGTCACTATGGCCAGGATAACAAAAATACTGAACAGGCGCTCGCCGATTAAGCCCAGCCGGATAGATATGTCAGCAACCGCCAGTATCAAGCTTAACATAGCGGTATGAAACAGCCCAAAGGCTATACTTCTTCTAAAATTCACCCCGCTCAACCGGCTGGCAACGGTAACGCTAGCCACCTTAGCCAGCATACCCACGGCAATTATCACCAAAAGCATGGTAATGTTATCCATGTTGGTAAAGACCGTCAGCAGGTTCACTTTAGCGCCGGTAAAAATAAAAAACAAGGGAACAAAAAAGCCATAGCCAAAACTCTGCAATTTCTCACTTTCCAGTGTCGCCCTGGGCAGAATTTCGGAAATCAGCAGCCCGGCGATAAAGGCGCCGATGATTGAGTGAAAACCAAGCTGGAGAGAGACCGCCCCCAGCAGAAATATCAGGGCAAAAGCCACCCTCATCTCCATTTCAAAGTAGCTCTTACGGAAAAGCTTGGAGGTAATCTTACGGCGCAGCCTTCTCTTGTTTATTATCCAGGGGATGAAGAAAAGGACAATGATACCGATTAGCGAATAGAGAAAGCGGAACTCAAGCTGACCCTGGATGGTGGCCAGGGCAAAGGCAAGCAGAAACAAGCTTAAAATGTCAACCAGAATCACCGAAGCCAACAGCAGCCGGGACAGGCGCGGGGGCAAATTCAGCTCCCTCAACATCGGCAGTACCAGCCCCAGGGAGGTGGTGCAAAGTACCGTCCCCAAAAGCAGGGGGTGCACGCCCACCCAGGGAGCGATAAAATAGCCGGCAGCAAAAGGCACCGCTACTGATACCAGGCCTATAGCCAGCGCCTTCTTGAGGTTCTTCCAGCGCATCTTGCCCAGGTCCGTCTCCAGACCAGCCAGAAACATCAGGTAGACCAGTCCGAAGCTGGAGAAGAAATCAATTATGGGGTCGTCGGGGACCAGGTCAAAGAGCGTCTTGCCGATAATAATACCGAATAGTATCTCGGCCACGATTACCGGTATTCCCGCCCGCCGTGCCAGGGGCGGCAACAGGACCACCCCGGCAAAAACGATAACCAAGGTAAGGGCCAATGCATCCATAGACTTATTAACTAAGTATACGGCTTTAGCTTTGACGCTACAAGGTCAAGCAACGGTTGCCGCATTCACATCGGCGCAACTATACAATCTTAGAAGAAGCGAAATGGGGGGCGGTCATCCGGCTTTATCTGCGGCTAGCGCGCTTTCGTCGGCGGGGCAAGCCCCAGACGCTCCAGGCCCAGATTGCTCACTATCTGGCTGACCGCGTCTGACTGATTAAGGGTGTAGAAATGGAAGTAGCCGACGCCGTGCTCCAGCAGGTCGGCGCACTGCTCGGTAGCCAACTCTATGCCAACCTTCTTAGCGTCATCGTCTCCCGCCTTTTCAAGTCTGCGCACAATACTGCCGGGCAGAGTGGCGCCGCACATCTGGGAAAACTTCTGTATTCTGGCAAGGTCGCTGATGGGCATAATTCCCGGAATGATGGGGATAGCTATACCGGCCTTCTCCGCCCGCTCCAGGAACTGGTAGAAGTAGCCGTTATCAAAGAACATCTGGGTAATGGCAAAATCGGCGCCAGCATCTATTTTCTGCTTGGTGTAGTACATGTCCATTTCCAGGCTCGGTGACTCGGCATGACCCTCGGGATATACTGCCACCCCGATAGAAAAGCCGCCCACATCTACGGCCAGCGTCACCAGGTCGATGCCGTAACAGAAACCGTCTTTGGGGGCAACGAATTTCCCGGTGCCCTTGGGCGGGTCGCCCCTCAGGGCCAGAACATTCTCAATGCCTTCTCCCTTATAGTCCTCCAGAATCTTCCTGAGCTCGCCTTTACTCTGGTCAACACAGGTAAGGTGGGGCATGGCGGTAAGCGAGATCTCCTTCTTGATACGCCCAATCACGCGGCTGGTATTTTTCATGGTGCCGCCGCCGGCGCCGTAGGTTACCGAAACAAAAGTCGGCGCCAGAGCTGCCAGTTTAGTTATATTCTGGAAAAGTCGCGCTTCACCGGCCTCGTCTTTGGGGGGGAAGAACTCAAAAGAGAGGCTGCTCCCCCGCTCTTTAATGATATCGCCTATTTTCATAGCTACACCTCTTTCACCCGGCCGGCCACCACATCCCAGTTTATATTCTTGAAAAAGGCGTCGATGTAGTCGGCCCGCTTCAGCCCGTAATCAATCATAAAGGCATGCTCAAAGACATCCATTACCAGGATGGGCTGGCAGCCCGCGGGATGACCGACCTCATGCTCATTAATCCACTGGTTGAAAAACCAGCCGCTCTCACTATCCTGATACAGCACCACCCAGCCGATGCCCCTCATCGCCCCGGTAGCCCTAAAATCTTTCTCCCAGGCCTCATAGCTGCCGTAGGCACCGGCCACCTTTTTAGCCAGCGCCGCCGTTTTCTCCAGGGGTTTTTTGCCGCCCAGGTTGTCAAAATAATATTCGTGGAGGCGCATGCCGTTAAACTCAAAGCCAAAGCGGCGTTTAAGTTCAGCGTACTCCGGCGTGCCCGACTTGCCTTCCTTCAGCATCGCCGTCAGCAAATCCCACAGCTTGTTGGTATTATTCACATAGCCCTGGTAGAGAGTAAAGTGATTATTGAGCAGGGTGGAGCTAAAACCCTCCATGCCGATAAGCTTGCTGTAGTCCTTGGCTGTGTAACCCATTATTCTTCCCCCCTTCTTTTTTAATGATTTTAAAGCACACTAAAGGTTCAGGTAATAGTGCGCAGAAACTCTCTAACCTGATAATCCCACTCCTGGGAGACCAGCTCCACCGAGGCTCCTTTTGCCCTGGTCGAGGCGGTAACCTCGACGTCACCGCCACCCCCCACAAAACAGGCGTAGCCGGTAGCCTGCTCCTTGACATCCAACCCGTAGCCGCCGGGACCGAAGAAGGCCACGGCGCGCTTGATGACTTCCCCCTGACTCAACTTAGTTTTAGCCGCCAGTCTAATCATTTGTTCTTATTTCCCCACCCTAAACACCACCGCCGCAACCCGGAGCTCTTACCGTCAAAAGGGGCGCGAAGTTAGCCCTGAAGACCTTTTCGGCAACGCTGCCATGGGTCCACCGGCTGGGTCCGGAACGGCCATGGCTGGCCATAACAATGAGGTCACACCCCTCGTTCGTAGCGAAGAGAGCGATTTCCTCGGCAGGTTTCCCCATTAGCACTTCGGTCAGCACCTTAATTCCCTTATCCTGTAGCGTCTTGGCTACCTTATCCAGATACTGCTGGGCTTGCTTTTCCTCTTTACCCACCGCCTCGGGCACCAAACGCTCCCCCAAAGGCTGAGAGTAATCATCCATAACCCTGAAACCGGGGATACGCTCGGTGACGCTGACCAGTGTGACCTCGGCTCCTGCCGAGCATGTTGCTATGTCCTCGACATGAGGAAGAACACACTCAGCCAGCTTGGACCCATCCAGCGGAACTAAAATCTTCTTATACATCTTGCCCCCTTTATCCTGCTACCTTAAGCCTGCTATAGGTATTCAACAACAATAATAGGTGGTGGGCGATAACGAAGTCATAAAATGAGGGGGGAAAAAGTTACAAAATTATGACATTGCTGGCAACCTAAAGTATTTATCCGGGCTTTAAGTTGGCTGCTATTGCTGATTCAGGGGTAGGGTAAAGAAGAAGGTGGAGCCATGTCCGGGCTTAGATTCAACCCATATCCGGCCGCCGTGCGCCTCCACCAGCCGCTGACAGACCAGCAGCCCCAGCCCCACCCCTCTGGTGCCACTAGGCCGGGATTCTTCCAGACGCTGGAAGGGGGCAAACAGCTTAGCCTGGTCAGCCAGAGATATGCCCACCCCCCGGTCACTAACCCCAATAACCAGATGCTCCTCATTCGGCTTAACCGAAACCTTTATTTCGCCTCCCTGCGACGAATACTTAACGGCGTTTTCCAGGAGATTATAGATGATGCGTTCCAGGCGCAACGGGTCAGCATAAACCAGGGGAAGTTTGGGGGGGGCGCTGACTACAAACTGGTGCGCCGAAGACTGGCGCTTTACTCCCTCAATGGCTTCCTGAATCACTTTTTTAACATCTATAGCCTCGGCATGAAGGACAAGGCGTTCCGCCTGAGCTCGTGACAACTCCAGGAGGTTGCCTAACAAATGGGACAGTGTTTCTGACTCTAGAGCGGCGTCCTTGAGTAGTTGGTGGGTCTCCTCCTCAGACAGGTTGGCTCCTTCGCTTAAGACGGTATTGATCGCCCCCATAATCACTGTCATGGGACTGCGCAGTTCATGAGAGACCAGACCGATAAAATCGTCCTTTAGCTGGTCCAGCTTTTTGTGCTCGGTGATGTCTACTATTTCCGAACGGCTGGCTATCACGTTGCCTCCCTTGTCGCGTATTGGCCGCATTGACAGGTTAACCCACACCCTGCCGCCATCGGCCCGGTACATCTCCATCTCCTCATCACGGATTTCCTCGCCAGCCAGAAATCTCCGGAATACCTCCTGTGCCTTAGCCTTACCGTTGGGCGTATCGGAATACAGGTCAGCAACCGGCCGCCCCACCAACTCATCCCGGCTGTAGCCCAGCAACTCCACGGTACTGCGGTTGGCCCGCTTAATCAAGCCGTCCACCCCAACCGAAAAGTAGCCATTGGGGGCTTCCTCATACAGGTCACGGTACTGCTCCTCGCTCTGCTTGAGGTTTCTAAAGAGAAGGTTATAGGGCTTGACCAGCCCGGTCTCGATAATGGCCTTGTAGATAAGATAGAAAGCGACAATCTTCAGAAAATGCCCGATGAGATTAGGAAGGGCGAAGGCATGTTCATAAAGGGTAAAGGCCAGTTCGGAGGCAATGGTCACGATGATAGCGGCAAATAGAAACCGTAAAACATTAGTATCAAACTCGCGGCGCCTCTGCCACATGGTAAAGAGCGCCCCCAGCAGCAGCAGGGAAATGACATACTCGCTGACTATTTTAAATGTAGTCAGCCCAGCGCCTTCGATAAAGCAGACGGGGAAGTTCTGCCAGTAGAAAATGGAAACCAGCGAAAGCGCCGTAACCACGCCGTAGCCAAGCATAAGCCAGTTAACCCTTAAACGGCGGCTGATAAACAGCGGCGCCAGTAAGAGAGAAAAGCTTTGAATATAGCGGGCAACAAGCCAGAGCTGGGCCGCCTCATTGGTGCCGTATCCGGGCAAGATACCCATTCCCGGGTAAACCAGAGTATGGGCAAGGTCAACAGCACCGACAAACAGGAAGGCGATGCCGATAAAGATAAAATAGCTGTTATCCAGCAGGCGGCGCGCGTTCCAGGCAATGACAAAAATGCTAAAGGCGACCAGAATGCTGAATACCTCGGCAATACTATGGAAAAGGAGATAGTTGTACCAGCTGGAAAAATACAGTGCGGCGAAAACCAGGGCGCCGGCCAGTATAGACAGATACCAGCCCGGCTTTCTAAGCGCCGTTATCGATGCCAGGAACCTGTTCATAACTGCTCCCAGCGTGATGATACGACGATAATACTCTCACGTCAAGGTGAAAAGTTCTACCCCCACCGTAAACGGCTTTGACATACCGCTGGCATAAGGCTATTATTACCACCAAAGAAAGACCGGAGCGGAGATAGGCCAGTGAAGCGATTTCGCATACTGGTAGTTGACGACGAAGAACGGATTCTAAACTTCCTCAGCACCAAGCTAAAAGCCTCCGGCTACGAAGTGCTGACCGCCCCTAACGGCGTCAAGGGGCTGGAGCAGGTTCAGGCTCAGGAGCCCGACATGGTGGTGCTAGACCTGCTTATGCCCAAGATGGACGGCCTGGAGATGCTTAAACAGCTGCGCACCTTTTCCCCGGTGCCGGTCATCATCCTTACCGCCAAAGGGGCCGATACCGACCGGATTAAAGGGCTGCAACTGGGAGCCGACGACTACCTGCCCAAGCCCTTCAATCCCGACGAACTGGTAGCCAGGATTGATGCCATCAGGCGCCGTCTGGAACCCGACGAAAGACGAAAAACCACTGAAGTGCTCCAAATAGGTGCTATAACCATTGATTTCCGCAAACACAACGTGCTGGTCAATGGCGAGGAGAAATACCTTACCCGCACCGAATGGCTCCTGCTCAGCCAGCTTGTCAACAATGCCGGCCGCCTCATGTTCTACGAGGAGCTGCTCACCCAGGTTTGGGGCCCGGAATACCGCGATGACGTCCAGATACTCAGGACCTGGATAAGCCGACTCAGGAGCAAGCTGGAGAGTGACCCTGACAAACCCCCGCTTATTCGCACCGTGCCCAAGACCGGCTACATCATAGACCACCCCACCAGCTAGCCTACCCCCGATGTCATAATTTTGTAACTTTTTCCCCCCTGATTTTATGACTTCGTTATCGCCCTTAAACTATCATTTTAGGTACAGTAATTCTAATCAACTACGTGCGCGATATTAAAGAGGGCAATGGCTAAGAACAAAGGGGGTGGCCCCAAGATGTTGAGACCGAAGAGTTGTCCCCGATGCAAAACGGGTGACATCGGGGTTGATAAAGACCACCACGGCTGGTACGAGTACTGCATCCAGTGCGGCTACCTGCGCGACCTGGTCGGCGTGATTGAAGTAGAGGCGAAACCGCCCAGCCAGGGCAGGGGACGCCGGCGGGGACCTAGAATTTCCGACAAAGGAAAGTAACTATATGCTTGACGGGAAGAGGATTGCCATCCTGGCTGAGGAGGAATTCGAGGACTCAGAACTCATCGTGCCGATGTGGGGCATGAAAAACGCCGGCGCCAATGTATTGATTGTGGGCAGCGGCTCCCAGGAGATTTACCAGGGTAAAAGGGGCAGCGTGGCCATAAGGGTCGATACCACCGCTGATAAGGTCAAGGCTGAGGACTTTGCCGCCATCATCATACCCGGCGGCCGTGCCCCGGCCAGGATGCGCCAGCATCAGTCCATGGTCAACTTAATTAAAAAAGCAAACGAGCTGGGCAAGTTAATAGCGGCCGTTTGCTATGGCCCCCAGCTGCTCATCGCCGCCGGCATCGTCAAGGGACGCTGTTTAACCTCCTGCCCCGCGGTAGCCGCCGAACTCAAAGATGCCGGCGCCGAATGGGTCGATGAGGCGGTAGTCCGCAACGACAATATTATTACCTCGCGCAAACCCGCCGACCTGCCCCGGTTCAACCAAGCCATAATCGAAGCCCTACGGGACTAAAAAGGAGGCAAATAATGGCTAATGACCAAGCTATTGAACGGCGACTTAACCGGCTACGTATCTGGAATATCGTTGTTGGACTGATTCTGGCGGTACAAGCTGCTTTGATAGCAGTACTCACCAACGATTTTTCTCTTCCAGTGACATCAACCTTCATGACCGGCCAGCCCGGAACAGCGCCCGAGCTCCAACACCTGTTTAATATCGCCACCGGTTGGGGTGTTTTCACTTTCCTGGCAATCTCGGCGGCGGCTTTGTTGATAATCGCATCGCCTCTCGTTTTTCCCTGGTACAAGCGTAACCTACTACAGAATCGTAACTACGGACGCTGGATAGAGTACTTTTTCAGCTCCTCTATCATGATTGTGCTAATTGCCCAAATCACCGGTATCAGCGATATTGCTGCCTTAATAGCCATCTTCAGCATCAATGCTTGTATGATACTTTTCGGAGCGCTACAGGAGAAATATGAAAACCCGGGCAAGCCTAGCTGGCTTCCCTTCTGGTTCGGCAGCTTTGCCGGGGCCATCCCTTGGCTCGCCATCGCGATTTACGTCTGGGCGCCTGGGCTCGAGGTATCTCCACCCGGGTTTGTCTACGGCATCATTGCCTCGCTGTTCGTTTTCTTTAACTGCTTTGCTATCAACATGGTATTGCAGTATAAGCAGGTAGGACCCTGGCGGGATTACCTGTTTGGGGAGAAGGTGTATATACTGCTCAGTCTCACGGCCAAGGTGCTGTTAGCCTGGCAGGTGTTCTTCCCGGTGCTGATGTCAGCCTAGTCTTAGATTGGATTTCGTTAATGAAGGGGAGCAAGGCAAATGAAAATAACAGTGCGTAAGCTGGGCCTAGTGGTAATCATCTTCGGCATTATCGCTCTGGCCATGGGCATCGTCTTTGTCCAGCAGGGCTTTGAGAAAGAGTCCTGGCTGGTGGGGACGATGGCCAGTGAGCAGATAACCATGCCCGACGGCTCCGGCACTATCGTCGATGATTCAACGCTGGCTGAAGCCGCCGGTGACATAGTCAGGGAACACCGGCACGGTATCGCCCCGACCTACGGCGACCTGCTGGGCGATGAGCATTTTAATCCCGCCGACCCCGCCCAGCTGACCTACGCCCAAGCGATGAACATCGAAAACTACCTGTACCTGGCGGTCACTGCCTTCGGCGTCTTCACCGTGGTCAAAGCAGCCGGCGCCTTCATGATAGTGATGGCTTTAGCCCTCGGCGTCATCGGCTATTCGCTATGGAGCCTGGGCAGAGCCTAAGCCAGCCAGGAAAATTACTTAATTTAAGTGAACAGGAGGCGTAAAAATGAAAGTTAAAAAGGTTGGAGAGAAATACAGGTGCAACATTTGTGGTAGTGAAGTGACAGTAACCAAGGTTGGTGGTGGCATTCTAGTTTGCTGCGGAGAGGAGATGGAGAAAATAGACTAAAAGCGGTACGCAAAAATAAACAAGTAAAAACTAAAGGAGGCAAACTATGGCTAAAGTAGCCCGAGAAATGGTGGAGATGACCGGGATAGACGTTGACGAGCTTATCGAGCTCCTGGTCACCAACGCCGCTGCGGAACTGACCACCTACTACTACTACACCATCCTGCGGGCCAATCTTATCGGACTCGAAGGCGAGACGATAAAGGAAATCGCCGAGACCGCCCGCATCGAAGACCGGAACCACTTTGAGGCTATTGTCCCCCGTATCTACGAGCTGGGCGGCAAACTGCCGGAGGGCATGGTCGATTTCCACAACATGTCATCCTGCCCGCCGGCAAGCCTGCCCAAGAACCCCAAAGACGTCAAGGCCATGCTGACGGTGCTGGTAGAGGCGGAGCGATGCGCCGTCAGGGGCTATACCCACATCTGCAACCTTACGGCAGGCAAAGACCACCGCACCTACGATTTAGCCCAGTCTATTCTCAACGAAGAGATTGAGCACGAATCGTGGTTCTCCGAATTCCTGGGTGAGAGTCCCTCCGGGCACTTCCTGCGCCGCGGCGATACCTCCCCCTTCGTTTCCAAGTTCTTGAAATAACCGCCAGATGATGTATCATAGTGGGGAGGCTCGGGGCTAATACGGGCTTCCCCAATTTTCTAGCTAAAACCGGACCGGAAATGGAAATTAGCTTCTTTCAAAACCTCCATCCGGTGCTGCAGGCGCTGCTGGCCACCTGCTTCACCTGGGCAATGACGGCCATAGGGGCCGCCGCCGTCTTTGCCGCCCGGGACATCAGCCGGCGGGTTCTGGACGCCATGCTCGGCTTCGCCGCCGGCGTTATGATTGCCGCCAGCTACTGGTCGCTGCTGGCGCCGGCCATTGCCATGTCCCAGGGTAAAGCCATCCCGGCCTGGGTGCCAGCGGTGGTCGGCTTCCTGTTGGGCGGTATCTTCCTGCGCGGCATTGACAGGGTACTGCCCCACCTCCACCTTGGTTTCCCCATAGAAGAAGCCGAGGGGGTCAAGACAGGCTGGCCGCGGAGCACCCTGCTGGTTCTGGCCATCACCATGCACAACATCCCCGAGGGGCTGGCGGTGGGGGTAGCCTTCGGGGCCCTGGCCGCCGGGTTACCCTCGGCCACTCTGGGCGCAGCTATCGCCCTGGCAATCGGCATCGGCATTCAAAACTTCCCCGAAGGGATGGCGGTATCCCTGCCCCTGCGCCGGGAAGGCCTTACCCGCGGCAAAAGCTTCTTTTACGGACAACTATCGGGCATTGTCGAACCCATCGCCGGCGTTATCGGCGCCGCCGCCGTTATTATTGCCCAGCCCATCCTGCCCTACGCCTTAGCCTTTGCTGCCGGCGCTATGATATTCGTCGTCATCGAGGAAGTTATCCCCGAAGCCCAGCGCGGCGGCCATACTGATTTAGCCACCGCCGGCGGCATGATTGGCTTTGCCGTCATGATGCTGCTCGACGTCGCCTTCGGTTAATCATTAATCGGGCACCGCAATGAGAGTATTCACATTAGAAGAGCTAAAAAAGTATGACGGCAGTAAAGGCACTGCCTACGTCGCCTACGCCGGCAAGGTCTACGATGTTTCAAAAAGCTATCAGTGGAAAAAGGGTGTCCACCAGATAAGGCACTACGCCGGCCGTGACTTAACCCGCACCCTGAAACAAGCCCCCCACAGCCCCGATTTGCTGTTCAAATTCCCCGTAGTCGGCAAACTGGCTCAATCATAGCTTACTGGCTACCTGCCATCTTTCCCCTCATTTCATGCTGAACGCTCCTTTTAACAAAACTTAAACCCTAATTTTATGGGCAATTAATCCCCAAATTCTAAGATTAACCTGTGAAATTAAACTATCAATGAGGAGCGACCATGATTGTAATGATTAAAAGTGTCATCCGATGCCCCAATGATATGGTGCTGGTCTTTGACGACGATGAGGAGCAAATCCCCCAATACGAAGGGTGGTACCCGCAGGTAAGGGAGCTTATCCTCAAAGACGCCCCGCCGGATACGGTCTTCGGCTACTGGTTCAACTATGAGGCTGACATAACCACCCTTCCCCGCGAGGAGTGGTAAACACCCAGGGCACAAATATCCCCACTTCACTTTTGCACTACATTGGGGCTTAATGCCATAAGACAACCTTATGGCATTTTTGTGCCTTTTATGATACAATTGGCATACATGGCAGATAAGGTAACGGCCAAGAAAATCCTGATTATAGATGATGACCCCGCCTTCGTCAGGCTGGTTGAGCAGGTCCTCACCCCGGCGGGTTTCGAGGTGCTCACCGCCGGCGGCGGTGCCGAGGGATTACGCCTTTTATACGCCAACCGCCCTAATATAGTGCTGCTGGACGTGGTCATGCCCGAGATGGACGGCTGGCAGACCTGTAACCGCATCCGCGATATCACCGATATCCCCGTCATTATGCTCACCGCCCAGAAGAATGCCGAAGAAGACATCGTGCGCGGGCTGGAGAGCGGGGCGGATAACTACCTGATAAAGCCGGTGGGTAAGCGAGAGCTGGTGGGAAGGGTACAGGCGGTACTGCGGCGCGCCGAGCTATCTCTCCCGGAGGAGCAAAAGGGAACGACTTTCAGCGACGGCTACCTGACGGTGGATATCGTCCAGCACCAGGTGCTGGTCAACGGGGAGCGGGTAAGGCTGACCCCGATTGAGTTCCGCCTGCTGGCGCTGCTACTGCAGAATGCCGGCCGTATTCTCACTCACAAACAGCTGCTGGAGGGGGTCTGGGGCTGGGAGTATATTGATGACCTGGACTACGTGCGCATCTATATCTGGCACCTGCGCCAGAAGATAGAGCCCGACCAGGCTCATCCCAAATATGTCATTACCGAACCCGGTGTCGGTTACTCTTTCCGCAAGGCAAAGTGACCCCTCCCCCACTTTTTTATCTTTTCCCACCCGCCACCCTTAAGGTAGGGCTAAAGCCCTTTTATCCCCACCCCACTTTTAGCAGTTCTTATTTTCCCCATACCCACCCACCCAAAGGGTTGCACCCTTTTAGACCATCTTGCTCCACCCTCCCACCCAAGGAAATTTTAAAGGCGAAGCCTATGAGGGCGGGAAGGTGGGAAGATAAACACCTGCTAACATGGGGAGGAGTGGTAACTTCCCCCCAAGAAGAAATTGTTAGAAGTATCACTTCTGTAGGGCGGGAGGGTGGGAAACAAAACCCACTCTAAAAACCAGTCAATCCCCCCTCAAGACTTTTACCCCTGAAAAACGAAAAATTCCCTCCGCCCCGTAGCTAAAAAAACTTGTGATTATCCGGCGGTAATAGTAGAATATATGCGAGCATGATCAACAAGGGGGTTTATTGTCCCGGGTTGAAGTCTCAGTAAAGTCCAGCCTCCCCGACCCTCGCGGGGAAGCGCTAAAAGCCGATATTCACGACCTCGGCATTGGCACTGTCCAGCAAATCAGGGTCAGCGATGTCTATCTGCTGGAAGGGAATTCGAGCCAGAAAGAACTGGAAACAATCTGCCGGCAGCTGCTGGCCGACCCCGTAGCCGAAAACTATTCCATCGGAGAATCACCCCCCACCCCACCGGACGCCCACGCTGTTGAAGTCGCCTATAACCCCGGCGTGATGGACCCCGTAGAAGAAAGCGTCAGCAAAGGCATCCGCGACCTTGACGTAACCACCGTCACCTCGGTCAAAACCGCCAGGAGATATTATCTATCGGGCAAACTCTCCGCCGGCGATATTGAGCTTATCTCAGGCAAACTGCTGGTCAACAGCGTAATTCAGCACGTGGTCAGCGGCGGGGAAAAGGCGGCGCTGCCCCCCGCCAGCTACAGCTTCTCCTTGGAAGAGGTTGAACTGCTGACTCTGGATGACGGCGGCTTAACCAGGCTGGGACGGGAAAAACTGGAGCTGAATCTGGAAGAGATGGGGCAGATTCAGGGCTATTTCGCCAAAGTGGGGCGCAACCCCACCGATGTTGAGCTGGAAACCCTGGCGCAGACCTGGTCGGAGCACTGCAAGCACAAGACCTTCCGCTCCCGGATAAGGCTGGGCGAAGAGGTCATTGATAACCTGCTCCAGAGCACGGTGATGCGGGTCACCGAAAAGCTCAATAAGCCCTGGTGCCTTTCCACTTTCAAGGACAACTCCGGGGTGATTGATTTTGACGGCCGCTACGCCCTCTGCTTTAAGGTTGAAACCCATAACCACCCCTCCGCCATCGAACCCTACGGCGGGGCGTCCACCGGGCTGGGTGGGGTAATCCGCGACCCCCTGGGCACCGGGCTGGGGTCAAAACCCATCGCCAATACCGATGTATTCTGCTTTGCCCCTCCCGATTTCCCCCACGATAAATTACCCGCCGGCATTCTCCACCCCCGCCGTATTCTAAAGGGGGTGCGCGCCGGCGTAGCCGACTACGGCAATAGAATGGGCATCCCCACCGTCAACGGGGCAATTCTCTTTGACGACAGGTATTTAGGCAACCCGGTGGTGATGTGCGGCACCATAGGCATCATGCCCAAGGAAGCCGCCCAGATGGGCCAACAAAAGCCCGGCGATTTAGTAGTGGTGGTGGGGGGCAAAACGGGGCGGGACGGCATCCACGGCGTGACTTTTGCCTCGGCGCTGCTCACCGGGGAATCGGAAGAGACCTCGGCAAGCTCGGTGCAGATTGGCAACGCCATCACCGAAAAGAAGATGATTGACGTACTGCTGGTGGCGCGGGAACGGGGCTTATACCGGCGCATCACCGACTGCGGCGGCGGCGGGCTTTCCTCGGCGGTGGGCGAAATGGCCGCCGAAACCGGCGTCAAAGTAAATCTGGAAAAAGTGCCCCTGAAATACTCCGGCTTATCATACCGGGAGATATGGCTGTCCGAATCGCAGGAGAGAATGCTGCTGGCGGTGCCCCCGGAATCAGCCGAAGAACTGATTAGCCTCTTTGCCAGCGAGGATGTCGAAGCCACCATAATCGGCGAATTTACCAGCGATAAGCGCCTTAAACTCCTCTACGCAAACAATTTGGTAGCCGACCTTGATATGGAATTTTTACACCACGGGCTGCCCCAGTCGGAAAGGAAAGCGGTCTGGCAGCCAACTCAACACCCAGAACCCGACTTTGCCGAGCCGGCTGATTTAGGCGAAGACCTGAAAAGGATTTTGGGCTCGTGGAACGTCTGCAGCAAGGAGTGGGTCATCCGCCAGTATGACCACGAAGTCCAGGGGGGCAGTATTTTAAAACCGCTGACGGGCATAAACAACGACGGCCCCGGCGACGCCGCCGTTGTCCGCCCCCTGCTTAATTCCGAGCGGGGCGTTATTATCGCCTGCGGCATCAACCCCAAATACGGGGACATCGACCCCTACTGGATGGCGGCTTCGGCGGTAGACGAGGCGCTGCGGCAGATTATCGCCGTCGGCGGCAATCTTAAAAGAGTGGCTCTGCTGGATAACTTCAGCTGGGGCAACCCGGAAAAGCCCGACCGGCTCGGCGGGCTGGTGCGGGCGGCGCAGGGCTGCGCCGATATCGCCTTAGCCTACGGAGCGCCCTTTATCTCGGGCAAGGACAGCCTCTACAACGAATATGAGACGGAAAAGGAAAGCATCTGCATCCCGCCCACCCTGCTCATCTCGGCAATGGCAGTGATGGAAGACGTCGCCAGAGTAATATCAATGGACTGCAAGCAGGCGGGCAATCTTATCTATATCATCGGAACGACCTATGACGAGCTGGGCGGCTCGCACTACTACGATATTCACGGCGCCGTCGGCAATAAGGTGCCCCGGGTCAACCCCGAAAAGGGCAAAAAGCTGATGGAAGCTTTAAGCGCTGCTATGGAAAAAGGTCTGGCAAAGTCATGCCATGATTTGAGCGAGGGGGGGCTGGGGGTGGCGGCGGCGGAAATGGCTTTTGCCGGCGGGCTGGGCATGACCCTTAATCTGGATAAAGCCCCCCTGGGCGAAGCCGTCGCCCGCAACGACACTATACTCTTTTCCGAATCAAACAGCCGCTTCCTGGTGGAGGTAGCCCCCCAGGATAAGCAACGCTTTGAGCAGGCAATGAAAGGGATAGACTTTGCCGCCATCGGCGAGGTGAACCAGGGAGACAAGCTTGAGGTCTACGGAATTAACGGCAAAAAGATAGTAAACGCCCCTCTGGCGGAACTAAAGGAGGCCTGGCAAAAACCGCTGGACTGATAGTGATGGCTAAAGTAAAGACCTTAATCTTAAGGGCGCCGGGGACAAACTGTGATGCCGAGGCGGCTTTTGCCTTCGAGCAGGCCGGCTCAGCCGTGGAACTGGCCCATATCAACCAGCTCGTCGGCGGCGATACCTCCCTGTCCGGCTACCAGATACTGGTCATACCCGGCGGCTTCACCTACGGCGACGACGTCTCCGGCGGCAAGATTCTGGCCAACGAACTGAAACTAAAGCTGGGCAGCGACATCCGGCGCTTTATCGATAAAGGCGGGTTAATCTTAGGCATCTGCAATGGTTTTCAGGTACTGGTCAAGGCGGGCATCCTGCCCCCGGCTGAAAACGGCCAGCGCCTGACCCTGTCCGGCAACGACTCCAACCGCTTCGAGTGCCGCTGGGTATATCTACAGGTTAACCAGCAAAGCCCCTGTATCTTTACTAAAGGGATAAGCGCCATGTACCTGCCGGTGGCGCACGGCGAAGGCAAGATAATGGCGGAAAAGGCAACTCTGGATAAACTGAACGTGGTGGTGCGCTACTCCGATGCCAAAGGCGATACCAAAGCCGGCTATCCCGATAATCCCAACGGCTCGGTGGATAACATCGCCGGCATCTGTGACACCACCGGGCGTATCTTCTCCCTGATGCCCCACCCGGAGCGATTTATCAGCTGGAGCCAGCACCCGCGCTGGACGCGGGAAGCGCCCCGGCAGCACGGCGACGGGCTGGGCATTTTCTTAAACGCCGTGGACTGGGTCAGACACAGCTGAAAAATCTATGAGCTATATTTCATCCTGGAGCGGGGGCAAGGACAGCTGTTTTGCCGCTTATCTGGCGCTCGGTCAGGGATATAACATATCTCATTTAGTGAATTTCATCTCTCAAGAATTTAAGAGGGTAAGCTTTCACGGCACCGAAGCTAAGCTGATTCAGCTGCAAAGCCAGGCTATCGACATCCCTCTGCTGCAGAAACAGACCACCTGGGAAGAATACGAGCAGGAGTTTAAAGAAGCGGTGCGAAGCCTGCTCCCCCAGGGTATAAAGGGGATGGTCTTCGGCGATATCTACCTCGATGAGCATAAGGAGTGGGTGGAAAGGGTCTGTGGTGAACTGGGGATTGAAGCTGTTGAGCCGTTGTGGGAGAAAGACACGGAAGAGGTCTTCACCGATTTTATTGATGCTGGCTTTGAGGCCGTTATCGTCAGCGCCAGCGACGAGCTAATTGACCAAGGCTGGGTCGGACAGCGGCTAGACAGGAAGTTCCTAGCCTATTTGAAAACCAGAAATGTTGACCTCTGCGGTGAGAACGGTGAATACCATACGCTAGTGGTCAACGGCCCCCTGTTTAAGAGAAGCATCCAGATAATAGAGAGTAGAACTATCAACCGGGACAACCGCTGGCTACTGGATACCGTTAAATATCGGCTGGCGTAAGGGATAAAAGGAAAGGGGCTGGGATGAAATCCCAGCCCCTTCTTGACCATTTAAGACGGTATTAAGACGGTACCTGGGGCAGTTCCGCCTGTGCCTGCCTGACTTCTTCCTCAGGATAGGCGTAATCCACCAGTTCACCCGCCAAGTATTTCTCATAAGACGCCAGGTCGAAGTGCCCGTGTCCGCTATGGGCAATCAGGATGGTCTTTGATTTACCCTCCTCCTTGCACTTAAGGGCTTCATCAATAGCCACTTTAAGGTTATGGCATGGTTCAGGAGCGCTGATAATGCCCTCGGTGCGGGCAAACTGTATCCCGGCCTCAAAGACCTTGGTCTGAGCTTCAGCCCGGGCTTCAACCAGGCCCAGCTTATGGAGGTGGCAGATGATGGGCGCCATGCCGTGGTAGCGCAACCCACCAGCGTGAATTGGGGGCGGTACAAAGGCATGACCCAGGGTATACATCTTGAGCAGAGGAGTAAGACCAACCAGGTCGCCAAAGTCATAGGTATATAAGCCCTTGGTCACCGTAGGACAGCTTTCCGGCTCGACGCAGATGATGCGCAGGTCTTTCTTCTTACCGCTAATCTTATCCCGAACCCAGGGCAGGAACTGCCCGGCGAAGTTGGAGCCGCCGCCGATACAGCCGACGATGATGTCGGGGTAGGCATCGGCCATCTCCATCTGCTTGCGGGTCTCCTCGCCGATGATGGTCTGGTGAAGCAGGACATGGTTGAGCACACTGCCCAGGGAGTAGTGGGTATCGTCACGGCCGATGGCATCCTCCACTGCCTCGCTGATAGCCAGTCCCAGACTGCCGGGGCAGTCGGGCCACTTGGCCAGCATATCCCGACCCGCCTTGGTATCCGGGCTGGGGCTGGGGACGCAATTACCCCCCCAGGTCTCCATGGCGATGCGCCGGTAGGGCTTCTGGTCATAGCTAATTCTGACCATATAGACCTTAATTTCTATATCAAAGAGGGCGCCGGCGAAGGACAGGGCGCTACCCCACTGCCCGGCGCCGGTCTCGGTGGTGATACGCTTGATGCCCTCCATCTTGTTATAGTAGGCTTGGGCTACCGCCGTGTTGGGCTTGTGGCTCCCCGCCTGGTTGGTCCCCTCGTACTTATAGAAGATTTTAGCCGGTGTATCCAGGGCTTTCTCCAGCCGGTAGGCCCGGTGCAGCACGGTAGGCCGCCAAGTGCGGTAAATCTCCAGCACCTCGTCGGGGATTTCAATCCAGCGCTCAGTGCTCACCTCCTGCATAATAAGCCCCATAGGAAACAGGGGCGCCAGGTCATCGGGAGTTACCGGCTTTCCCGTACCCGGGTGCAGCACTGGCGGCAATGGCTCAGGCAAATCAGCCTGGATATTATACCAGTGGGTCGGCATGTCCTTCTGGTCGAGAAAATACATCGCTCTATTAAATTTCTTGGCCATTTTTCCTCCTTTGATTTCGGGGCTCCAATTTATTTAAAAGCTTCCGCATTTTAAGGGTCAGTTGATGCCGATAATACAACCTGCGGCACTGGGCTGTCAAGCCCGAACTGTATGTACCGGGGTTTACTGCGTTTGCATATACAGACGCACTAGCCTATAATTTCCACTGACGGCAATGGCAAACACCAAGGAAAAGGCCAAAATCAAAGAGCAAACCAGAAGCCTGTTACACCGCTTTAACCGCAAAAGAAGCAACCTTATACCCGCCCTGCAGAAGGTTCAGGAAGAGCTGGGCTATCTGCCCCGGGAAGCCATGCTGGAGGTCGCCGGGTTTCTGGATATACCGGATATAGACGTCTACGGCGTGGTCACCTTCTACAACCAGTTCCGGCTCAATCCCCCGGGAAAGCACTCGATAAGGGTATGCCTGGGCACCGCCTGCCATATGAAGGGCGGTTATATCACTCTGGACGCCTGGAAGAGAAGGCTCAAGATTGACCAAGGGCAGACCACCGCCGACCGCGAGTTCGACCTGGATACGGTAGCCTGCGTCGGCTGCTGCGTCATGGCGCCGGTAACGGTGGTCGATGGTAAGCCCGAAGGTCAGGTGGAACCGACCAAGGTGGACGGTATTCTTCTCTCATTCGAGCAGAAGAAGAAGCGGGGCAAAAAGAAACGGTGAAAGCAACCGAGCTTCCAGGTATAGCCTCGACTTTCCAGAAAATAAAGAGCCAGGCCGAACTAGGCTGGCAGGAATTGCAGCGCCGCCGGGCGGTAATCATGGTCGGCGCCGCCACCTGCGGCCGGGCCGCCGGGGCACTGGAAGTGCTCCAGGCTTTCAAAAACGAGGTTAAAAAGCACAACCTCGACTGCCCCGTTATCGAAGTCGGCTGCATGGGGCACTGCTACGCCGAGCCGATAGTTATCATCAGCAAGCCGGGCTTTCCCTCCATAGTCTATCAGCAGGTCAATCCGGTCATCGCCAAGAGGCTGGTCAGGGAATTCATCATGGGCGACGACCCCTGCCTGGAATCCGTCCTCGGTGCTCTGGAAGCCAACGATCTGGTTCCCAGCCTGGCCGATTTCCCCCGCGCCAAATTTGAACAGAAGATTATCCTCAAAAACTGCGGGCATATCGACCCGGAGGACATAGACCATTATATCGCCAGCGGCGGCTATTCGGCTTTGGTAAAAGCCCTCCAGCTAACGCCGGAAAAGATTATCGACGAAGTCAAAAAGTCGGGCTTAAGGGGCCGGGGCGGCGCCGGTTTTCCGGCTGGGAAGAAATGGGCAACCTGCCGTAATGCCCCCGGTAAGCCCAAGTATGTCATCTGCAACGGCGACGAGGGTGACCCCGGCGCCTTCATGGACCGGTCTATTCTGGAAAGTGACCCCCACTCCGTAATTGAGGGCTTGCTCATTGCCGGCTACGCCGTTGGCGCCCGCTATGGCTATATCTATGTCCGCGCCGAGTACCCACTGGCTGTCCGTAGAACTCAGCTTGCCCTGCGCCAGGCAAGAAAGCTGAACCTGCTGGGCAAGAATATCCTGGGCAGCGACTTCAGCTTTGATATAAAACCCTTTCAGGGGTCGGGTGCCTTCGTCTGCGGCGAAGAAACCGCCCTTATCGCCTCGCTGGAGGGAAAGTCGGGCACCCCCAACTACCGCCCCCCCTACCCGGCAGTAAGCGGACTGGAGGGCAAGCCCACCCTCATCAACAATGTCAAGACGCTGGCTTTTATCCGCCATATAGTTGATAAAGGCGCCGAATGGTTCACCGGCATCGGCACCAAAAACAGCCCCGGTACAGCCGTCTTCGCCCTGGCCGGCAAGGTGGTCAACACCGGACTCATTGAAGTGCCCATGGGCACCACCCTGCGCCAGGTCATTTTTGACGTCGGCAGCGGCATTCCCGGCGGCAAGCCTTTCAAGGCAGTGCAGATAGGCGGCCCCTCCGGCGGCTGCCTGCCCGAATCGGCTTTAGACCTACCCATTGACTTTGACTCGCTGGCCGATGCCGGGGCGATGATGGGCTCCGGGGGCATGATTGTTCTCGACCAAGACGACTGCATGGTGGAGATAGCCCGCTATTTTCTGGAGTTCACCCAGCGCGAGTCCTGCGGCAAGTGTACTTTTTGCCGCCTGGGGACAAAGCAACTGCTGGAAATGCTGGCCGAATTTACCCATGGCAAGGGGGAAATCAAAGACCTGGATACCCTCACCGAGCTGGCCGAGGACATCAAGGCGGGCTCGCTCTGTGGCCTGGGTAAGACGGCACCCAACCCGGTGCTGACCAACCTGCGCTATTTCCGCGATGAATATGAAGCCCACATCAAGGAGGGACGGTGCCCGGCGCTGATGTGCCAGGAGCTTATCGCCTTCTACATCATCCCGGATAAGTGCGAGCTCACCTGCGACGCCTGCGTCGGCACCTGTACCGTGGAAGCCATATCCAGCCACCCCAAGAAAAGGTATAAGATTATCGACCAGGAGAAGTGCGTCAAGTGCGGCACCTGCCTTACCGCCTGCCCGCCGCAGTATAACGCCATCGTCAAGTTATCACCACCCGACCAAGTGCCAAAATGAAAACGGTCTCATTAATCATTGACGGCAAGAAATTAACCGCCCCGAAAGGGGAGAGAGTCCTCTGGGCGGCGCTGGATAATGATATTTATATCCCCCACCTCTGCGCCCACCACGATAATTCGGCTCCGGACGCCTCCTGCCGGCTGTGCTGGGTGGAAATAGAGAACAAAAGCCAGCCGGTGACCGCCTGCACCGAAACAGTGGCGGAAGGCATGGTGGTAAACACCCGGGGAGAAGCCGCTATAAGGCTGGCGCGCACCGCCCTCGAATTGCTTCTGGCCAGCAACGCGGTGGACTGCGCTAACTGTGCCAAGAGCGGCAACTGCGAGCTGCAAAAGATAGCCGCCCACCTCAAGGTCAACCTCAAGACCCGGCGGTTTAGGAAAATCCTGCGCGACCTGCCGGTGGACACCAGCAGCCCGCTATTTATCTACGACCCCAACAAGTGCGTGCTCTGCGGCCAGTGCATCTGGGTCTGCCGAAAGCAATTAGGCATCAGCGCCCTTGGCTTTGCCCACCGCGGTTTTAACCGGAGAATGACCACCTTTAACGACCAGCCTATCGGCCAGTCAGAGTGCGCTGAGTGCCGTGAATGCGTCAATATCTGTCCCACCGGCGCTCTCTGCTTCAAGTAGGCGGAGCTAAATCTTTATACCCCGGCCAGTCCCCCACCCAGTTCCAGTAGCTTTTCCACCCGTGCTAAGCTATCGCTTTCGGCGTAGATGCGGAGCACCGGCTCGGTGCCGGAGAAGCGTATAAGCAGCCAGCTGGTATCGGCAAGGGCAAGGTGAAAACCATCGACGGTGTTTACCTTTACCACCTCAACCCCGCCAATTGATTTGGGCAAACTATCATTGACCCGCTTAATTATCGTCTGGCGCCGGTCTTCGGGAAAGGTGAAGTCCCGCCGCTGGTAGTAGTGAGGACCAACTTTACTATACAGGTAATCCAGCAGCTGCGAAGGCGTCTTGCCGGTCCGGAGCATGAAATCCAGGAAATAGATACCGGCTAATATGCCGTCCCGCTCCGGCATAT
>Ga0307429_1000408_pt1 | contig 26795 bp, 33 predicted proteins | sample SalMarWE160230MG_FD_202151 | JGI IMG/M metagenome (GOLD analysis project Ga0307429, IMG submission 202151) | Salt marsh sediment microbial communities from the Plum Island Ecosystem LTER, Massachusetts, United States - WE1603-230 | ecosystem: Environmental > Aquatic > Marine > Intertidal zone >... | reverse complement strand
TCACTTCCCGCACGATCCGGCCCGTGTCATCCACAATGCAGACGCTGGTCTCCTTGACCGATACATCCAATCCAGCAAAATGGTCCATGCTGCGCTTCTCCTTCTGATGCTTGAGGCCCCTAACCACAGTGACCTCGTTTCACCATCAGCCTGAAGCGCAGCACCCAAAATCTTCAGATATCAACAAGCTGCCGGCCGATTACCCCATCTTTACCCCCGAAAGCGGACATGTGCGGTGCACTAGGTCATGTCTGCTTTGTGCCAAAAACCGACATTCATGAGTTCGTCTCACACCAAACGAAAAACCCCGGGACATTGCCCGGGGCTTTTTTGTTCCAAGAGAGCGTCTCAGCGTTGGGCGTCAGAACTTATAGTTCACGCCAACCCTGGCAATGTTGCCATTGAAGTGCACCTCCGATTGAGTGCTGACGGTCGTGAAGAGCATAAACGCGGGATTGAACTGGTTGAGCTGCGAGTTCAAAGTCAGGTGGCCGAGATCATAGTAGAGATACTCCGCCTTAACCGACCACCGTGGGGCGAACATCCACTCTAACCCGCCGCCGAGAGCCCAGCCGGTGCGAACGCTCGAGGCTGAGGCGAAGGCTGGCGTTGATGGCAAGCCGACGATTGAGGGAATGGCCTCTGTGAATGATACGTTGGCGCTAACATGGCCGTAGGCCAAGCCTCCCGTCACATAAAGAAGCAACGGGTTGATCGGCGTCCAGCCCAATCGCCCACGGAGTGTCCCGAGCCAGTCCAGCTTTTGGCTGCCCGTTCCCGTCACGGTAACGGGGTTGGGAAAGCCAACGGGCACCACCGTGCCGGACAGGCTGTCACTGCCCTTTATGTCGGCTCCTTGAAAGTCCGTCTCAACGCCCCAAACAAACGCACCAATTTGTTGATTGTATCCGATTTGGACACCGCCGATGAACCCGCTCGCCTTGGTGCCGAATTGCCCAGGAACAGCGGCTGCAGCAGTAGTGTGAAAGACTGCCAATCCGGGGAGGCACCCGCCGAGAGCAGGATTACAGAAGGTCCCCACCGAACTGTTGTCGATCGGGTCGTTACCCCAGCCGCCTCCTGCGTTTAGACCGACGTACCAGCCAGTCCAATTCGAAGTCGGCGCGGTGACGATTGGTGCTGCTTTCGTCTTTACTGGCAAATCAGATGCCGCCGCGACCTGTGTGAAAGCGCTGACGCAAACGGCGGCGGTCAAGGCGAGTGACAAATGTCGCATATAAATTCCCCAAACAAAGTTGTCATAAAGATAGCCTAAAGTAAATTGCCAAGAAATGCGGGTTTTGCTCAGTACACCTGAAATCTTGAGTATGTGGTGATTTGGTCACGCCAAATTGGATGCAGTTTCAGCCATTTAATGCGCATTTCCGCTCTGGGTCATAAGCGGACATTTGCAGTGCACTCGCCCATGTCCGCTCTACCCCCGAAAGCGGACATCGGTAGCGCAATTATGGATCATCCGGCCTCGGTTTCGGAACGATGAAACGAACATCGATTGCTGTAGTAACCGGCATGTCTTGCGATGCTGAATGCTCGATCGATGCGAGCTTGGAATGCAGATAAGGCGCTGCCGCCTTTGCCATCTCATCACGCCGTCGTGCCGGAGCCTTTGGATCCCGCATAACCGCGAGCATGTAGTCGAGCGGCAACTGGCCGCCGGCTTGAGCGGCCTCGATCAGGGCCCGAGTGCGCCTATTACGAGAGCCTTTTGGTCTGCCACGCAAATTGCCAGACCGGCCTGGCTGAAATGGCCCGCCTCGCAGTTTTTTTGAATTGTTTACAGGGCCCGTCATGATTCGATCTCCTGGATGCAATCCTCTTCGGATGTGAGACGGATTTCGTCTCCAACAATAGGGGGAATATTGCTGCGGACGTGTTTTGTCTCAATCTGATTGCGACGCCGGTACCATGTCGCTCGTGATATTCCGCGAAGTTGCCATGGCTTCGATTTACTTAGCGGCGCTGGTTTGGCATTACGCCGTTGCGCTCTATTGTGACGCTTGCGTTCGCGATCGCGGTCTCTTCGTCGCTGAGCCAGCATATCTCCCGAAACGCCGATCGCTCGAATGGTCGTAATGCAAAGGCGTGTTCGCTCATCATCGGTCAGGTTCAACAGCTCACCAAGCTGTGTTGCCGTATATCGGAGCGGTCGATCGGCGACCATTTTGGCCGATTCTTCGGCTTCCGCGCGTGGCATCCATGGAGCCCATCGAAACGCCCAGCTAACTACGTGCCTCACGATATCGCATGGCATATGCGCGATCTGATTCGCGGCTAACAAGAAATCTTCGCGACCCGCGTCGTCGTTAGGTAACATGAGGCCGTAGCGCCTTTGAAAGATGCGTTCTAGCTCCCGCAGCCGAATAATGTTTAGGAGGTGATTTCGCGTCAGACCAGCGCGGCGGCGCTTGGCATGCCACGCATATCGGACCGAAATTTCGTGCCGCGCGGCAGCAACTTTTGCGGCATCTTTGCGCGCGCCATGTTGCGCACGATCACCGCGATGACGTGCGGAACGGTTAGCGAACAAACTCCCCGCATTTTCCCCCAATTTGTGGGGGGACAACACGGTTTGTTCATGTCTCAACGCTGGGGGACAAGGGAGTGCTCGATCACAAAAGCGCAGATTTGGCGAAGCTTTTGTGGTGCTGCCGGTAAGGATTGAACTTACGACCTCCCCCTTACCAAGGGGGTGCTCTACCACTGAGCTACGGCAGCGAAAGAATAGCGCGACCGACACGACAGCGCGCGAACGCGGCGGAAACTGCCATATCGGGCCCCGGTGGCGCAAGGCAAAGCGGCTTGCGTCGTGCAGCGGCCGCCCGATAAATGACGGCATGCCGCGCGCGGGTGGCAACGACACGAAAGCCGGCAAATCCGGCGGCCGGAAAAAACGGCTGGCGGCGGCGCTGCGCGAGAACCTGCGACGTCGCAAGGCGCAGGCGCGCGGGCGCGGCACGCAATCTCCGCCCTCGGCGCGCGCGAAATCGCCGCCGCGCGATGGTGAAACCCGCTGATCGGGCGCTTCAGGGCCCGGTTTGCCGAATTTTCCGCGACGCGGATGGTAATCTTGCAAAAATTTGGCTTGGCCGAAGGGCGGCCGACGGTCCATAACAGCGGGCCGGTTCCGAGCTAAGAGCGTGGTAAGCGGGCGGGGCGACATGGATCGTATTCGTATCGTCGGCGGAGAGCGGCTTTCCGGCGCTATCCCGATTTCGGGCGCCAAAAATGCCACCTTGCCGCTCATGATCGCTAGTTTGCTCACCGAGGACACGCTGATCCTCGACAATGTCCCGCACCTGGCCGACGTCGGCCAGCTGCAGCGCATTCTCGGCAATCACGGCGTCGACGTCATGATCGCCGGCAAGCGGCCGGGCGAAGATCCAAACCATGGCCGCACGCTGCACATCTCGGCTAAGAACATCGTCGACACCACCGCGCCCTACGAGCTGGTCTCGCGCATGCGGGCGAGTTTCTGGGTGCTGGCGCCACTGTTGGCGCGCATGGGCGTTGCCAAGGTGTCGATGCCGGGCGGCTGCGCCATCGGCACGCGCCCGGTCGACCTGTTGATCATGGCGCTGGATAAGCTCGGCGCGGCAATCGAGATCGAAGGCGGCTACGTCATCGCGCGCGCTAGACAAGGCCTGCGCGGGGGCGAGATCGAATTTCCCAAGGTTACCGTCGGCGGCACCCATACCGCGGTGATGGCGGCCGCGCTCGCCCGCGGCACCACGGTGATCGAGAACGCCGCGCGCGAGCCCGAGATCAGCGACGTCGCCGATTGCCTCAACAAGATGGGGGCGAAGATTTCCGGCGCCGGCACGTCGCGCATCGTCATCGAGGGCGTGCCGAAATTGCACGGCGCGCGCCACGCGGTGCTGCCCGACCGTATCGAGACCGGCACCTATGCTTTTGCCGTGGCGATGACCGGCGGCGACGTGCTGCTGGCGAACGCGCGCCCAGAGTTGCTGCAGGCCGCGCTTGACGTTTTGGCGCAGACCGGCACCACGGTAACGCCGACCAACGAAGGCGTGCGCATCACGCGCAACGACGCGCAACTTTCTCCGGTCGACGTGACGACCGCTCCATTCCCGGGATTTCCCACCGACTTGCAGGCGCAGCTGATGGCGCTGATGACACGCGCCAAGGGCACCTCGCACATCACAGAGGCCATTTTCGAGAACCGCTTCATGCACGTGCAGGAGCTGGCGCGGCTCGGCGCCAATATACAGCTCGACGGCCAGACCGCGACCATCGAAGGCGTTAAGCACCTGAAGGGCGCGCCGGTGATGGCCACTGATTTGCGCGCATCCGTATCACTGGTGATAGCGGCGCTGGCCGCCGAAGGCGAGACCGAGGTCAACCGGGTCTATCACCTCGACCGCGGCTTCGAGCGGCTGGAGGACAAGCTCAGCGCTTGCGGCGCAGCGATCGAGCGCATTAGCGATTAACTTTAGCTCGGCCTCAACCCGCCTCATCGTTCGGAGCGCATGAAGTGCGTGTCTCGAAGGAGGGGGCGGCCTCATGCTTCGAGACGAGGCCTTCCTCAGCATGAGGCCGGGAGCAGCACAGACTCGCTCCTTGTGTCCGCGCCGGCTAGTATCCGCTATGGGATTAACAACGGACAGCGGAAGATTTTGGCCGGCGATAGTTTTTCCGCTTTTAACCCATCAGCGACATTGCAAAGCGGAATTGCTGCACTGCCGGTAAGGCCCTATGCAGCGCCCTCAAAAAAGCCGATGGTGACTAGGTGGCGCGGGCGGAAATGGCTGGTTTTTTGGTCATGGGGCCGTTGGTCATTTTATTGGCGGCCTGGGGAAGTGCGCAGATTTGTCGGTAGGCCCATTGGGGAGTTAACCGGAACTGAAACATACAGAGTCGCATTTCATGCATTTTCGCGCACGCAGCCTCGGATTAAGTCCTCGATCCGTTGATTTTCTTATTCTGGGTTTGTGGACTTTGGCCATTTTCGTTGGGCTGATTTTGTATTCGATGCCGTTTTATTTAATTGCGCTGATGATCGCTTTAGCTGTCGGCTTTCCCGCTTGGGCGGCGCTGACCGTCTTTCCCATGGCCGTCATTGCCATGCTGTATCTGTCTTGCGTGATCGCCGCGAGACGCACGCGGTGGCCCGTCGCGGGATTGCGAACGGCGAGATCAAGCTCGGGTGTCCGGACCGTGCCGAGGATTGCATTGCCGGACAATACGGCGAGTCCGGCTGACTATTACAGAAACGTGAAACGGCTCGGCTGACGGCGGCGAGCATAAAACTTTCATCGAGCCCTCGGGACCAGGATGCGGCGGCGCGAACAGTGGCATGCGGTTTTTTGCAATTACGCGGGCAATTAAATTAGCGTGCGCTTCAGTGCCAGGGAAACTGCCGCCCAAATCGCCGAATTGGACGGTTACCGAGCAAACCTACGGTAGGTGGGGGTAATGGAGCTGCCATTCAGAAACTGAATTAGTCAGAATGTCGGCTTGTGACACAACGCGGACAACCCAGTTTCGCCCGTGTTTGTCCGCTTTCCGGCAACAGCGGGCGACGGTCGATTTTGGTCGGGGATGGGTTGTCTGTTTTTGACCCGACTCGGACAAGCAGGGCATCCGCTGCGCGCCATCACGCATGTTCGATAATTTCCAATGGCATTGATCCAGATCAATGCGCGATTGAGGATATATTAGACTTTAGTCTAAAGCGTACGTTCAGGCGTGCGCCGACGTGTGCCGTGGAATTCCAATCTATGGAGGCTACCATGGCAGGTATACGAATTTTCAACGTCCATCGAACGTGGGAGGATTGGGCCGGCATGTTGCTTGGCCTTTTGATCGTGCTTTCGCCCTGGTTTGCCGGGCAAGAGGACAATCAAATGGTGATGTTGAATGCCGGGCTGATCGGCGTGCTGGTGTTCGCGCTAGGCGCAATCGAGCTGGTAGAGCTGTACCGCTGGGAGGAAACCGGCGAAATCGCCTGCGGGTTATGGCTGATCGTGTCGCCATACATCTTTGGCTATGCTGGCACCGGCATGCTCCAGTACTGCCATTTCGGTCTCGGCGCTGTCGTCGTGCTACTGGCGGCGGTGGAGCTTTGGCAGGACTGGAAGCTCAGCGACAAGCAGCTTGCTGAGCACGGAGGGAAATAGCGAATTAAAACACTGAGCAGGGCTCGCATGGCACAGTACGTTAGAGCCCCTACGACCGCACACTCGGGACCGTTTCATTGGGGCCGCCGCAGTTGGCGGCCCCCTTTCATTTCGAACCGAGCGTCTAATGTCGCCTATTGGCACTTAATGGACGATCCGGTTGCGCCCGCGTTTGTCCGTTTTCGGGCAATAGCGGACATTACCTAGAGGCCCTTGGCCGCGGATATCTTAGTCGGCGAAAATTTGAGCACCGTATTTGGGGGGCCGCCCGCCGTCGAAGCGTATCGCAGATAGCGACAGCTGCCACCTCTTTTGATTTCCTGTGTTCCCGAGCCATAATCACGGGCTACCCAAACTAAAAGAAGCGCTCTAAGATTACTTTCGTGGCGTAAACAAAGAGACGGCAATTAAATGAACAAGCTCCTTTCTCTTGTCTTCGTTCTTGTCATCTCCGGCATATCATCCACCTACGCAATGCCGGTCGCAGCGTTGGCCGCAGCACGAACCGGACTAACAATCCAAGTCGGTAGCGGATGTGGTCTCGGCGTCCATCGTGGTCCCTTTAACGGATGCGACCCGGTCTACGTCTACGGCGGATACCGGCTGGTTTACCATCAAGACTACCGTCGAGGGGATTACCGAGGCTATCGCGACACCCATTACGATGGTCCTCGCTACTTTCGTTTTGACAACGGTCAAGACGTGATTGCTGTGGACAAGGGGTTCTGCGGCTTCGGATCGTATCTGTCTCGCAGTCACGGATTGTGCTGGCGGTTCTGTTATCGATTTTTGGCCGGAAGCTAGAAGGCGACGCTACTGGAGCCGACGCCCGACCGAATTGGCAAGAGCGCGCGCCCGCATATGGCACTTAGCAGACACCCGGCCCGCGCTCAGGTTTGTCCGCTGTTGCCCGAAAGCAGACCTTGAACGGCGCATCCAAGGCAGTATTTGGCTCGCGGTCCTAGCAACAAACTTTCTTATTCTAGAATCTTATTCCTATCACAATTGATAGGATAATATGCCTCATCCCGCCCTCGCGACCGAGGAGTGTTTGTACAGCATCTTCAGATGCGGGGCGCGGAGCGGTGGCCGGGGCACTACCCCCTCAGCGTCGGAGATGCGGCGTGAGGACCCGGCGGCCCAAGCTGCATGCGTCCCGGCGCGCCAGCCGCGCGCGACTGGACCGTTGTTGGCCCATAGCGGTGGATAGGTCGTCCTTCAGTAATGCGGGAGGCCTGAAAGGTAAGTCCACCGGGGGCGTTGCAGAACAAGCCTTCAAACACCGCGCGCGGGACGCCTTGGGTTTGGCGGGCTTGCGGCATTACGGACTTCGGCAAGCCTCGGTGTCGCGAGGCGTCGAGGCCCGCGAGTCCATCAGGACCCTTGGCGTCCCGCGCGCCTTCGGTTCTTCCGGGAGCGGCGGTTTGGAAGACGGCGTACCCCGCGCCGCCAAGAATAGGGGCGGCGGAGCGTTGGCTAAACTCCGAGCGTCCCCGCATAGGCGGGGACTCAGTAATCACGGCCGGCGTCGTATGTAGTGGATCGTCCGCTTTCGCGGACGTTGACGGCCGAATATGATCCCGCCCGCAAAAAAGGAGAACAGCCGTGGCGGAAATCAAAGTAATGAGTGCGGGCGCCGTGGAGTCGATGGTGAAATCGCTCGGCGCCGAGTTCGAGCGCGCGAGCGGCCACAAGCTCGACCTGCATTTCGGCACAGCCGGCTCACTGCGCGGCCGGCTGGAAAGCGGTGAACAGGCCGATCTGGTGATCTTGCCGGCGGCGGCGATCGAGACCATGGAGAAAGGCGGCCGCTTCGTCCCGGGCAGCCGCATCGATCTCGGTCGCACGGTGACTGGCGTCGCCATCAAGGAGGGCGCGAAGCCACCCGATATTTCCACGCCCGAGGCCTTCAAGCAGACGCTGCTCAAGGCCAAGGGCGTATCCTTCAGCGACCCGAAAGCGGGCGGCTCGTCCGGCAACTACTTCGCCGGTCTATTGCAGAAGCTCGGCATCGCCAAGGCGGTCAACAAGAAATCCGTGCTCGGCAAGCGCGGCTACGAGGTGGCGCAGGCGGTCGCCGACGACCGCGCTGAAATCGGCACCACCTTCATCAGCGAAATGCTCCCCGTGAAGGGGGTACAGGTGGTCGGCCCGCTGCCGGGCGATCTCTATTTCGCCAGCACCTACACCGCCGCCATCCCGGCCGGCAGCGCGCAGCGCGATGGCGCCTTGGCTTTGCTGCGGGTCCTCACAGATTCCACGACGCGCGCGGGCTGGACGGCCGCCGGTCTGGAGCCGGCCTTCCCGGAGCGCTAGGCATCTTGCATCAATGCGGGCGCTCTCCTACCTAATCGGGCACGAGAGGGCGAAATCCTATGGATGCGCTGAAATTCGTTGTCCTCGACGAGGAGGACCTCGAAGTCGTCTCCACGCACGTGCAGGACGCCGTGGTCAAGGCGTCCGAGGTGCTGTGGCGGCCGCAGGAAAAGCGCGTCGTGGTGCCGCTCAACCGCTTCGATTGGGAAAGCGCGCAATCCGACAAGCTGGAATACCGCCGCCGCCGTGCCGCCTTGCGATTCGAGCGCGTGTTGTCCTGCAAATGCCGGCAAATGAATCCGGCCGGCGAGGGTGCGGTGCTCAACCTGCTGGCGGTCGAATTTTCCGAATCCGATGCGCCGTCCGGCGTGGTGACGCTTATCTTTTCGGGCGGGGCCGCCTTGCGGCTGGACGTTGAATGCCTGGAAGCCGAATTGGCGGACCTTGGCCCCTCTTGGAGCGCCGCCGCCTGTCCCCAGCACGCCCTGGCCGACGACGACTCGGCTAGCTGAAGCACCGGTCCTTTCTTCCTGCCAGAAAATATTTCGGTTCAGAACCATGCGTGCGGCCGCTATATCCGGCCTATGGGTTGACGCCATCGGAGGCATGACCCATTGACCCGGGTCATCCCCTGCGGAAACAGGCCATGCCCCTCCGACTCGACAGCCAAAGCGCCGATTTTGCCGAGCGCTTTCACGCGTTCCTCAGCGTCAAGCGCGAGGCCGCGCAGGACGTGGAACAGACCGTGCGCGGCATCATTGCCGAGGTGATGGCGGGCGGCGATCGCGCGCTCATCGAACTCACCGCCAAATTCGACCGCGTCGATCTCGCCAAAACCGGTTTGCGTGTACCCGCTGGGGAGATCGACGCGGCGAAAAAATCTTGCAATGGAGAGGCGCTTGCCGCGCTCAAGCTGGCGCGCGACCGCATCGAGGTCTATCACCGCCGCCAAAAGCCCGCCGACGAGCGTTTCACCGATGGGCTGGGTGTCGAGATGGGCGCCAAGTGGACCGCGATCGAGGCGGTCGGGCTTTACGTGCCCGGCGGCACCGCTGCCTACCCCTCGTCGGTGCTGATGAACGCGGTGCCGGCCAAGGTCGCCGGTGTTCCGCGCCTTGTCATGGTGGTGCCGGCGCCGGACGGCAAGCTCAACTCCCTGGTGCTGGCCGCGGCCAAGCTCGCCGGCGTTGACGAGATCTATCGCATCGGCGGCGCGCAAGCGGTCGCCGCGCTCGCCTACGGCACCGAAACGATTCAGCCCGCCGCCAAGATTGTGGGGCCCGGCAACGCCTATGTGGCGGCGGCCAAGCGGCTGGTGTTCGGCAAGGTCGGCATCGACATGATCGCCGGTCCGTCCGAAGTGTTGATCCTCGCCGACAAGACCGGCAATCCCGATTGGATCGCCGCCGATCTTTTGGCGCAGGCCGAACATGACGAGAGCGCGCAATCGATCCTCATCACAGACAATCCGGCGCTTGCCGATGCGGTCGTCAAGGCAGTGGATTCACAGCTCAAGATGCTGGCGCGTGCGGGTGTCGCCGGCGCCTCGTGGCGCGATTTCGGCGCCATCATCACCGTGCCGAAGCTCGGCGATGCCGTCGCGCTGGTCGACCGGCTGGCACCGGAACATCTGGAGATCGCAGCCGCGGACGCCGAAACCATCGCCGCGCGTATCCGCAATGCCGGCGCGATCTTCATCGGCGCCCATACGCCGGAGGCAATCGGCGATTACGTGGCCGGCTCCAATCACGTGCTGCCGACCGCGCGCTCGGCGCGTTTCTCGTCGGGCCTCGGTGTGCTCGATTTCATGAAGCGCACCTCGCTGCTCAAATGCGGGCCCGAGCAATTGCGCGCGCTTGGTCCCGCCGCGATCGCGCTCGGCGAAGCCGAGGGCCTCACCGCGCACGCCCGCTCGATCGCCATCCGGCTCAATCGGCGATGAGTGCGGCGAAAACACCGCCCGCTGCCAAGCAGCACCTGGTCGCCGTCACCCTCGACGAGGAAACGATCGGCCGCTCCAATCCGGACATCGAGCATGAGCGCCAGGTCGCGATCTACGATCTGCTCGAGCAGAATTTCTTCGCGCCGGTCGGCAATTCCGGCGGTCCCTATGAGCTGCGGTTGAGCATCACGGGAAACCGCCTGGTGCTCGACATCCGCACCCAGGACGGCAAGCCGGTGGTCGCGCATCTGCTTTCGCTCTCGCCGCTGCGCCGGATCGTCAAGGACTACTACACGATTTGCGACAGCTACTATCAAGCGATCCGCACCGCGACACCCGATAAGATCGAGGCGCTCGACATGGGCCGGCGCTCGATCCACAACGACGGCTCGCGCATCTTGATGGAGCGGCTCAAGGACAAGGTGAAGATCGATACCGACACCGCGCGCCGCCTGTTCACTTTGATCTGCGTGCTGCATTGGAAGGGTTAAGCAAGTCGTGGCCGCCGCAGAGCGCACATCGCGCCCCCGGGCTGTGCTGTTCGCCTGCGGCATGAACACCGTGCGTTCGCCGATGGCGGCCGGCCTGTTCCAGCAACTTTTCGGCAAAACGGTCCATGTCGGTTCCGCCGGCGTGCAGAAAGGCGAGCCCGATCCGTTCGCGGCCGCCGTCATGGCCGAGATCGGCATCGATATCGCCCGGCACAAACCGATCACGTTCGAGGAATTGGAAGAGCTGGAAGGACTCAATTTCGATCTGATCGTGACGCTGTCGCCGCCGGCGCACCACAAGGCGCTGGAGGTGACCCGCACGAGTGCGGCGGACGTCGAGTATTGGCCGACCGTCGATCCGACCGCGACCGAGGGCAACCGCGAGCAGCGGCTGGCGGCCTATCGGGAGGTGCGCGATCAATTGATGGCGCGCATCCGCGAGCGCTTCGGCCGGCCGGGCGGGGGGAATGAATGACGCTATCCATCAAAATCGGCTCGGGTTGTGAACCGACCCCCATTCCGCTAGCTTCCGCGCCCACCCGTACCGTCACCTTAGCGCCGCTAAACCCATGATCGGCCAGCCTAAATTCGTGCTCGCTTCCGGTTCGCCGCGCCGCCTCGCCCTGGTCAATCAGGCCGGGATCGAGCCGGACGCGCTCAAGCCCGCGGACATCGACGAAACCCCGCGGCGCAGCGAAATCCCGCGCGCCTATGCCAACCGGCTGGCGCACGCCAAGGCGACGGCGGCCCTGGAGAACGTCAAGCTCGATGACGAATTGCGCGGTGCTTACATCCTGGCCGCCGATACCGTAGTCGCGGTCGGCCGCCGCATCCTGCCGAAGGCCGAGCTACTCGACGTGGCGGCGCAGTGCCTGCGCCTGCTGTCCGGCCGCAATCACCGCGTCTATACTGCTGTCTGCGTGGTGACGCCGAAAGAATCCTTCCGCCAGCGGCTGGTGGAAACGCGCGTGCGGTTCAAGCGGCTGTCGGAGGAAGACATCGAGGCCTATCTTGCCTCCGGCGAATGGCGCGGTAAGGCCGGCGGTTACGCGGCGCAGGGTATTGCCGGCACTTTCATCGTGAAGATCGTCGGATCCTACTCGAGTATTGTAGGCCTGCCGCTTTATGAGACGATGGGCCTGCTCGACGGTGAGGGCTATCCGATCCGCTTCGGCTGGCTCAATGCGGTGTAAGAAATATATTTATTCTGTCATTCCGGGACGGCCCGAAGGGCCGGACCTGGAATCCATAATCCGCAGCCCAGGGGTTATGGATTCCGGGTTCGCTCGCTTCGCTCGCGCCCCGGAATGACGTAATGAAGATTCCATGAACCTCGCCCTTTGGCTTTATCGCGCCGGTCTCAGCCACGCGGATTGGCCTGCCGCTGCATCGGGCACGCGCGTGGTTGCCACCTACAGCGAATTGGCGGAACGCGCGGCGCGCCTCGGCGGCGCGCTCCGCGAACGGCTGAAATTAAAGCCAGGCGATCGCGTCGCCATTGCCGCCAAGAACACGCCCGATTATATCGCGCTGCTCTATGGCATTTGGCATGCCGGCCTTGCCGCGGTGCCGGCCAATGCCAAGCTGCACGGCGCCGAGCTTGCCTACATCCTGGAACAATCGGGCGCGCGCGTTTGTTTTGCTTCGCCGGGTATCGATGGAGAGATTGCCGCGCACGCGCCCAAATTGCTTGAACGGCTGATTGCCATCGGCAGCGCCGACTATGTTTCGCTGTTCGCCGCCGACCCAATCACTGTCGAGCCGCGCGCGCCCGATGATCTCGCCTGGCTGTTCTACACCTCCGGCACGACCGGGCGGCCGAAAGGCGCCATGCTGAGCCATCAGGTGCTGGCGGCGGCGAGTGAGGCCTATGCCGCCGAGGTCGATCCCATCGCGCCGGGCGATTGCCTGCTGCATGCTGCGCCCATGAGCCATGGCTCCGGCGTCTACATCATGCCGCACATCGCGCGGCTCGGCCTGCAAGTCGTGCCGGAGAGCGACGGCTTCGAGCCGGAGGAAGTGATCGCGTTGTTCAATGCCTTCCCGCGCATGTCGATGTTTGCCGCGCCTACCATGATCAAGCGCGTCGTGGCATGCCCGGCCGATTGCAAGGCGGAGAATATCCGCACGCTGATTTGGGGCGGCGCGCCCATGTACGTAGAGGATGCGCTCGCAGCGCTCGACCGCTTCGGTCCGCGTCTCGCCCAGATCTACGGGCAGGGTGAAGCGCCGATGACCATCACCACGCTGTCGAAGGAAGACATCGCCGACCGCGACCATCCGCGCTGGCGCGAGCGCCTCGGTTCTGCTGGTAAGCCCTATGCGTGTGTCGAGGTCGCGGTCGCGGATGCCGATGACAAGCCGGTAGCGCAAGGCGAGCCCGGCGAGATCCTCTGCCGCGGCGTGATCATGACCGGCTATTGGCAAAACGACGCGGCGACCACTGCCTCCCTGCGCGGCGGCTGGCTGCACACCGGCGATGTCGGCGTGTTGGACGAAGAAGGCTATCTGCATCTCAAGGACCGCTCCAAGGACCTGATCATCTCGGGCGGCTCCAACATCTACCCGCGCGAAGTAGAAGAAGTGCTGCTGACCGACCCCGCCGTGCGCGAGGTATCGGTCATCGGCCGGCCGGACCGCGAATGGGGCGAGGTGGTGGTGGCCTACGTGGTCGGTGACGCCAAAACTGCGGAGCTCGATGCGCTCTGCCTGCAGCACATTGCGCGCTTCAAACGGCCGAAGGATTATGTTTTTGTCGACTCGCTGCCCAAGAACAACTACGGCAAGATCTTGAAGACGGAACTGCGCGCGTTCGACGCGCGCCGCAAGTAGAACGGAGCGGGAATGCCTGACATTGTCCTCGGTATCGGAACCTCGCACAGCCCGCTGCTCAACAGCCCGGCCGAGGATTATCCCAAGCATGCCGCCATCGACGCCTCCGGCCGCAAGCTGCTCGACAAGAATGGGCGCCCTTGCACCTACGGCGAATTGCTGGAAAAGGCCGACCCCTCGATCAAGCAGCAGATCGAGCCGAAGGTGCTGGAGGAGCGGTCCGCGCGCTGCACCGAGAACATCGCGCGGCTTGCGAAAGATTTGGCCGAAGCCAAGCTCGACGCGCTGATCATCATTGGCGACGACCAGCACGAGCAGTTCTTCGAGGACAATATGCCGGCGATCCTGATCTATTGGGGCAACACCATCGAAAACAATCCGCTGCACATGGACGAGGACGCGCCGGCATTCTGGCGCAAGGCGCGCGCGCAATTCCACGCAAGCGACAAGCCGCGGCAATACCCGGTTGACTCCAAGCTCGGCCTAAGTTTGATCGAGGGCCTGATCGACCAGGGCTTCGACGTCAGCCATTCCAAGAAATTATCGAAGGAGCACGGCGAAGGCCACGCCTTCGGCTTCGTGCATGTGCGCATGATGCCCGATAAGGTAATCCCAATCGTGCCGGTCGCGCTCAACACCTATTTTCCGCCCAACCAGCCGCGGCCACGCCGCTGCTACGATCTCGGCAAGGCGATGCGCAAGGCGGTGCAGGCTTCCAAGGGCAGCGAGCGGATCGGCATCCTTGCCTCCGGGGGCTTAAGCCATTTTACCGTAGACGAAGAGCTCGACCGCGGCGTGCTCGATGCGCTCAAGCGCAATGACGGCGAGGCATTGTCGTCTATACCGTTGCAGAAGCTCAATTCCGGCAACTCCGAAATCCGCAACTGGATTGTGGTGGCCGGCGCTGCCGGCCACCTCAAAAACATTTGGCAGGAGTACGTCCCGTGCTACCGCTCGGCCGCCGGCACCGGCTGTGGCATGGGTTTCGCGCTCTGGAAGTAATGGGCACGATGACGTGATGAACGAGATCGACCGCAAAGCATCGCCCGGCCGCACCTGCCCGCTCTGCGGCAAGCCGGTAGACGACGCGTTCAAGCCGTTCTGCTCGAAACGCTGCGCTGACGTTGATCTCAATCGCTGGCTCAGCGGCGTCTATGCGGTGCCGGTGAAGGACGACACGGACGAAGATGGCGAGCGCCCGCCCGAAAGCGACGAGAGCGAGCCATCATGAACGCGCCGGCAATAGCCGATTGGCCGGACCGGCTGTTTGAAACGCTCAAGCGCGCGGACATCGCCCAGGTCGGCTACGTGCCCGACGCCGGCCATTCGCGGCTGATCGAGTGCTGCCGCGCCGATCCGCAGATTCATGATGTGGTGCTCACCACCGAGGAGGAGGGCGTGGCGCTCGCCGCTGGCGCCTGGCTCGGCGGCGCACGCGCCGCGCTCTTGATGCAATCGAGCGGCGTTGGCAATTGCATCAACATGCTATCGCTGATGCGCACCTGCCGTTTTCCCATATTGATGTTCATCACCATGCGCGGCGAATGGGAGGAGTTCAACCCATGGCAAGTGCCGATGGGGTCGATCGTCGAGCCGGTGCTCAAGCTCTGCGAAACGCAAGTCTATCGCGTACGCGAGGCGAGCGAGGTCGAGGGCCTGGCCGCACGCGCGGCTAGCCAAGCCTTCGGCGACGAACGCATCGTCGCCGTGCTGCTGTCGCAGCAGCTCATCGGCAAGAAAGTTTGGACCAAATGAGGCTCGATCGCCGCGCCGCCATGGCGACTCTGCTTGCCGACCGCGGCCACGATCTGCTGGTCGTGCCGGGCCTGGGCTCGACCACCTGGGATCTGGCCGCGCTCGGTGACAACGATCGCGATTTCTATATGTGGGGCGCCATGGGCGGCGCCGCCATGATTGGGCTCGGCCTGGCGCTGGCGCAGCCAAAGCGCCGGGTCGCGGTCATCACCGGCGATGGCGAGATGCTCATGGGTCTCGGCTCGCTCGCCACCATCGGCATCCAGCGGCCGCCCAACTTGGCTGTCATCGTGTTCGACAACGGCGTCTACGGTGAAACCGGCATGCAGCCGAGCCACACCCAGAGCGGCGCCGATCTCGTCGGCGTGGCGAAGGCCTGCGGCATTGCCACCTCCCTCAATATTGAGGACGAAGCGGGGCTGGTCGATCTCGCCGGTCGGCTGAAGGGCTTGCGTGAAATCCTGTTTGCCCGCGTCGCGATCGAGGCGTCAGAGCCGCCGCGCGTGCTGCCGGTGCGCGATGGCGCCGCGCTCAAACAGCGATTCCGCGCCGCCGTCGGCGTGAAAGCCTGAATTTTGAAGGGCCGGGTGCCGTTCTGGACACTGCGGAGGAGGGCCTTTATAACGCCCCGCGCTTCTGCCCCGCCTCGATGAGGCGGGCCGGCGCCCAGGTAGCTCAGTTGGTAGAGCACGTGACTGAAAATCACGGTGTCGGTGGTTCGATTCCGCCCCTGGGCACCATCACCTAGCTGCGCTTCTTGTTTTTCAATGACTTAGCAGGCGCTTTTGTCCCACCGTCGTTCTGCGCGGGGAAAAGTGGGACAGTTTTGTTCGCGCTCTGATCGCGGCGCAGCAGTTTCATGCCGGACGCGGCCAGCACTTTCTGGTTGGCGGCCTTGGTGTAGCGCGCCGCTTCTTTCATCGTCGACCAGCCGAAGATCGCCATCAGTTGGCGCTCGGTCGCACCGTTCTCGGCAGCGATCGCCGCGCCGGCTTTGCGCAGGCCGTGTGCCGAGCAGGTGGTGAGGCCGGCTTCATCGCAGCGCTTGCGGAACCAGTTGCCGAACCCATCCGGTGTGAACGGCTTGCCGAATTGCGTTGTCAGGAACGCAAGATTGCCGGTCGGCGTGGCGTCGATGATTGCTTCGAGTTCCGGCAGGACCGGGATCGAGAGCGTCACCGGCTTGCGCGCCTTGTTCTTGGCCTGCGTGATCGTGATCCAGCCCTCTTTGATGTGCTGCGGGCCGAGCCGCACGACATCGGAGCGGCGCTGCCCCGTATAGAGCAGCAGCGCGAGCGCGAGCCGCGCCTTGCTGCCGACGGGGTGGCGCGCTTCGAAGGCGGCGACATCCTCCATGCTCCAGCTGTAATAGCCGTCCGTGCCTGATTTTAGGTAGGGGACATCCTTGGCCGGATTGCGCTGCGCGAGTTCGTATTCGAGCGCGAAGCTGAAAAGCTGGCGCAGGGCCTTGACCATCGCGTTGGCGGCTTCGGGTGTTTCGGCGCGTTCGTCGCGGCGCTTGCGGACATGGCGCGCTTCCATCTGCGCGTAGGGCTTGTCGCCGTCGTGCTTGCAGATGCCATCAAGAATGCGCCGCCGCACATATTGCGTGCGCGGCGTCAGGCTTTTGAATTCTGCGGCCTGAAAATATTGCGCGCACAGCCAGCGCAGCGAGGCTTTGTCGGTAGAGCCTCGCTTTGCTGCCTTCGGGGGCAAAGCTGTTTTGTTGTTGTTGAGCGCATTCCAGTATTCATCGAGGAAGGCGCGGGTGCCGGGCTCTTCGCGCAGGCGGATTTTGGCCTGGCCGGGCTTGCGGACATAAAGCCGGACATTGCCGTGCCGGTCGATGTCCTCGACCAGAAACTTCAGGCGGAATTCGCCGAGCCCGTCGCGCATCCGAATTTTTGCCATCGCCCTCTCTCCCTCGCTTTTCAGTCTAGTCCCAGGGGTTGGCGTTTTTGAGTCCTTCATCCGGGAGAGCATCGAAGGCGTCGTCAAGGCCCAGCCTGTCCCAGATTGTGCGGCTGTTGATGCGCTTGGGGCCGGGCATGCGCCCGTCTTTGACCAGCAGGTCGAACAGCGTCGGGGAGACGCCGATATAGGCAGCCGCTTCGCGGCGCGAGAGACCGCGCGGAAGTAATAGAACAGGTTTTGCCTTCACGTCCTGCATCACTGCAATTTGGCGTGCAGGCGCGTGAGTTTGAATGTCTGACTCTGGTCACAGGCTGGTCACCTGTCGCCGGAATAGCGCTGTCAGCAACGGTTGCGGACGATTCAAAAGTTGAGTGAAATTTGCCGGCACCAACCGAAAGTGGTAATATGAAAATATAGACCAAAGATCATTTTAGGGCGCGTACTCATAAACCCGGTATAGCCAGCGCGGCTTGTTGAATGTCCGCTTATCCCCGTTTGCGACCGATTTTGCATTGCGCCGCAACACGTCGAAAAGTGCCACAAGCGGACAAGCGCGGGCAACGAGAGCGGGTCAGGCTGGATCCGGTCCCCGTCACGATCAAAAGACCCGATATATAAGGAAAAGGCCGGCCGCTGCCATCGCTGCGCCTGCAAGTCGCGGGACGAGCCGGCCAGTCGGTATGATCTTTTCCAACAGAACGAAAATCGTCAGTCCGGCAATCCACAGTAGGTTCATGACGCCGCCGACAAACAGAAGCGCCATCAGCACCCAACAGCAGCCGACGCACAGCGAGCCATGCTCCGCCCCGAGCCGCAGTGAGCCCCATGGGCTCGCGCGAAAGCCACCTCGACTGATCAGGAACCCGAGCGGCGACTGGCAATGGGTGAGACAGGCGTCTTTCAGTGGCGACCACTGATAAAGGCCCGCTGCGAAGAGTAGGAGCCCGCCAAAGAGGTCGCTCGCACTCGCCATCATCGGGGTGATGAGAGCGAGCCGGCTCAATTGCCATTGCGCGACCGTCGCCGCGAGGCTAAAGGCGGTCCATGCCAGAAGATAGCCTGCAACAAACCAGCCCGTCGCCGCGAGGGGTCTGCCGTTTTCCGCCGCCTTGCGGCTGGCACTGGCGTAAAGCAGCACCATCGGCGCAACGGACGGCATCATCATTCCGACCATCATCACCGCCCACATGACGAAAATGAAGGCGAAATCGATGACGCTCCACGGCCGGAAAGCGGGCTTTAGCATCCCGCCCATGCCGCTCATGGTTTTGCCCATAGATGTTCCCATGGACGACCCCATGCCCATGTCCATCGTGGCGGCGAGCCACAGTACATAGGCCCATGCCAAGACGGTGATGGCGACAATCGCGCTCAACACGATTGTGCGGTCGCGCCGGAGCACTGCATTGATGGCGGCGTCGGTCATCGCGCGTGCACATGCCTTGTCATGTCAAACGTCAACCGCACAACCTCCGCAAGGCTCCCGCGATATATTCCTCATGAACTCGTTGCCGTGAGGTCAGCTAAGCAGCGGGTGCGGCTCTGTCAGTTCGACCAGCTTATCGGCGCGTAATGGCCATTCTTACCGGAATTGTCCCAGCGCATGCCGTGGTCCTTGAACGTACTGCCCTGCATCCCCATGGCGAGCGCAAGCTTCTCCGGATTGACAGGATGGCCGGTCGACACCCACATCTCTCCGCTCTCGTGCATGGTCGGCAGCGGCTCTACCGCCATTTTAAAGATATTGGGGATTTCTGCCGACCGCCCCTTGCCGTCGATCCGGTATTTGATCGGTACCTTCTTGGCTCCGAGATTATTGCCGATCAACGGTGCGAAGGCCGCCATCGGACCTCCGGCGGCGCCGGTGAAGATGGCGCCCAGCGCTTCCGTTTGTTTGTCATCGGCGCGTTCGTCGATATAGGCAGCGGCAGTCCAATTGCCCTCGCCAAACGGCCCGGGCGTGTGGGCGACCATCACGACATTCAGGCCGTCCAGTCGGACATCGCCGTAGTTGCCTTTATCGATATGGAAGGCGAGCGCCACGTCGCACACGCCTTGCGTCGGCTTCGACGTTAATGGGGCTTTCGTCGACACCAAGCAGGGGCACACGACGTCGCAGTTGCAATTCTCAAAATAGTCTCCTGATAGATTCCACACGGTTGCCATCGTCGCCTCCTATTTAAAGCCGAATTTGCGATTGCGCCGCTAACTGCCCTGGCAAGTTTGACGCGGCCAGGGCCGCTGCACATGCGCTGGTGTAAATCACTTTAATTGTACCAATTCGTCCGGCCGCTTGATCTCGATTTCAACGAACGCCAAGGGGTGGTCCGAGGCGTTCAGCACGTCGTGCTCGATTCCGGCGGGCCGTTGATAGGAGTCCCCGGCCTTCCACTTCACCTCAGTTACCTTGTCGCCCGCCTCAATCTTGATGACCGCGTCGGTGAGCATCACCACGAAATACGGCCAGCCGTGCGAGTGCCATCCAGTCGCGGCGCCCGGCGTGAAGTCCCAGCGTGTGATCCGCACCGTCTTGTCGTCCTGCTGGACAGTGGGAATCGCAGGTGCGTTACATTTGAACGCCATAACGTTACCCCCTAAATTGACCGTGAACGTTTTGAACGCCAGACACGCGTAGTGGCAGCGAGCCGCTACCCGCGGTTCCGCGATCCGATTTAACGAGGATTCCAAATTGAATTCTTGCCTACCGATGGCACCAAGCTGCCAATTACAGGAAACGGCGAATTCGGTTTGTCGCCGTATTTTGGGCAACTTTTAGGCAAGCAAACGCTTGATGTTGCGACGATACTACATGGTCCTCGACACGATGTCACGTTTGTCGAATGTCCGAGTAGGGTCATTTTCGACCGATCCGGCCGGTTTTGCCAGCCAGTTGATGTCCGGTTTGCCCCAAAAGCGACCCTCAAGGGATCGAAGATCCATTGAGGCCAGCGCTCGGATCGTGATTCAAGCCCCGAAAGCGAGGGCTCGAATCATGCGCTACGAACTCAACGATTATGAATGGGCGTCCATCAAGCCGATGCTGCCGAACAAACCGCGTGGCGTGCCACGGGTCAACGACCGGCGTGTCCTCAATGGCATATTCTGGGTCTTGCGATCCGGAGCACCATGGCGCGACCTGCCAGTCAACTTCGGTCCGTACACGACCTGCTACAATCGCTTCGTTCGCTGGCGACGGGCGGGGGTCTGGGCCAAGCTCATGACCGCACTTGCCGGCGCCCATGATGCCGCCATCCAGATGATCGACACGTCTATTATTCGCGTGCATCAACATGGGGCTTGCATCGCACGGAACCGTAGGCAGTCGATGGGACGGTCACGAGGTGGATTAACCAGCAAGATACATGCCCTGGTCGATACCAAAGGCCTGCCGGTGCGGCTCGCGCTGACCGCAGGCGAGGCGCATGACAACCGGCTTGCGGACAAACTGCTGTCACGCCTGAAGGCTGGGTCAATGTTGCTGGCCGACCGTGGCTATGACGCCGACTGGATCAGAGCCCTTGTCGCCGACAGGGGCGCCTGGGCGAACATCCCACCAAAACGAAATCGCACTGAGGCGCTTTGTTTCAGTCCGTATCTTTATCGGGCTCGCAACTTGGTCGAGCGCTTCTTCAACAAGATCAAGCACTGCCGCCGGGTTGCAACGCGCTACGACAGGCTCGCCGCGAACTACCTTGCGTTCGTTCAACTCGCGTCGATCAGGTTATGGCTGCGCGTTAATGAGTCCGCGTCCTAGAAAGTTATTGCGATGACTATGCGCAAGGGACCGTTTGAGCCCGAAGGCTTGACTATTGCCTATAAGGCGCTCGGCACGATCAGTATTGAAGAGCTGACCCACGCGCTCATCGAAGACATGCAGGCCCTGCGCGAAATCTACAATATCCAGTACGTGAAGAATCCCCGTTTGCGGCTCTATGTCACCAATGAATACGGAGAAGAAATCCGCGTGCGCAGGCCGACCGGCGGCACGATCTATTACATGGACACGCATCACTACCGGCCTGCCTGCAAAGATTATGACTTGTGAGGGCCTGAAGGGACTCAGGCGGACCGGAAAGGAGAGAGACGGGATGAAGCCTCCTTGTTACATCGATCTCAAACAGGCGCAGGGCGTGCTCGCGGAAATGGGCGTCGCTCTCAACGACCGGCAGATCAAACGCGCAGCGGACAAGGACGCCGGCGGCCATCGCAAGCTGCCGTTCTTCGTCGATCCGATCGACGGCAAGCTCAAGATCGAAAAGGGTACGCTGGTGCGGATTTATCGCGACTTGCAAATACAAGCTGAAAACAGTGCGAAATACTAGCTTTACTGCCGTTTATTGTTGATTTTACAGAGTCTATATTTATCATATCGAGTAATGTCAGATATAAGAAAAAGAAAAGGTAAGAAACCCTACCAGGTTCGCTATATCGATCCGTCCAACAAAGCGGGTTTCGGGTATAAATCATTCCGGACTGCCAAGGAGGCGCGCGCCTTCGCCGCGCAATGTGAAATCGGCGAGCCGGGCGTTGCCGTGCGTTCGGATGTCGGACAGTGACCATCACCATGGTCGTGGTTATGACGTTGATGATGATGATGGGAAGGAACTGGGGCGCAAGCCCCGATCGCGTTGGCGTCGCTCCCTAGACCGCCCGGGTCTACCGTTTGTGCAGGCGGACGAGGTGCTTCATGAAGGAGGAGGTGATCTCGAATATGAACTCGATCTCGTCCTCGATGACGGCGGAATCGTGTTTGGCGTAGCTGTTCTGGTACTTGGAATAATACTCGACGAGCTTCTGGAACATGTTCGCGAGCTCTTTGGAGCCGCCCCTGTCGTTGATGAAGGTGCCGAGTGAGGGGAGCTGGTTCTCCAGTGACCTGCTGTTGTCGAAGATTTCTTTGAGCAGCAGTTCGAGTGCAAGGCGCAGATCGTCAATCAGGTTGCGGTGAAAGACGCCCGCTTCGTATTTTTGCAGGGCGCTGTTGTAGGACGCCAGCGCCGCAGGGCAATCATCAAGCCAGTGCCGCGTTTCCTCGATCAGCGTCTCGTTGATGTCGGTCGCGGGGGCGCCGCCCGCGAATTGCGGGTAGCGCGTCGCCAGCCTGATCTTGAGTTCTTCGCGCTGCGGGCTCTTTTTGAATCCAAAGGACCGGTGCCCGCAGAGTTCCTTGATGATGCGGTATTGCTGCTTGGCCGAGAAGGCCATCAGGTTGTCGTAAATGGCCGTCCGCTTGTTCGCCGCGTCGAAGGGGTACGCAGGATGCGGGAGGGCGACATCGTATTCGACCGCATAGCTCGCGGTCTCCCTGACAATATCATTCCCGCTCAAGCCGGAGTTGGTGTCCGCCAGAATGTCCGCGGCATAGCGGACAAACGTTGCGGGGATTTTGTCCTCGCCCAACATGGTCAGTCCTGCCCCGCATCTTCGGGCGCTAGCCGGAATCCCGGATAGTCGAACGCGGATTTGATAGTCTCGCAATCCTGTTCGGACACGCCTTCACGGCGCGCGGTTTCATACCAGGTCGTGGTGACCTGCTGCTCCATTTTGTCGATGATCGCTTTGGCCTCTTCGCCTTTGAGGTGGAAGCGGGCGCATTGCGAGAGCGTGTTCGCCGCATTGGCATAGCGGCCCCAGTCGCCGCAGGTCATGGCGAGGTCGCGGCGCTCCAGGCTGATCGGCATAGCCGGCGTCAGGTCATAGGCCGGCGAGAGCTTCCAGTCCCGATCCTTGGCGATGGCTGCGTGATTGCGCGGGTGATCGTCGGTATTCGAGATCAGCGCGTTGAAGACCATGCGGCGGAATAGTTCCGCGGCGTCCTCTTTAGGCTGGGCACTGATTCGCCGCAGCTCTTCGGCGAGCAGGACATAGGACCAGCGCTCACGGTGCTGGTGGGTATCCTCGGTGCGCAGGATGGTCAGGCCGCTAATCATGCGCGCCCGCAGATAACCGCCTTCGGTTTTCTCGCGGTCGAAGCGCTTGACCAGCAGCACATCGCGGTTGCCGACCGTTTGCACACGGCTTTGCGCCACGGTGAGCCCGCAGGCTCTGCCGAGTTCGAGCATCGCGTGCTCGACGCGGGCATGGTTCCACTTGTCATCGGAGCGATTGAATTTTGCGATCCACAGTCCGTCGGCGTCTTCGACCACCGCCTTGGGGCGGGCGCCGCCCATCGAGGTCCCGATCAGCATCAGGTCCTGGACCTGCTGCGCTTCCGGCCCGTCGGCGACCTCTTCGTCGGCGATAATGGCGTCAGCCAGCGCGATCAGTTTTTGAAGAACGATCGTCTTGTTGAAGTTGCGCTTGGGCGCGGGCGGGTTCTGGCCCAGCCCAAATCCCAGCGCGCCGGCCCGGTCGTCGGGCGCGTAGAGCAGATAATCGATCTCGCCGAGTGCGGGGAGACCGGCATGTTTTTCGATGACGCGCCGCCCCCAGTAATCAGGTCCGGCATCGCGCAGCGCCCCGAACACGCCTTTCAGGGCCATTGTCTGATAGGTCTGGTCCGTCAGCTTGAGGTCGAGCGGATCGATCGCAACGGCATCCGCGCGGCCGAGATAGCTTTTGCCGTAGACGAAGCGTCCGACGGGAATCCCGGCGCGGTCGGGTTCGAGAACGAAGCGCCCTGCCGTCACGAATTCACTCGTTCCGGGCAGCATGATGTAGACGAAGCATTCTGTGGCGCCGACCTTAGAACTCATTGTCGAGCCCCTTGCCGGTGCGCGCCCGTTCGCGGCCGCTCTGTTGATCCAGCGCCAGTCCTTCGGTGTCGGTGGCCGGGTCGGCCAGATCAGACAGCGGGCGCAACAGGCCATAGGCCCACAGCAGCGCGGTATAGACCGCGACGCCGGTGCCCGGTTTGCCCTTCTCGGCATCCATGACGGCGCGCGGGCCGGTGCCGATCTTCTCCGCGACCTGCTCGATGGTCAGGTTGCGGCGCAGGCGGGCGGTGCGCAGGTTCTTGCCCAGGCGTTTCACAGCCTGTTCAACTTCGTAGGGCGGTGCGCCGATCAATAGGTTCGTCTTGGCCATATGCTCTTTAAAGCCTCTTATGATATTTAAACTGCTCTTTAAAGCATATACGGTCAATCGTTGGATGTCAAGAGATATGCTCTTTATGGCACTTTACGAGCGTTAATATGCTCTATATAGCAGAAATTGCGCCAACGCGCTATTCTGCCTTCGGAATCGCGGTTCACGCGCGGACAGTAGCGCTGCCCGACGCTTGTGATGCCAATCCGGTCCACCGCGCTCCTTTCGCTTTCGTTTCTCAAGAATGACGCTTTCTGGCCGGGCGCGCCGGCCGGTCAACGGGCTGCCCGCTCCAAGTATCCGGGTTGCCCGTTCCCCGCCCGCCATGGCGGGCGGTGACCGTTCGGCTGATGCCCCCGGCCGTCTTCTTTCGCGTCTTGAGAAACCCTCTAGCGAAAGGAGACCAACATGAAACTCTTGACCAAATCCATCCGCGACCAGCTCTTGCGCAACGGCGTGACCCGTCTGCGACTCGACGAACAGGGCCTGGACGATCCCGACTTCCTGCCCGTCGTGAAGCTCTTTACGCCCGATGCAAACTGCACCTGGCTCTTGACCGAGCTCGATCCCGAAGACCAGGACATCGCCTTCGGCCTGTGCGATCTCGGCATGCAATGCCCAGAGCTTGGCAGCGTGCGGATTTCCGAGCTTGAATCGGTGCGCGGACGGCTGGGCCTGCCGGTCGAGCGCGACCTTTATTTCGAGCCGAAGCATACCCTGTCGGTTTATGCGCGGGCTGCGTGGCAGGAAGCCGCGATCACCGAGCGTCCCGATGCCCTCGATGCCGCCGCAGCGGCAGGAGGTGCTGCATGAAAACCTACAGTGTCCTCTTTGCCGAAGACGTTCCGCATTACGGCACAGCCGAGATCAAGGCCGCGAGTGATGCGGACGTGCTGGTCGCCGCGGCCGATGCCGATTTCGACGATCTGTTTCTGGAGCCCGCATGGGAGAACGCATGCTGCCGGCGCATCGTCGAAATCACCGATGAGAGCGGAAAATTCCTCGCCGGTGATATCTCTCTCGATAACTGGTTCGTCCGTTATGGCGGGGAGCCCGATCGCCGTCTGTGCGACGCCGCACCGGAGCTGCTGGCTGCCCTGAAATCGGTCAGCGCCGCCGTGCTGGCACTCGCAGCGGAGCGCGACCCCGACCAGCCCGGTCTTTGGGACGCCGCTCTTGTACCGGCCCGAAAAGCGATTGCCCAAGCTGAAGCGGAGCATTCCGATGATGCGTCGCCACGCCGATAGCGATCCGCTGCTTCGGTCGAAAGGCGCCCGGCTCTCCAGGAGCTGGGCGCCAATTTATTGCCTGCGTTCCAGAAGGGCGGCGCCCGTGACACAAACGTCGAGATGTTTGTCGCCGTGAATATAGCGCAGGCTTACGGTAACGGACGCCGCTTGCAACAGTGAGGCCCTGGCCTGATCGGCAGCCTCCATGAGCCGCCACAGCGCGAGCCGGTCATGGTGCAGGATCACATCGTGCTCGGCCTCGAAGGCCGCGCTCAACAAGAGCACGATTTCCGTGGTGCTGAAGTCCGCCTCGCGACAGGCGCTTGTGATTGATCGCGGCAAGGGTGCCTCCTTCGATTGTATTCCTTCATTCTTAATATAGGGTCGGCCTGACAGGTCGCGCTGGTCAGCATCTGGTCATACATAAAGGCCCTTCGGCCCTTCGCGCGCCCGAAACACCCGCGCTTAGAAGGGGTGCGGGCCGCGCCACTATTACATTCAAGGCATCTTTGGCGCTGTATAGTTGCAATAAGGCTGATTGGAACAGACGAGAAGGCCGCTTCTAATGTCTTCCATCAGACCGGATCGGCACTCCGGACAAATGAAATCCGTGTCCGAAGCGCGTCCGACATGCCGCACTTCATAATCACCTTCCATCAGTTCCAGAGCAAATGCGGAAGGTTGCCCGCGATCCACGAGAATATGGACCTGCCGGCGCGCGCGAGTCAGTGCCACGTAGAACAGGCGGCGCTCTTCAGCGTTCGGATAACTATCCGCTCTCGCCAGCACGAGATCGAGAAGTGGATCGTCGTCAATCTCCGAAGGAAAGCCGAATCTGTCGGCAGTGAGGCCGATCACTATGACGTAATCGGCTTCCAGACCCTTCGCGCGATGGACTGTCAGCGGAGCCTTCAGTTCCCCCGGCCATAAAGCAGCGATGGCCTTTATGTGCTCTCGATCCGGCAGGAGGTGGTTGTATCGTGCCAAGGCAAGGAGGGACGGCTTCTTGTCCGACATCAGCGCCTGTGAGACAGATTTAGCGGCTTGAGGAAGGGAGGATTTCTGGCTCATCGTAACCATCAAGGAGTGGAGATGAGACAGAAATCCGTACACCCTGAGTCACCGTCTGAGC
>Ga0307429_1000402_pt1 | contig 27047 bp, 28 predicted proteins | sample SalMarWE160230MG_FD_202151 | JGI IMG/M metagenome (GOLD analysis project Ga0307429, IMG submission 202151) | Salt marsh sediment microbial communities from the Plum Island Ecosystem LTER, Massachusetts, United States - WE1603-230 | ecosystem: Environmental > Aquatic > Marine > Intertidal zone >... | reverse complement strand
CATCTTCAAAGACACAGCGGAGAAGAATACGATCAGGTAAAAAGGAAGATCATTGCGAGAAAAAATTCTAAATTGACGGAACGAAAGCTTGTTTTCCAATAAAGAATTACGTAATTTCAAATAATCCGCTCTTGAATTAGACTTTCCACACCTCATTATAAGTTGATCCCAAATACTCCTTGACACTTTCATAGATGGTGCGAAGGATTCATTTCGGAAGTCACAAATATCCTGTACCACACCTCTAGGCTTAGAATCTGTAACAACTTGCTAATATACCTAAGATCTGCATTTTCGTCAGTTCGCTTGAGTGACCTTAAGTACCAATTTTTATTTATGAGATTAGCCTCGAATATGCGTCCTTTATCCAATAACATGGTTACTGTTTCTCTACCGGAGCTTTTCCAAAGATTTACAAGATCCATACCATATCCAACTTTCACATTCATTTTCTTGTCAGAGTCCGGGGAATAATTTTGTAGAATTTCACGTAGCGGAAGTTTTCCTATGTTAGAATTAATACTAAATTTCATTTCAGGTGGCAAATCGAATCCCAGCTCCACGACTTCGTTATCTAACAAAGGGGAAATTCCTTCCAGTTTAAAGAAGCGGAAATATTTGTCGTTGGTTGGTACGAAATCATGCATAAGTTTGCCGTTGTAGTCGGCCAGCATTACCTGATCCAGTGGCTTCAGGTTATCGTTGAAATATGATGTGATAAGAGAGTAGATCGAGGACCAATCGAACTTCAACTCCTCGGCAAACATTTCATGTTGATCGGGGACCCAATCCCTTTCATGGCACGACAGGTATAACTTGGCTCGTTCTAAAGAGTTTGTATTGTCGCATGTTTGGAGAAATTTCTTATATCGAAAGGTATAGCCGGCAAAGACTTCATCACCTCCGTCTCCAGTGAACAACAGATTGGAGATAGACTTTGCTTTCTTTATAAAGTAATACTGGTAAACATTCCACCTAGGTTCTCGAATGATGTTAATCATCGCAGGCAAGTCACGAAGGAGATTTTCTACGTAAACTTGGTGGAAATTTGCATCCTTCTTTTCTGCAAACCTCTTGGCTTCAAGGGCTTCGTTCTTTTCATCAAAACTTACTGTAATGCATTCCAACTCTAAACTGGGAAATTCTTCGCGTAACAGACACAGGACTAAGTTAGAGTCCACACCCGCACTCAATGCGACACAGAGCTTATTTGGGTTAAATTTCTCAACCTCTCTTCTAATTGCAGACCTGATTTTGTTCTCAAGAATACGAACAGAAACCAGATTCTGTTTTGATTTAATGAGATCAGTAACAGATACGTCTCTTAGTCTAAAAGCAGGAACATACATGTCCAGGGGGTCGTACCGGAGAGTCAGCAATGGAAGAAGGTTCATTTGATTAGTATTCTCTGTTTCAAGTCCATTATGCCAGATGGTATTTATTATTGTTGGCTCTGGGAGTACGCCCGGTCCAGTTGCTTTAGAAGATTGCTTGCTGAATGATATTTTTCAACGTATAGTCGCCCTGCTTTGGACAACTTGCGCTGCTCCTCGATGTCACTTAAAATAGATTCTAAATCGCTCTTGAATGTATCCTTAGTTGTTCTGTAAATCGGCGGCTCATAGCGTTGAAATAACTCCGAACTGACGTAGGCGACTACCGGTTTGCCCAGTGCCATAGCTTCTAACTCGAATTTCCCAAACCATCCAATTTGGGGCAATATTTTCCCAACAATAAGATCACACGAAGAAAGGATTGTCAATACTTCACTACGGGGGATGTCAAATATAGTCACTATCTCACATTTTCCTTCCTTTTGTAGCTGTTGAAGGGTGTTTGAGTAAAGATCGCCATACTTCTGGTACAACCGGTAATGAGGATAGTGCGCAACGATTGGCTTTCTAGAAGAACTTAAACCGTCGAAATTGTGGGGAGTATAAACAAGGTGTTCTAGATCCAATGGAGTAGGAAACCATTCGCCGTTGGGAGCAAATTCCAATAAGTCGGGGGTTGAAACCAGGCAAAAATCACTATCATGCTTTCCCCTCAAATCATCTCCATGATAATGCTTAAGGTAGATCCTGTGTTCTTTCCGTTTCTCCAATCTCTTTTTTAGTGACCCGTATGGATAGTGATAATGCCATATATCGTATGTTTGCAGCCTCTTGAAGAATTTCCATCGTGATAGTGGAAAATAGTAACTTACCCTTTCTCCACCGAATTGTCTGTGCAGGTATTTGTTGAAAACAAATACATCGGCTTCACTCCCTGATAATCGCTGATGTCTGCTCAATATGGACGCGATTCCGGCTGTATTATTTACATGTGCAATTCTCAATTTAGGATGACCTAGACATTCCCTTCCAACAGGACAGCAGCCACAATACCATTACCATTACAAGAAAGAAGTCTTCTGGTTCCTAATGTCTAGTATATTTACGTTCTAGATCAATGTACTTTTGTAGGTTCACTAGCCTATTGAATTCTTCAAATGTTATCATTTTTTCCCTTACTCCAGATGTTGTACCTAATCTATGCAGCTCCTCAAAGACTTGTTTCATGGCAAACGCTGAAGCGAATAAACCAGAGAGAGGAAAAACACCAATCCTGAAACCTAAGTCATGGAGCTCCGCTGCGGTCAGGTTTGGTGTTATGCCTCCCTCGATCATGTTAGCTACTAACGGGGCATCAATCTTGCTGCCTATTTCCTTTAGCTCGTCTATCGATCTAGGAGCTTCGACGAAAATGACGTCTGCGCCCGATTTGAAATATTCTCTACCACGCTCTATAGCCTCATCCAAGCCAGATGTGGCACGAGCATCAGTCCTAGCAACTACAATGAAGTCCTTGTCATCACGAGCGTCGATCGCAGCAGTTAGCTTCAGCAAATATTCATCAACTGAAATTATTTCCTTCCCTGCCATGTGGCCGCATCGCTTTGGCCATACTTGATCCTCTAAAAAGACTCCGGATGCACCCATCGATTTGAGGTCTTTTACAATACGCCACACGGTGAGAGGGTTACCATAACCAGTATCGATATCTACTATGACAGGGATATCCACTGCTCGGATGATTTTTCGTGCATTGTCCATAGTTTCTCCGGCATTCAAGAAGCCATAATCGGGCATGCCTAGTACAGTGGCTGCAGACCCGTATCCGGTCTGAAAAATAGCGTCGAAGCCTGTAATCTCAGTGATTCGTGCACTCAATGCGTCAAATACCCCAGGCAACACAAGAAATTCGTTGGGATTCAAAATTCTTTGTCCTAGGAGTTGGACATCTGATTTGGAATTCATGATGCAGAATAGTACAAATTGGCTATTAAGTCATTGTCATATTAACTCAAACAATCCCTAAATGAGCCCACAAGATTAAAGCAATACTTCTAATATGCTAGAATACTAATATGCTAGATTATTTGTCAAAGCAATACTTCTAATATGCTCGTTAGGCCGTTAGAAGTAAAACATAGCTATATATCGTGTCTGGCCTATTGAAATTAACGATTCAAGTGGTTCTACATATTTATGTAGATGGTAGCGGTAGCCCTTACTTCAGGTATGGTTACTTTATAGATGAAACAGGAGAATCTCATATGGAGCATCATGACGGTATCTCCAATAATGAAGCGGAGTACTTGGCTATCATCACTGCGCTTAACTATGTAGTTAATAAAGACAGTCAAATTGTGATATTGTCGGATAGCCAATTAGTAGTAAATCAACTCAATCACAAATATGGGATAAACAATGAAAATTTAAGAAAACTTGCTACTCAGGTTTGGGTCCTCGAAAAAAAATTTGATAAATTCGAACTTCAGTGGCTACGCAGGTCGGAAAACAAGGCAGGTAAGATGCTTGGTAGCTAAAACCACTGCTGTCTAGGTTAGAGTTTTGATCTGGCCTCAAGATCAAAATTGTCGCTCACCTCGCTTAACAGGAATACTAACTGTGCATTCTAATCTATAGGAACGCAATTTAGTTCCAATAAATATTTCAGATGTTGCAAAAGACGCACCTTGTCAAAAAGTTACCAGATTCTATCCTCATAGATGACTGCCTTTGGCACTAATATACCCAAACTTACAAAGATAATATCGTCAAATATTTATTTACTTAAAGTAAATCTCTTATGCCTTAAAACCAAGCAAGTGTTGGCTCCTTTTCCTTGCCAAAGCGGAGACCCAAACTAAACACTCCATACCTATAATTTGATAAAAGCAGCCCTTACTATCATGGACGTGATTAGGAGTATAATAATTCGGGTCATTTCAACTGTAAGAAAAACGAATAAGAGGACTAAATTGATCACTTTTCACTAACGGCCCAAACTTATGATACAGAATCATTTAATGGTCGGTGAACCGCAATATGATCAGCCAAAAAACTTGGGCTTCTGTATTTCACAAGACTAAAGCCCTCGAATGACGGAATATGACTTCCTCCATTATTTTATTGCTTTTTCACTCGCAAGAGTTCTTGTTGTATGATTGATAGGTGTAAACAAACGTACGCTGATTCTCGCGTTAATATCATGGATATAACATTAATATTCGAGCAATAATTTAAGCCTACAACACCGCTGAGTCTTCTGGAACAGAGGTTAGTTCATTCATAGTATTGTAAATTTCCAGGTACCTCTTTCCTTTTTGGGTGGTAATGTAAGTTTGTTCTCCTAGCCTATATTCCAACAATCCATTCTCTTGTAATTCCGTCAAATGGGCACAAAGTTGATTGTGAGAAAGATATGCTTTATACATGATCTTGGTCTTATTCTCTCCAACTATTGCAGCTTCTAGGATCATGGCATTAATGTCTTGTCTCCCCCTATTTTTCATGATATGATCTGCTATGAAGAATGAAATTATTTATTAGAATCGAAAACAGGTTATTAGTTTAAGTTATATTGAATATTTATGGTACCTCATACTATAATATTCTTCTTGGAATACATATACATTTTTCGTATTTCTGATCAATCCATTTTCAGGTCCTTTTACCTTTCCACCCTTCAAAGCACTGTAAATGATAGTATTCTGCTTCATTCCCCGTATTAGCAACTACGTACACACTCCCAAGGGAGTCCAAGTTTATCACTTTTTTGCATTCACTGCAGAATACGGGGGCTTGTGCTGCTGACATAGTTACTCTTTCCTATCCCTCCTTAATAGACCAGAATTAAGATTTTAACTTTGCTGTAAGCTCCCTGTTCAGTTGAATTGTGTGTCTTGCAGACATTGCTAGGCATTCCCCAATCTAGAACGTTTTCGGTGTACATAGCGGATGTTATAGGTGAAATATGCGAGGTGACCAGGTTTTCTTAATGGACGCAACATAAGCAAAGCCTACATGAACTGAAGATCGCTTAAAGGTTGTTTTGTATTGAGACCCAGAATCAATTCACCATCTTTTCTAGACAAGAGATAAATAATTGAAGTGCGTTGATGGAGTGTGCAAGAGGAGAAGGATCAGAACAAGAAAGACTCTAACACTATTGCCTCGTATATTTCGTCTACCGTTGGATCCATTTCTAATTCTGATGTGATCATCCTTGAAGCAAACAGTACTGTTGAAGATGCTAGTCATCTCATGAAAGATAAGAATTCGACAAGCGTTCTCGTATCAGCAAGGGGAGATATCGTTGGCTTGGTCAGCAAGACAGACATTTTATTCAAAGTAATGTCTCAAAACAGGGATCCCTCTAAGGTGAAGCTGCGAGAAATAATGTCTAGTCCAGTCCTGACAATACGCCCTAATGCTACCGTAGAGGAGGCGTTATCCAAGATGGCAAAACGAAATGTCAGACAAATATATATCCATGCCTTTAATGCAATAATCGGGGTAGTATCTAGAGAGCAGATCTATAGGAGGATGGAGGAGATTTCTCTTTCGACAGAAAACGTGGCAATAAGTGGGACCCCAGTATGCATTGTGAATTCAAAAGCTGTCACATATATCAAAGATAAAAGCAAGGCAAATTACCTCTGCCCATACTGTCAGTCACCATTTGATACCACTGAAAGTCTTTCAAAACACATGGATAGATTTCATAATGAATTTGATGCAGGTGTTCTTGAAGGAGATGTCAGATCAATTTTCGAATAATTCAACCGGTTCTTTTCATTGAGAGGTTAGGCAAATTCTAACCTGAATATTCTCATTTAGCTACTTGAGCCTGATTAGGGTTCGTGGAATGTGACCAAACGTTTAAACATTAGGCTATATCCCAATAGGGAACGAGATAATTAACAGGGAAATATAGATTAACATCCTTATGCGCATTTCATACTTTAACAACACACGGAAATTAGTGTTACTCATTCAAGAAAACATAGAAGGAGTACGCTCTCGATCATAGATTTGCATTTTAGCATCAACGCGGTTATGAATGGTATCTCATTGCCATGACGATTAGCCATATTCACGTTTTATATGATAGTATCTCGTATTTGCGAATTCCTTTAATCTCTATTAACCATTGATGTATTTTTTTAATAAAAAGCATAATAATGACCTATTCGTATAATTGTAGGTTGCAGAAACAAAAGATCATACAGCCTTTCAGTATTAAGGAGAAAAAACAGATTGTGAACAAGGGCATCAATAATATACAGAGATACAGTGAATTTCTTTCATTTGAGAAGATTTGTCCACAGTGGTCCCAAGCGCTGCGACTAGGGTACTCAAATAACTCCAACCTAGATATCCAGGATGCAAAGAACTGTATTGTTGGGGAGGCTCACGGCTTCAAAAATAGGGGTTTACGATGTTCAAAATGCTGGGAGTATTCTCAGAGCTTTACTTTCTATACATACGGAAATAAAATGCATAAATACATTGTAACTAACAACCGGAGATTTGAAGATTTAAAGCTCGATTTTGTCTCTCATTTTAACCAAAGACACTTGTTAAATCGATCTCATCAACAATGTATAGTAGATGTGGCGATTCGAAGAGTATCAAGAATTTTACACGGGCTAAGAAAGACGTCATGCTCAATCGAGATGTTCCTAAGAGCAGTAATATGATCATATTGAGTCAAAAATAAGTGCAAGTTAATATCTAGTGCTCTCGATTCTAAACAGTGGCTCTGAAAAGCTGAACCTTAGGACAGACGATTCAAGCATATGCCAATGCGATATTGCATTCATGCAGTTAGGAAGAGGCCACTTTCACTTTAGTCGAAACAACAATAATTGAGAATACGTAGCCAAAGGTGTTTCAAATTAGTCTTGGCTAGATGCATACTCTTCCCTGTACACTAATTGGTTAACGGGGAGACGATTTTTTTTCTTACCCGTTAAGGCCTTAATTGAGTAACCGAAACCTAAGATAACAGATGGAGTCAAATCATTTGGGATCTTAAAGTCGTTTCGAAGATTTATTTCCTTCATTCCTGTGTACAGCCCGGACCCTACTCCCTCATTCCATGCAGTTAGTTGCATGTTTTGAGCAACTCTACCCGCATCGATTAAGTGGAAGCGCAATGTTGGATTAGTCAGAACTACTATTGCAAAATCTGCTCCAGCGATCCATGCCCCGCTCGTGCTGTCCAAGGCAAGCCGACTCAGATTTTTCTTGTCCTCAACGAGAATGAAGCGCCAGTGTTGCGAGTTCAAGCCAGAACCTGTTTGTCGAGCAGATTCGAGAATTCTTTGCTTTATTTCTGATCCGACTTCTTTCCTCATAAATTGCCTTACTTCAAGTCTGGATATTATGCATTCGAAAGTGTCCATTTCTTAGTGATCAACACGATATGTTATTTGAAGCCTTAAAGGCTTTCATTCCCTCAAAGTAGTAGAACCTAGTCTGTTGAATTCACCCAATAGTATCTGTTATCCGCTATCGACAAATGGATTATCCAAAGAGGCATACCCCCAAGAAATACACCGGCATGGCCATTTTGGAACCTTTTTCTCTGCATTTCAGAGCTTTGTTGTCTGGGCCAATCTTGAACTTTCCTCCTAGATGATTTGTGCATGGGGTGGCTGGCAGATCCAGGAGTAACGGTGGGTTAGTTAGAGAGGATCCGACATAGACATGGATATCCGCTCTTCCTGACTTCGCCTTCAATAGATACTCACTCCACTTGAGCGGAACCTCCAAAAAGGTACCATCTTAAGCCACGCTTGTACCATGCCTGCACTTGCAAAGATCGAATTAAGATTCAAAGGAAAAACTAAAGCTACTACGAGATAAGCTCTTGTTCTTAAATTAACTTTGAGTTTGTCTACAAATTGCCACAGCGTAAAGTGAAGTGGAAGACTATTTTAATTATCTCCGATGAATAAACGCACAAATGGCTATCGTGCCAAGATGATACCCGTGAGGAGCACAGTAGAATTTCAAGGCCAGGTTCCTACGAACCTAAAAATATTAGTAGGTCTGCCATACAATCAAATTTTAGTCATATTCCCACAGTATCGACCTTCTTAATCTCTAGAGTAACTTTGTCCCCTACCTTTAGACCCATGTCCTCGTACTCCCTCATGCTTAACTTTAGGGTAGGAGATTCAGAAAGCCCCATGCCTCCCATCATGTTTGAAAATGCCTTAGGTAAATTCTTCATCATGTCTTCTGGAGACGTGAAAGCAAATGCATGAGCACCAAAAGGACTTTGAGGAGATCGATTTCTGCTTTCACTTGCGGAAGAAGGATCGGTAAAGCTAAGGTATATGTATGGACTACCGTCTTGGGTTGCTTCGATGCGTGAGACTATAAATTCTTTCTTCATCACTTAATGCTTTAATGCAAACACTTTATAGTTTTTTGGGTGTCTTTAGTGATAACCAATAGCGGTGAACAATTGGCATATGTTGAGAAGACAGACCCTTAGGAAATTTCCTTTGAATTAACAGAATTTAGCAACGCGACTTGCAGGAGCAATGATTCATTCGATAAAGATCCATAGATACACGTTGATATCTTTACCCCTCTGGGCCACAATCCGCGAGATAGGACTAACCTTAAGCCTCAAAAAAGAGGACACGATCGCAAACACACAGGAATTGGACAAATCAAATGCATGCTACGATTCGTGAACGAGGAAAAAACAATAAAATTTTAATTTGTCCATATGAAATCTATCTCACGACAAATATGTGAAATCAATCGACCTATCAGTATCATCAACAAGTCCCTTAATCCAAAAACAAATCCTCAAGATAATGTGAAACATTCCTCTACGATACAAGATATGCAACGTTTTTTCAAATAAGTACGATAATTATAGGATACTAAGAATACGGTTGTACCTAAATAACTCAGAATCGACCGTGAGAAATATATGGGTAAACAAATAAAGTATAGTAATCCATTAATGATTTCGATTACTAGTGAAAATCACAGAAATTAGTGAATCAGTATGTTCACTTCTTTACTTATGCGTTTTTTCAGTTCTGGTTTCCATTTCGGGTTATGTATCGCATACTATTCTTGATTACTTTCCGTCTGAGAGCGAAATCACTAATTCGCTATCACCTTATGTCATGATAGTACAGGCTACGGTAACTAGTAACAATACCTCAAACAGTAATGATGACTGGTGGCCAATAGTCAATCATGATTTGTATGGTACTAGGAGTACCAATCAGACCATCATCAACAAGGAGAATGTGGATTCATTAGGAGTCAAGTGGCAGATCGTAAATGATTTTGAAATACAAGATTCACCTGTGGTTGTTAACAACACAGGTTACGTTCAAGATTATGCTGGAAATGTTTTTGCATTCAATATACAGGACGGCCGTGTTCTGTGGAATGTTCGTGTTGGTTACGGACCGACGATGGGACTAAGTTATGACAATGGTTTAATCTTTTCTAGCACCGCTACGAAGGGTACTGTTATTGCAATTAACTCAACAGATGGTAGTAAAGAATGGGAATCCAAAACTCTAGGCAATCCCGCAGTGGGTTATAGTATAGATTCCTTTCCTATTGTATGGAAGAGTTATGTAGTCGCTGGATCAGGGGGAAGCGGTATGCCACCAGGCCTTGGTCTGGTGAAGGGTAATGTGACGGCGCTTAACCGTACCGACGGGAGTATACTGTGGAATCTTGAAACAACCACAGGGGAATGGGTTGAAAGGGGGAAGACCCCACCAAATGGAGGTGCAACGGCATGGTCTGGAGGTTCATTTGACCCAGAAGAAGGAATTCTATATTTCCCATTAGGAAGCGCTTCGCCGAACTTTAATGCTTCTACGAGGCAAACACCAAACCTCTATTCTAATCATATGATAGCCGTGAACATTACTTCAGGGGAGATAATATGGGCCACGCCGTTCATAGCGCATGGTACTGTCCTAAATAATGTTATAGTTCCCGATACTCACGATTGGGACACTTCATGGGGCAGCAGTATTAGTAAGATTTCGCTACAAAACGGCACTCAAAAGAAGATCGTGATAGGTCATGATAAGATGGGTAATTTAATTGCGATGGATGGCAAAACCGGAGATGAGTTATGGTGGAAAACACTTGGAAAACCAATCAACATCAATAAAATTCCTTCACCAAATGGGACAGGCCTCATTTGGGCATACGGGGTTTATAATTATCATGCTGTGGACAACAATAATACACTTTACGTTACTGCTACAAACCGCGGTTTGGATTTCTTCACCGATGGTTTGAGCGGCCATAAGAAAGCAGCTCCGGATACAATCGAGCAAGGACTAAAGAATGGGACAATATATGCGATTGATATTCTCACCGGTAAAATTAAATGGAAATTTGATACAGAGTTTCCACCGAGAGTGTCTCCTCTTGTTACAAATGGTTTACTATTTACTGGATATATTCCATACGAAAGACAAATAAAATCTGGGACGATTCTTGCTCTAGACAAACAGAATGGAAGTAAATTATGGGAGTTTAATGTGAATGCACCTATAGCCCCGGTTGGGCCATCTGTCGCGAATGGCCTACTCTTTGTACCTACAGGCAAATTAGTCTCTAACCCCGCTCGATCATCTACAAGCGGTGAAGGTTCATTGATTGCATTTGAGCCTAGGATGTCTAGTTAAGAATTACTTTGACATTGAAGTAAAGCGTTGCCATCATGAGTAGCACATTTTTCCATTTGTGAGTTACCTATGACACTTACACTTAAACCCGTGGTAGCTAATTCTTAATAGACCAACCATCTGCCTGCCTGCCCGCCATTACTATGAAAATAGAACAGGGCGAAGCAAAATCTGAAATATGAATAAATACTCAAAGAAATATGTAATTAGACAGCCCACATGAGGAGGAGATTATAGTTGCAACGTCAATGGCGTAAGCGGGATTCCAACATTAACTTGAAATCCTTTACTCTCCCCCCCACCCAAATAGCTCTGCTTGCGCTTACTTTTGCTGTTGTGATGATAGAATCACAAATTGTTGATACAATCCCAGTATATGGAGGATTAGGTGCAAGTTGTGGAAGTGTAATTAATGATTCTACAAAGCTTTCAGCGAACCTCGTTTGTAAAGACCATGGAATCATAGTTAACGCTTCAGACCTTTCAATTGCATTGAATGGATATTCCATAATTGGTCCTGGAAGCCAGAGTACGAAATCTGGAATAATTATCCCAGGCCTAGGCAATGTTACGGTTTATGGTCCAGGACGCATAGTTGACTTCCAATCAGGCATCTTTGCCACAGGTTCAGACAAATTAAATATATCTTCGATCTTCCTTGACGAGAATCGAATAGGCGTTTACTTGACAGGTTCGTCTAATTCAATCCTAGAATATAACATGATGAAGTACAATGAATTAGGAATTGCGGCACATTCCAGCAGTGACATTTTGTCCAGTGAAAACTATTTTTACGATAATTCACTGGCCGGAGTTTCTCTAATCAATACAGGGGATTCATCCATTAGGTTAAACTACATAAATGGAAGCCAAAACGGCATCTTCACCGATCCTTCTAGCATGTCAAATGGCATCACATTTAATTTCTTGGGCAATATTATCGATATTAACAGTGCCAACGGCTTGCCCAATGATTTGACAAATAATACATACGAAGGTAATTTCTGTGAGCTTAGCCTACCGTCCGGCATATGTAGAGGAGTGACAGATTAATGCTCCCGATTTTTGACTGCCCTCGTTCATATACGACTGCAGTGGTCAGAGGCAGCAATTACAAAAGCAATTCAAACTGACCGCAGAATCGGGTTGAATGGTGCTCGTGAATGGACTAGAATCGATTGGTCATCAGCATATAACTTGCTACATGCGCAAGATTCATGAAACAACTAGAATGGAAATATTTCTCCAGTATCCTCTGATTTGCCTTTGTGTCTGCCCTTAGATGGTGCAAGATCCGGTAATTTGTCTTCCATATTCACTTCCACTACAGCTGAGGCCTCTTCCATGATTTTAGTAATTTCTGCACCGTCCGTTCCTAATGGATCGAGACTAGCTATTCCATTGCCTTGCAATGAGGAGTCGGAATATGTACTATTTAGTATATCTCCCAGGGATTCCGAAATTTGTGAAAGCGAATGGTCAGCGGTAGGAATGACTGAAGAAAGACCACCTTTCAAATCTTTGATTACAGAAGTGGTCGGAGTTAACGTCGATGCTACATCTCCTAATTCAGTAACTGTTTCAAGCCTCAGTCTTACTTGTTCTGTTGTCAGCATGGTAGATTTGACTACTTTATTTATCTTACGTACTTGAGAGAGTTCGTTAGAAAGTGATTTTGCATAATTTATTTCATGGCTCTGTACTGCTTCTACAACATGGTTGAAGATCTGTTTGTCCCGTTGCTTTAATCTTCCAGAAAACGAATCCATTTTGGAGATTTGTACCTGGAGCTTTCGATGTGCTTGTTCTAGCCTAGGTTTTAGAGGTTCTGCAGATCTCAAGCTCTCCTTGATCCTATTTTTAAGGTCACCCGAAACTTTTCCCTTTTTCTTTTCTGGTTCACTCCAACTATTAATGAAAGACATTCCGAATACTGGAATTCTGTTGCATGCATACTTAATTTTACCATGCATCAAGAATATTTGTTAAGAAGGTGAACTGAATCTCGTTTCTATGTTTTCCTTATTGCCGTGTGAGATTAAAGCTCTTGAAACAAGCAACGTTCAAGAGCTAGGCTAACCCTTAAAAAAGACCTCCATATAGCCGCACATTGAACAGATGCAAAGAGTGTAGTAACTGTACCTCTTCATAATACTCGGAAGATACTTTTCTATCGACAGGGTCGGCTTCAACGGGATCGGTAACGGTACCTTTTTTGGAACAGCTTGGGTTTCTTCTTCAAATTTTCCTTGGCATTTTGGACATTCCTTTGACATGCAAAGGAATCAGCAGGTGGAATAATTACATGTTTCTCACTGATAAAGATGGTATCACCACCAATCAGTTAATTTAGACATCCAGATATTGAACAAATTCACTTCCCAGGCAAGTCACACATCTACCACTAGTCATCGTCTCAACAGTTCCACCTATGTCAGCTTTGATGCCTACTCTCGAGGGCGAGAACACGAAACCTGTCTCAGAACACAAACTGCATCTCAACCACGCATCAGGTACATTACGGGTATCTTTTGAAAGTTTTTTGCGATTGCTCCTATGCATTGACAGATCCCTTAGTTTACGATCTCATAAAAATATACAGTGATACAAAGAACCGAATGATACGGGTTAGTGAGATTTCTGTCGGCTGTCAGCCGCCATTGTTTCTTCCAAATAATTTGGAGATTGCTTCAATTGCTTCGGACAATGGAGTTCCTTCATCGGCAAGTGGCTCCTCCCTTACTAAATTACCTTCAGATTGGTTTAGAGGGATCTGCGTTTCCGTATTTCGAGCTGGCTCGACGGATCCATTACCTGTCAGTTGATTTGCTATCTGTTCAGCACTACGTATGGTTTTGTTACTGCCTGGACCCTGTACCGAACCAGTCGAAAGATTGGCTGAAGTGGCTGGCGAAGTTTGATCTGGAGATGCAGAAGTGCTGAGATTATCGGTCCGGGAAGTGTTAGACTCAAGCAGGCTTTCATTATTAATCATCGTGATTAGATCTTCAATAGCATTGGTTGCTTTTGATCCGGTTTTGTTGGTCGAGGGAAGCTGAGACTTCTCGTTGAAAAACTTGATAAGGAGGCCTGCCAGAGGTCCGGGCTGCTCTTCTGGAATCCAATGGCCAGCGGAAGGCATTAGTATCTCAGAGATGTTGTCTGCCAATCTTCTTGCCGATTCTAGACTATAATTCGACTTGGTGTCACCTCCTCCAAATGGCGAAACTTCCCCAGATACTGCTAAAATTGGTATGGTGAGATTAGATCTTGAAGTTTCACTATTCATTATTGCATCGATTGAAGAAGCCCTGAAATATTCAAATCCTGAACGCATTGCCCCTGGAGCTGAATATTGCCTCACATATTCGTCGACGGCCGCCTCGTTGACAGAGTATGGGTTGTATGCCAACTGTCGGTAGAACCAGGACAAATACTCACGTTCGTTACCAGCAACAAGAGCCTCGGGCAAGTCCAGTGCTCTATGAAATGAAAACCACCAAGGCTCAGCAAACGATTCATTGGAAAATAGACCAGGAAATACATAATCTATTACAACAAGTTTGCTAACATTGTTTGGATGAGATGCAGTATAAGAATACGCTGTTTGTGCTCCTATGTCATGGCCTACCACATAGGTAGTGTTAAAACCCAAACCAGATACCAGCTGATAAATATCAGAGGCCGTCGTATTTCCGTCGTACCCAGTCGCGGGCTTAGAAGTATCTCCCAAACCTCTCAAATCGGGCACTAGTACGGTAAAGTTATTCCTAGCCAGAATTGGCATCACATCTCTCCATTCGTACCATGTTTGAGGCCAACCATGCAATAACACAATTGCGTCTCCTTGTCCACCCATTACATAATGCACTGTGATGCCGTTAACATCATCTCGATAGTGTTTGAATAGGACATTATCAAGCTTAAAAGAATCAGAACTAGCTGTGCGGTTGTAAGGCTTAGAATCTTGAATGTCATTAATAGTCCGGTTGGAATTGCTTGTATTATCTAATACCTTCTCTGCGGCTGAGGACGATACTTGCGATATAGTAGCGTTTTGAAGTATTATGGCTCTTCCATTACTCGGGGGACCGACTTCACCTACTTCTCTATCGTCAAGGGACGAAAAGAGAGGCGTCTGATATGGGAAATTTTGATTTTGAGTACTCTGAGCCATTCCTAGTTGAACATGTGTAATAGAGGAACTGATTAAAAAGAGAGCAAAAAATACTGCTATATAGCCATGGCAATAATGGAAATTACGCATTCGTTCCCGTATCTCCAGAATATTATTATAAACAAGACGATCACTCCGTATGCACTTCCGGTCCAAAAAAATTTCACCCAAAGCCTGTCGAGTATTTTGGTTATTCATAATCGAAATTGATTCAATGGCCAAAAATTGATGAATGTGTAGGGGAGATGCATTAGTACTGGTATACTATGCGAGAGTCGTATGTATGGGTTCGAAAAACAGAGCTCAAACAATATGAATTCGTAAAAGCCAATAGAAAATGGCATTAGATGTTATATTGTCGGATTGTCAATCGTAGACGGAAGTCCGTTGGCTTGTAAGGGAATATGTGCTGGATACAAGGCTCATAGGCCGATATGCAAATGGACAAAAGAGGTGCCAGATTTGTGGGTTATTTCTTGAACGGGTTATGGTGTCCCTGTTGTGGATACCGACTTAGAGGAAAACTCAAAAGAATAGGCTTTAGCGCTGTTAACCTTAGCGATGGAGTTAACCGCCGCATCGAACGGGGTAGATATATTCTCCCATCCTAGTTTCTAATCCTTCTTTGATATCCAGATTATTTTGATAGCACCGAATTAGGTCCATCTTTCTTTCGGGTGCGTATTGGTTTGCAAAATGGGATTATCCTCCGCGAGTCACAGATTTAACCCCAATTGTAACACCTGATGACGGCCTGCTTTTAAGGCAAGAGACACTTTTTCAGTGATCGTCAGTGGCGGGGGTCACGAATATGTTTCAAAATTTAGGTACTTAGCTGATTCTAATGGATAAAATTATAACTCAGTTGGAATTAAGGGAAAATGAGGGGGGGCTTAGGTGGACAATGCTATTTACTAAAGTTGGAACTGTGATACTCCTGGTGTCTGATATGGAAAGATCAGTGGAATTCTATAAAGATTTGCTCGGGCTGCCAGTTAAGACAAAGACCCAATCTCCAGATTGGGTTGAATTTTTTAATCGAGAAACGACGTTGTCATTACATGCAATAAAGAAGGGTAAAGGTAGTAGCAACGTCGACAAAAAGGACACGAAATTGGGAACAGGAACTCTAGTAGGGTTTATGGTTAGTGATATTGAGTCTACAGTGCAATTTCTAAAAGAAAATAATGTTAAGTTTTTCAAGGAGCTTAGAGAAGAGCCTTTTGGCAAGCATGCAATAGTTGAAGATCCCGATGGTCATTTGATCTCGATCGCTCAACTCAAGAAAGCCCCGTCTGGAACAGCAGAGGCAGAAGAATTCGATTTATTAGGGTTGCTCGGAGCTGAATAGTGAAATAATATAAGAGGAATTCAAAGTATACTCCTAAATTCAAACTATTCAACAATTCTTATTAGATGCATCTTTATACCATTGTATGATGGATTACAAATCTATTCACGAAAGGATAATGAATATGGATCCGAGAATTAGGTTGGTCACCATATGTGACCTGAACGGAAAGATTATGCACTCTGATCATCGACAAGGAGTCGAGAACCTGCTGTCTCCGGATGAAAGTAAAAAATCCTTGGAATTGGCTGTCAATGCTTGGAAGACTAGAAGCACTCTTCAGTCTAAGATAGGAAAAGGCAAGTATGTTCTGGCTGAATACGAGAAGATCAAAAGAATAACGATGCCATTGGATGATGAACATATTCTTTATATAACCACAGAGGTGGATGCGGATCATTCAAAAATAATTGATGTTGCCCGGCAGAGTCATTAATTATTCAGCCACACTTTTTTGGACATATATTGGATTATGGGTTTTGTTCACAGAGAAAAATGGGTTATTTTGGACAGCCAACTTTATCCCCCAGGCAGAATGCAGAATATTAGAACTAATCAAGGAGAAGCAATGGAGACGCTTTGAACCCTTAGGGGATTGACAGGTATTTTAAAAGAACCTCAGTATCCCCAATTATATGTCCTTTATCAGCTTGTTATTCTTGTAAATTACTTCATGAAGGGTTTCATTTGTTGCTTCTTTGTATTCTAAAGAACCTCTATCCGTTTCGATTAACCTCTCTAATATATCTCACCAATGCTACAAGTATTTCTTCTACTCACCATCTGAGGCATTTAGATTCAGGATTTCTTTCCTATGGTATAATTCAAATGTCATTTTTCAAAATTAATTGATGTGCGCGAGAAGAGAGGCAAAATAAATCTCGCGTCCTTGCCTTTTTCAAAGTATATAATATACCAACAAACATCTCCTAGATCAGATACCCAAATTTCGCAATTTACTTAAATATGATGGATTTCTTTATGAAAGAAGAGAGGTAGAGAATAAAAAGTGGATTTTGGGTCCTTTTTTAAGAAGAAGAAAAAGGAAGCAGAGAAGGGTGTAAACGATGTTGAGAACATGGTTAAGAATGAAATCCAGCCTGAGAATGAACTGGAAAAGATTGATCACTCATTGACGTCAGAAAAAGCAGAACTTGGAAACACGAAAAAGGGATCGGGTGTGTCTAACCAATTACAGGCTGACGAGGATGTTCGGCTTGAAAGCAGCAGCTCTTCAAACCCCGAACCCATGGTTTCTCGCTCGACTGTCAGGGAGATTACCATGAATATCGATTCTGAGCTCTTGCAAAAGGCTCAAGCGAAAGGAATTGATTTATCCAATACTTTAGAGCAACAGCTCAGAAGAATGGTGTCTGGTGCTTAATAGTTACGCGCTTTATTAGCTCATGTCTCTTTTGATTTGTTCAGTTGGCGTCTGAATAGCCAACCTATAAGAGGATTGATCAAGTACGGAAAAGTTTGCTTAAGCCAGACTCCTGCACGAACGTAAGAAGGAACAATTATCTCAAGGCGACTTGAGCAAGATGCCTCAAGGATAGCTTTTGAAACGGTCTGAGGCTCCAAGAAAAAACCAGTGTAATTGGGCTTCTTTGGGCCAAATGAGTAATGGTTGAAAAAATTCGTTTTTACTCCGATTGGGCTCACAACCGTGATTTCAACCCCAGTACCATGTAGTTCATGGTACAAGGATTCGGAAAATCCTAATATCGCGTACTTTGAGGCAGAATAGCCAGCCATTCCCGCGACTCCAAAGCTTCCTGCAACGGAAGCTATATTTACTATGTGACCAGATCGTCTTTTTAGCATAGGGGCGAGAAAAGCCTTGGTACAATATGCAGTCCCCAAGTAGTTGGTCAGCATAACCAGTTCCAAATCTTCTGCAGTTTGATCTTTTAATTTACCATAGATTCCGATCCCTGCATTGTTTATTAGAATATCAATATAACCAAACCTATCAATGACTTTTTGAGCTAGCTCTGATACTTCCCTCTTGTTTGAGACATCACAGCAATAAGAAACAACATTGACTTGCTCTGCCCGCCTGTCACTTCTGATAATCCTCTCCAATTCAGCGAGCTTCGACTCTGTTCGCGCAACGATGATAACCACCATCGCTTTTGCCGATGCAAAATCTAATGCTGTTTGTCTACCTATACCATGAGAAGCGCCTGTGATGAGGACTATCTTCCCCCCGAATTTGTTGTGATTGGATTTCATTACAGCTGCAAAAAGCAATGCTCGAAGGTTGAAAATTAACTATTCGTCAATCCTTGTGGTGGCAAAGGTGTACCGGCAATGTTAGATATAACTCAAAAAGAGCTGCTTTGACTCTAGAGATTAATCTCAAATGGTACTTCATGAATAAAATTATGTCATGACTAAAATTAGTCATACTCTACTTTTTGAGATTCCTCCAGTGACAGCTAATTAATGTAAATACAGATGGTCCAACTAATAGACGTAGGGCTGTAGATTTGTTTCATTAGATACGCTTAGGTAGATGTACTTTCCATCATATCCTTTGACTCGCGAAATCGGAATGATGTACTCATTTAGCAGTCTAAAGCTGCCGAAATCTATGACTACTATGTTGTCCTTGTATGTACAGATCACATTGCCGCATGGCATACCATCGCTTGTCTTCGCGAGAATTCCTAACTCAGATATCGACTCCCAACTCACACTCAACTCAGACGCATTGGAATTTCTGTCAACATCATCTAAGTGTACTTTATTTAGGAAATGGTTTTCGTCTCGGGGTCGTGACGCCCAGGTCCCGTCCTCATTTTCACCCATAGAATATTATACACTTTTTGAACAATAACATCTTCCTATATACCCTTTTAAGATTAAAAAGATCAGATCTTTTGTCAAAATATTCTGTGCAGATTCAGATCCTTGGACAAATCAGGTTACCTCTTCGTAAATGAAAGGAGGTTGAATATAGAGTCATAATTTCTAAATCTTGACGAGAGCTTGTTTATAAAAAATTGGGTGGTTGTGATTGCCCATTTCTCCGATAGTGTTTGTACACTTTGACATTTCAAGCTGATGACAACCTTTGAATTGCACTGGTCTGTAAAATAAAAAACATGGTAACATCTCTTATAAAATACTGAATAGGCTTATTCAAATGGTATTGTGTAGGTCTTACTATTGGGCAAAGCCACCGATCTTGCTTAACGTATTCGTACAAGCAGCAAGGGGGTTTCAGTTTTGGTCCACCTATTAAAAGTAATCGTAAAAAAATTACGGACCTAAATATTCTTTCAATGGAATGATGGAGTATATGATAAAGGCGACAATAAGCCTCCACCTTGGAGTTATTCCAGAAGTAGTATTCGTAAGATAGGACAAATGACTTTGCATTATGAATAGTGACGGCATCAACGGGTAGTATATGGGTTGGAGGTTTGCGTCAATTGCCATTTAGAATAATTATTGTTGTGCACTTTGAAGATATTAATTAACATACAAATGTTAAAAGTAAAGAGAAGGGAAGAAATAGAAAATAATATGGGGCTCAATTTTGTCGCAGAATACCTGAAAATACCATTCGAGGTCGTAGTCGATTTGAAGAAGCGGCAAGATCGGGGCAATCGAGCTCAGGAAAGTTTGTCACAGGGTTCTCAAACTAGTGGGACTGAAACTTTTCAATATTATGAAAACTCAACTATGAATAACGGAACTATTCCGCTATCACCAACGCTTACAGAGTACATAGAAAGGCGGTTCGTACCAACGTTGCACTGGTATCAAAATAAAGCCAGATCGAATTCAATGAAATTCAACATCTGGAAAATTGTAATAATATCATCTGCTTTGTTTTTAGCAGTCCTTAACGCGCTAGCTCTGGGTTTGACCAACCAGAATGTCAGCAACCCACTTGTAATCCTTGCATCTGCTATCGCAGCTATTGTTATATTGACATCATTCGCCTACCTTCAAGCCTCAAGAATTCACGAAAGTAGAATCCACTTCACACATGTAAAACAAAGATTAGAGAGAGAGTATCAACTTTTTATGTTAAGGGCTAAACACTATGCTAGAAGAGAAGGGATTAGCGATAGCTATTCCAGCCAGTTATTTGTTGAAAATATAGAAAGCATACTAACAAAGGAATAGGCCATTCTATCAAAATACACAGATTACTTTGGGATAGAATGCTGGATTCAACAGCACTACTTCTCTCTGCAACTGCAACAGACGTCTGAATGGTAGAATTCCAGTAGAAGTTTGTCACCTTGGAATGAACCTTGAGTTCTCTCAAGAACTATAGGGGGGATGTAAGTTTATACTCATCTAGCTTCCTTGTCACAACTTGGACTCCATCTTCCAATTTATGTCTAGTCTTTGATCAATGCGTATCGTAGAGATAATACGAGATAAGCCGACATTCTTTATTGCTTCGTGTGCACCCTCCACAGCGTTCAAAATAGTTTTTAAATTTGGCGACTCGCGACTTGTGTTCCCATTCCAGTAAGAGTAACTTTCAATCCTTTTGTCTTGTTAATAGCCATAAAAGCAACAGCGACTCATTCTTCACTGATGCTTAGTTTGCCTATTGCGAGGGGACCAAACTAATTTCGGCAACGACTACCCTGGTGCCAGGTTCAAGATTCGACATAATTTGTCTGTAAACTTTTATTCATTCCCATTTAGAAGTGCGGAAGTCAAAATATTTTCGTCGCACAACAAGATTAGACAGCTATGCAAAAAGATAGCTGAAAAAGCTTCATTAAGTGGAGTATTTGAAGGAATAAATTTGACGATGGGTAGTCTCATAATCGCATTGTCTCAGAAAGCTAAGAATTTACCTATCTCGATAATACTAATAGGAGGTATCATCATTGGGCTTGGCCTAGTCTTCATTGCTCAAAGTAGCAGTCTCTTGGGTCCTTCCTCTTCATTCATGTACCGTAATGCAGACTGGACTACATATGGCTCAGTAGTCGTCATAATAGGGATCGTTGTGTCTTTAAGTGGTTTGTTGAGGAGATTTGTTAGGTGAATTGTCGAAGTAGTCAAATCCGTCAATTGCAAGAACAGCTGTCTCAGATAAACATGAGTTCAAAAGGAGATTTTAGAAGAATTCTAAACCAGTACGCTTCCTTATGGTGGACAAATGGATCAAATGAGGCACGTAAATGATATATTTTGTCGTGAAATCAGGTGTTGAATAATAATGATTTGATCAATTCCCGGCTGATCGAATTGATAATAACGAGAGAAGGAATTCCCTCCCCAGTTCTGGAGTTCGGCGGTAGAAATTGAGAAATTATAAGAATAAGTTATTCCATATTAATATTGAGAATTTGTCATCATATGAATTGAGAGAGATCAGATCTGTTTTTCGCGGGTTGCAAACACTGTATGAAACGTATTTGCCTAAAGTGGACCCGCTTCTTATCCATGATTTGCTTGTTCGCGAGCAACAAAAATCAGACCACACCCCATTCTATATGGTTGAAATCTTTACAAAGGACGGGACGGATTCTGATCTAATGAAAGAGAGGATATTCCAGAGCACGGGGATGGTTCCATCCATATACGATAAAGGGACTCATTATGTAACCAATCAACGATTGAACTTAGAAAAACTGAAAGAGATAAGTAATGATGAGAATGTGTTGGAAGTTACAGGGGACTATACAGGAACTCTTACTGGCAGAGGAGCTTCACATGAGCACAAGCATTAGCCAATCATTTGACGATCTAGTGGTAAATCCAATCATTTGACGACAAAGTAATAGTGCAGAATATGCTCGCCAGGCGAGATTCAAGCCCGTCGCTTCAATGGTATCTCTTTCTACAGGTTAGATTATGGGACAAATCAAGGCTTGAGAGCCCCTTTCCAAGTTCTGAACAACATTCAAGTAGGAACCAAATCTATAATTCAAAAATTTTTAAACACGTCGATTCCGGATATATTCAAGAAAGTTAAGACTTTGATCGATTAACTGCAGAGTCCTAAATCTAAGTACGATCGAGAACAAGAGTTAGATACCTGAAGGTTCTAGCCAATTACTGATGTGGTTTCCCCTGTCGATACGTAACAAACCCAAGGAGCACTGTGCGGTTTGCAATAAAGAGTTGATAAAATTTAGGTACAAACCACGTAACGAATGGGATATTCGGGGTATGCTGTGTGGAGATTGTCACGTCATGAAATCCATGGAATATTCAGGACACCCTGAAAGTAGCAATAGTAAGAAACGGCGGGACACAAACGAAGATGAGGAAGAGGTATCTCCAATGTGTGGGATGTGTAACGCGGACATTGGTTCTGGTTCAGAATCGCTTAAACCAAAATGGCAGTGGAACATGGACACAAACCTAATCCTATGTAAGCGTTGTTATTCCTTGAAAAGCAAAGAATATGAAAAAAGAATCAACTACTGTGCGGTTTGTGGTAACAAAATGCCTTTCTTTCGGTACAATCCCAAACATAAGTGGAAGATAGATGGTCAACTCTGCAGGAGCTGCTGGGACGATTCCAACAAACACTGGAAAGACCAAGGTTAATGCAGTAGAAAATTCGCGGAGTATTGTAAAGATTACTTATTTCGTAATTGATCACCTTGAATAGTTTAAGTCTCCTGGATCCTACTTTTTAATTCATTTTCACATCGAATAGTGCGGCACAATTCACACCAGCTACTCACTGTCTGTCTTTGAGACCGACTGAATCATCTACTGAATCATCCAAGAAACTGATTGTTCAAAAATCATGCGAATTCGGTAAGTGAGGGAGATAGTTAAATCCCACCCTAGCAACAGATTGGTTCTAATATTTAGTCCAAATGCCACATTTCTCTTGCAGCTTTTCAGTACTGTAGGTACTCAGATATTTACTAAGCAGGCTACTAAGCGAATAAGTGCAATCATATTCAGTTGCCTATAAGCTATACCAATTCTTCAATTCATCGTTGTCAGCTCCATAGCAATCTAAGTGAAGAATGGGATTTATGGGGCTCAAGTACGACTACTATTTTATCGGATCGTTCGGGTACGTAATTAGGTCTTGCCTAGGAGAATGTTGATCGCTCTCTTAAACTCCTCTCTTAGCATCGGCGGCATATTTGCTAATCGGAGATTCCGTTCAACATGTTCTGGTTTTTTTTGACCTATTAACGGAGCAATCACCGAAGGAGTCGAACGTATCACTTGTACTATCTTTGCAACAGGATCGGTCAAATCTTCATTGTAACTAGGAATATTGGCATGAAGGAGCCTACCTTGAAATAGAGGAATGCTAGTAAAGACTCCAATCCTAAGTTTTGATGCAGCTTCTAGAATCGAAAGATTCTTTTCGTTCCCTACGGTCTGGTTTTTTAGAAGCAAAGCTTCGCTGTACGCCAGGTTGTAAGGCAGCTGTATAAACCGAAAGCCATGGTTATTCGAACTGCCTTCATTGACGTTTTGTGCTAGCTTTACAACTTCTTCCAGTGATAAGTATTCACTGCTATCACTAGATACTCTAAAGCAAGTCCAAGTAGCCATTCCATAGTAACGTATTTTATTTCTGGTCCTATATCTCTCATAAACCTGAAAAACCCTTCTGAGCATTTCCATAAATTCCTCCCGGGTAACATCCTGATACCAACTTTCAAAGGAATTATGTACATAGACCAGGTCAATTGTGCTCAACTTCATATTGGATAACGATCTATCTATGCATCTCTCAATGTATGTAGGATTAAGTACATTGTAGCCACTGCTTATATCACTCGAACTAATAAACCCAGGAGTAATGTACATTTTCTGCATATATTCCATCATTCCTATAGATGGAAAGTCTCCGTCATTGGTTATGTAACCATTCTTAGTCGAGACAAAAACTTGATCTCTCGAGATAATGCGATCCTTAATAAGGCGGGATAGTGCTCTTCCAATTGATTTTTCCGATTTCATTGCTCGATAGTTAATAGCAGTATCAATAACATTCATTGCTCCAGATTTGATGGATTCGTATGTCGCATTTTCTATTGCCTCGTCGTCGTAGTCTGTAATATCTCCTAAGTAGGTTCCCATACCAAGACTTGATAGACTTAGATCATCGAAAATACGAAAATGGCTCTCAGGTCTGCTTTTTTTACTAACAGCATATTTCACATATCGACTAGTTCCTTCTGTGGTTGCAAATCCATCAATTATTTCATGTTCATTAGCCAATGATAGTACAATCAGAATTGGAACCTAGATTTTAGGATTACTTGGAAAATGATTTCCGCCCGATCCTCAATGCGATATTAAGGACTTAGTTTTGAATCACTGGATGGATTTTAAAAACTTGTAAGCTTATAACGTAGTGTATCGATGTAAATATAAAAAAAAGTTTGGTTCCGTTTAACTACGGTTGCAACATACGGCTCCGGGATCCGATATTTTTTCGGTGATCGCCCACTTTCAAATTAGTTATACAAAAAACGAATTATCCTGTAGATGGTCGCGAGATTCATCGAAGATTCTCGTTTTTGGTATTGGTAGCTTTTAGTTAATGGCCACGAATTGGGCGTAAACTGAATTAATAATGACTACTTCTCTCTTGGTATTAGTGATAGCCGTTCTTCACCTTGACTTTGATAGTTGAACTAGCCAAAATCTGTCATACTCAGACTGAAAGCACAGGCTAACAAGCAAAGAAAGTAGAATCTATTACCATTTAGCGCCATCGAGCCGTAAGCGAAAAAATATTGCAGGAGTATCATATTCCAGGGAATATCCTACTCCTCGTATGGTGCAACAAAAGATTTGTCTGATTCGCGTTACTTGCTTTTAGATTTCTTACCTTTCTTTGCTGCCTTTGTTCCTTTTGCAGTTGTGCTCTTTTTCTTTGAGCTAGCTGCACTTTTCTTTTTTGTAGATGTCGGCATCTAATTTCGGTATATCATTAGGTACTTATATATATTTTCCGCGATACCAACTTTAGAAACGCATAAATGTTCTTTTAATTTGTTTAATTCAAATCGATCTTGCTTCTATTTAGCGTTAGTAGTTAAGCTGTTGCAGGAAAGAAAAACCAAAGCTTGATCTGAATTGAAGTCCAATAGTTTCATCATTATCAAAGTCAAGGTTAAAGCTTTAATTATCTGCATGATTAGGTAAATCCATCAGATTAGAGTCAGGATGTCAGAAAGCTATGTTATCTGTATTTCAATTTGATCTACATCCATGGGTCTATTCATACCCCTATTCATTGGACATAACTAAGTACTTGGAAAGCTTCTTTGTCACTTCAATGCGACAGACTAGATTTGAAAACACAAGTGTCAAAACTAGATTTTCAATCAAGAAGTGTAAGGTGGATAGCATTTGTTCCTTGGTATGATACATAGTATCATCTAATTGTTACTCGAACTCACCAATTGAACTGAAATAAAGCTGCCTCCCCCTGAGCATTAAAACTGAAAAAAAATGTATATCTCTGACGTACATATCCATATTCAAAGCACTCCGGATGGAGATGTTAAAGGGATTATCATATATTGCCATGTGAGCCATTGTATTCTCCGCATCTCATCTTATCCTTTACTTCAAAATTATAAGATTAAGAACATATTGTGGTTGATACGAGTTACACTATGAGGTTAATATACGGATTTCAATTTCAAGAATTTTAGATTTATTTGTGCATGGTTAGGAACTTCGATTCTGAATAATCTATAGGAGTTCAAGATCGCCTTCGAGTGATTCAATTTTTAATAGTGAACCTATCACACCTTTTAGATATAGACAACTTCTAGGCAAGAGTTAACCATTTCCTTTCTTTACCTACCTCCTTGTTAGTCGCGTTTCCGAGCTCTTCATCGTTCTTGTTACCGTAATCGATCCCCAGCGTGCCAGCTATAGGTTCCAATTTTTCCCTACTTATGTTTGGAACAACTGTTTGGTCCTCCAGACGTTGTGGAATTCTGTAGAAGATTTACCAAATGATTTAGCTAGTTAAGACGCCCTCTTGACTACAAAAAATAGCATGACAAGTGCTACGATAATAATTATCCTCTCAATTCTAGCAACTTATAATATATTGGTCATGAATCTTTTTTTCTTTTTTTGAAATATGTCTAAAAATCATCTCTACTAATTGTTCTCGGGGAAAACTATTTCCACCTGAACCACAAGGCCATTCATGTAATGACCTATACTTTGTGCGCTAGGCCATAGTATTAATTAATTCAGAGAATACAAGATTCATCAGATTTCTTATACCTAAGTGTTGTACTTATACAGATAGGTTATATTTCTGATTACCTAAGGATTAGATGAACTATTCTGAGTAACAAGGACTGAAACCATCTAAAAAAATTCTTACAGGCTTTTAATTAGCACAAATAACAATGGCATGAATCACTATTATGCAAGTTCACAAACATGCGGTTCTTAAACATGCGGTTCTTAAACATGCGGTTCTTAAACATGCGGTTCTTAAACATGCGGTTCTTAAACATGCGGTTCTTAAACATGCG
>Ga0307429_1000401_pt1 | contig 27056 bp, 23 predicted proteins | sample SalMarWE160230MG_FD_202151 | JGI IMG/M metagenome (GOLD analysis project Ga0307429, IMG submission 202151) | Salt marsh sediment microbial communities from the Plum Island Ecosystem LTER, Massachusetts, United States - WE1603-230 | ecosystem: Environmental > Aquatic > Marine > Intertidal zone >... | reverse complement strand
CGCTCAATCACTACGCCGCAAAGCGCGAGGACCTGCAGAGCATGGCCAAGGACTTGTTCGAGAAGGTCGGCTCAGGCGCGGTGAAGATCCCGGTCAACCAGACCTACAAGCTCAAGGACGCGCAGAAGGCGCACAAGGACCTGGAAAGCCGCGGCACTACCGGCGCTTCAATTTTGGTCCCGTAACCACCTAAACCGTTATTCCGGCCGTGCGCCCATTGCGCGCGGCCGGACGCATTTTGAGGGCAGTGGCGTGAACGGCAATCCGGAAGCCTGGGGACGATGGGCGACGCTCGCCCTCGGCCTGGTCGCCTTGCTCGGCAGCCAAGTGGTGGCGCTCTTGGCGCTGACCTGGTGGCATGGCGTCGGCATCGCGCATCTATCGGATTTTTCCGGCGACGGCGTCGCCGTCACGCTCATCATCTTCGTTTCGATCCCGGTGCAGCTCGCGCTGCTTTACCTGCTGGCGCAACGGCCGGGCGGCAGCGCCGCCGCCTATCTTGGATTGACGCTGCCGAGCCGCGGCGAGCTCGGCTTTGGCGTTGCCGTCACGGTGGCGCTGATCATCGTCGGAAACTTGGTGAGCTGGCTGTTTGGCCACGCCATCATCACGCCGTTCCAAGTCGACATTTACCGCACTGCGGCCGCGGCCGGCTGGCTGCCTTGGCTATGGCTGGCGGTGGTCGTAGTGACGCCCATCGGCGAGGAGACCTTGTTCCGCGGATTTTTATTCCGCGGCTGGCTACGCGCGCCGCGTGACGTATGGCCGGTGATCATGATCACCGCGCTGCTGTGGGCGCTGGTGCACGTGCAATATGACTGGTACGTAATCGCGCAGGTGTTCGTGTTCGGTGTGATGCTAGGATGGCTGCGCTGGGCCACCGGCTCAACCATCCTGACCATGCTGCTGCATGCCATGATCAATTGCGAAGGCATGCTTGAAACCGTCGTCAGTTTGCATCGCTCGCTATAGGCATGCCGCGATGCGCGCAAAAGCCGGGTGTTGTGTGATGCCGGCCGGCAGCCGCGGCAGGCCGATCACCTCGACGCTGTCGGAGAAGCGCGCGATGCTGGCGACCGTATCGTCGAGCTCGACCGGATTGCGTTCGCTTTCGCTGACGACAATCGCCGCGATGGAGAGGTTGCGCTGCGTCAGCACGTCGATGGCGGTCAGCGTGTGGCTGATGGTGCCGAGATAGCCGCCGACCACCAGCAGCAGCGGGATGTTCAGCGCCGCCATCCAGTCGAGCACGGTGCGGTTCCCATCGAGTGGCACCATGATTCCGCCGACGCCTTCGATAAACAGAATACCGTTGTTCGCTTGAATTGCCGTGCGGCTGAAACCGATCAGCTCGTCGAACGCGACGCTGCGGCCTTCGCGCGCGGCCGCGAGATCGGGCGAGAGCGGCGCGCGGAAGCGCCAGGGCGCGATGCGTTCGACCTCGTCGGCAGCGACCGGCCGCCCGAGCGCGGCGAGCAGCACCGCCGGGTCGCTGGTCTCGACCACCGATGAATCGTAACCGCTCACCACCGGCTTGAGGGCGCTGACGGCCTGGTTGGACGTGCGCAAGTACCGGATCAGGCCGGCGGTGACAAAGGTCTTGCCGACGTCGGTTCCGGTCGAGGTGACGAAATAAGCGGCCACGATTCAAGCTACTAGAATGTTTTCGCGCACGAGGCTGGCGAGCCGCGCGATCTGATCGTCGGGATGCTGTGCGGTAAAGGTCAGGCGCAGCCGTGCGGAGCCGTCAGGCACCGTGGGGGGGCGAATGGGGACGGCAAGGAAGCCTTCGTCCATCAACAGGCGTGAGGCATCCAACGTTGCTTGTTCATCACCGATGACCACGGGCACGATAGGGCTTTGCGCTTGCCGCAGGCCGGCGGCGCCCGTGAAGGCTTTCGCCTTCTGTACGGGGAGCGCCGCATAGCCCGGCTCACGCTCGATCAGATCGAGCGCGGCGATCGCGGCGGCGACGATCGCCGGCGGCAGGCCGGTGGAATAGACCAGCGTGCGCGCGCGGTTGCGTATCAGCTCGATCACCGGCGCCGAGGCGCACAGATAACCGCCATAGGCGCCGACCGCCTTCGACAGCGTGCCCATCTGCAACGGAATTGGAATTTGTGTGTTGCCGGTGAAGCTTGAGCCGCGACCGCCGCCGACCACGCCAAGGCCGTGGGCATCGTCCGACAGCAGCCAGGCGTCGTGTTCGTTGGCCAGCGTCAGTAGATCGGCGAGGGGGCTGAGATCGCCGTCCATGGAGAACACGCCATCGGTGACGATCATCGCGCGATCGTGCTGAGCGCGGTGGCGTTCCAGCAATTCGCGCGCATGCGCCACGTCGTTGTGGCGGAAGGGGAGCGCCCTGCCGTGCGAAAGCTGCGCGCCGGCATAGAGGCAGGCGTGCGACAGCTCGTCCAGCAGCACCAGCCCGTCGCGCCCGATCAGCACAGGGATGATGCCGGCATTCGCGAGATAGCCGGAGCCAAACACCACGGCGGCTTCGGTCTGCTTGATGCGGGCAATCCGCGCTTCCAGTTCGCCGTAGAGCGGATGGTTGCCGGTGACGAGGCGTGAGGCGCCCGAGCCCGCGCCGTAAACTTTGAGCGCGTCCATCGCCGCTTGCTTGACCGCCGGATGTTGGGTCAGGTTGAGATAGTCGTTACAGGAAAACGACAGCAGCCGTCGCCCGTCGCGCTCGACCCAGATGCCGTCTTCGCGAGTGGTATCGATGAGCGCGCGGCGCAGGTGCCGGCGTTCGAGCTCGTCGAGCTTGCTTTTCGCGAACTGGTCGAGCGTGTTCATTGCGTGACTTTACCGCAAGCATAAGCAAAATGCCTGCTGGGGCAGGACCATCGGAAAGCGGCCAATGGCGGGCGGTAACGGCAGGAACAGCGGCCTTCCGGACTGGTACCAAGCTGGCATCGAGCACGTCTGGCTACCCTATGCCCAGATGAAGGCGGTTTCGCCGCCTCTGCCGGTTAAGCGCACGGACGGCGTGCGCATCATACTCGCCGACGGGCGCGAATTGATCGACGGCATCGCCAGCTGGTGGACCGCCTGCCACGGCTACAATCAGCCGCACATTCGGGAAGCGGTGGCACGCCAGCTCAAGCAAATGCCGCATGTCATGTTCGGCGGGCTGGCGCATGAGCAGGCTCTGACCCTGGCACGGCGGCTGAGCGCGCTGCTGCCCGGCGATCTCACGCGCGTGTTCTTTTCGGAGTCGGGCTCGGTTGCGGTCGAAGTCGCCCTGAAGATGGCGATGCAATACTGGATCAACCGTGGTGCGCCGCAGCGCACGCGATTTGTCAGCTTCAAAGGCGGCTACCACGGCGACACAGCCGGGGCGATGGCGGTCTGCGACCCGCAAGTCGGCATGCACGGTCAATTGCCGAATTTGTCGCCGAGCCATCCCGTGGTCGATTTGCCGCGTGACGAGGAAACGGTGCAGATTCTCGATCGCGTGCTGGACCGCTATACCGACGATCTCGCCGGGATCATCGTGGAGCCGCTGGTACAGGGCGCCGGCGGCATGCTGTTTCACGCGTCTGACGCGCTGCGGCGGTTGCGCACGCTCGCCGACAGATACGAGCTGCTGCTGATCTTCGATGAGATCTTCACCGGCTTCGGCCGTACCGGCACGATGTTCGCCTGCGAAGCGGCCGGTGTCGCGCCCGACATCATCACAGTGTCGAAGGCGCTCACCGGCGGCACGCTGCCGCTCGCAACAACCATAGCCACGCGCAAAGTTTTCGAGGCATTCTGGTCGGACGATCCCGACAAGGCGCTGATGCATGGGCCGACTTTCATGGCCAATGCATTGGGCTGTGCCGCCGCCAATGCCTCGCTCGATCTGTTCGACAGCGAGCCGCGTATCGCCCAGGTTGCCGCCATTGCGTCGGCGCTGAAGCAGGGCCTTTCTCCGTGTCGCGGCCTGCCGGGCGTGAAGGACGTGCGCGTGATGGGAGCGGTCGGCGTGGTAGAGATGGAGCGCATCGCCAACCTCGACGCGCTGCGCGCATGCTTTATTGCCGAAGGCGTTTTCGTGCGCCCGTTCGGCAACGTCATTTACCTGACCCCTGCCTTCACCATCGCGCCGGAGGATTTGAAAACATTGACCGATGCGGTGGTGAAGGTGGTGAGCGCGGTGCCGGCGGCACGGTAACCGTCATGCCGCGCAAATATAGCTGACGGTCCGGATCCGCCGCTCCGTCACGTTGCGCACCTGATTGTGCGCCATCACGGGGAAATCGTCACCGAGGAAGAGCCGCCACATGACAGGGGGCGAGCCGGTTTTCGCCATTTGCGCGGTCAACTTTTCAAAGAAACTCTGGCTCTCATCGGTCGAGTCCTGAATATCCCGAATTGTGAATCCAGCGCCGGTCAAAAGCGATTTCATGTCCGCGGGCGTCGCCACATGGCTGATCGAAGGCTCGCGTGCCCACGGCACGGGGTACAAGACGTCGCCGCCTTCGCCTTGCAGCACGTCATAGACCGCGAAAATCCCTCCGGGCTTCACGACCCGTCGCGCTTCGGCGTACATCTTGTCTTTGGCGGCAATGTTCATCGCGACATGAATCGTCATTGCCGCATCGAAATGCTTGTCGGCGAACGGCAACTTCGTGGCGTCTCCTTGTTTGAATGACGTGAGTTTGCCGAGCCCGACCCAATCGGACATGGCAGTTGCCGCATCGCAGAAAGCCTGCGTCAGATCGATGCCGGTCACGCGGCAACCGTGTGTCTCGGCCGCAGTTCTTGCCGGCCCGCCTAAGCCGCTGCCGATGTCAAGAACATGAGAGCTGGCATTGAGATTCATTTGCGCGGCCAGTTCGAGTGTCGCTTTGCGGCCGCGAATATGGAACTCGTCGATCGTTGCGAGGTCGGCTGTCGCTAATGTTTTGAGGTCCGTTCCGGCGCTCCGCAGGGTTTCCGCGATCACGTCGGCCAGTTTGTGATTTTCGCTATAGTGGCTTGCTACGCGGTCGGTCATAGTCGTTGGCCCCCAGCTGTCAGGTGGCGCGAATGCTACCGGTTCGCGAGCTAAAAGCCCACCGCCGTACCGTGCAGATCGTAGGCATCGGCGCGCTCAATCTTGATGGTGGCGATCTCTCCGACACGCAGCGGGCGGCGGCTCGCCACATAAACCGCGCCGTCGATCTCGGGCGCGTCGGCCACGGAGCGGCCCTTTGCGACTGTTGCGCCGGCTTCGTCGATAACGACCTGCTGTCGCGTGCCGACCTTGCGCTTAAGCCGCTGTGCGGAGATTTTCTGCTGCGCCTGCATGAAGCGGTGCCAGCGCTCTTCTTTCACCTGGTCGGGCACCGGCGCGGCCAGATCATTGGCGGCGGCGCCACGCACTGGTTCGTATTTGAAACAGCCGACGCGGTCGAGCGTCGCTTGCTCCAGCCATTGCAATAGCAATTCGAAATCGTCTTCGGTCTCGCCGGGAAAGCCGACGATGACGGTCGAGCGCAGCGTCAAGTCGTGACAAATCTCGCGCCAGCGCGCGATGCGCTCCAAAATCTTCTCGTGCGCCGCCGGCCGGCGCATGCGCTTGAGCACATCGGGCGACGCATGCTGGAACGGAATGTCGAGATACGGGAGAATCTTGCGGTCGGCCATGAGCGGGATCACTTCATCGACATGCGGATAGGGATAAACGTAATGCAGCCGCACCCAGACGCCGAGCTCGCCCAAGGCGCGCACAAGATCGATAAACTTGGCGCGCACGTCGCCGCCGCGCCACGAACTTGCGGCGTATTTGAGATCGACGCCGTATGCCGATGTATCCTGCGAGATCACCAGCAGCTCCTTCACGCCGGCCTTCACCAGCTTCTCGGCCTCGTGCAGCACGTCCGCCGCCGGCCGCGATACCAGATCGCCGCGCAGCCTCGGGATGATGCAAAACGAGCAGCGGTTGTTGCAGCCTTCGGAAATCTTCAGATACGCATAATGTCGAGGGGTTAGCTTGATGCCTTCCGGCGGCACCAGATCGAGAAATGGATCGTGCTTGGGCGGCAGCGCGCGATGCACGGCCTCGACCACGCTCTCATATTGCTGCGGCCCGGTGATCGCCAAGACGTCCGGGTAGGCCGACGAAATGCTCTCAGGCTCCGCGCCCATACAACCGGTCACAATCACCTTGCCGTTCTCGCGCAATGCCTGACCGATGGCGCTTAAAGATTCCGCCTTGGCGCTGTCGAGAAAGCCACACGTGTTGACGATGACCAGGTCGGAGCCTTCGAGGTCGCGCGCAAGCTCGTAGCCCTCCGCGCGCAGACGCGTGACGATGCGCTCTGAATCGACCAGCGCCTTGGGGCAGCCGAGCGAGACGAAGCTCACTTTGGGGGCGGGTGTGTCTTTGTCGGGGGCACGCATGCGGACAGGAGCTAATCGCGATCGCCGGCGAAAGCAAGGCGCCATGTGCTAGCTGTTCCGCATCGCCTCCGCCTCGGCGTAGAATTTCTTCTCCCAGGCCTTTTGATTGTCCATGCCCTCGCGAATGAAGGGCGTGAACGCGGCGAGATGCAGCAGCAGCCAGTTGAGCAAGCGTGCCGGCTGCCGGGTCGGCTTGATGAAATCGACGAACAATACGACGCGGGTCGCATCCGTCCGGTTCCACGCCTCGTGCTCGTAGGCGTCGTCGAAGATCACCGCTTCACCTTCGCGCCAGCGGTAGATATTATTCTCCACCCGGATGCCAAGCCGTTCGCGTGGTTCCGGCACGATCAGTCCGAGATGGAATCGCAGCACGCCGTTATAGGGTCCGCGATGCGGCGGCAGGTGCTTGCCCGGCTCCAGGATCGAGAACATCGCGGTGATCGGCCCGGGGATTTTACAGCAGACGCGCCAGGTCTCGGGACACAGCCGGATATTGTTGTCTGAGTGAATGCCGTAGCCGCAAAGCAGGAACGTTTTCCAGCCGCGGTCGCGGCTGATGGTCAAAACGTCGGTCGACAACTCATGAAAGCCTGGCAGCTCATCCTTGCGCGTCAGTACGCGCTCGAGCTCAGCCCGGATCACGCGCCACTCGCGCTCGATTTCCTGTGCCCAGGGGAACACGGCATTATCGTAGATCGGCGGGTTGCCGACCTTGCTGCATGTGAGATTGAGCCGCTCGGCGGCGGCGACAATGCGCATGAACACGCGCGTCGTGAGGCTCGGCCGCCCCATCGGCTGGATGCCGGTGGTGGTGAAATGCTGGGCGGTTTGGTCCTGGGCCTGTGGCTGTGCGGCGCTGATCACGCGGCTACTCCCTTCCGCACCCCAATCGTCATATTAGCAAGTGCGCGCCGCCGAAAAAAGTTCCTCGGGTGAGGTGTGAGCCGGCTGGTCCGCCGCCGCGCCGCGCGCTATCCTGAAGGCGCCATGACGCGATGCATTCTCCTCACGGCCCTGCTGCTGGCCGGGCTTTTGCCGCCGGCTGGCCCTGTTGCGGCCGCCGAGCGCCGGGCTTCGCATTATTCCATGCCGGCCGTCGTCGGCCCGCATCCCCCGGTCTGGCGCTACAATTCGCCCTATCAGGACTTGCCGTTCGAGCGCAGCGCGCGCGCGCAGGCGGTGTGGGATGCCGGCGCCTGCTGGAGCCAATGCGGCGCTTATTGCACCTGGGACCTCAACGCCTGCCTCTACCAAGATACACAAGGGCGCTGCCTGGTCTACACCGATGCTTGCGACCGCTATTGCCAGCGCAGCTGCCGCACGCAGGGCGGGCCATTCTTGCCGATTGATTAGAGCGTCGACGCGTTGGATGGATGACGCGCTCGCCACCTATCCGCCTATCAACACGCTCAAGCGCGTCACCGACAATATCTGGATCGTAGACGGGCCGGTGATCCGCTTCGGCTTTCCCTGGCCGAAGATGCCGTTTCCAACACGCATGACCGTCATTCGCCTCGCCGCCGGTGATTTGTTCCTGCACTCGCCAACGGCGCTCACGCTGTCATTGCGCGCGGAGCTCGAACATGAGGGCAGGGTCCGCTTCATCGTCGGACCGAACCGCATCCTTTATTGGTGGCTGCCGGGATGGAAAGCCGCGTTTCCGCAAGCCGAGGTCTATCTTGTTCCACGCATAGAGGAGCAGGCGAGGGGACGCATCGCTTTCCACAGTTTTCCGCTCGACAAGGTAAGCGGCTACCCGTGGGACGCCGAGATCGCCACGTTGCGGATCGTCGGCAGTTTTATGACCGAGATCGAGTTTTTCCATCGCTTAAGCCGCACGCTCATCCTCAGCGACTTGATCGAGAATTTCGAACCCGAGAAGGTCGGCACGCGGTTCATGCGCCTGCTGATGTGGATTGGCGGCGTCTCAGCTCCGCACGGCGGGCTGCCGCGCGATCTGCGCCTGACCTTCACCTGGCGGAATCGGCGCGAACTGCGCGCCGCGGTCGAAACCATGCTTTCCTAGAACCCGGAGCGCATTATCTTGGCGCATGGGCGCTGGTACGAGGCGAACGGCGCTGCCGAACTGCGCCGCGCGTTCCGCTGGCTGCTCAGTTAGGCTCTATCGCTCTACTGCATCGGTTCGGCCACTATTGACCCGCCGGGGGCATGCCTGGCGGCCAATTCCGCCTGAAAGCGGGCGTTGCTAGGCGAGCCGACGTCGCGTCGGCGTAGGCGCCAACAGATTCGTGCCATGGCGCGGCTGATAGGATATACCTAGTATTGCGCTTCGTCATGGAGCATCGGGGGGCGTGATGAGGCGGCGCGGTGAAGCAGGCGGACTGCCGGTCAAGGGCCGGCGCCGGAGCACGACCGCGCGTGCGGCCGGCAAAGCGTCCGCCACACCCCTATCCACCGCAGACCTGCAGGAACAACTTGACCGGAGAACCCGTGAGCGCGACGAGGCGCTGGAGCAACAGGCTGCCACCGCTGATGTGCTCAAAGTTATCAATCGCTCGACGTTTGAACTTCAGTTAGTCCTGGAAACGCTCATCGAGAACGCGACGAAATTGGGTGGTGCCGAACAGGGATTCATTTACAGGTTTGACGGTGAATTCCTTCGCATGGTGGCGGACTGTGGGGCATATCCCGAATTTAGAAGTTTTCGACAACAGAATCCGCCTCGCCCCGGCGACGGCTCAATCGTAGGGTGGGCCGCTCTTGAGCGGCGAACGGTCCATATCCCCGATATCGTAACTGACCCCCAATACAAACTGACAACTGTTCAAAAGTTGGGCGGCTATCGCGCTTTGTTGTCGGTGCCCATGCTCCGGGAGGACATCCTCGTGGGAGTCATCCACATGTGGAGGACTGAAGCGAGGCCATTTACGGAAAAGCAGATCGAGCTGGTCGAGACCTTTGCCGACCAGGCGGTAATCGCGATCGAGAACACGCGATTGCTCAGCGAGCTACGCGAATCGCTGCAGCAACAGACAGCCACCGCTGACGCGCTCAAAGTCATCGCTAGTTCGACCGGCGAATTGCAGCCGGTATTTCAAGCCATGCTGGAAAACGCGGTGCGCATCTGCGAGGCCAATTTTGGCGTGATGTACCGTTATGACGACGGCTTGTTAAACGTTGCAGCGACACTTGGCACGCCGCCCGCCCTTGCTGATTTCTATAGAAAGCGCGGCTCGTTTTTGCCGAAAGGAGGTGTCCCCCTCGAACGCCTTTTGCATACAAAAAAAGTGGTCCACACGATCGACGTAGCAGCCGAACATAACCAGCCACCTTCGGTAGCGCTTGGCGGCGCTCGATCGCACATTTCCGTTCCCATGCTCAAGGACGACCAGTTGATTGGCGCGATCGTCATCTACCGCCGGGAAGTGCGCCCATTTACGAATAAGCAAATCGAGTTGGTCAAGAACTTCGCCGCACAGGCCGTCATCGCCATCGAGAACACGCGGCTGCTCAACGAGCTGCACCAGCGCACCGATGATCTTACCGAATCATTAGAGCAGCAAACTGCGACCTCGGAGGTGCTCAAAGTCATAGCCAGCTCGACTGGCGAGCTGCAACCCGTGTTCAGCGCCATGCTCGCCAATGCCGCCCGGCTCTGCGAAGCGAGTTACGGCGCGCTGTGGCTGTGCAAAGGAGACGATTGGAATGCCGCCGCGATGCACGGCGACCTGCCGCCCGCCTATCTTGATTGGTGGCGCAGTGGGTCGTGGTTTAATCCCGGGCCCAATGCACCGATGCCGCGCGCGGCGGCGGCCCGCGGCCCGGTCCACATTCCCGACATGCGAGAGGATATTTCTTATCTCGAGGGCGGTGCGTTGCCGGTATCCGCCGTTGAGGTGGCGGGTGTGCGCACGCTGCTTTGCGTGCCGATGATGCGGGAAAACGAAATCATTGGCGCCATCGCCATTTACCGCCAAGAGGTTCGTCCATTCACCGATAAGCAGATTGAGCTCGTCCAGAATTTCGCCGCGCAGGCCGTCATCGCTATTGAGAACACGCGGCTGTTAAACGAGCTACGCCAGCGCACCGACGATCTTTCCGAGGCGCTGGATCAACAGACTGCAACCGCCGAAATGTTGCAGGTCATAAATAGCTCGCCGGGAAACCTTGCGCCGGTCTTCGACGCAATGGTCGAAAGCGCGATGCGCTTTTGCCATGCCGATTACGGGCACGTTTTTTCTTATGACGGCAATTTATTTCATCTTGTTGCTGCGCATGGCGAGCCTCAATACCTGGATTGGATTCGGCAAGGCGGACCACGTGCGGCTGAAACATCTCTCACGCTCGAACGCATCGTGGCAGGCGAAACTCTTGTGCATATCGCTGATATTGCCAAAGACGCGGGCTACCGCGCCGGCAACCAGCGCGCTCGCACGATCATCGATCATTTCGGCATCCATACTCTGCTGACGGTTGCGCTGCGCAAAGAGGGCGCGCTTCTCGGAACGTTCGTTCTCTACCGGCAGCAGGCGAAACCGTTTTCCGATAAACAGATTGCGCTTGTGAAGAATTTCGCCGCACAGGCGGTCATCGCCATCGAGAATGCGCGGCTGCTCGGCGAGCTGCGCGACTCGCTGGAGCAGCAGACCGCGACTACGGAGGTGCTGAGCGTCATTTCGAGTTCGCCCGGCGAGCTGGAGCCGGTTTTCCAGTCCATGCTTGAGAACGCTATGCGTATTTGCGAAGCCAAATTTGGGATGTTGTTTATGTACCAAGGTGGCGCGTTCCGGGCGGTGACGTGGGTTGGCGTGCCGCCGGCGTATGAGGTGAACCTTCGGCAGCGGGGATCATTTCAGCCGGATGCCGGTGCACCCCTCGATCGTCTGCTGCAAACAAAACAGCTTGTCCATTCTGCCGATGAATCGCCGAACCAAACCAGCCCTGCGGCAAGGTACGGCGGCGCGCGGTCGCTTGTCGCCGTGCCTATGCTCAAGGAAAACGAGCTGATTGGCGCGATTGGCATTTACCGCCAGGAGGTCCGTCCCTTCACGGACAAGCAGATCGCACTGGTCACAAACTTTGCCGCCCAGGCCGTGATCGCAATCGAGAACACGCGGCTCCTTAACGAATTGCGCGAGCGCACCGATGATCTTTCCGAGTCGCTGGAGCAGCAGACCGCGACGTCCGAAATCCTCGCCGTTATTAGCAACTCCCTCACCGACACGCAGCCGGCGTTCGACACCATCGTGGAGAGCGGGTTGAAGCTCTTTCCGGATGCCACCATTACGGTCGTGCTCACGGACGCGGGCATGATCACGGCTGCGGCCATCGCCGCGCCCGATCCGGTTCGCGTCGAAGCATGGCGACGCACATTTCCATACCCTCTCACGCGCGATTACATGCACGGCCGAGCGATACTTGATCGCAAGTTGGTGGACTTTGCCGACGTGGCGGCTGCCCCGGCCGACCTCGCCGTCGGGGCGAAAAACTTCCTTACAAGCGGCCACCGCGCGATCACGATCATGCCCATGATCCGCGGCGAGGAGGCGATCGGCGCGATCAGCGTGGTCCGCCTTGCGCCCGGACCGCTGTCCGACAAGCAGCTTGCGGTGCTGCAGACATTTGCCAACCAAGCGGTCATCGCCATCGAGAACACGCGCCTGCTCAACGAATTGCGTGAGTCGCTCGAGCAACAGAAGGCAAGTGGCGAAATTCTGGCCTCGATCAGCGGATCGATGACCGACACCAAACCGGTGTTTGATGCGATCGTGCGCAATCTCTTGCGGCTGTTCGGTACGCGCTTTGCCGTGGTCCAAGTGCTGCGCGATGGGGTCATCGACATGCCCGCCGTCGACGGCGAGGCCGGCTTCGAAAAAATGATCGACTATTATCCGCGCCGATTGGATGACACGACCTTCGGCGGGCAAGCAATACTGAGCAAACAGGTCGTCCAGCTGGCACCGGTGCAGGGCAATCCCGCGGCGCCGCCAACGGCCCTGCAATTTAGCGTCGAATTTGGATTCAATTCAGTCATCTTCGCGCCGATGATCCGGGATAACAGGGTGATCGGGGCGATCGGCGTCGCGCGGCACGAGCCGGCGCCGTTCAGCGAAAAGCAGGTTGCGCTGATCAAGGCCTTCGCTGACCAGGCCGTGATCGCCATCGAGAATACGCGGCTGTTCAACGAGCTACGCGAGCGCACCGACGACCTCACCTTGGCGTTAGAATATCAGACTGCGACCAGCGAGGTCCTCAACGTCATCAGCCGGTCGCCTAATGAACTGCAGCCGGTTCTTGACGCGATTCTTCAGACCGCGGGGCGGCTTTGCGAGGCGGAATATGCCTGCTTTTTCAAATTGCAGGATGGAAAATATCACGTAGCGGCCTCCAACAACGCCGAGGACGCCTACATCAAATATCTCTCGGAACACCCCATCAGTCCGGGCCGTAGTTCGCTTGTTGGGCGGACCGGTCTCGAGCGCCGCACGGTCCATATGCCGGATTGCCTCGCGGATCCGGAATATGAGATGCATGAATATCAGCGCGTCGGAAAACATCGTTCGATGCTCGGCGTCCCGCTGCTGCGCGACGGCGTGGCCATTGCCGTGATTGGGCTTTTGCGCACTGTCGTCAAGCCGTTTACGGAGAAGCAGATCGACCTGGTCACCACGTTTGCAGATCAGGCCATGATCGCTATCGAAAACGTGCGGCTGTTCGAAGCCGAACAGGAGCGCACGGCCGAGCTCACCGAATCGCTGGAGCAACAGACCGCGACCTCGGAGGTTTTGCGCGTTATTTCGAGCTCGCCCGGCAAGCTCGATCCGGTATTCCAGACCGTGCTGGAGAATGCGGTGCAAATCTGCGAGGCGCGGTTCGGCATGCTGGCGCTGTTCGACGGAAGCCACATGAGACAAGCGGCCGCTTACAACGTCCCGCCGGCGTTCGAAGAATTGCGGCGGCGCGAACCGGTCATTTCCTCGGATCGGTCGGTCGCCGGCCGCGTGCTCGAAACCAAGGCTGTCGTCCGCTTCGACGATCTCGCGGCCGAACAGCGTCATGCAAGCTCGGCCCTGGTCAAAATGGGAGGGGCACGAACCGTGGTCGGGGTCCCGATGCTCAAGGAGGACGAGCTAATCGGGGCGATTGTCATATATCGCACCGAGGTTCGGCCTTTTACCGACAAGCAGGTTAAACTGCTGACGGATTTTGCCGCGCAGGCCGTCATCGCAATCGAAAACACGCGGTTGCTCAATGAGCTGCGCGAATCTCTGCAGCAGCAGACCGCCACCGCCGACGTTCTGAAAGTCATCAGCCGCTCGACCTTCGATCTACAGATCGTGCTTGACACGCTGACCGAATCGGCGGCGCAACTGTGCGAGGCCGAGTTGACAGGTATCGTTCGGCCTAAAGATACGGCTTATCACTGGGCTACGACTTTCGGATTCCCACCCGACTTCAGCGACCATATTACAAAGTTGCCGATCTCGCCGGGACGCGGGTCGGTCGTTGGGCGGGCGTTGCTCGATGGGCGCTTTGCACATATTCCCGATGTTCTCGCTGATCCTGAGTATACTTTTCTCGACACCCAAAAACTTGGTGGCTACCGATCCGTGCTCGCGGTTCCTCTGCTGCGCGAGGGAAATCCGATCGGCGTGATCTTCCTGTCGCGAAAGTCACCACGACCGTTCACCGAAAAGCAGATTGAGCTCGCTTCGACCTTCGCCGACCAGGCGGTGATAGCGATCGAGAATGTGCGGCTGTTCGAGGAGGTGCAGGCGCGCACCGAGGACCTTGCCGAATCCCTGCAGCAGCAAACCGCCACCGCCGACGTTCTGAAAGTCATCAGCCGCTCGACCTTCGATTTGCAGACGGTGCTCGACGCGCTGGTGGAATCGGCGGTGCGGCTGTGTGAAGCGGATACGGCGGCTATCAATCGTCCGGACGGCAAATTCTACCAGCAGGTGGCGACTTGCGGGTTTTCGGAGACTTACACGAACTATAGAAAGGATCATCCCATCCCGTTGGGACCGAGTACCCTTATGGGGCGGACAGTCGCGGAAGGACATCCCGTGCAAATCGCCGACGCGCTGTCCGATCCAAATTACGGGGATCAGGAAGCGCGCAAACTCGGCGGCTTCCGCGCGATGCTCGGCATCCCGCTTATGCGCGAGGGAATCCCGATCGGCGTTCTCGTCGTGACGCGGACCGTCGCGCGTGAATTTACAGCCAAGCAGATCGATCTGCTCACGATCTTTGCCGACCAGGCGGTGATCGCTATCGAGAACGTGCGGCTGTTCGACGAGGTGCGGGCGCGCACCGAGGACCTCCAGGAGTCGCTACAGCAGCAGACCGCTACCGCCGAAGTACTCTCGGTGATGAGCCGCTCCAAGTTTGACCTTGCGCCAGTCCTGCAAAGCGTCGTCGACACCGCGGTGAGACTTTGCCGGGCCGATCAGGCCACAATCTCGCGCCTCGACGGCGGCGCCTACCGTTTCGCGGCCGGCTATAGTCTCACTCCCAGATATCTCGAACTCGAGCGAGCCATGCTAATCGCGCCGGGACCGGGCACCGTGGTCGGCCGTGCCGCCATGCAGAAAGGGGTCGTCCGCATCGACGACGCGATGATCGATCCGCTGTACGAAAAGAAAGAAGATGCCGCCGTGGCGGGAACCCACACCATGATCGGCGTGCCGTTGATGCGCGATGGCGAGCCGATCGGCGTCATTGCGCTGGCACGCCGCCGCGTCGAGCCGTTCAGCGACAAGGAAGTGGAGCTGGTGACGACCTTTGCCGACCAGGCGGTAATCGCGATCGAGAACGTGCGGCTGTTCGAGGAGGTGCAGGCGCGCACCGCGGAACTGAGCAGGTCGCTGGAGGATTTGCGGACCACGCAGGACCGGCTGGTTCAGACCGAAAAGCTTGCTTCTCTCGGCCAATTGACCGCCGGTATCGCGCACGAAATCAAGAACCCGCTCAATTTTGTCAATAATTTCTCGGCAGTCTCTGCCGAACTTATCGATGAATTACAGGAGGCCCTTAAGGGCATGCAGTTCGACGGCAAAACGCGCGCCGAGGTTGATGAAATTATAGATATGCTGCACGGCAATCTCCACAAGGTCGTACAGCACGGCAAGCGCGCCGACTCGATCGTCAAAAATATGCTGCTGCATTCGCGTGAAGGCTCGGGCGAACACCGGCCCGTCGATATCAACGCGGTCGTCGAGGAAAGCCTCAACCTCGCCTATCACGGCGCCCGGGCGGAGAAGCAGGGGTTCAACATCACCCTTGAGCGGTCGCTCGATCCGGCCGCCGGCGAAGTGGACCTGTTCCCGCAGGAAATCACCCGCGTTCTGCTCAATTTAATTTCAAACGGGTTCTACGCCGCCACAAGGCGCAAAGGTTTGGCGAGCAAAGACGGCTACGAGCCGACGCTATCAGCCGCGACCAAAGACCTGGGCGACAGCGTGGAAATAAGGATCCGCGACAACGGCACCGGCATTCCACCCGAGGTGAAGGAACGGATGTTCAATCCATTCTTCACGACCAAGCCGGTCGGCGAAGGAACCGGGCTCGGCCTCTCCATCAGCCACGATATCATCGTCAAGCAACATGCCGGCTCGATCGAGGTCGACACAAAGCCCGGCGAGTTCACAGAGTTCAAGATCGTTCTGCCGCGGTCGGCGGCATCCCTCGGCAAATCAGGAGCGCAGACGTGAAGCTTCTCATTCTCGTGGTTGACGATGAGCCCGACGTTGAATTGCTGTTTCGCCAGCAATTCCGTCACGACCTGCGCGCCGGGCGCTTTACCATGGAGTTTACCCAATCCGCCCAGGCGGCGCTGCAATGCATACGCGACGCGGCAAACGCCTCGCTCATCCTGATCCTGTCCGACATCAACATGCCGGGGATGAGCGGTCTTGAACTGCTGCCCAAGGCGACGGCTGCGCGACCCGACTTTCCGATCATCATGATCACGGCTTATGGCGATGCGGAAACGAAACGCAAGGCCCTGGAAGGCGGCGCCGAGGCGCTGCTGACCAAGCCGATCGACTTTGTGATCCTGCGCGACGAGATCGAGACTCGCGTTGGACGGGTCGCATGACCTGATATTCTCGTGGCGACGGGGTGATTGAATGAAGCGCCGCGAATTCATAACGCTTATCGGCGGTACGGCAGCCACGTGGCCGCTGGCGGCGCGTGCTCAGGAGCGCGAGCGGGTGCGGCGCATTGGTCTACTTATTCCTGCGCGTGCGGACGATGCGGTATTTCAGACCCGCGTCGGGGCGTTCCTGCAAAAACTGCAGCAGATGGGCTGGACTATCGGCCGCAACCTGCGCATCGACACCCGCTGGGCCACGACCAATGCCGCCGAGATTCGCCGACATGCCGCCGAATTGGCCGCGCTCGCGCCTGATGTCATTCTGGCCTCTGGCGCCTCGACCGTGGGGCCGATGCTGCATGCGACCCGCACCGTGCCAATCGTGTTTCCGATCGTCGGCGATCCGGTCGGCGCCGGCTTCATCGACAGCCTGGCGCGGCCGGGCGGCAATGCTACCGGTTTCATGAATTTCGAATACGGCATGGGCGGGAAATGGCTGGAACTGATCAAGCAGATCGCGCCCGCCGTGACGCGTGCGGCGGTCCTTCGGAATCCCGCCACGCCCACCGGAATCGCCCAATTCGGCGTCATCCAAGCCGTGGCGCCGTCGCTCGGGGTGGTGGTGAGCCCGGTCAACGTGCGTGATGCCGGCGAGATCGAGCGCGGCGTTAGGGCCTTCGTACGCGCCGGCAAAGGCGGGCTGATCGTGACGCCGAGCGCGTTGGCGGGGCGCCATCGCGACCTGATCATAACGCTGGCGGCCCGGCACAAACTGCCTGCGGTCTACATCGAACGCTCCTACGCCGCCGCCGGCGGCCTGATCTCCTATGGTCCTGATTTTATCGACCAGTTCCGACGCGCGGCCGGATATGTCGATCGTATTCTTAAGGGCGAGAAGCCGGCCGACCTGCCGGTGCAGGCACCGACCAAGTACGAATTGGTGATCAATTTGAAGACCGCCAACGCCCTCGGCCTTACTGTGCCTGCCGCGCTGCTCGCCCGCGCCGACGAGGTGATCGAATGACGGATCGCGTGGCACCGGGTCAAGCCACAGTATCGGACGCCGCGGTCCCGCAGAAAAGCGGCAGCCGCTTGTTCATGAAATATGCCGGGCTGTTCGTGGCCGTGGTTTGCGTAGCATTGATGACGAATGGACTGTTTGAAATCTGGGTTTCCTATCGGGAACATAGAGACACATTGATTCAGATCCAGCATGAGCAGGCGGAGGCGGCGGCGGCCAAGATCGGCCAGTTCATCAAGGAAATTGAAAGTCAGGTGGGTTGGACGACGCAGTTGCTCTGGTCGGCGGGAACTATTGAACAGCGCCGATTCGATGCGCTGCGGCTGTTACGTCAGGTTCCCGCAATCACCGAGCTTGCGCAGGTTGATTCCGGCGGCAAGGAACAGCTGCGCGTGTCGCGCCTGGCCATGGACGTCGTTGGCGGCGGTCTCGATCTGTCGAAGACGTCTAAATTCACCGAGGCGGTGAAGAACAAAGTTTTTTACGGTCCGGTCTATTTTCGCCGCGCGTCCGAACCGTACATGACGTTGGCGCTGGCCGGCACGCGCCGCGCCGCCGGCGTGAGTATCGCCGAAGTCAATCTCAAGCTGATCTGGGACGTGGTGTCGAAGATCAAGGTCGGCCAACACGGCGATGCCTATGTGGTGGATAGGCGGGGCCGCCTGATCGCGCATCCGGACATCAGCTTGGTCCTGCGCAACACGGATATGATGCAGCTTGCGCAGGTCCAGGCGGCACTGCACTCGAAGGCGGGTGTTGCGGGACATGACGTCGATACCGCAACCGATATCCAAGGCCGGCGCGTGCTGACGGCCTTTGCGCCGGTTGCCCCGCTCGGCTGGACAGTGTTTGTCGAACTGCCGGTGAATGAAGCCTATCAGCCGCTGATCGCCTCCATGCAACGCACGGCAATGGTTCTGCTAGCCGCGCTTTGTCTCGCCGCGCTCGCCGGGATATTCCTGGCGCGCAGGATGGTGGTGCCGATACAGGCTTTGCGGGCCGGAGCTGCGCGGATCGGCGGCGGCGATCTCTCGCAACGTATTTCAGTCAAGACCGGCGACGAACTGGAGGCGCTCGCCGATCAGTTCAATGACATGGCTGGCCGGCTTCAGGAATCCTATGCCGATCTGGAAAAGAAAGTAGACCTGCGCACTCAGGAATTGACCGAGTCGCTACAACAGCAGACCGCCACCGCCGACGTGCTCAAGGTCATTAGCCGATCGACGTTCGATCTTAAGACAGTACTCAACACACTTTTGCACTCAGCGGCCCGGCTCTGCGATGCCGATCAGGGCACGATTACTCAGCGCAAGGGGGATACTTACTATCGCTCGGTTTCCTATGGCTTCCCGGCGGCTTTCGCGGATTTCGTCAAGGATCGTCCGGTTGAGCCGGGGCGCAATACCGGAACCGGACGCGCGCTGCTGGAAGGCAAGGTCATCCATATTCCCGACGTTCAGGCAGACCCCGATTACACCTGGAAAGAAGCCCAGCAACTGGGTGGATTCCGCACGATGCTAAGCGTTCCGATGTTGCGTGAGGGCGTGCCAGTCGGCGTGCTGACCTTGACGCGTAAAGAGGTTCGCCCGTTCACAGACAAGCAAATCGAGCTGGTATCGACGTTTGCCGACCAGGCCGCGATTGCGATCGAGAACGTGCGGCTATTCGACAGTGTTGAGGCGCGCACGCGGGAACTGGTGAAGTCGCTGGAGGACCTGCGCGCCACCCAGGACCGCCTGGTTCAAACCGAAAAGCTCGCCTCACTTGGTCAGTTGACAGCCGGCATTGCCCACGAAATCAAGAATCCACTAAATTTCGTCAACAATTTTTCGGCTGTCTCAGTAGAACTTATCAACGAATTGCGGGATGCGCTTGCCGGGGCCAACCTCGACAGCAAGCAGCAAGCCGAGGTGGCCGACATCACAGCTATGCTGCACGGTAATCTCGACAAGGTCGTGCAGCACGGCAAGCGCGCCGATTCCATCGTCAAGAACATGCTGCTGCACTCGCGCCAGGGGTCCGGTGAGCATCGCCCGGTCGATATTAATTTCCTGGTCGAGGAGAGCCTCAATCTTGCCTATCATGGCGCGCGTGCCGAGAGGCAGGGCTTTAATATCTCGCTGGAACGGTCCTTTGATCCGACCGCCGGCGAGGTCGATTTGTTTCCGCAGGAGATTACGCGGGTGCTGCTCAACCTGATTGCAAATGGATTCTATGCGGCGATCAGGCGAAAAGCGGAGGCGAACGGAAGCGATTACGAGCCCAAGCTTGCTGCCGCGACCAAAAACCTGGGCGATAGCGTCGAAATCAGGATCCGCGACAACGGCACCGGGATTCCGCCCGAGGTGAAAGAAAAGATGTTCAATCCGTTCTTTACGACCAAACCGGCCGGCGAAGGAACCGGACTTGGCCTCTCCATCAGCCACGATGTTATCGTCAAGCAACATGCCGGCTCGATCGAGGTTGTGTCCCAGCCCGGCGAGTTCACCGAGTTCAAGATCATACTGCCGCGATCAGCGGCGTCTCTAGGCAAATCAGGAGCACAGACGTGACCGTCCTTGTTCTCGTGGTCGACGACGAACCCGACGTCGAAGTGCTGTTTCGGCAGCAGTTCCGGCACGACCTGCGCGCGGGCCGCTTTACCATGGAGTTTACCCAGTCCGCCGTCGGCGCCCTCCAGGCAATCACCGATGCTTCGGCCGCCTCGCTCATCCTGATCCTATCGGACATCAATATGCCGGGAATGAGCGGTCTCGAACTCCTGCCCAAGGCGAAGGCAGCGCGGCCCGACGTTCCGATTATCATGATTACCGCCTATGGCGATGACGAAACCAAGCGCAAGGCCCTAGAGGGCGGTGCCGAGGCGCTGCTGACCAAGCCGATCGACTTTGTGATGCTGCGCGACGAAATCGAGACGCGGGTCAGGCGGGCCGCATGACTGCGCGGATCCTCGTGGTCGACGACGAACCGGACATGGAAACGCTGCTTGTCCAAAAGTTCCGCCGGCAAATCGGCGAGGGTGCAGTGAACTTTGTGTTCGCCCGCGACGGCGTCGAAGCCCTGGCAGTGCTGTCGGAAAACCGTGACGTGGATATGGTGATCGCGGACATCAACATGCCGCGCATGGACGGACTGACGCTTCTCGGCAAGTTGCAGGAGACCGAGGATAAACTTTCGACCATCATCGTATCGGCCTATGGTGACATGGCCAATATCCGTACGGCGATGAATCGAGGCGCATTCGATTTTCTGACCAAGCCGATTGATTTTCCTGATCTTGAGCTCACGATCACCAAGACCATCCGGCATGTCGAATACCTGCGCGAGTCAAGACGGCGGCAATTGGCGGCCGAGCGTGCCTATGCCTCGCTCTCACGTTATTTCTCGCCAAATCTTGTCAAAAGACTCGCCAGCGACACCGACGCGATCGATCTTGCCGGCCAGCGCCGGGAGATCGCGTCGCTGTTCACCGATATCGCCAGTTTCACCACCCTGGTGGAGACACTCGAGCCTAGCGTGCTGGGACCGCTTCTCAATGACTACCTTACAGGCATGACCGACATCGTGTTCGCTCACGATGGTACCGTGGCTAAGATCGTAGGCGATGCGTTGCACGTATTGTTCGGGGCCCCCGGCGAGCAGCCGGACCACAGCGCCCGGGCCGTCACCTGCGCGCTGGAACTCGATGAATACGCCCAGTCATTCAGTGAGCGTTGCCACAAAAAAGGAGTCGCGTTGGGGGTTACGCGCATCGGCGCCCACGCCGGACCGGCGATTGTGGGCAATTTCGGTGGCGGCAAGTTCTTCGACTACACGGCCTACGGCGATACGGTCAACGTCGCGGCGCGGCTGGAAGCTGCAAACAAACAGCTTGGTACCCACGTTTGTGTCAGCGCCGCGCTGGCAAAAAAGGTCCAGGATTTTTGCGGGCGGCCGGTTGGCGATCTTGTGCTCAGAGGAAAGACGGAAGCGATGCGTGCGTTCGAGCCATTGCGGCCGGCGAATTACGAAACGCCCGAGACAAAGAGCTATCTAAAGGCGTTTGCAAAGCTGGAAGCGGCCGATCCCGATGTAATGGCGGCGTTTGCGGCGCATGTTGGCAGCCAACCGGCGGACCAACTCGCCAGCTTTCACCTCAAAAGGCTCTTAAATGGAGCAACCGGCACGCTGATTGCGATGGAATAGATTTTACAGTGAGGCGACGGATTTATCACTCGTAAAGTGCCGGCGCGCCGCGTTTTTGCCCATAGCCGGTTCTGCTGCGTCTTTCAGTCTGCCCGGCACTGGTAGTCAAATAAGCTGGTCTTCGCGCATTCGGCTGAGCGGTGTCGCAATAAATGCGATAATGAGCCTTACGTTTTCGATTCGACCCCGGCACACGGAACCCGTTGGTAATGACAGCATATTTATGGATCGCAGTCGGCAGTGCATTGGGGGGCATGGCGCGGTTTTTCTGTTCAGGTGTAGCGGCGCGACTTATCGGCGAGACTTTTCCTTGGGGGACGATTATCGTCAATGTCGTGGGCTGTTTCATCATCGGTTTCTTTGCGACGCTGACGGGCCCGGACGGCAGGCTCTATATGGGCTCGCTGGCGAGGCAATTCGTCCTGCTCGGCTTTTGTGGCGGCTATACAACGTTTTCATCCTTCAGCCTGCAGACACTCAATTTGCTGCACAACGGCGAATGGGTTCGCGCCGGCGCCAATATCGGCGGTTCGGTGATTTGCTGCCTGGTCGCGGTCTGGGCCGGCAGTCTGCTCGCTGGCAGCATTAACTCGATGAAGTGGATATGAGCCATGCAAATTCCCCGGGATGCCATTTTGCTCCGCATCTTCTTCGGCGAAGACGACAAATATGGCTCACTGCCCTTGCACGAAGCCATTGTCCTGAAGGCGCGTGAGATGCATCTCGGCGGCACCACCGTGCTGCGCGGGCACATGGGATTCGGGCACTCCAGCCGGATTCACACGACCAAGATTCTGCGGCTGTCGCAGGACCTGCCGGTGGTCGTGGAGATCGTCGACTCGCAAGACAAGATCGACGTTTTCCTGCCGGTGCTCGACGAGATGATGGGCAGCGGGCTGGTCACCATCGAAAAAGTGCAAGTGCTGCAATACGGTGCCGACAAGCCGTAGAAGACCTCAAAAAGATCGCGGGTCTAGGCGTGCAGGTAGGTTTGTGCGTTCGAGAAAAAATTTAAACCTGGCATTAGAAAACAAATAGAAGTTGGGCCAAGGGTGCGTTTAGTTCGATTCTCGCATTTTCAATGCGATAGGGCTTTCGACTGGCAAACCTTGGACCATATTGGTCCGCTGGAATGCTTGGCCTTTTAGCCGAGCTACAAACCCCGGCGAGCACCGAAAACAATGTTCGGAAATCAATTCCAAATTACCGTAACGCGGGCGCCCAGTTGCCAATCAATATCCACTTTCGGTTGTAAGGCGTACACGCGCCGGACATCTCGATATGTCCGCTGATGACCATAGCGCACACTGCGGGGTGTTCATAGACTCCCTGCACCAACCGCCATAAACTTTTGCCCCTACCGCTTTCAGAGGGACGCTATTTGACAGTTTAGGGGAGGGCTGGCGCGATGGCTGATCAATGGCTATTCAAGAGCGAAACCTATGACAACTGCAACTGCGCTGTGAATTGTGGTTGCCAGTTCAACTTGCCGAGCACGCACGGCTATTGTCAGTCGGCCTTCGTCGGTAACATCGTTGAAGGCCATTTCAACGATACGCCGATCGCTGGGCTGAATTGGGCTGGGTTGTACAAATGGCCTGGGGAAATAGCGGAGGGAAACGGAATACGCCAGATTGTTATCGACGAGCGCGCGGATGACGCTCAACGGATTGCGCTTGAAACAATTATCTCGGGCGGTGCATGCAAACCATTGAGCAATCTTTTCTCGGTATTCGCGTCCACATGCTCCGAATTTTGCGAGACATTGTTCCTGCCGATCGATCTCAAGGCGAATTTGGAACTCAGAACCGCAAGGGTCGACATACCGGGCGTTTTGAAGAGTAGCGGCAGACCGATAATCAACAAGTTCAATGGTCAACCATTCCACGTTGCTCTGGCGCGCCCCAGTGGCAGTTTCGAGTTTACCTACGCGGAAATCGGACTAGGCACGACCTCGGTGACGGGCGATATCGAGATGGCATTCGATGAGTCATGGGCGCATTTTTGTGTTCACCACTTCAATCAGGATGGGTTGGTCCGCGAAAGATCAAGGCTCACGGCATGGCTTGGCACATGAGAAGGTGGCCTGGATGGTGAATTTCGAAAGTGCACTCGATCGCGACAGGAGCATCGCTCTAGGCGCACTCGTCGTCGTGCCGATCTGCGACAACAATGGCTCGGCAACGAGTGCTGTATGAGCTTTTGCTGAGCGGCAGGTTTTGGCACTTAGCAGACAAAACAACCACGCCCGAGTTTGTCCGCTGATGACCAACGCGGACATTAGTCGGCACGGGCGCTCAGTGGCTGGGTAACGAATGACCCGACGCTGCATTCGGGCAATACGATTGCGGCCGCTGCCGATAACAAAACAGAAATCAACTTCGAAATTGATCGCTCCTAGCCCTCGACACGCCACGCCATCACTCGCAGCTCTTGGATATAGTGGAGCTATCGGCGGTAACGATGCAGGGACCACGCAGTTACGATCCAATATCCCGTAGAGTCACCGCGTATCAGAGCCATTTTCTTTTGAAAGGGTACTAATTCCGAACAGTGCATAAGTCGGGCACCAGCCGATCAAACCGGTCAAAAGCGTAAATGCTCCAACGATGCCGAAACTTAGGGATATGGTGCCTTCAACCAAGGCAACGGAACCTTGAAGGGAAGAGAAAACGATTGCCAACAGGATCGCCCCCACAATAGTTCGCACGATTCGATCAGCAGGTCTTTCATTTTTCTTCATGACGTGCTCCTAGACGACACTGACGACGGTCAGCAAACTTTATCGGGGTCAGACACCGTATTTGTATTTGGGACGAATACAGGTGACCTCATCTGCGATAGTATTCGTGCTTCCCTGGAGGTAGGTTACCGTTCCATTATTCACATTAACGTGACTAAGAAGATGGCGCCATCGCTGAACCGGTCTGACAAAGAAGCAGAAGCCGAATCAACCTTGAAAGTCTGGCCCGCTTCATCGGGCATCGTGACATCTATCTTGGTTATGACTTGCGCGGACATTGTTACTCTGAGCTTACCAGACGACGCGGAAGACCTCCGGCATTTTCATTCCGTAGATCAACGAAGCTGTCCTCATCCAATTTCGAATGCTGGTAGCAACCGCTGTTAGTTACACTTAGCGGACAATCCAACGGCGCCCGCGTTTGTCCGCTCTTGGACCAAAGCGGACAACGGTCGGTTTTGGCCGGGGATGGGTTGTTCGCTAATAAGCCAAAGGCGACATCGGCAACGACGCTCCGGCAAACTCCTTAGAAGCCGCTGCCGGCCACTTTTCGAATGCGGATTTGTGCCGCTATAATGCGCTCTCCTGGGCCTTGGGGACGTTCATGAGGCGACGGGAATTCATCAGCGCGCTCGGAGGTGCTGCGGTTCTATTGCCGCTCGCCGCGCGCGCGCAGCGTGTAACGCCTGTCATTGGCTTTCTCAGCAGCCTTTCTCCCGGCGAAGCTGAAAGCAAGATTGTCGGGTTTCGCCAGGGACTGCGCGAAACGGGATTCGTCGAAGACCAAAACGTATCGATCGCGTTTCGGTGGGCGGAAGGCCGCTATGATCGGTTGCCTGCGCTGGCGGCTGAACTTGTCAGCCTGCGGGTATCCCTGCTCTTTGCTTCAGGTGGCCCGCCTGCGGCGCTTGCAGCCAAAGCTGCGACCTCGACCATTCCGATCGTCTTTTCGGCAGCGAGTGACCCTGTCAAGTTAGGCTTGGTCGCAAGCCTCAACCGGCCGGGCGGCAACGTCACCGGCATGAGCGCGTTCGCGACCTCGCTTTCGGGAAAGCGACTTGAATTGGCCAAGAAATTGTTGCCGACCGCGCGCGTCATTGGCTATCTGCTAAATCCCAAAGGCGCCAATGTCAGCATCGAATTGAAGGAAGCGCGGGATGCTGCAACCGTGTTGGGGATCGAACTCCAGATCCTGAATGCTAGCAGCGGAAATGATTTCGACACGGCCTTTGCCGACGCGGTGAGGCGGCGCGTCGATGGGATGATCGTCGCAGGCGGCGAACCTTTCTTTATAAGTCGGCGCGAGCGAATTGTGGCGCTCGCTGCCCAACACTCGATCGCCGCGGTTTACGGTTGGCGCGAGTTCGTCGCCGTGGGTGGGCTAATCAGTTACGGCACAAGCCTACCGGATTCATACCGCCGAGCGGGAGTCTATGCCGGAAGAATTCTCAAGGGCGAAAAGCCGGCCGACTTGCCAGTCATGCAGCCGACCAAGTTTCACCTCGCGCTCAACCTCAAGACCGCCAAGGCCCTCGGCCTCACAGTGCCCAGCACGCTGCTGGTCGCCGCCGACGAGGTGATCGAGTAGGGACTCTCCACCGATTGGGTTTGTAATGTTGCCATTGGCACCTAGCGGACAATCAGACAGCGCCCGCAAATGTCAGCTCTTGGACCAAAGTAGACATCAAACAACAAACAACTGGCCGTCAATGTCGGCCTTTGGGGGTAATACGAGCGCGCTTTACGAGTACGCGGACGAGAAAGCCGGCTGCCCCTAGAACGATGATACCGGCAACGATCAACGTTATTTTGGTGGCGATAACGACGCCCATTACTTCGGTGACAATATCGATGATGCGCATGTCGACTCCGGATCGGAGCTTATCATGTCCAAGGCATCAAGTTTGCTTATAACCAGACATGGCTGGTCTAAAAAAGCCCGGGCGGGTCGATTCGATAGGCTCCGATAAGAGCGATTAGTGGCCGCTGAGGCAGGTCTCAGGCCAATTTTGGTTTTTGTCGCCTTGCTCTGTGGGCTTGGCTAGGCGATCATACCCAGCAAGGTCGCGCCAATAGCGGCCGCCATGCGGACGAAAATCCAAAAAGTGGAGTAGGGGTGATGATCAGAACTGGCAAATTGGCCACAGCCGGGCTCACGGCATTGGCAATGGCGCTTGCAGTCGGCGTGGCCAGCGCTAAGGACAAAGTGAAGGTCGGTTTCATCGGCCCGCTCACCGGCGGGGTGTCGGTCAACGGCATCGGCGGCCGCAACTCCGCCGACCTCGCCGTGAGATTGCGTAATGCCGACGCCAAGGCGCAATACGAATATGAACTGGTTGTACTCGACGACGAATGCAAACCGAACGTTGCGGTGCAAGTCGCGACCAAAATGGCCGCCGACAAGGACATCATTGCGGCCGCAACGCATTACTGCTCGGCCGCGGCGATCGCGGCTGTCGACGTCTATCACAAGTTTGGATTCCCGGTGATCGTATGGGGCGCCGTGCTGCCCGACATCACCTATCGCAACAAATATGCCGAGTGAGCAGCCTACATTGAGTGGTCCAAGTTGAATGTTAGTTCAGAGCTGGTGGTTGCGCCAGCGTGGCCGGCGGAGCCGGTCGACGTTGTGAAGTTGGCCACGCGGTGAAGGCAGGCATGAAGAC
>Ga0307429_1000398_pt1 | contig 27092 bp, 26 predicted proteins | sample SalMarWE160230MG_FD_202151 | JGI IMG/M metagenome (GOLD analysis project Ga0307429, IMG submission 202151) | Salt marsh sediment microbial communities from the Plum Island Ecosystem LTER, Massachusetts, United States - WE1603-230 | ecosystem: Environmental > Aquatic > Marine > Intertidal zone >... | reverse complement strand
TCTGGGATTGCGGAGAATTTATTGCCTGTTCACACATACTTGGGGTTCCTCATCCGCCTGGAACGCCCTTTTTTATACTTTTCGGCAGGGTATTTGATATACTATTTCCATTTGGTGAGGTAGCAAAGCGGATAAACTTTCTTTCAGCATTATCCACTGCTATCGCAGGTGGTTTTCTATATCTGATTATCCTTAAGGTAGTGCAGCGCTTCACAGAGAACAGGTATAAGAGGCTTTCTCTTTCCACCCATCTTATTGCAGTATTTTCTGCTATTGGTGCTGGTTTTGCCTACAGTGTGTGGGATACATCAGTAGAGGCAGAGGTATATGCGACATCCATACTAATACTCGCCCTTGGTCTCTGGCTTACCCTGTACTGGGATGAGCACAGGAAAGAGAGTGGAGACAACAATTTTCTTCTTCTCCTTATATATTTAATTTTCTTAAGTTTTGGAGTTCATCTACTTCCATTACTTTTAATACTAGGCATTTTAGTATTTCTCCTGATGACGGACTGGAAGGTATTAAAGGATCCCAGGTTGATAGGTATGGCGATTGTTCTAATTTTTATAGGTATATCCACATATCTTTATCTAATGATAAGGGCGCATGCCAATCCAGCCATAAACGAGGTAAACCCCACGACCATCTCAAAGTTAATGGATGTAATACTACGGAAGCAATATGGTCCTATGAAGATGTTACCGAGGAAGACGCAGATACAGACACATCTTGCCTTAGTTCCTGCATTTTTCGAGCAGATAAGGATATTCTTCAAGTATTTTACCTGGCAATTTTTCCCATATCCGAGGGAAGCGACGAATCTCATGCTCAGGTGGTTATCTATCATAGGTACATACGTATACATCCTTATAGGGCTCTGGGGGATGTTTATTCATTTCCAGAAAGACAGGAAATCCTTCTGGCTAATCTTCATTCTTTATATACTATTGAGTTTTGGTCTTGTTTTTTATCTAAATCTAAAGTTTTCTCCTTCGGATCCCAATCCAGCGCATCAGGAGAGGGAGGTAAGGGAGAGGGATTACTTCTGGACTGCAGCTTTCTTCTTCTTTATGTTTTATGTATCCATTGGATTATACTGGATATACGGATGGCTCAAAGAGAGAGCACCCAGATATGGATGGAGCGGGATAGTCCTTGCCGTGCTTATCGGAATACTTCCAGCAATAAGCAATATCAAAAGTCATGTGAATAGAAGGGGAAACTGGATAGCTCATGATTATGCGTATAATATACTTATGAGTCCCAGGCCATACGCAGTCCTCTTTACAAATGGAGATAATGATACATTCCCTCTCTGGTTCCTACAGCAGGTGAAGGGGTATCGGAAGTTTGATACTGAAAATAGGAGGGGTGTAAAGGTAGCGTGTTTTTCCCTTATGAATACCCAGTGGTATATAAAGGAGATGATATGGGCAGGCGTTCCAATGGACTTTGCCGCACCTTTTAAAGGGACTCAATATGAAGGGAAGTACCTTCAGGAGAGGAGGATGGGTAAGACTAATAAGGACTTTCAGGAATGGGTAATAGATCATCTCTATCCAACAAGGGGTGAGGATAGAAGTATAATTTACCTTAAGGATATGGCTGTGAGGAATATCATTGTCTCATCACTTGGTAGAAAACCCACGCTTCGCGACCTTTTGATGCCCATCGATTCCTTTGTTAGTAAGTATATTACTGAAGACTTTAATCCCTCGATTAATATTTATTTTGCTGCCACCGCTTCTATGGAGAATAAAAAAGGATTTGAAAATCATCTTATAATGGAAGGTTTTGTATTTCGCCTAACTGGGAGGAAAGGGATAAATATGATTGATAGTGATTTATCCTGGGACCTTCTAATGAATAAATTTTCCTATCGTTCTGTTGATGATCCTTCTATCTATAAGAATAGAACTGCCTGGAGATTGTTAGGTAATTATGCCTCACTATTATTTTCTCTTGGAAGAAGCTTAAGAAGGGATGTAGTCTCTGCTGAGGTACTTGTTAGCCCGGAGGCATACAGTATTACCTTAACTGAAGAAGAAAAAGAAACTCTCAGGAAGGCTGCAATGGCAGATGTAAAGGGTCTTCTGTTTTCAAAAGAATCCAGTATCCTGACAACTTTGATGGTTGAACTGAGGGGTATATATTTAATCCTTGGCCAACCTGAAAAGTTAATACCTGTTATTGATAAATTGCTTACCGTTACGGATTTCCCTCTTATCCACCTTTTCAGGGGACAGGTACTACTTGATTGGTTGATGTTAGGAGAGGGTTTAAGTGAAAATGATAGAATGGAATTAGCCAAAGGTTCAGAGAGGGAATTCGAAGCTGTTATAGAAGGGTCAAAAGAGGGCTCTGCGGCTGCCTATCTCGGATTGTTGAATCTTTATTCTACAGTTGGCGATAGTGAAAGCATGCACTTTCTTGTGTTGGACCTTCTAAAACAACCTGAAATCTACCGTGCGATATTTTCGTATACCATAAGATATGATACGGCGAAAGCAATTTATCTACTAGAACATTGGAAGGAGGTAAATCCTTATGATAAAGAAGTTACTTCTTTACTTAAGCGTCTTCGGAATCCTGGTAAATAGTGGGTGTAAGGGAGGTCGTGCTCTACCGCAGTCAGCTGGCAGGAGGGATGATGTTATTCTTATCGTGCCGGATGAAATAAAGACTGATAGCCTTAAAAAAGTTTTAGAACATTCAGAATACTATCCCAGCAGGGAAGAGGTCTATCGAGTCAGTGAATATCCTCCTCCGCAACTTTCGCAGTACAAATACTGGAGAAACATCGTTATAGTTGGATCACTGGGTGATACCTATATCGATAAACTCCTGTCCGAAGAATCAAAAAGGTTCATAAAGGAAGGCGGTGGACTCTTCTACGAGGAGGATCTCTGGGTAAACCTCCAATCGGTTGCAATTATAGCTGGCAGAGATAGGGAAGAGACGCAAAAGTTAGTAAATCAATACGGGGAGACTATATACCAGTTATTCCGGGATAAGGAAAGAGAAAGGTTCGAGAAGGTTTTGTATCTGGATGATTTCCAGAGACAAAAGAGCGAAAAAATGGAGAAATTGCTCGGTGCATCTTTCATGATACCTCTGGGATACCGCATCAGTAAAGAAGAAGAACACTTTATGACCTATATCAGGAAGAATCCGGATCGTTTAGTTACGCTTTACTATAGAATTGAATCTATTTTAGATCCAGTTAAATTTCGAGACAGTTTATTCGCTCTCTACTTCGAAGGAGATAGGGTTTATGCTCCAATGACCAGAATTTGCGAGGTTAGATTTGATAAAATAACGGCCTATAAAATAGAAGGTGTATGGCAAAATATGGAGAAAGTGATGGGTGGGCCTTTTATTTCGTATGTATTTGAAAAGGATGGGATATGGTATTTCCTTGATGGGCATGTATTTGTTCCGGGCAAGAAAAAATGGGTTTATTTAGAGGAAGTGGACATTATACTTCACACTTTCAAAAAGGGTTTTTAGATGAATGAATTCGGGCAAAAAGTAAACAGTAAGATCCATGAAGTTATCATAGGTCAGGAAGAAATACTGCAGTTGTTACTCCTCTCAATACTTTCTGAGGGGCATACTCTAATTATTGGGGTACCAGGGCTTGCTAAAACTCTACTTGTGAGCACACTTGCCCGTGCATTAGGGCTTTCATTTTCGCGGATTCAATTTACTCCTGATCTTATGCCAACGGACATAACGGGAACTGAAATTATCCAGGAAACTGATACTGGAGAAAGGTCCTTCAAGTTTCTAAGAGGCCCTGTTTTCGCGAATTTTGTCCTTGCGGATGAAATAAACAGAGCCCCACCCAAGACTCAGTCGGCGTTACTTGAAGCAATGCAAGAAAAAAAAGTGAGTTATGGAAAGGAGGAATATCTTCTTGAGTCACCTTTCTTTGTTGTAGCGACACAGAATCCAATAGAACAGGAGGGCACATATCCGTTACCCGAAGCACAGCTTGATCGTTTTATGTTATCTATAAATATTGATTATCCTGAGTATGAAGATGAGCTTAATGTTGTGGCCAGCTCACCTCGGTGTATGTTTCCCGATATCAAGTCTGTTACCAATGAAAAAGAGTTACTGAAACTCCAGAAAGAAGTAAGATCTATTCCCGCAAGTAAAAAAGTGGTTAACTATGTTGTAAATCTACTCAGGAATTCAAGACCGGATGATACTCATATTGATTTTGTAAGGAAGTACGTTGAATGGGGCGTAAGCCCGAGAGGTGGACAGTATCTGCTTTTGGGTGCAAAGGCCAGGGCTTATCTTTTCGACAGACCGACACCGTCTATAGATGATGTCAATGCGATAATCCATTCTGTTTTTGACCATAGAGTTATTGTAAATTTTTTAGCAGAAGCCGATGGAATTTCCTCGAGTGATATAACAGGAAAAATCGTTGATGAGACAGGTTAATTTTCCGAAGAAACAAAGAGAGATATTAAAGAGCGTTGGCAAATTAGCGAAGAAGCTGGGCTATTCGGCTTATCTTGTAGGCGGGCCGGTGCGAGATCTCCTTCTTGGAAGAACCTCTCAGGATATTGATATTGTTTGTATTGGAGATGCGGTAAAACTTGCAAAGAAATTTCGTGAAAAAGTAGGCGGTAAACTTCTCTCTCATCACCATTTTCCTAATGCTACGGTAAAATGGGAAGAAGGGAAGATAGATTTTGTTACTGCACGAAGTGAGAAATACCCTAAACGTAAGGTGGGATTGCCAGCAGTAGAAAAAACAGATGATATAATGATTGATCTAAGGCGTAGGGATTTTACTATTAATGCAGTAGCCTGTAATCTCCTGCCAAAATACTTTGGGGATATCATAGACCCGTTCAATGGATTAGGGGATAGTGAGAAAAGACTGATAAGAATTTTACATCCCAGAAGTTTCCGCGAAGATCCGACGAGAATCTTCAGGGCTATTAGATTTAGGCTGGAATTAGAATTCAACTTAGAGAAAGATACTGAAAAATATTTAAAACATGATATGAAGTACCTTACTAAATTAACTCACGATAGATTATGGAAGGAATTAGAAATATGCCTGGAAGACGGTTCAAGCATTTTATCATTATTTAAGTATTATGGGATCCTGAATGTTCTTGGCTTAAATTGCCCTGATGAAAATTTTAAGGGAAGGGTTGATATAGGTTCTGTTCAATTTGGAGTTAATTCGGTTGACACCTATATCCTTGCATTAACTGAAAATAAGAATCCAAAATCACTGAATTTTGACAAGAGCTTTACCAGACAAATGGGATATGTGAGAGAAATAGATAATAAACGTTTGGTCGATGTAAGAATAGTTCACGAACTTTTTAATCTTGAAGATTGCACACTTTTATATCTTTTTGGGAAATATCCTGATAATTCTATAATCATTGAGAATTTCTTTGATAATAGAGATGAGTTAGTGTGTGATTTAAATGGAAAAGAGATTAGAGAATTGGGAGTAGAAGAGGGGCCTTTAGTAGGAGAAATAATGAATAAGATAATAGAGAAGAAATGGTTGGGTAAAATCACGAGTAGGGAAGATGAAATAGAGTTCGTCATAAAATACGTGGGAGAAGAGAATGACACTTAAACAGCTTCGGGAATTGGTAGGGAAGCTGGGGAGGTATATTTGACGTTCCCGAGAAGGAGAAAATTCTAAAGGACTTAAAGAAAGAGAGTCAAGAAGAAAAATTCTGGAATAATAGAGAAAAGGCTGAAAAAGTGATGAAGAAGATTGGAGGAATTAGTGAACTTCTGGAAGAATGGAAGGAATACAAGGAAGAAACAGAGTATCTTTACGACCTTGAGAAATTAGGTGAAGACCATCTGCTCATAGAGGGAGCATTAAGTGAACTGGAGAATAAGGTAGGGGCTTTTGAACTAAAAGTTATATTGTCAGGGGAGAATGATAAGGGCGATGCAGTCTTATCTATTCACCCGGGTGCTGGAGGAACAGAATCATGTGATTGGGCAGAGATGCTATTTCGAATGTATACGAGGTGGATAGAGAGTAAAGGTTATAAGTACAAAGTCATTGATTATCAAAGAGGCGATGAAGCAGGGCTAAAGGATGTAACTCTGGAGATTAAAGGTAAATATGCCTATGGTTACCTTAAAGCAGAACGCGGTATTCACAGGCTTGTTCGTATTTCTCCTTTTGATTCAGGTGCAAGAAGGCATACTTCATTTGCTTCTGTCTTTGTTTATCCCCTCCTGGATGATAATATAGAAGTAGAGCTAAGAGACGAAGATATAGTTTTAGAGACCTTTAAATCTTCCGGTCCTGGTGGCCAACATGTAAATAAATCAAATACAGCTGTGCGGCTTATCCATAAACCAACGAACATCGTGGTATCCTGCCAGAGTGAACGCTCTCAGATGCAAAATAGAAGGATTGCTGGGAGAATATTAAAATCAAAGTTATATCAAAAGAAGTTAGAGGAAATGCAGGAAGAAAAAAGAGAGATAGAAGATAAGAAGGGGGATATTGGGTGGGGACATCAAATAAGGTCCTATGTCCTACATCCGTATCAGAAGATAAAAGACCACCGTACAGATATGGAGATAGGAGATGTGAAAAAAGTCCTGGACGGTGATCTGGATCCTTTCATAAATGCTTATCTTCGTTCGGAGGTAAGTAAAAATGCGATATAAGGCGATAGTTACGGGTGGTGCTGGTTTTATAGGTTCTCATCTTGTCGATAGATTAGTATCCCAGGACTTTGAGGTTATGGTTATCGATAACCTTTCTACTGGCTTGCAAGAGAATCTAAATAAAGAGGCAAAATTTCTAAATAAGGATTTAAGGGATAATGATATTGAAGCCATTATAAAGAGTTATTCACCAGAATACATTTTTCATCTTGCAGCTCAGATAGATGTGCGGAAATCTCTTAAGGACCCAATATGGGATGAAAATATAAATATCGAGGGAACATTGAATTTATTGAATGCTGCGTCAAATGCTAAAGTCAAGAAGCTAATATTTTCATCTACAGGAGGAGCTATCTATGGAGAAGCAAGGAATGCAAAGGAGGACCGCCTCCCCTGCCCATTATCTCCATATGGCGTTGCAAAATTGTCTTGTGAGCATTATCTTCGAGTTTATTCACAGTGGAAGGATTTGTCCTTCACTGTCCTACGATATGGTAATGTTTACGGCCCACGTCAAGACCCATTTGGTGAAGCAGGAGTGATTGCTATCTTTAGCAGGCAATTAATCCTGGGTCAGAAACCAGTTCTATATGGATACGGTAGGATGATAAGGGATTATGTCTATGTTGCAGATGTGGTAGAGGCCAATATTCGAGCGTTGGAGAGGGGAACCGGTGAAATATACAATATTGGTGCAGGGAAAGCTACATCAGTGAATGATATTTTTGGTCTTTTACGAAATATTTCAGGGAATAATATAGAACCCGAATTAAAAAAAGCCAGAGAAGGTGAGACCCTGAAGGTATGGCTCAATTCACAGAAAGCTTTCCATGAACTCGGGTGGAAACCTGAAGTTTCCCTGGAAGATGGCCTTAAACGTACATACAACTGGTTTAAGGAACACAGTAGTTATGGGGCGAAGTAAAATTTCGTGGGCAAAGCTTTAGTAATTAAAAATATTATCAAAATTTAAAGTTTTATCCGAGAGGAAAAAACTACTACAGATTTAAGAAGAGTTCGTTTAAAGTAATAAATAAAAGGAGGTTTTATGGCATTTTCCAAAAATTTAGTTCTAATGTTTTTGTTATTTACTATCTCTCCTATCCTTTCTGCCCTGCCCCAGAGCGATAAAGGTCTAACAGATGAAGTAATAGGAGAGATTAGAAAATCCGCCTATCTAACTTCTTCCGAACGTGCAATTATGAATGCGCTTACCAATAATGAACTTTCAGAGCTTGCTCTAAGTCGAGAACTCCTTATGCAACATAACGACCTATTTAACCATAAGATAGATACCAGAGGTATTACGGATCAGGAAAAAAGTGGAAGATGTTGGCTTTTTGCAGGTCTTAATATGTTGCGTGCAAGGGTTATTAAGAAATACAAACTGAATGACTTTGAATTTTCTGAGAATTATCTTTTCTTCTGGGATAAAATGGAGAAAGCTAACTTTTTCCTTGAATCGATTATAGGAAACGCAGGGAGAGACCTGCTGGATAGGGAACTGGAAATGCTTCTCAAACGCCCCATTGGAGATGGAGGGCTCTGGTCATATGTCGTGGATCTAATCGAAAAATACGGTATTATTCCAAAGAATGCAATGCCAGAAACCAACAGTAGCACACATTCCTGGGTTATGAATAAGATTATATCTGGACAGCTCCGGGAGGATGCAACCATTCTTCGTAAGATGGCAGAGAATGGAGCAACAGAGGAAACACTGGAAAAGAAAAAAATAGAGATGCTAAAGGTCGTTTATAAGATGCTTGTATTGAATCTTGGAGAACCCCCATCGTGTTTCATATGGAGATATGAAGATAAAGAAGGAACTATTTCTCTGCCAGAGCGCTATACCCCGAAGGAATTCTATGAAAAAGTTGTAAATGTAGACCTTAAGGATTATGTGTGTTTAATGAACTACCCCGGTAAAGAGTATGACAGATTGTTACAATTTGATCAATCCCGGAATATTTATGAACAGGCTGACCCAACCTATGCCAACCTTGACATAGAAAAGATAAAAGCATTGACCCTTAAATCACTCCTTGATGATGAGCCGGTATGGTTTGCATGTGATATTATAAAGGATGGCGACTCTGAAAGAGGGATTCTCCTACCCGGTATCATTGACTACAGCTCAGTATATGGGGTTGATATAGAAATGAGCAAAAAAGAGAGAATCTCCTACAGGGAGAGCACTGGTAACCATGCTATGGTTTTTACTGGTGTGGACATTCAGGGTGGGAAGCCTGTAAAGTGGCTGGTTGAGGACAGCCATGGGAAAGAAAGGGGACATGAGGGTCACTGGACTATGTACGATGACTGGTTTAATGAATACCTATATGTGGCGATAATAAACAAGAGATATCTGCCACGGGAGGTAGGGGATATCTTAGAGCAAGAACCAATGCACCTACCACCCTGGGACCCTCTGATTGTAATGTTAAAAAGAACCATATAAAAGAGAGTGGGGCGGAGGATCATTTTGAAAAATGTGAGGGGGTCCTTCGTCCCCCAAATTGATTATATATTGATTGTGTAATCTTAGATTGTGAGATGTTTTTAATTAAAAAGCCCGGTAGAATTATTTCTTCCGGGCTTTTATAAGCAATGTAGTTTTTACGTGTCTCGTTATTTAATTGGTCTTAATACCTACGATTGTTATAAGCACCGCGAGAACCACCACGAGGGGAACGCGCCCTTGCTTCATCAATGCGTAAGCTGCGCCCATCAAGCTCTGTACCATTAAGAGCTGAAATGGCTGCACTGGCTTCGTCATCTTCCATTTCAACAAAGCCAAAACCGCGGGACCTACCGGTTTCACGATCGGTAATTACATTTGCAGAGCTGACGGTTCCATGTTGCTCAAAGAGTTTACGGAGATCTTCATCTGACGTACTGAAAGATAAGTTCCCCACATAAATTTTCTTTGACATTAAACTAACCTCCTTACATCGTTCCGCTACTGGATGCGGTTGTCAACCGATCACAGCAGGAACATAGCACTATTTAAACTTTTAGGCATATATATTCTTTCTATCCGGTATTTCGAATGGGTTGCCTTATCGTGTTGTCGTACGCCTAACCTAACAATTAACTCGTTAAACTTTTTGATTCATTCTCGTGATGTTTTATCCGTTTAACACAATCTATATTAATCCGAATGTAGGAAAAGTCAAGGCCTTGAATATTAATATTTTTACCCTTGACAGATTGATTTAAATGCATAAATTATCTGAAACTTAAAACAGGAGGTACTAGTAATATGGCTCGTGGTACAGTAAAATGGTTTAGTGAAAGAAAAGGTTATGGCTTTATCGCCATGGAAGAGGGTAAGGACATTTTTGTGCACTCATCTGCTATTAAGGAAGGGACAGGAGCTCTAAATGAGGGTGATGAAGTAGAGTTTGATGTTGTAGAGGGAGAAAAAGGCCCAAAGGCCGAAAACGTAGCAAAAGTAGAATAAAAGTATAGATAATCATTGTAAGTCCCCTTTATCAAGGGGACTGTCAATTTGCATATATCTATTTAGTTAAAAAGTTAGGTTACTCCTTTAGCTTTAGACGGAATTCGGGAGAGCGAAGTAAACTGCGCATAGTAGTCGCTTCGCTCCAGTCCTTTAATCCTCTGTCAGTAATTGAAAGATGGTTAAGTTGTTGAATAGTTTTTGTTAGTCCAATGTCCGATGTCCAAAGTCCAAAGTCAAACGAAACCGCAGATACATGCAGATGAACACAGATAAAAAACACACACCGCCAAGGATTATGCCACGGTAAACTCACGGTTAAAGAAAGAGATTTACCACAGAGACAGGAGAGGACACAGAGAAAAATTATTTTTTGTGCAAAAAACACACACCACCAAATCCTAAATCCTATATCCTAACCCCTAAACCCAAAACTTGAAACTTGAAACTTGTAACCTTGAACTCGGCACTCTGAACCCTTATCACATACCACATATCCCATACCACATATCACTTATCCCTTACCACATACCACCCAACGAACCCCATGAACTCAATAAACCATATAGACGCCATAGACGCTATAGACGCAATTAACCCAATACCCCCAACCCTTGACTTATAATTTGTATCTATTATGTTTTTTGGGAGGAAAAGGTATAAAACAAACCGAATACATTCAATAAGGAGGTAGGAATGGCGATTTTAAGCAATGTAAATGAGAGGGTCAAACGGTTTAGTATCATCGATATAAAGCTTATTCAGTGTATTGCAATATTTGTTACTCTTATTGTGGTAAAGTTAATTCCCGGAATAATGAACATAAACATATGGTGGTTTGTGATATTATTGGTAATATCTGCAATAAAGCCATTGTATGTGATGTACATTGAAAAATAGTACACCTTTATGGTATATGGTTTTGAGAATAGCTATACCCAAATCCAGTCCTCTATTTACAAGGTGTGATGTATGTTAAGGTATGAGGAGGTTATTTTGAAGACTTTTTTCCGATATTTTTTAAAAAGGGCTTCCCTCTCCTTTTTTATTCTCTATTTGACTGGTTGTACTGCTCTTGCTATGGAAGAGATTGATGTATCGCCACTGCCGGGTGTCGGAGATTTAAATAAGGCGTTTCTAAAGTATTATCAGCCTGAAAGGGAAGATTTCGTCCTGGGAATGCCGGAGTACTCACTTCCTCTGGATTTAACTTTAGTTTCTAACTTACGTAATGTTCAGAGTGGATATCTCAATAAGCCTGAATATTTGCACTTGCTCTTGAAAAACGGTTTTGTTGTTGTTGATGGCGGAAAAGTGTCAGACATTGCTGTTCCTTATAAATGGCTTCTTCGGCAGGAAATTCCTATTTATATAACGTGCGATACTCCTCTGCATCTTTTTCATATTCAGTTTGACGAAACCCTAAAAGAGATTGAGGAAAGCGTTTTCTATCCAGATATCTTAGCGGTCACTCGTGTTCTGCTAAAGGGGTCAGAGAGGGATTATAAGGCTTTTAAGGGGGATTTAAAAGAGGCAGCAAAGCGAAATGTAGCATATTTTTCTGTGGCACGGAAGCAGTTCGATCCGGATTTTTCTCCCCCTTCCTATGTTAAAGAATGGGTGGATTGGGAATGTGAGCAAATAGAGGAACATAAAGGTTTACCTGATTATGCTTTAGCAAGAAAGCAATCTCTCTTTAAAATTCCTGAGGATTACAGTCAATACAAACCGCGCGGACATTACACCAGGAGCAACGAGCTTAAAAGATACTTCAAGGGGATGATGTGGTTTGGGCGAATGGCTTTTCTCTTAAAAGGACATGAAAAGTTTGGTCCCATCATACCCCCGGCCGAGGCTCTAATCGACAGAGGTACTGCAAGGATTCAAACTCTCCAGGCTGCCCTTATTGCTGCGCGTTCTGGTCAGCTAAAACTTTCTGATGGAAGAAGAGTTAGTGATGTCTGGGATAGGATGTATGCCGTGACTTCGTTTTACGCAGGATTTGCTGACGATTTAACCCTCTATGATTATAGGAAGGCCATGCGCCATGTATTCGGGACTAAATTTTCTTCCAGTGAATTGGAAAAGAAAGATAAATTTGCCCAGTTTCTCTTTGAACTTGTAAAGTTAGGCCCCCCGGCAATTTTTTCTGGAACTGGTGGTGCTGGTATAGACCCTGGTGGCTATGAAGGACATCAATTTACATCGGTTAAACAATTAGATAAAATACTTGTTCATACCCTGGGTTTCAGATTCATGGGCCAAAGGTATATACCTGATTCGTACATTTTGGGTCAGTTGGTTTCGGCTGCAGTAGGAACGATTCCGAGTGTAATCCCAGGAAGGTTTACTGTTGTTTATATCCCTGATGAGCGTATACAGCCAGATATGGCGTATTCTATAAGGGGTTTTCCAAGAGGGCTGGATGTGTTTAGTGTTTTGGGGAGTAAGAGGGCAGAGGAACACATTATCAATTATACAGATCATGAGTATCCCAAATACAATGAGCAATTAGAGAAATTAAGAGACGAATTTGCCAAACTCCAGGATGAGGATTGGAACCGTAACCTGTACTGGTCCTGGTTATATGCTTTGGAGTCTCTAACAAAAGAAAGGGATAAGGGATATCAAACCTATCAGCAGATGGACGCTTACCTAGACAGACAACTCAATACTGCACTGGCTTCATGGGCTGCACTCAGGCATAATACAATACTTTACGCAAAGCAAAGTTATACACCAGTACATGTTGGAATAACGTCGGTCACCCCGATACCGCCACCGCCTCCCAAAGGTCTTGTTGAGCCATTACCAGAATTTTATGCTCGTGTACTTACCACAACACAGATGGCTTATGATGGTCTTAAAGAATTAAATGTTTTGAATGAGAAAGCCGAAAGAAGACTTTCGTCACTCGTCAATACACTAAAGACTTTATATGAGATATGTAAACGCCAGGTCGCAAATGAGCCATTAACAGAGGCAGACAACAACTTTCTTGCTGATTTCCCTCTTGCATTAAAAAGGGCCATTGGTGATGTGGATGATGAGGGTTTAAGGACCACAATAATTGCGGATGTCCACACAGACATTAACTCCAAACTGACTCTTACCGAGGCTTCAGGATATGTGGACTACATCGTTGTTGCTTACCAACGTCCAGAAGGCGATATTGTTCTTGCGGTTGGCCCGGTGCTTTCATATTACGAGTTCAAACATCCTATGGATGATCGATTGACTGATGAGAAATGGCGTGAGTTGCTCAATTTAGGTAAAGCCCCGGATAGACCTGTCTGGATAAAGAGTTTTTATAGGAAATAATACCTTTTAGATAACAAATGTTCATTGTTACTGGTGCAACAGGACATATAGGTAATACACTTGTTCGCAAATTATTGTCAAAGGGTGAAGATGTCCGTGTATTGTTACACAGCAAAGATACTCACTCTCTAAATGGTTTAGAAGTAGAGAAAGTTGTGGGTGATGTCATTGATCCTGACTCTCTACTAAAGGCATTTAAGGGGTGCGATGTTGTATTTCACATAGCCGGAATAATATCAATATCGCGAGGACACAGCAAGTTATTGCATCAAATCAATGTAAGAGGTACACAAAATGTAGTAAAGGCCTGTATGGAATCAGGTGTAGAGCATTTAGTTTATACATCTTCTATTCATGCAATATTAGAACCACCCATAGGCGTGGTTATTGATGAGACGTGTCCCTATGATCCATATAGGACCGTGGGAGATTATGGAAAATCCAAGGCAAGAGCAAGTCTGGAGGTATTGAAAGCTATGAGAAATGGGCTCGATGCGGTAATACTGTGTCCTACCGGGGTAGTGGGTCCTTATGATTTCAAGCCATCCAGGATGGGACAATTTTCAATCGATTTTGCCAGAAAGAAAATGATAGCGTATATAGATGGGGCATATGATTTTGTTGATGTTCGTGATGTAGCAACGGCTCATATCCTTGCTCTGGAAAAAGGAAGTGCTGGAGAGAGCTATATTATTTCAGGTGAGCGTATTACAATCAGGGCTCTAATGGGCATGCTCGAAGAAATAACAGGAGTAAGGACCCCTCGATTTAAAGTGCCTATCTCATTGGCAAAGATAGCAGCTTTGTTCAATACTGTGTATTTCAATACTGTGTATTTTAATACTATGTATTGCAATACTACGGATTCTGATAAGATGTATTTAAATTCGATGTATAATGCTATAAAAAATAGAGAACCACGTTTTACCAATTACACCCTCCGTACTCTTAATAGTAATTCTTTTATAAGCAGTGCAAAAGCCCGACGTGAACTGGGTTATACCCCTCGCCCCATACGGGAATCTATTGAAGATGCAATTTCATGGTTTAGGGAGAATAATAAGATATAGTTGAATAGTTTTTGTTAGTCCAATGTCCGATGTCCAAAGTCCAAAGTCAAACGAAACTGCAGATAAACACAGAGTAAAAAAGTTAAATAGTTGAGTAGTTGAATAGTTGAGTTGGTAAAAACCAAGACCTAAAAATGCCACAGAGACAGTCGCTTCGCTCAAACTTGAAACTTTGAACTTGAAACTTGAAACTTGTAACCTTGAACTCAGCACTCTGAACCCTTATCACATACCACATATCACGTATCCCTTATCACTTACCACTTATCACATACCACGATAGTCCTAACATCCCAACCCCCTTGTGGGAGAGGCTTTCCAGCCTCGATTTTTTTCCCTGCTCAACTATCATTCGTCCCTGATAGATTTTACTTGACAGAATTTTTATTTGGGATATACTAAATTAATATCAAGATATAAACAAGGAGGTTTTATGCGTAAGTTGTGCTTTATTCTCTTTGCTTTTGTGTTTGTGTTGAGTGCCACCGATAATTCGAAAACTGCCCCTATTCATTACGAGTCTCCTCTGGATTATACCCCTGGTAGAGGCACAATGTTATTTGAGGGTTTTGAATCCAGTGTTATGCCACCTGCAGGATGGGATACAGTGATGGTTTCAGGCGGCACCCACTGGGCTATAACTGCCGCAGTTGCTTATGCTCATTCCGATTCTTTTGGTGCTCTACATCCCTGGGGATACTCACTTGATAACTGGCTCAGAAGACCAACCCTTGATTTTAGTGCTAATGACAGCTTGTTATTGAAGTTCTGGTGGAAAAGCAGTTATTACTGGCATGTTGATCCTTATGATAATGGTGATCTCTTCGTAGAGGTTAGTAGCGATGACGGAACGAGTTGGGATACTCTCTGGACCTTTGGTGATTCAGCAATGGTTGTGAATTCAGGTGGAGTTTGGCCCTGGGTATCCTGGGATTGGTATCAGGCGACGCTCAATCTTAGTGTTTATGGTGGAGAGGCTAATGTCATGGTTGCTTTCCATGTTGTTGCTGATGATAATGCTGATATTGTGATTGATGATATTGAAATAGATACAATTATGACTTCAGGCCTTCCTATAGAGAAGGATTTCAACGTGAATATTCCATCCATAGTCAGGGATTTGATTGATATCAAGTTCATACGCCCTGCGCCTGAGAATTTAAAGGTAAGACTATTTAATGTGGTAGGAGGGTGTGTAGAAAGTAGAGATATAAGGATAGGAAGTATGAATAGTCGCATATCTCTAAAAAATATGCCAGCAGGCATTTACCTTATAAGTATAGACGGCAGTAAGAATTATCTAAAGCAGAAGCTAACACATCTGAGATAGAATAAAGGGGGGCTTAAGCCCCCTTTTTTCTTTTTCCCTGCTCAATGATTCAACTACATTTATCTGTGTTAATCTGTGTCTAATTCAGGGGTTAGGATATAGGATATAGGATTTAGGATTTGGCGGTGTGTGTCTTTATCTGCGTCCATCTGCGTTTAGATTTCAATGGGGTTAGGGGTTTTTAATCAGTTGATATCTGTGTAAATCTGTGTCCATTCCTTGGGTGTTGGGTGCTATCTCCTGACATTGGACTAATCTTGTGGGAGAGGCTTTCCAGCCTCGATGGTCACGGGCAGAAGCCCGTTCCCACAAACCAACTGACTAACGCGATAAACGCCATAGACGCCACAGACGCTATAGACGCAATGGACGCAACCCCCCTTGACAGTTCCTTAGTTAGATGTATATTATATTTCTATAACTTACCAATAATGGTAGGAAACAGAAATGAATTATGAAGAATTAATAGATTTATTTGGAGATAGACCGTTTTTTGAGAGTGATGAAGTTCACATCATTTTCAAGGAGCCCCGGGGACAAATAGAAGCACGCCTTTCACGCTGGGTGAGCAGGGGGAAACTGTTGAAACTTCGACACAAGAAATACCTGCTTCCGGAGAAGTATCGAAAAATTGAACCTACTTCCGGATATATCTCAAATTATCTATACAGACCTTCTTATGTGAGCCTTAGGACAGCCCTTGACATTTATGGGTTTATTCCTGAATCAACCTATGTCTATGAAGCAGTCACCCCAAAGAAAACTGCAGGATGGAAAACACCCATAGGTGTTTTTAAGTATTACTCAATTAAGAAGGAGAGATTATGGGGATACGAAATTTATCCGGAAAGAAGAAGTACTAACCCCCAGGCAAATTTCATGCTGGCTGAACCCGAGAAGGTTTTTCTCGACCTTTTTTACTTTATGAAAGGAGAATGGACTGAGGAGAGAATTGTGGAGATGAGGTTTCAAAATCTGGAGAAAATTAAGAGAGGAAAACTTCTTGAATATTCAAGCAGGTTTGGAAGTCCAAAGGTAAGCAGGGGGGTAAGTCGTTTTATAATGATTTACGCAGAGGAGATGGAATGAAAGACAGGGCATTATCCATTGCAGCAGATGAAAAGGATCCCCGCCTTTCCCTTAATAAATTAAGAGAATATCTTCTGCATGTAATTCTAAGGGAATTGTTTGAGCAGAACGCACTTGATAATCTCATTTTTCACGGTGGCACAGCCTTAAGAATCCTTTTTGATTTAAGAAGATTTTCAGAAGACCTGGATTTTCACTTCCGGGAGGGTAGCCAATTTGATTTAGGAAGCAGTGTCAATAAGTTAAAAAGACATTTAGAAATGCAGGGTTATCAGTTGAGTTTAAAAGGAAATTATGTAGATACGGTTCAATCAGTATTCGTAAAATTCGAGAGAATCTTATACGAAGCCAATTTAAGTCACCAGGAGAGAGAAAAACTCAGGGTGAAAATCGAAGTAGATACAATTCCTCCGCAGGGTTCTAGCACGGAATCTTCCCTGGTACATAAATATTTACCATTTGGGGTTATACATCATGATAAAACGTCATTTCTTGCAGGAAAATTACATGCTATCCTTCAACGTTCTTATACAAAGGGTAGAGATTATTATGACCTGTGGTTCTATCTGAGCAAATGGAAGAATACGGTTCCTAATCTCTTATATCTCAATAATGCTCTTAAGCAAACTGAGTTCAAAGGTTCCATTCTAAAAAAGGAAAACTGGAGAAGAATAACTGCGAAAAGGATTAAAGAAGTTGATTGGGATTATGTGGTAAGTGATGTGGAGCCCTTCCTCGAAAACCAGAATGATCTCAAAATATTCACAAAACAGACCCTTCTTAAACTACTTAGTTAAACCCGGATGTTTCTTTAAAAACACACACCACCAAAGATTAGCCACAAGACACCCCGATACGGTCGGTTTCTCCCTACGGGGCAGGCAGAGGGCACAGAGAAGAATAATGTTTTTCTTATCACCCCACTACCACACACAAAAAAGGAAAGGGGCAAGGTATACCTTGTCCTCTGTAGAATCTGTAGGGGCTCGATTTATCGAGTCCGAAATTGGAGTAACCCTTTTCCTCAGCATTGTAGGCACGAATTTATTCGTGCCATTGTAGGGGCGACTCGGTGAGTCGCCCCATGAAATAGTAAACATTTTACGGGGCAAGCCCAAATCTTATCTTCGACTCATAACTCACGACTCCCGACACTGGACGCTGGACTAATCTTGTGGGAGAGGCTTTCCAGCCTCGATGGTCACGGGCTTTTCATTTAGACGCTCGACGCCATAGACGCAATTGACGCTATAGACGCAATCCCCCTTGACTTCTCATCTGCATACCCTTAGTTTTACCCAAAACGAAAGGAGAATCATGAAAATTAACAAATTTGAAGATATCGAAGCTTGGCAGAAATCAAGAGATATAGTGAATTCAATATATGAAATATCAAACAAAAGTTCCTTTTCCAAAGACTTTGCACTCCGTGATCAAATTCGCAGAGCAGCTATCTCAATTATGTCTAATATAAGCGAGGGCTTCTCTAGAGAATCGGATAAAGAGTTCATTAGATTTCTATTCATAGCTAAGGCATCTGCGTCAGAGGTTCAAAGTCAGCTTTTTATAGCTAAAGATCAGGGATATATTAATGAGACTGAGTTTAATGAAATATATGGCGACCTGGATCATTGCTCCCGCCAAATCTCAAATCTAATCAGTTACCTGAAAAAGTCTTAAGATTTTATAACATGCTTTTCATTTAGACGCTCGACGCTACAGACGCCATAGACGCTATAGACGCCATAGACGCTATTGACGCTATAGACGCAAAACACCCCCTTGCATTTCTTAAAAAATAGTATATAATATTTCGTAAAAGTGCTAAAAATAGCATTCTGAGGAAATAAAATGAGATATGTTGAATTTAGAGAAGTATTAAAAGATTTTACAATTTTTTCCCTGAGCGATATAAGGAAAATTGACGAGAATTTCCATAGGCGGAGGTTAAATGAGTGGCAGGATAAGGGTTACATTAAAAAGCTCATTGATAAGTATTATATTTTCTCAGATTCGAAACTTAGTGAAGATATTCTTTTTGAAATTGCGAACAGGATATATAATCCCTCTTATATATCCTTAGAAATGGCACTTTCATATTATAATTTGATTCCAGATACTGTATATACCATTACCTCCATTTCAACGCGCAGGACATATACTTTTAACACATCTTTAGGGGATTTTGCATACAGAACTATGAAATCTAACTTATTCTTTGGATATCAATTAATAAATTATAATGATAGAAGATTCAAAATCGGGAGTGTTGAAAAAGTAATCCTTGATTATTTATATCTAAATCCAAATATAAAAAGAGAGGTTGATTTCAGGGCCCTTCGTATTAACAGAGATGTGTTTATTGAAAGCGTCGATAAAGACAATCTTTATAAGTACCTTGAAGGATTTAACCAAAAGACTCTAAAAATAAGAACAAAATCATTCCTGGAGTTTATAAAAAATGCTTGAAATTGAGCAAATAGTTTCTTTCTACCCGGAGAACTTAAGACCATTTAGAAGGAACCTTCTCCGTGAGTATTTTCAATATAAAATACTTGAAGCTATCTTTGATTCAGAGTTTACCAGGAAATTAGTTTTTATGGGAGGGACAGCTCTTAGAATAGTTTATTTTAATAAAAGATTTTCTGAAGATCTGGATTTTGATAATGTAGGTTTAAAGAAATTGGATTTTGAGAATTTAGTAAACCTAATTAAAAAGAGATTAGAACTTGAAGGATACTCTGTTGAAACAAAAAATACATTTACAAATGTATACAAATCCTATATAAGGATACCAGGTGTGCTTTATGAGAATAACCTTTCTAATCACCCTGAAGAAAAAGTGGAAATTCAGCTGCAAACTGAGCCACAAAAATTTGATTATAATTCAGAGTTAAAAATCTTAAATAAATTTGATGTATTTACACATATAAAAGTAGCGCCTATTGATATACTACTTTCTCAAAAATTAACCGCAATCTTTACCAGACCCAGAACCCTGGGGAGGGATTTTTATGATGTTGTTTTTCTTCTTGGAAGAACAAAGCCAGATATTGAATATCTTAATGATAAGTTGGATATAAAAGATTTTAATCAGTTAAAGGAAAAACTCCTTTTAAAATGTAAGGAATTGAATTTTGAGAGGTTAGCCAGAGATGTCAAGCCATTTTTATTCGATACTATAGATGCTAAAAGAGTCCGCAATTTTTATGATTATATCAAAAGTTATAAACTCTAATAATTAACCCCACGAATCCACTGAACCCAGAACCAACAAAATGAAACCGCAGATACACGCAGATAAAAACACACACCACCCAATGAATAGACACAGATTTACACTGATACCAACTGATTAAAAACCCAATGAACCCAACGAACCCTATGAACTCAATAAACCCTATAAGACGCTACAGACGCTATAAACGCAATCCCCCTTGACTTTTCACCTGCATACCCTTAGTTTTACCCAAAACGAAAGGAGAATCATGAAAATTAACAAATTCGAAGACCTCGAATCCTGGCAGAAATCAAGAGATATAGTGAATTCAATATATGAAATATCTAATAAAAGTTCCTTTTCCAAAGACTTTGCGCTCCGTGATCAAATTCGCAGAGCAGCCATCTCAATTATGTCTAATATAAGCGAGGGCTTCTCTAGAGAATCGGATAAAGAGTTTATTCAGTTTTTATTCATTGCGAAAGGTTCTGCTGCTGAAATACAAACTCAATTATATCTGGCATTAGATCAAAAATACATTACTCAAGGGGAATTCAATAAACCCCACCCCCCTTGCCTAAATCCCATTTTTTCTTATGATTTTAAGTAAATATGGAGGTGTGAAACGTTAAGCGAGGTATATGATGAGGAAAGGCATAGTAACAGAGATTATTAAGTTTATAGTAAGTATATTCGTTTGTCAGTGTGCAGGATTTATTGGTTCGATTTTTACAACACCGTCAATACCAACTTGGTATGCAACTCTTACAAAGCCATCTTTTACCCCACCCAATACGATATTCGCTCCTGTTTGGACTATTCTGTTTTTATTGATGGGAGTATCAGCGTTTCTAGTATGGCGCAGAAGTCTTAACAAGCAGGTCAAAATTGCTCTAAGCATCTTTATGTTTCAATTAATTTTCAACATTCTTTGGTCGGTTGTATTCTTTGGACTCAGGTCTCCTCTCGCTGGTCTTGTTATTATTTTTATTCTCTGGATAGCGATATTGTTAACAATACTGAATTTTTACAAGATATCAAAGGTAGCTGGATTACTTCTTATACCCTACATTCTATGGGTAAGCTTTGCATCAGTTCTCAATTTTACTATTTGGAGGCTTAATATTTAAGGTTGTGGAGCATACATACTGTATATTAACTTCCTACTAAAGAATTATTGTAGAAAATCTTAAGCAGTCTTGGTAATTTAACTCCAAACTGAAAAATTAGAAATAACTCCGGAATCGAAACTCCAAACCTAGGAATAAATTTCAATCCTCAAATCCTAATCCGTAAATTAACTGCAGATACACGCCCTATAGACTATCGACTGATGACTGTATAAACTCAATCCTTTCCCCTAAACTTCGAACCCTAAAAACTCGATAAACCCAACGAACCCCCCGAACCCCCCTCTTGACATCCATGAATTTCTTCTTTATAATATCCTAAAAAGGGGGGTAAAGGAGGAAAAGGTAGGTAAGGAGAAGAAACCATACTTTAAATGGTTTAGCAAATTAAATGATGTTTCTAACTTAATCCGCATACTCGAATCAGAAAGAGGAAAGAGTAGAATATACCTAAACAGAACAATTACACAAATAACGGTTAGAATTATAGATGATGAGAGCTAAAAAGGGCAGTTACAGGCTTAAACAGCGTTCTGGGATACGAATATACACAATTAAAAAAATCTTAAGAGGGAATATTTACTTAAAGCTTGCTCTGCTTTTTGTTATTCTCTTTATTATTGGAACAGTTGGAATGTACCTCTTTGAGAGGAGAGTAAATGAGAACTTTACGAACCTCGGTAAGTCTTTCTGGTCAAGTTTGGTATATCTCTTAAGTGGGTTTGAGGATAGAGAACCAATAACAACTGAAGGCAGGATATTCTCTATTTTTATATTTATTGGCAGTATTTGTATTATTGGCTCAGTGGCAGGTAATTTTGCGTCTATCTTTATGAGACGAGGGGAGGTAAAAATGCCAAGGCATTTAGAAAATCAGATCGTAATATGTAACTGGAATAAAGGGGGAGATAAGATAGTCAAGGAGCTACATTCCCCCGTTGCAGAACCTGATACAGAGATAGTTGTAATCACAGATAAATCGATAAACGAAGAAGAATTAAGGAAGAGTAGAGAGTACGAAAAAGTTTTCTTTGTAAGAAGCGACCCAACCTTACACGATGTGTTAAAAGCATCAAGAGTCCATTTAGCCAAAAGTGTTATTGTTCTTGCGGATTATGAAACCCAGGATCCAGATGCTAAAACTGCTCTGATTGCTTTGGCAATTTCAAATCTATCCCCGATAGATGAACAAAAACCCCATATTGTGGCTGAAGCAATCAACCATCGGAAGATTGAACATCTCAAGAATGCAGGTGTTGATGAGGTAATATGTGCAAGTGACTTTGGACTTGGAATTATTGCCCAGTGTACACTAACGGGTAAACTCTCAAAGGCCTATCAACAGTTACTAAGTTATTCTGGTGACACAAACGAACTCTACATAATTGAGTATGATAAAATGCCCAAAACGCCTGAAGGTAAAAGTGTTATTGATGGAATGAGATTTAAAGAAGCATTGGACTTTTTTAATGAAAACCGGGATGGAGATAATCCTGTAATTTTAGTTGGTGTGCGTAGAGGCGATAATGTTATTTTAAATCCTAAGGATAATTGGAAAGGACCAAAAGAAGAAGAATTTAAGGAATTCAAGGAAGATGATGCAATAGTAGTAATGGCATTCGAAATGCCAGACCTTTCGAAACTAGTGAAGTAAAATGTCTTATGTCACTATGGTTATGATAGTTATCAATCTAATGTTCAACTTAAAAAAGTATCAACAATATAACTTTATGTAAGATGAAAGGATTAACACCCAATCAAAAAAAGGCGATAAATCATGGTGAAGGTCCGGCTCTAGTTATTGCTGGTCCTGGTTCAGGAAAGACTCTTGTTCTTACTGAAAGGGTCAGATTTCTGATAGATAAAAAGAAAATCGCACCAGAAAAAATCTTAGTTACTACATTCACAGAAAAAGCAGCTAATGAACTGAAAGTGCGACTATCAAAGAATCTAGGTACAAAAGCTGCCCGAATACAAATATCCACAATTCATTCCTTGTGTTATTCGCTACTGCGGAATTATTTTACAGAACACAACATGGGAGTTGGATTTGAAGTTCTGGATGATGATGCCCTCAGACTATTACTCCACACTAATAAGTTCAAATTGGGTATTTACAAACGGGAGGGAAGTTCATTTAAATGGCTTAAGCGAGGAAGTTTTGAAGATTTTACTGATTTGTATGATTTTCTGACAAGGAATAATGTAAATCCACAAGAATTAAAAGAAGATTTAGAAAGCAAGGATTTGCTTACTGAAGATAATGAAAGTGTAATAAAAAGTTATGAAAAATATATTAATCTTTTAGAAGAGGAAAATAAGATTGATTTCGCAAATTTACAGCTTAAATTCTACAAGTTGATAAATAACAAAAAAGAAGTACTTGGAGAATTGCGTGAACGATTCGAGTATCTTCTTATAGACGAGTACCAGGATACAAGCCCCCTGCAGGATATAATATTTAGAATGTTAGCACCACCCCAGGATAATATTTTTGTAGTTGGTGATTTAAACCAGAGTATCTATGGTTTCAGAGGAGCAAGTACACTTAATTTTACAAATTTCAAAGACCACTTTCCTGATAGTAAAACGTACTTTTTAAACGTTAATTTCAGGTCTACTGAACATATTGTAGGAATTTCTAATGAATTAATGAAAGATAATATCAAAAAAGAATTAGAATCAAGAAGAAGAAAAGGAGAAAAGAGCATACTCCTGGAGAATGAAACGGCCGATTCGGTCGCAAAAAAGACTATCAACTTAATAAAAGATATGAAAGTGAAAGGAATCATAGAAAAGTATGGTGATGTTGCCCTATTATTTAGATGCTGGAGACACTCTGACGAATATGTAAAATATCTGGAGGAAGAAGGGATTCCTTTCATTGTTTTTGGTGGAGGTGGACTTTTAGATAGAGAAGAAATAACCACAATGGTTTACTTAATTTCTTATATGACTCAGAAGCTTTATATGGGTGAAAAATTTAGGAAGTGGAGCTGGTGGGACATTGAATCCTTCCAAAACGAAGTTATAGACCTTACATTTCAGACACAGACTGCCTTAGACCATCTGGATACAGATGTTAATATTTATGATTTCAAAAATAAAAAAGAGCTCAACAATGTAGGTATATTAGAAGCTACAGATATAGAGAAAATCATAAAACTGAATCAACTGAGAAAGGAGGTAGAGGAATCCCCTAAAGATTATTCCCTTCTGGAAATATTCTATAATATCCTGGATTGTACAGGGTATCTTAACCGTTTACTAAAAAGTAATACTAAAGAAAATGATGAAAAACTGTATAATTTAGCCAGGTTGAGCGAAATTATAGGTATGTTTGAGCGGATGCCGAAAAGTAAGGTTGAGGATTTTTTATGGTTTATCTATTCTTCTTCCGATGGTCTGGATCAACGAAAAATCGAAGATGAAAATACAGTCAAAATCATGACAATTCATAAGGCTAAAGGTCTGGAATTCCCAGTAGTCTTCCTCTGTTCACTTGTAGAAGGAAGATTTCCTTTGAATTTTAGGAAATCAAATTTCTTAATTCCCATCCCGGAAAAGTTTTATATGTGCTCCGAGGAGTTTGAGAAAAGGAAACAAGTACATTATGAGGAAGAAAGAAGGTTATTCTATGTTGGAATCACAAGAGCCCAGGATAATTTGATATTTACAACTTCAGGTAAAATAAGAGTCCAGAGCAAGAAAATATCGAGATTTCTAAATGAGGTTGAAGAATATATTTCAAAAGAAGAATTAAAGTTGCCAATCGAGAAAAAATATAATATAGTGAAGGAAATACCCAAATTAAACTATTCAGCTATTAATACTTATATAGATTGTCCATTCAGATATAAACTCGTTTATAAATACGGCTTTGAAACACCAATGGGTTTCTTTCAAAGTATAGGTATCTTTGTTCACAACGTTTTGGATAGGATCCATAAGGAAATGAAATATAATATAGATGTAAGTAAGGAAGAGATAGAAGAATTTGTAAATGAATACTGGATTCCCGTACATAAAGAGAAAAGTAAAGATAAAAAAATTAAATCTGAATACCTTAAAAAGATTAGGAACTATTACGAAACAGCAAAAGGTTTCTATGATGAGATTTTCTCGGTTGAAGAACCTTTTGTCTTTATTGATGATAATATGGTTATAAACGGAAGAGTAGACCTTATTGCAAAAGATTCAGATGGGAATATTAATTTAGTAGAATATAAAGCACGGGAAGCTAAAGGAATTAAAGATACAAATGTGGATAAACAATTGAAAATATATGACTATTGTTTGAAAGATAAGTATAGTATAGACAGGTTGATTGCATATACATTTTTGGATAATAAAAAGACGGAATTTGAGCCTGAGCATGAAAATATTAGTAAATTACTAATGAATATGTCCAAGGAAATTAAGGAAGAATGTTATAAGAAAAAACCCGGATCTTTCTGTAAAGAATGTACCTTTCATTTTTGCTGTTAGGGAGGAATAATGAAAAAAAACTATAAGGGTTATTATGATTTTCTCAAAGAAGAAATCAAGAGGTTTAAAGGCGACTTCGAGGAATTTATTCTCTACATTCCTGATTTCTTTAAATTATTGTGTGGATTATTGAACGAAGATATTAAAAAAGAAGATAGACAAAAGATCAATTCTGCCCTTGCATATTTTGTAGTTCCCAATGATATTATCCCAGAAGAGATATATGGTCCAATGGGATATGTAGATGATATTTATCTTTGCACTGTGGTGTTAAAGGAAATACAAGAGAAATATGGAGTTGATTTATTAAAAAGCCTATGGGAATGCGATGAGGATTTCGACGAAGTGTTAGAGGTGAGTTACCAGAGAAGCCTTGATATACTTAAAGAAAAAGGCGTAGTGGAAGATATATTGAAATATTCAGGGTTAAAATGATGCATTCGAATCATTATTTAAAAATTGTAAATGTCAAAAGTCAAGCACCGAGCTAAAAAGCGGAGCTAAAAAGCGAATGGATGATTCAAAAAATAAGGGAGAAGGGCACAGGGAGAGATTACGGGAGAAGTTTTTAAAATCAGGTATCTCCGGATTTCATGATTATGAGATAGTTGAACTACTCCTAACCCTTGGAACTCCTCGAAAAGACTGCAAACAACAGGCAAAAGAAGCATTAAAAAGATTCAAATCATTAAAAGGTGTTCTTGAAGCACCAATAGAAGAACTAAAGGAGATTAAAGGAATTGGACCCAATAATGCCTTTGGGATAAAGCTTTTTCAGGATATATCAGAGCAATACTTAAAGGAAAAAATTATCAATGAAAAGATTCAACCTAAATCTTCAAAAGAGGTTTTTAATTACCTGTATCAATCGATGCAAAAGAATAAAAAAGAGATTTTCAAGGTAATGTTTTTGGATGGAAAGAATAGACTTATCGAGGTAGAGGATTTATTTGAAGGGAGCCTAAATTCCAGTGCAGTTTATCCCAGGGAGATAATTAAGAAGGCAATACAACATAATGCAATAAGCCTTATTTTCATTCACAATCATCCCTCAGGTGATCCAACGCCATCACAGAGTGATAGGGATATTACAAGAGAGCTCGTTTTTGCAGGCAAACTAATGCGAATAGCAGTCTTAGACCATATCATCATAGGGGATAGTAAATACTTCAGTTTCGCCGATGATGGATTAATCGAAAAATACATTCACAATTATACGAGTATAAAGAAAGGCATTGATGTTTAAGCCAAAATTTAGGTATACAAATAAAATAGTCCGTTTACT
>Ga0307429_1000397_pt1 | contig 27093 bp, 28 predicted proteins | sample SalMarWE160230MG_FD_202151 | JGI IMG/M metagenome (GOLD analysis project Ga0307429, IMG submission 202151) | Salt marsh sediment microbial communities from the Plum Island Ecosystem LTER, Massachusetts, United States - WE1603-230 | ecosystem: Environmental > Aquatic > Marine > Intertidal zone >... | reverse complement strand
CTCACCAAAGATGGGAAGAAAATATCCTTTGAGATAAATGCTGCAAAAATCGATTACAGGGGAAAACCTGCAGATATGGTGGTTTTCCGAGACATCAGCGAGCGCGAGAAAACTCAGGAAGAACTTCAAGGTGCTCTCAAGAAGCTACGAAGAGCCTTGGGGGCGACCATCCAGGCCATGGCATTGACCGTTGAAACGAGGGATGCTTACACGGCAGGTCACCAACAACGGGTGACTAATCTTGCCCGGGCTATAGCCAAAGAAATGAAGCTTTCAAAGGGCCAGATTGATGGTATCCGGATGGCTGGAACCATTCATGATATCGGTAAGATAGGAGTGCCAGCTGAGATTCTAAATAAGCCCAGTCGCTTAGCCGATATCGAGTTCAATTTAATCAAGATTCATCCTCTAGTCGGCTACAATATTTTGAAGCAAATTGAATTTCCCTGGCCCGTAGCCGAGATAGTCCTTCAACATCATGAAAGAATGAACGGCTCCGGTTATCCCCACGGTCTTTCGGGTGAAGACATTCTCTTGGAAGCACGTATCTTGGGTGTAGCTGATGTTGTGGAGGCTATGGCCTCTCACCGACCTTACCGACCAGCTCTTGGCATCGATAAGGCATTAGAAGAAATTTCAAAGAACAGAGGCACTCTCTACGATCCTCAGGTGGTAGATGCATGCCTTAGGCTTTTTAGAGAGAAAGGATTTAAGTTCAAAACAAAATAAAAGTAGCAAATTCATCTACTAAAAAGCTTCGAATTTACCCCATTGGCCTAATTGCCGAAGGCATTCGTCACCCCCTATCAAATGCGAGGAGCTCATTATTACCCTGCCACGTTTGACACGGTTCACTTCTACTAAATTGAAATTCGCTCTTATTTTAGGATTTTAGGGAAAAGTGGAACAAAAGATAAGGAACTCCAGTACAGAAATGGTCGAATGGGGTAGGATTTTGCAGGAATTTATCCTCATAAAAGTTTTTCCGGCAGCTAAACAATGAAAAAAAGCGAATCTACCCTATCCTCCAGGTAGAATCCCCCCTTGAATAAGGAAAAAATTACTCTTCTTTGAACTTCTTTATAAACTGGGTCATTTTCTTCTTTGATAGCTTCTCAGCTGACACTTTTTCCAGTTCCTTGGTGTGATTTCTCTGTTTCTCTTTTTAGCGATGCGTCTGGCATGTTTAACTCCACTGAAGATCCCGTAATATTTCTCTCTTCCATAGACTATTAGAGCAGACCCTGAAAGATAAGAGCGGTCACCTTTTTCTCTCATTTTATCCTGTAATTTTTAAATTTTCTCCTCGTACTTCATTTCTAATGTCTTCACTGCATTACAGAGGAAACGTTGCACCAAATTCTTGCCTGGATGGAATTCAAAATTCTTCCAGCTAAATCGCCCAAATTCCATCTTTGAGATAGATACCTTGTTCGCTGATTCTTAATGGTCCACCTACCTTTGCAGAACTTGCAAATTTTAAAGGGTCTTTTTCAGTATCTAAAGTGGTGACATGGAACTTCCTTCTTTCCGTCGTCCGTTCTTCCCCAAAGGGGAAGATACCAGGACAGGATATACACCAGGAGACGAGTTATATCTCTAGTTAAATAGCTTGACTCGTATTCTTGTCTCGGATAGAAAATTGTCCGGGTGAGCCTCAAAGAAATACCTCTAACTGCAGTATTTGCTTAAGGTAGCCATCTACCGCTTTTCGCACTGCAGCCGATATTGATTCTTTGTTTCTTCCCGACCGTTTTCTTAGGAGATTTAAGTCATCCTCGGAAGGATATAAGGTTAGACACTTTAGATTGTCTGCTCCAGTAAAATTGTCCTGCCAGTCATCAGGAAGATTCACCATTGATACCCAGCCTCCTCCTTTCTTTTCCATCTTTCAAGACTCCTTGACCAGTTCCCTTCTACCAAAATAACCCTCTATCTAACAACTAGCTTGAAAAAAATCTCTTGGTAGAAGAGCTTTGAATTTACCGAGGTCTTTATAGGAAGCCGATAAAAAAGAGGGAAGTACCCTAATAGAATGTTCTTTCTTTTTTATAAAAAAGCACAGGGCCTCTCGGATTAGTTTGGATAGTGATTCTTTTTTCTCTCTCCTTAGTGTATCCAGATCTTTGTATTGATCCAGTGAGATTTTCACAAAAGAGCGGACCATTGCTTTCGGTTCATTGTTCGTTGAGCTAGACGAACAGCTTTTGGATAGAAAAACTGGCCTGATGTTAATACACAAGCAGGTTTGAGTTGATTTCCCCCAATTGTACCGGTACGACGTGCCGTCCGTTTATTAAAGACACTTTTTTCAAAATGAGACTATTGCTGTCTTCGTTCAATGCCGGCTAGCAGGATTCCTGATGATATCAAAAGCCTTCGATCAATCGAAGGTCGCGGCTCCACTATTGTCATGCTGTACTTGAGTACAAACGGATTGAAATGTTGTTTAATTTCAGCAACTTCTCTGCCATCTGCTGAGACGATAACATATGTTTGTGGAATTAAGTTAATGAACCTGCTCAAAAGGGCTCCTTTTATGCTGCTTTCAGTTAGTCTTCCAATCTCTCGATCTTCGTTAGAGAGGAAAATCCATTCATCCTTAATAATGGATTTAAGGCCCTTTCGCCTTATGGCTCCAATAGCCTCACCTGTCGTTGCATCTTGAACATTATACGTTGCCCCAATATCAAGAATCTGGGGGGTTTTAATAATCAAGAGTTCTTCCATCCCACGTTCATCTGAGTAGACCCGGAAATCCTCCCTTAATTTAAATGCCTTCTGCTTTGAATAGAAAAGAAGGTTCCCGTTCTCGTCAGACACATGAAAAGCTCCCCCAAATAACTTAAATACCTTCCTGCGAAATAGGTAGTGACTCTGCTGAAATGCGGGATGAAGTTTCTTTACCGCTGCCATTTGGCACCTCCTTTTATTATGCCATCAAGATTTCACTTAACTCATTCATATCCGAAATGGTCCGAATACACTGCCCAATTGATGGTAAGTTCAAGATATGTACATTGTCTATACACTGCCTAGATAACAGATATGCCTGACTTCACCCCCTTATCGCCTTATTTTCTCTCATCAATCAGCATAAACCCCTATACATTTTTATATAGCCGAGCCGAACGTGAGGCAAGAAGCGCTGCTAAGTTCATTCCAGAGCTTTATAATTAGTGTGTTACACTTTTTGGCTGGGTATAAGCGCATCCTTATCACTATTTCTCCCACAGGTAATATTTCCCTTGATAAAAATAGCCCAAAGGAATTTCCTCTTTGCTATCAAATGTAGCCACAATATCAGTATGCATATTCGTAGCCACTGAGTCTATGCACGAATATGCAACCTCCAATTGCTTCTTAAATTCTTCCAGCAGAGCTGTTCCAGACTTATGAGAAAACACGCCTCTAATATCTCGGACCATTACACAAACCTTACGCTTTGTATTAACACGCCAAGGAAGTTTCGCATCTCTTCCAAAGCTCCCACTTGGATCATACAAGAAAACAACATTCAAAAAAGTATTTGGGTTAGCCATCACGTAGTCAACCCTCCCCTCTAAGAGAAAAACCTTCATATACGATGCTTTAGCCTCATACGCCCAGTGCTCAACCTCCCCATACCCCAAAACAGGAAGAAAACAAAGACCTACACCCAACAAAAATGCGGCCAACAGTTGTTTGCCTCTCATTTTAACTCTCTCCTTAACCTAAATATTTTTGAAGCTCCCTATAAGAGTTCTCCCCAGGTCTCTAATTATATAGGTTGCCTTGCCTTGAGAAAATGCCTCTATGACCACTCTATTGCGTTCTTTTTTCTTGTCAAACAGCATAAAACCCTGATTTAGCCTGATTTTGTCTATCCCGCGGGTTTAAAAATATAGTATGTCTTTCCTGGTAACCGAGGCCATTCTATGTGCAGCTCTGGTAAAGGAAAATCTGTCCAATGTGAGGATTATGACAGCAATACCGGTCAGAGAAAAAACAATTCCCAAAAATTTAGCAAAATTAAATAACATTTTCACTTGAGAGATAATGAAGTTTCCAGCAGTAACTCCAAAAACATATCGAGTAATGCTCAGGTTATCAACATAATGATATACACCTATCCTAGCTAGTATAAGAATAGCCCCTGTTGCAATGATGAGCCAAAGCAAAGCTACTTCAGCCTTATGCCACTTTAACCGTTTTTTACTATCATCTCTATGGTTTTCCTAGCCATTTCTTGTCTCCTTCACATTAGTAGTTCTGAAGATAGGAACGTCGTAGCCTATCCAAGCTTAGCGGAAAAGTGGGCCGTGTCAAAAAAGCCTTACGAGTTTGGATGAGGATTGACCAATAATTTTCATCAGAGCTGTCCGGATCCTTTCTTGATTTTGGGAGTTTCCACAAATTCTATCTAAGGTCTTAAGCTTTGTCACACAGAAAGTCCTTTTCCACTTTCTCATCTTCTTATTTCCTCTTTAATTCAGTGTCTTGGGGAAAAACGACATGAATTTTTGGGAAAACTCCTGCTGATGTTTTTGATTGACGGATGAAGGAATTCCTTTATAGTTCATAATAAACCTGTTCAAAGTGTTGTTTTTCAATTTGTTGAAGATAAAAAGTTGATAAATCGACAAGGCATAACTCAGGATCACTTTAGACATGAAGGTCTATTTAATAAAAAAGGGATAAACAAACTATTTTAAAAAGAGGTGTTTTATGAACAAAGTAAAGTCAGCCCTAGTCGTGTTGTCGTTGGTGTTGGTGGGAATTTTAGCCTCCGGTTGTATGCAAATCTCTCAGGAAGTTAAGGTAAACCGCGACGGAACGGGAATGATGGTGGAGACGGTCAAATTTTCTCCTTCGGTAATGGAGATAATTAAAGGATTTGCTGAGAGTATGATGGACTTAGGAAAAGAAAAGCAAAAAAAGATTTCTCGGGAGAATTTTTTTCCCGAAGAGCAATTTAGAGAAAAAGCAGAACAAATGGGAGAGGGAGTAGAATTTCTCTCTCGAGAAGTAAAGGATTTTGAAGAGGAAATGGTTGGCTATGTAGCCACCTATAAAATTAGTGATATCGATAAATTTATCTTGAACCCCCAAGAAGCTGAAGAAGAAGAGATGATGAAAAAACCGGGAACCAACACTCCCATAACCTTTCGTTTTAACAAAGGAAAGAGGTCTTCTTCTCTCCAGATTAGACAACATTTTGCAGAACATGAGAAGAAAAAGGAGAAAAAAATAGAGAAAGAGGCTCAGGAAAAAGAAGAATCCACTCAGGCCGATGAGGAACAATTGGCTCAGTTAATAGAGATGATGAAAGGGATGAGAATGCAAATCGTTATTGAATGTGGAGAGGAGATTGAAACAACTAATGCTGACTGGTGGGATAAAAACCGTATTATCCTGCTGGACTTTGATGTGGAGCAGCTTCTCTCTCACCCGGATAAACTACAGATGCTAAGCAAGATGGAAAAACCGAAGACTAAGGAAGACTTTAAAAAACTCCTTCAGGGGATAGAGGGTATTAAATTTAATTTAGACGAAGAGATTGAGGTTAAATTTAGATAGTTTTCTGCTTTATCGCCTTCTGCATCAAAAAATGAGATCTCCACCAGAGCCCTCTAGACAGATTGACAACTGCTGAGCTTTAGTTTAATCCTTCGGCAAAGGATCGTATTGGGGGTTTTTGAGTAAGTGATATGTGCAGACTGTGTCGGATATCTACAAGTTAACCGTCATTCTTAGAGAGGGGAAGGCTGAATATGAAACAATAGAAAAAGCATTTCTGGTGGGTTTCCTGGTCTGTAGAAGCAAATTTTGGTATATTTGAACAAAAACAGGAGGTGCAGAATGAACTATCTGGCAATAGATTTTCACAAAAACTACTCTATGGCAATTATCGTTAGCCAGAGCAGGGAAGTACTAGAGAAAAAGCTTTACAACTAGAAGAATTATTTTGCTCAGCTTCCAAAAACCTTATTCAAAAGTTTCGGCAATCATTGAGGCATCTCGGAACTGACCTGTAGTTATAGATCCAGTCAAAGACCTGGTCGATGAGATAACATTAGCTCATCCAGGTAAACTGAGGGTAATTGCTGACGCCACAACAAAAACAGACTCTATCCACTCTGAAACGCTGATTCAACTTTTGAGGGTATATTTGATTCCAGCGACATGAACTCAGCTGTTTTCTTCTTCCACAATCTCCTTATCCGGCAATTGCTTTCTTTATAGCACCGAAATCCATCTTCTCCATATACTTATAGAGGATATTTTTATCGGTAATTTTTGATCCTTTCACTGTGATCAAAGTCTTGCCCTCCAAGATGAGAGAGAGCTCACCTTCTTTATCTTTGGCGGAAAACTCTTCCAGGGCCCTTTCTCCCTTAACTCTTACAAGCTTAGTACCGGGCTGTCCGGCTAACATCGCAGGATTGGTCAAAAACATCATTACTGTCTGCAACAGAGGTGACTCGGTCAGGATTTGAATTTCGATGGATTCCCCTGTATCTTTTTTGTTGTAGGTCTTGCTAGCGGTTACGCCTCCACCAAAAAATCCCATGGGGGCAGCTGATCCGGTCGCTTCCTGGGCTGTCCACCCTGGCAATGAATCAGGTAATAGCTTCTTTAACTGTTCCGCCTGGAGGTTTTGGATTTGACCTACTGCAAATTGCAGCTCACTCGAAGCTTCAGAATATTTTCCCTTCTGGTATAGTTTCTTGGCTCTTTCTATGGTATCCAAGATTTCATCGGCCCCAGCTCCTGCCACCCCCATAAGTCCAAAAATCACCACCAGTAGAACTACCGTTGCTTTTCTCATTTTCTCCTCCTCAAAATTGAGTTTTTCTCTCCCCAGCTCAATCTTTCCTTCCATTGATTCCCTTCTGTTATAAAGCAATGCTATTATAGCAGGACTTTGAAAGTTTGGCAAGGACGATGTCAGATTGGAGTTTCCTCAAATTCTATCTAGAATCTCAAGCTTGGTCACCCAAAAAAGTCCCTTTCCAATTTGTCATCTCCTCAATTGCTCTTTAATTCAACACCGAGGGGAAAACTATGTGAGATTTTGGGACAACTCCAGTTTACACACTTATCTTGATACTATCCGAAAAATTATAGCTCTTTGCAGAGTAATAAATTCACTTCGCATTTTTAAGATCGTCAACAGAAGGTAATTGACAAAATTCCCAAGGTGTGATAAGTTACATGTAGTCTAGTAGGAAGGCTAGACGGCTACTTTTCAGAAGCAGCCGACATCTAGATTAGAAAGTATACGAATGGAGGAAAAAATGGACATCGTAGGAAGAGTAAAGGCGGTTCTTTTGAGGCCTAAGGAAACTTTTCAGCTAATAAAGGCTGAATCAGCTACCACCCAGGATCTTATACTCAATTACCTGGCCATATTGGCAGTAATTCCTGCAGTCGCTTCAATAATTGGGATGAGCCTGGTGGGAGTTTCTGTTCCTTTCATGAGAGCATTTCGCTTTCCCCTGATAAATTCCCTCTCAAGAGCCATAGTTCAATATGTCCTGACTCTGGTAGGAGTTTATGTCCTGGGATTAATAATAAATGCTCTGGCTCCTACCTTTTCAGGAGTAAAAAATAATATCCAGGCGCTAAAGATAGCGGTTTACTGTGCCACCCCCGCTCTTGTGGCTGGTATCCTTCACATTGTCCCGGCATTAGGCGTTTTAGTAATAATAGCAGGACTCTACGGGCTTTATCTTCTCTACTTAGCAATCCCCGTTATGATGGAATGTCCCAAGGAGAAGGCCTTGGTTTATACTGTGGCAGTAATCGTAGCCAATATCGTCATATCCATAATAATTGGGGCCATAGCCGGAGCTGTCACCGCTAGTGGGTTTGGATTCAGATTCCTCTAATAAGCGAGCCCAAACCTAAATTTAAGGGATTTGCTTTCTCTTTTTTCTGCGCTTGGATTTAATGATCCTATTTGACCTGCTACGATAGCCCACTCGTTTTCGATTGGACAAATGTTTCCTTCCATACCGAGCCATTGTCTCCTTATTATCTAATTTTTATCTGGGAGAAAACTTAAAGGATATAGGGTTAGACACTTTAGATTGTCTGCTCCAGTAAAATTGTCCTGCCAGTCATCAGGAAGATTCACCATTAAGGAGGGAATGAGGAAGAAATTATTTTTGTTAAACTTGCCTTCCGATGACCACTAAACAATCATCGACTACGAAAAACTTATGGTGCATAAGACTCTCAGGGTCTTGATCTTTCTTTATGAGACCAAATTTAGCAAGATAGTCGGCTTGGGAGTCCTTGTCCCAAGAGGTTAAATCATAGGAATAAAAGGAAGGATAGGACCAGTATTCTGCTTACCACATATTTATCTGGCACTTTCCAGAAGTTCATCTGCCAGACCATTGGCTATTGCTTCCTCAGCTGTAAACCACTTTTCTTTCTGGAATTCCTCCTTTATCTCGGTCGCAGTTTTTCCAGTATTCTCGGCCAGTACCGAATACATCTGATTTTCTATCTTGGTAAGGGTTTGACTGAACTCCTGAAATTCACTGAAAGAAGGCTCCCAATCCCTTATAGCCAAACTTGGCGGATGAAGCATGACCATAGAGTGTTTACTGAGATATCTTTTGGTGCCTGAACTCAAAATAAGTACTCCTCCTGAGACAATCTGGCCAATCCCCACGGTTATTACCTGATGTTTTAAGTTTTTAATCACGTCACACACGGCGAGTACGGCAAACAGCGATCCACCGGGAGAGGATATTCTTATGCCAATAGGAGAGGGATCTGTCTTTGCATCTAGATCTAAGAGAGACTTAACAATGTTGTGAGCACTCTCCTGGGTTATCTCGCCGGAGACCTCAACCCAGCGTTCTGGAGCAATAACCGGAAGCTTAGCCCAGGCATTTAAGGTAGCTACGAAAACAATCACTGCACCTACCAAAAGACATTTTTTCATCATTTTCTCCCCCTTTTATTTCTGATAATGTGAAAATATTTACCTTTTTTGAATTGGTAGCCGCCGGTAGCCGCAGGCTTCAGCCTGCGCTAAACAGCGCAACCTAAAGGTTGCGGCTACCTAATTTTCCAACCTCCGTATTTTTTGAAATACTCTATCAGACCCCCTACCTCTATGATGTCGAGGATGAAAGAAGGGAAAGGTTCAGCTTTCAAGCATAGGTTATTCTTAATCACGTGAACCTCTCCCGAGGTCAGGTCCATTTCCAGCTCATCCCCTGATTCAATCTTTTCTGTATTGGTTTGAACAATGGGAAGTCCAATATTTATGGCGTTGCGATAAAAAATGCGAGCAAATGATTTTGCCAGGACAGCCCCTATCCCGGCGTATTTGATGGCCAGCGGTGCCTGTTCCCGCGAGCTCCCACAGCCAAAATTTTCCCCAGCTACAATAAAGTCTCCCGCCACTTTTCTATTATTAAAATCTGGATCAATATCTTCTAAAAGATGCTCGGCTAACTCTCGAGAATTCAGCGTTTTAAATTTATACCTTCCGGAGATAATGTAATCTGTATTTATATCATCACCAAACTTATGGGCATAACCCCGTAATACCTTCTTTTTTTGCTTCACTCTAGAGATATCTCCTGGGGTCTGTAATCTTTCCCCTGATAGCTGAGGCAGCCACTGTAGCTGGAGAGGCTAAATAGATAAAGGCCTCAGGATTGCCCATCCTTCCTTTGAAATTCCTATTGGCGCTGGAGATAACATTTTCTCCCCGAGAAGGAACTCCCTGGTGGGTACCTACACAGCACCCACACCCCGGAGGAAGCAGAACTGCCCCCGCCTCCATTAAGATCTCCAAGATCCCCTCTTTCATACTGTCTAAATAGACTTTTCTGGAAGCAGGAGCTACCATAAAGCGAACTTCCGGATGGACCTTTTTATCCTTTAAGATCCTTCCGGCAATCCTTAAATCCTCTAATCGTCCGTTGGTACAGGTTCCAAGAAAAGCTTCTTCAATAGACGTTCCCTCAACTTTATGCACGGGAACAACGTTGTCGACTGAATGCGGTCTGGCTACCTGGGGAACCAACCGCGAAACATCGAATTCCAGCACCTTATCATACCGAGCGTCTTCATCAGGTTCAACAAATCTAATTTTTCTCTTCGACCGCTCAGCCAGCCATTTTTTAGTTTTCTCATCCCCTAGCATAGTCCCGGCTTTGGCTCCTACTTCCATAATCATATTAGAAAGAGTGAATCTTGCCTCCATACTCAGATCCTTAATGACCTCTCCCCCTAACTCAATAGATTTATAAAGCGCTCCTCGAGCGCCAAGTTTTCCTGTTAGATAAAGAGCCAGATCCTTGGCATATACACCAGGCGAGAGTTCCCCCTTAAAAAAAATCTTAATAGTGCCGGGAACTCTAAACCAGAGCTTGCCTGAAGCCATAGCCGCTGCCAGGTCAGTAGATCCAACTCCGGTAGAGAAGCTATTTAGAGCTCCGTAGGTACAGGTGTGGGAATCGGCTCCTACAACCAGATCTCCTGCACCCACCCAGCCTTCCTCAACCACCAATTGATGGCAGATGCCTTCTCCAACATCGTAAAGTCTTATGCGGTGCTTTCCGGCAAAATCTCTCATAAGCCTATGAAGGGAAGATACATCGCTGCTGGGAGAAGGAGCATTGTGATCGATGAAGAAGGCCATTTTTTGGGTATCAAAGACCTTTTTTTGACCTATCTTATCGAAAGCCTTAATAGCCAGAGGAGCAGTGCCATCTTGAGCAAAGGCAAAATCCAAATTACAGACAACAATATTCCCTGCCCGCACATCTTCTCCAGCATGGGAGGAGAGGATTTTTTCAGCAATTGTCTTTCCCATCAACCTCTTCCTTAACTATGGCTGTCCATACTGCTCGATATATTTCTTGTGAGTTCTCTTTACTTCCTCCTCCGGAATTTCATGAGGAGTCCCCCGAAGCATGGCCAGAAAAACTGTCTTAGCTATATCTTCCAGCATTACCGCTGTCTTCAAAGCTGTTCTGGGGGACGAGCCAATGGTAAAGACCCCGTGATTTTTCATCAAAATAGCCGGAGATTCTCCTATGGACCTTATAATCTCCTTTCCTATTTCTTCTTCTCCAATTCGAGCATAAGCTCCTACCGGAATCGGCCCTCCAAATTGATCAGCCATAGCGGTAAGACAAACCGGGATGGGCTCACCCAGAACAGCAAAACTGGTGGCATAATTGGAGTGGGTATGAACGATACCATTGACATCCTGTCGGTGTCGATATACGTAAAGATGAGTGAGGGTATCAAAGGAAGACCTTAACTCTCCCTCGATTACTTTCCCCTCCAGATCAACTACCACCATATCAGATGACTTCAGATCCTCATACTTTACCCCACTGGGTTTTATCACCACGTAATTTGTACCCCGATCTCTTCCACTTACATTGCCACTGGTCATGGTAACAAGGCGATTTTTGGGAAGCTCTAGATTCATTTGCCAAACTTCCTGGCGCAACTTTTCCAACATTCTTTACTCCTTTTCTTTTGGGGTCAGGTCTCAACATTTGACATTATTTTGGAATCTTATTAAAAGCTACAGAGCAGAGTAAATTTTTTGAATGAATGTCAAATGTTGAGACCTGACCCCTTTATTTTCTTTAGCCACTTCATGACATTGTTTTCCCCTCGGCCAAAATAGTCGTGTAATCCTTCATATTCGCGGTAGATTTTCTCATACCGCTGATGAATCTCTTTTTGGGGGACGAAGCATTGTTGCCTAAGATGCGCCATGCGCTTGGCTGCCTCCGTGATACTGTCATAGCCCCCATTTTCGGGTTTAGCTGCCACTGCCCCAAACATGGCCGAGCCAAGAGCGGGAGTCTGAGAGGAGGCGGCTACTTTTATGGTTCGATTGGTTACATCGGCATAAATCTGCATGAGAAGTTTGTTGCGCTCTGGTAGACCACCACAGGCATAAAGTTCCTCTATCTTGACCTGGGCTTCCTGAAAAGTATTAATTATCTTATAGGTGCCAAAAGCAGTTGCCTCGATCAAGGCACGATAGATCTCCTCCGGTTTTGTCTCCAGGGTACACCCTAATAGAAGCCCGGAAAGATCGGCATCGACCAGGACAGAGCGATTACCATTCCACCAATCAAGAGCAATAAGTCCACTTTCCCCCACCTTCAACAGGGAAGCCCTTTCTTCCAGTAGACGATGTATATTTTCACGTTTTTTTTTCGCTTCCTCAAAGTATCTCGGGGGAACGCAATTTTCCACAAACCAGGCAAAAATGTCCCCTACTCCGGACTGGCCTGCCTCATAACCGTAATATCCAGGAAGGATGCCCTCCTTGACTATGCCACATGCACCGGGAATTAGATGGAGGTCCTTGTCTACCATCATATGACATATGGAGGTCCCCATCACCATAAGCATCTTACCCGGCTGGGTTATGGTAGCTGCTGGCACAGAAACATGGGCATCTACATTTCCCACCGCCACCGGTGTTCCCTCACGAAGTCCGGTACGATGAACCATCTCCTGAGTCAATCCCCCGGCTTTTGTCCCCAGAAGATAAATGTTTCTAGACATCTTTTCATCGACTACGGCCTCGAAGCAAGGATCCAGGGCTCGGAAGAAATCCCGGGAAGGAAAACCCGTATTATGATCCCATAGAGCCTTATAACCGGCTGTACAGGAGTTTCGTCGCTCTTTCCCTGTGAGCTGAAGGACTATCCAATCTGCTGCCTCTATTAATTTATCTGCTGCCTCATAAATCTGGGGAGCTTCATCAAGAATTTGTAGAGCCTTAGAATAGAACCATTCTGAAGAATATTTATCCCCGTAGCGGGTCAGAAATTTTTCTTTCCTTTCCGTAGCAACCTGGTTTATCCTATCTGCCTCTGGCTGAGCAGCATGATGTTTCCATAACTTGACCCAACTGTGGGGATTATTTTTGTGGGTATCGATCAAGCAAAGAGGGGTTCCCTCTTTATCAATGGGCATCATGGTACAGGAGGTAAAATCAATCCCTATCCCGATGACATCCTGTGGATCAACCCCACTTTTTTCCAGTAGTTCAGGAATAGTTCTTTTTATCGTCTCCATATAGTCAGCCGGATTTTGCAAGGCCCAATCTGCCTCAAGCCTTATGTGAGTGCCAGGAAGAAACTCATCTATTACCCCATCCTCATATTCATAAACAGAGCTGGCTACCTCTTCTCCATCCTCCACCTTGACCAGAAGAGCTCTACCTGACTCAGTTCCAAAGTCAATACCAATAGTATATTTAGCCTGCCCCATCCTTGCCTCCCTTGAGATTACCTGAAAACTACCATATTACCTTTCTTCCAAGAAATACCTCAGCACTCTTGCCCTCGATATCCGTAGAAAAATGGGGACGTGATCATTTTTTGGAAAGGAAAAATAATTGTAGGAAGAGAGAACTAGAAAAAGAAAAAATAATCACGTCCCCATTTTCTGAAATAGCCTTCTAGCTACTTCTATCTCCAGCTCATCCCTTAAGGAAAGAAAAAGATTGGAAAAAGTGCAGTTTATCTGCACGTCTTTCTTTTTAAGAATAAAACCACGTTCCTGTGGTTCCAGTTCTGGAGAAAGCGTCATTTCATCGTTGGTTCCAGCCTCCTTCAAACTTTTTCTCAAGTCCTTAACGAAATTTCCTTCCATCCATTCCCCATCTCGAGGAGAAACTATGATCTCTTCTTCCCCTGAATCTATATTTGAAATAAGGGATCTCTTTATTAAACTAAGATACTCGGCCTTTTCCAGGGAACTCAGTTTTTGTTCGGCCTGCCCAAATGCCTCATCCATAAGCTTCCGCTTGTGGATGAGAAGCTTTTTTCTCTCTTCACTCCTGGTCTTTATTACTAATTTTCTTTTCCCCTCTTTAGCTTGACTCTCTAACTGGTAGAGAATACGCGTCTTGACCTTATCGGCCTCTTCCCTGGCTTTTTTGATGAGCTCATCTCCTTCTTTATCAGCTTCCTCTTTTATCCTCTTACCCTCCTGAGTAGCCTTGACTTTAATATTTCTTACGATATCCTCTAGGGCCATTTTTATTTCTCCATGGGAGGAGTTTCCACTAAATCTTTATTCCCATTACTAAAAAAATAGTGATAAGGAGCCCCAGTACTGCGTAAAACTCTACAAACACGGCAAGTACCACCGCTTTCATTGAATCGGCCGGCCTCTTAACGGTAAGCCCTACCCCAGCAGCGCAAACCTTTCCCTGGTGCAGAGCTGAGACCAGACCAAGAACAGCTATGGGAAGGGAAGCTATAAAAAGATTCCATCCCTGAGCCGGTGATAAGGCTACCGGTGCTCCTCCTACCAGATTTATCTTGATTAGCAAAAGAAAAGCGGCCACGAAACCATAAATTCCCTGAGTTCCTGGCAGAGCAGTAAGAATGAGATATCGGCCAAAGTTCTCTGGATCCTCCGTCATGGCCCCCGCACTAGCCTGACCGACCCAACCAATGCCAATACTGGAGCCTATCCCAGATAAAGCTACTGCTGCTCCTGCCCCCAACAATGCCCATCCAAGACCCATTTAATCCTCCTTGCTTATCAGTGTGTTCAAACCAACACTACTCACTATCCCTGACTACCAGTTTTTACTGATGATTGATTTCTTTGTCAACTCCTTAATTCTATCCCGAAACTGGGCTGCGCGTTCAAATTCAAGGTTCTCTGCGGCGCGCCTCATATTTCTCTTGAGAACCTCTACCAAGCGAGAAACCTCTGAGGGAGGAAGGTAATCGGTTTTTTCCTCTCCAATGGCCATCTTTTCGTATTTATCAGCAGTGTAGGTCTCAATATCGGCTAAAATTGCCTTTTTAATAGTCCTGGGAGTGATATTATGTGAGCGATTATATTGAAGCTGGATTTCTCTTCTTCTCCGGGTCTCCTTTAAAGCACGTTCAATAGAAGAGGTTATCTCGTCGGCGTAAAGGATTACCTCTCCATCTACATTACGAGCCGCTCTTCCCGCTGTTTGGATTAACGAGGTCTCCGACCTCAAAAAACCCTCTTTATCTGCATCCAGAATGGCTACCAGGGATACCTCAGGTAGATCCAACCCCTCTCGCAGGAGATTAATACCCACCAGAACATCAAATTGTCCCAATCTCAACTCTCTTAAGATCTTAGATCTTTCTATAGTCTCCACCTCAGAATGAAGATATCGTACCCTCACCTCCAAATCCTCTAGATATGCGGTAAGATCCTCGGCCATCCTTTTAGTCAAAGTAGTTACCAGAACCCTCTGAGATTTTTCCACTCTCTTTTTTATCTCCTCTAATAGATCGTCTACCGGCCGAGTAGCAGGCTTTATCTTAATCCTGGGATCAATCAGTCCCGTCGGACGAATAAGCTGTTCCGCTATTTGTGAACTCCTTTTTAATTCATAAACAGAAGGAGTAGCTGAAACATAGATGATCTGACTAATTAGGCTCTCAAATTCACTAAATTTTAAAGGACGATTATCGTAAGCTGAAGGAAGACGAAATCCATAGTTTACCAGATTATCCTTGCGCGATCGATCACCCCCATACATAGCATGAAGCTGAGGAATCGTCTGATGAGATTCATCGATAAAAAGCAAATAATCCTTAGGAAAATAATCGATAAGGCAAGAAGGACGCTCACCCGGAGCTCTACCAGAAAAATAGCGAGAATAGTTCTCTATACCCGTGCAGTAACCCACCTCTCTTATCATCTCCAAATCATAGTTAGTTCTTGACTCCAGTCTCTGAGCCTCCAGAAGTTTTCCCTGAGATTTCAGTTCTTTGAGTCTCTGCTTGAGCTCTTTTCTTATTGACTCCAGAACGTACTCTAACCTCTCAGGAGGAGCCAGATAATGAGTAGCAGGATAGATATAGACTTTCTCCAGGTGTTTTTTTGTATGCCTGGTTACAGGGTCAAACAAGGAGATCCTTTCTATTTCATCCCCCCATAACTCTATCCTTACTGCTTCCTTCTCATAAGCAGGAAAAAGCTCGATTACATCCCCTATTACTCGGAATTTTCCTCGTGAAAAATCAATATCGTTTCGTTCATACCTCATTTCCACCAATTTCTTGAGAATTCTTGACCTCTCCATCTCCTCTCCCACTTCTATGGCTAATAGCATCTCCCGGTAATCCTCGGGAGAACCTAAGCCGTAGATACAGGAGACACTGGCTACAATTATAGTATCTCGACGTTCTAAAAGAGAACGGGTAGCCGAATGCCGCATTCTGTCGATCTTGTCGTTAATAGAGGCATCCTTTTCAATGTAAGTATCGGTCTGAGGGACATAAGCTTCAGGCTGATAATAATCATAATAAGAAACGAAATACTCCACTCTGCTGTTAGGAAATAGCGAGGAAAACTCACTAAAGAGTTGGGCGGCCAGGGTCTTGTTGTGAGAGATAACGAGGGTAGGTTTTTGCACTTCCTGGATCACATTGGCCATAGTAAATGTTTTGCCTGATCCAGTAACACCAATTAGAGTTTGTTCTCTATATCCCTTTTTTGCACCTTCCGATAGTTTCTTTATTGCTTGTGGTTGGTCTCCTTTGGGTTTAAGGTCCGATACTAATTGAAATTTATTCTCCCCCATGAGACATATCCACTTTTGAAAATCCTTTTATTCCTCTGGAAATTCAAAACAAAAGGGAACTATCCCCCATTGTATTTTTTTCTCTTTGATAGGCTCGAATTTCCACATCATTAGATACTGGGAGGCATGTTCATCTAATCTGGGCAATCCCGAGGATTGGCAGACCTCAACATTTCTCACCTCTCCACTGGCCAGTACCCAGCATTTTACCTCTACCACACCTTTTTTCCCCTCTCTTTGGGCCCATTCCGGATAAGGAGGTTCTACTTGCCTCTCGATTTTTCGGCCACCTTCACCTAATGGCCCTTTAATTCCACGCCCTCGGCCTTCTCCGACTCCTTCCCCTTCTCCTGGCTGGTAGGAGATTCCTCCTCCTCCAATAGAGGAAGGAACTTTGGAGGGAAGACCACTGCCTTGAGGAAGAATTTCTTTACCGCTAACTCCTTTTCCACCACCAGGAAGAGACCTTTCTCCCGGCATAACAGCTCTTTCTCCTTGAAGAGCATACTCGCTAATTCCGGTCCCCACAGTGGGTTCATCACTACGGCCGATTAAAGGAACTTTAATCTCACTCTCAGTTCTCACCTGAGGAGGATGAGTGGGAAGCTTTGGGCCTGGTTGCGCAGAGATCTTTACCGGGGAGACCTTAGCGGCCAATCTTGTCTCTTTTGGAGGTGCTGCGTCGACCTTACCTCCAGGAGGTTTTCCTCCTTTTTCTATCTGGCCGGTGGCTTTCTCCCCCACAGGCTTTTTCTTTATTTGGACTACCTTAGGTGTTTCCTTTTTTTTTACCGTGGCTACTTTCTTTTTTTCTACCACCTTAACCTTTTCCTTCTTCTTTGGTGCCGTAACTACCCGGGCAGGCGCAGGTTTAGGGCGAACCTTAACCAGAGATACTTCTACATATTTGGGAAGGGGTTTAAGAGAAACCCCTAAGCTAGGGAACAAAAGAATAAGGGAAAAATGAACTGCACAGGAAATGAGAAGAGTCAATTTAAATCGTTTTTTTTCATTCACCTTTTTTCACCACCTTTACATAAGAAGTGAGAATACCCAGTCTACCAGCTCCAGCTTGTTTAGCCAGATCCATGATCTCCACCACTTGACCGTGCCGGGTACTCTTGTCGGCATTAATGATAACCAGACCTCGACGTCCCTTTAATCTACTTTTTAGAAGCTTAACCAGTGCTGATTTTTTTACTCTTTTTACACCAAGGTAGATACGATTGTCCCTAGTAATGGAGATGACAATATTTTCCTCCATTTTTTCCTGCGGTGTGGTAGTAGTGGGTAAATCTACCTTTATTCCCTGAAAAATGGTACGAAAAGTGGTGGTGAGCATAAAGAATATAAGCAGCAAAAACACAACATCGATGAGGGGAGTGAGATTAAATGCTGCTTCCACTCGTGATTTTGGGCGACGAAAACGCATCTTTACCTCCTGGCCAACAATTCTAAGAACTCACCGGAGAAATTCTCCAGTTTCCGAACCAGTCTATCTGTTCGGTGAGTAAAATAATTATAAAAAATCAGGGCGGGAATAGCTATGCTAAGGCCAAAGGCAGTAGTATATAGAGCCTCGGAGATCCCTCCTGCTAGGGCTCCTGCCTCGCCTACCCCCGCCACACCAATCACATTAAAGGCAATGATCATTCCTCTTACTGTTCCCAGCAGGCCCAAAAGAGGCGAGATAGTGACAATAGTACTCAAAATAACCAGGTATCTCCCCAGATGAGGTACTTCTATAGCGCCGGCGTCCTCCACAGCCTCTTTGATTTCTGCCCTTCCTACCTCTTTTTTCTCAATACCCGCCTGCAGAATACGAGCCGGTGGAGAAGAAGTCATCTCGCACAAGGCAAGAACCTTGTCTATCTTCCTTTCCTCATCACTGTTAAGAATTCCCAGTGCTCTCTCCATGAACTTATCAGCTTTGGATTCGATTATCTTGAGACTCATGAACTTTTCAATGATGATAGCCAGTGCAAGTATGGAGCAAAATACCAGAGGAACCATTATTGGACCGCCTTTGATCAAGAACTGAAGCATTTTTGTCAACTCCTTTGCTTAAATTTTTGCCACGAAACAATGTCGGTCATTGTTTTATCTTATTACAATAGATTTTTTTGTCAACCATGATTTTTATCTTTTTTTTCCCACGGCCTTGTAGCCTATGTCCCGCCGGCAATACATTCCTTCAAAGTAAACCTTATCTACTGCTCGATAGGCCTGCCGAATGGCTTCCTTCAAATTCTTACTCAGAGCTGTGACCCCCAGCACTCTACCTCCACTGGTTACCAACCGATGATCTTCTCTCTTCACTCCTGCATAAAAGGTAAAGATATTGGATAATCGTGACAGTTTCTCCAAACCCCTTATGGGTTTGCCTTTATCGTAACTACCAGGGTAACCACGCGAGGCAAGAATAACGCAAACTGCAGCCTGAGGACGCCACTCAAGATGGACCTGGTTGAGACTTTGGTCTTGCACGGCCAGAAGAACCTCCAAAAGATCATTCTTCAAGCGAGGAAGAGTAACCTGGGTCTCGGGATCCCCAAAACGAACATTAAACTCCAGTACTTTAGGGTCTGCCCCTTTAATCATCAGACCAGCATATAAAACACCCTTAAACTCTCTTCCCTCCTCCTTCATCCCTTGCAGGGTAGGAATTATAATTCTCCTCATTATTTTCTTATGGAGCAAGGGAGAAATAGGACCAGGAGAATAAGCTCCCATCCCTCCTGTATTAGGACCCTGGTCATGATCATAGATGGGCTTATGATCCTGAGAGGAAACAAGGGGCCTCACAGTTTTCCCGTCAGTGAGAACAATGAAAGAGACTTCCTGCCCAAAAAGTTTTTCCTCCACTAATATTCTCTTTCCAGCTTCACCAAAGGCCTTTTTTTCCATAATTAGCTTTATTGCCTTCACGGCCTTTTGGGGTGTCTCAGCCACCAACACCCCTTTGCCGGCTGCCAGACCATCAGCCTTAATCACTACTGGACCCTTCCTTTTCTCTACATAAGCAATAGCTTTATCCGGATCTGAAAACACTTTAAAATCAGCCGTCGGAATATGGTATTTTTTCATAAATCTTTTAGCAAATACCTTGCTTCCTTCCAATAAGGCTGCCGCCTTGCAAGGACCAAAGATAACTAATCCCTTTTTTTGAAAGTAATCCACTATTCCATTTACTAAAGGAACCTCTGGTCCTACCACGGTGAGGTCTATTCCCTCCTTGCTTACCAGCCCTGCTAGAGAAGAAAAGTTTTTTTCATATTCTATCTTTTTACATTGCGCAATCTCTGAGATGCCAGCATTCCCAGGAACAGCAAAGATTTCCTCAACCTGGGAACTTTGAGATAGTTCCCAGCACAGGGCATGCTCCCTTCCTCCACCCCCTATAACCAAGACCTTCATCTATACCTCCTCACAGGTAAGTATTCAGTGAACCCCGTCGTTTTTGGTAGTCGGCAGGCTTTAGCCTGCGCACCCTACCCTGAAAATTCAATGTAACACGGCGTTTACTGAGCATTTACCCTCAGAGTAGTCAGTGTTCAGCCATTAGGAGTTGTTAGTTCCTAATCACCAAATCTAAATTCTGAATTATCGGTATTCTAACTCTTCCATCACTGGATGATATTTAATCCAGTGATGGGGAAAAGCCTTTATATAAAACATGATCCAGTATTCCTTTTCCGAATCTGCTCCATATTTATTTCTTAAGAATAACCTCACTGCCCAGCAGTGCAAATCTCGCTGCCAAGAATAAGCCTCTTCCCGCATTTTTTTTCCTTCTAGATCGTAACGGATGGAAGCAGCAATTTGATTTTTCCCAAATTTGATCCCACCTTGCGTAACAAAATCGGTTACCCTGTCATCGGTATATTTTCTTAATCCTAAAGTCAAATTCCAGATTTTCCCCTTGAGACTTAAATCACTTTCTATCTCTCTATATTCCTTCGCATATGGATGATAGAGAAGGTAAAGAGAAAGATAATTTAGATGGGGCAGAGGAGGAGTTAGATAGACTTTTCCCTCTAGCGGAGAAAATCTTTCCTTTTTCTTAGTTAAATCGTAATCCAGGTTGATTCTTGCGGAAATAAGCTTTCTTTTTCGGTGATAAAGGTCATTTCGAAGATCTAGCTTCAGTAAATTCGCAGAGTGGGTGTTCTTAGCGTGATCTCCTAAACTAAAAGGCAAGGAGAAATCGCTTTTTATCTCAGAGGAATGATAATAGCTCAAGGAAGGCCTCACCGTATGGCTGTAGTTTCCAAATTTACCCCCGATCCTAAAAAAAAGACCTAGTTCTTGGTAAGGCATGCCTCGATATCCCTCTTCTTTCTTATTATCTTTGGTATACCAGTATCGGAAGAGATGATATCCCAGCTTAGGCTGAAGCCTAAGATATTTAAAAGCGGTAAAAGGATAGGAAAGATCTAGAAAAGAGTCCGCTCGAACTATATTCTTATCTTCTTTTCTAAAATTGGTAACTTCGGCGGCCTGACCCAGATAAATACCGGATTTACCCAGCCTTCGGGGTTCAAGGTTCTGCCTTATCTGAGGTAGCCTCTCTATGAATCCTCGCTCAAAACTGGGATTCACAGAAGGTTCTGCCAAAACTGTCACATTATAGCCGGACCCCCGGTGTCCGAGCTGTAGATAGGAAGTTTTGTATTCTTCGTCAAAATAATCGTCCAGAAAATTTGCGTCCGAAAGTCGATCCAAACGAATCTTAAGATTGGTTGACTTAGACAGAGATTGTCGGTGTCTTAATCTCAGGGTCCATCTCTCCTCTTTGGTATCGGCCTCATTTACATAGTAAGTCTTTATCTCACCCTCTCCGGCTTTTGATTCATAAAAAACATCTAGACCTTCGCCCCAGCCCTTCTTCTCTCTATAATCAAGATGTAGCTTTGCTTGAAAGTGGGCTGAGCTATAAAAATAATATCCTGTCTGAACGTACCAGCCGGAAAAATCACTATATCCAGGATTGGGAAGCATTACCCGGTTCTCCTTCTGCAGGTACTGGATGAGATAAGGAGTCCAGAAAATAGGTAAACTTCCCAGGTAAAGGGCTACACTTTTCATTATAATCTTGTCGCCTGGATATAACCTAGCTGCTCCAGCTCTCATCCTATAGTGAGGAAGAGAAAGGTCACAGGTAGTAAAATCAACCTTTTTCAGATCAATCACCTCGGAGGAGAAATGTGCCTTTTCTGCCTTATAAAAAAAAGGACCTTCTTTCCATCTTATACTTTGAATTGTGCCAGTCTCACTTCTCAAATTGTATCTTAGATCCTTACCTGTCAGTCGTCGGTTTCCGATTTGAAGATCAACCTCCTCCCTTGCCGTTAGATCGAGACTGTCCAAACTTACTACTATTTCGTCAGCCTTAAGCTGGACATCTTTATATTCTAATTGTGCATTTCCCTGCCCCATAACTGAACTGGCCATCCAGTAAAGGCGATCTGCCTGAAGGTTGACCGGAGGAGTTTTCTCCAGGGCAAACGAGGGAACCACTGTAACCAGAAAATAGGTCAGCATTCCTATCCTTAAAAGAACTCTGAAGATCGAGCTCTGTTTCCTAAAGCCTGAAGTTTTCCCCCAGAAAGATCTCTCTTGCTTTTTTATCTTGGGTGAGCTCATCCCTTTTCCCGGACATAAGAATTTTGCCCTGATGCATGATGTAAGAAGAATCTGTAATCTGAAGAGTTTCTCTGACATTGTGGTCGGTAATGAGTATTCCTATTCCTTTGCTTTTTAACTCAAAGACAATTGTTTGGAGATCTGACACGGTAATGGGATCGATTCCAGCGAAGGGCTCGTCGAGAAGGATAAAAGAAGGAGAAGTAACCAGGGCTCTTGCTATCTCCACTCTTCGACGTTCTCCACCGGAAAGGAGATAAGCCCTCTGCTCCGCTAAATGGGTAATCCCCAGTTCAGTGAGTAAATAATTTGCCCGTTCCTCCTGTTCCCCCGCGGAGAGATCAAGGGTTTCCAGAATGGCCAAAAGATTTTCCTTGACGGTAAGTTTTTGAAATACGGAGGGTCTCTGAGGAAGATAAGCAATGCCTTTTCTCGCCCTCTGATATGTGGCAAGATGAGTAACTTCTTCGTCTCCTAAAAAAATCCTACCCTGGCTAGGCTTGACCAAACCCACAATCATATAAAAAGTGGTTGTCTTTCCTGCTCCATTAGGTCCCAGAAGACCGACTACCTGACCCTGGGATACCTCAAGAGAGACTTTATTTACTACCAGTTTCTTCTGATAGCTCTTACTGAGATTTTTCGCCCTGAGAACCAACTTCCTCTTCCTCTCTTAATGATCCTAATGCATAAGTCGCCTGAACCGGGGTTCCTTCTGCCTCGAGTTTTTCTATTCCTATCCAGATGGTTATTTTTTCCGCCAGTAGGTCATTTCCTACCTCATCGTGATAGTGAGCATCACCCTGTACAATAAGTTTATTATCCTCACCTGTATAAGTGGCCGTTTGGCCGGTGGCTTGCCTTTTTTTGTTCCCCTGGGTAATACTAACATTTCCCTTGGCTACAACCTCTTTCAAATCATTCTCCTCAGTTAGATAGACCTGCATCTCGTCCGATAGTAATAATAGATCCTCCCAGGTGGCCTTAACCTCGCCTTTATAAAAGAGTATCCGATTGGCATAGTCTATTCTTTGCTGGGAGCTACTAACTACTAGCTCTTTCTGGGCGAAGACTGTCGAGGAGAGACTCATAACCACGCAGACAATTAATGCCATCCCCAGAAGTAGTCTAACTTTTTTCTTCATTCGTATCCTCCCTCAAGAATATCTCGGGACTCTTCCCCTCCGTCGCTGTATTAGGATAGCGGGTAGCGTAGAGCGTATAGAGTAAATCTGAAAGTGGTAGTCGTTTAGGGTTTTACTATCCGCTAAACGCTATACGCTCTCCTTGGGGAAAGTCCCTCGACACGCGTATAAATCTTCTCGATACTAATAACTTTCTAAGGGGTCAAATAATTAATCCGTGTTCATCTGTGTGAATCTGTGGCTAAATAGTTACAGTCAAGATTTACTTTCAATAAGTCTGGTAGTAGGGCTATGCTTAATCTCTATCTGAGATAGGTCAGGATTTGCAACCAAACCCCATCCCTCTATAAAAAGATTTTCCCTTTTTAAGAAAACCTTCTTCTCTGTCTGTAATTTTTTTTCTGAGGCTATCCATTCCAGTTCAGAAGTAAAAAGTTCGGCTCCGTCAGCATAGGAAACAAACTTGACATCTCCTTTAAGAACAAGAGTTGAGGTACGAGTGTCCATAGTAACCCTTTCGGCCACTCCTTCCGAAGCTGGTCTACCATTTTCCAAAAGATTGAGTTTCACCTGGCTAAGGCTCATCCGTTGAGTAAACTGCACGCCAGAATTAGCTTGAAGTTCCCAGGACTTTCTACCCTTCTCATCCCATCCAACTAAATTGACCCCTTGCGCCTCCAAAAGTGGAGTCTCCTTTACCGTGGTGCGCAAAGAATATAGGCCATCTTCCCTCTTACAACCTACGAGTAGGGTAAGAGCAGCCATCATAAACACCCCAAGCACACACAAATTCTTCTTCCTCATTTTGTCTGCCGCATCACTCCTTCCCCAGATATTCAAGGAGGAAATTCCCATGATTCAGAATTCCTGCTCTAAGATCCTTTGTAAAGTCTTCCACCTTTTTCTGACGATGGGAGGAAACCCCTTATGTTGGCGAAGGTATTCTCTTAAAAAATTAATCGTCTGATGGTCCGAAGGATAACCCGACCCCAGTGGTCCATACCTCTTCTTCAGTTTAGATATCCTTCTGTCTCTTTCCACTTTAGCCAGGATTGAAGCAGCTCCCACCACGGGATAATTTTGATCGGCAAAATTTTCTACTACTAACTCTATTTTCGTCTCGGGGCTAAGGAATGCCCTAATTTTCTCTTTGTAAGAGTTACAATTTCGAGTAGGCGCATCTACATAAACGCGATCAGGATGAAATTTTCTTATGAGAGTAATTGTGCTTTCTAGCTCTAAATCATTCATTCCCTTTTTGTCAATTTGTTGGGGGGAGATAATGATTAACTCATAGTCTTGCGCCAGGAGTTCAATCTCCTTTTTCAGTTTTAACCTCCTGGAAGAAACTAAAGATTTTGAGTCTCTTACTCCTTTTTTAACAAGCTCTGCGAGACAAGCCTGCCTTATCAGTACTCCACAAATAACAAGAGGACCTATTACCGGGCCTCTTCCAGCCTCATCAATACCTAAAATAAGCATAAAAAATTAACCGTCTACACATTAAGAACTCTGGTAGCTTCTCGTAGAGCATAACAACTGATATTCACCCCTACCGGAAGACCTGCCATATGAGTGGCGAAATATTCTATATTAACCCCCAGACAAGTGGTCAATCCTCCTAAACCCTGCACCCCTATTTTTAATTGATTGATCTCTCTTAAAAGTTCCTCCTCCAAGAGGGCATAGCTTGCTGTCGGGTTCCTCGCTTCCAAGGGACGAAGCAGTGCTTTTTTGGCAAGAAAGGCGCAGGTCTGCATTGTTCCTCCTATCCCTACCCCAACAATGATAGGTGGACAAGGATTGGCCCCTGCCTCTTTAACTACCTTCAGGATGAACCTTTTTACTCCTCTTCTGCCCTCATCAGGAGTAAGCATAGCTACTTTTCCTACATTCTCTGAACCAAACCCTTTGGGGAAAAAAGTTATTTTTATCCTGTCCCCAAAAGAGGAGTCAAATTGAAAGTGAATCAGGGCTGGCGTATTATCCTGGGTATTTCGACGTAAGAAAAGGGGATCATCTACCATAGATTTTCGTAAGTAACCTCTCTCGTACCCCTCTCTTACTCCCTGAGATATAGCTTCCTCCAATAAGTCACCTTGGATACTCACTCCTTTACCCACCTCTACAAAGACCTCCGCTACCCCGGTATCCTGGCACACAGGAACTTTTTCGGCCTCGGCAATTTTTATATTCTCGATTAACTTGCCTAAAACTAATTTGGCGAGTCTTTCCTCCTCTTTTTTCTCGGCCAGTTGAAGCGCCTCAAAGACATCCTTTCTTATTCCATAATTACTTTCCAGACATAGCTCAGATACGACCCTACTTATTTTTCTTAGTAATTTCTCTTTCAACAAAGCTACCTATTTACTCTGGCCCTCTTTGCTTACCTCTCATACACCCATCTACATCTTCTTTCTGTAAGTATTCAGTGAACCGCGTCATTTTTGGTAGTCGCAGGCTTTAGCCTGCGCACCCTAAAGGGTGCAGCTACCCTGAAAATTCAATGTGACACGGCGTTTACTGAGCATTTACTTCTTTCTCATGAAGCGCTTAATTTTACCTTAAGCAAACGGCTCTGTCAACCTTGCGCCTTGAATTGTTTGAAAATGTTGGTATAATCCAAGAGAGAAAAGAGAATGTACCAGATTGTAGCTGAGGTTCTCTCCAACAAAAATATTACTCTTAACTATTTTAAGATAATTTTAAATTCTCCTCAAATCTGCCAGAATGCGCAGCCAGGCCAGTTTGTACACATTAAAGTTACAGCCGGGTCAGCTTTTTTGCTAAGGCGGCCCTTCAGCATCCATAACACCGAGGATGAGAAGCTCGAGGTCCTCTACCGAGTGGTGGGCAAGGGAACAGACCTTCTATCCAAAAAGGAAAAGAGTGAGAATCTGGATCTTTTGGGGCCCTTAGGGCGAGGATTTGAATTAAAGGAAAATTTTGGGAAAGTCATCCTGGTGGCTGGTGGCATAGGGGTAGCACCTCTTTATTTTCTGGCAAAAAGGCTACTTAACCATGATTCGAAAATCAGTGGTCAGACGCCTCCTAAGAGTCGCCGTCCTAGGATAACCCTTTTTCTTGGAGCCAAGACAAGAAAGCAAATCTTATGTGCCCAGAATTTTAAGAACTTGGGGGCTACAGTTAAAATAGCCACTGAGGATGGCAGTTGGGGTTATAAAGGGCTTGTCAGCGATTTTTTGGCTGAAACTTTACTCCGATATTCTAAGCCAGACTTAGTCTTTGCCTGTGGCCCTGTGCCAATGTTAAAAAAAATAGCTCAGCTCAGTAGAAAATATAGAGTGCCCTCTCAGGTTTCACTGGAACAGACGATGGGTTGCGGAATAGGCGCTTGTCTTGGATGTGTAGTGGCATCGCCAGAAGGATATCTGCGGGTCTGTAAAGATGGCCCAGTTTTTACAGTAAACCAAATCCTCTGGGACAGGCTGTGAGGAAAACTCTAAAGATGGAAATAAAAGTAAAGATAGACATACAGTTCTTTCAGAAGTTGCTCTAGAAGTGTTAGGAGAACACTGGAAGGCCTATCAGCCTAAAGACCGGCTTTCCCCAGGGCCAAAGCAAGATAGTCATTTGACAATAAGAACACTAGAGAGGATCTTGAAAGATACCAGTCAAAAAGACGAATTAAGAGTCCTTTAGATTTCGGAAGAAAATGATAATAAAAAAGTTACAATTTTAGGCTTCATCTAG